>Ga0126369_10002798_pt1 | contig 12514 bp, 9 predicted proteins | sample PanSoiMetaPlot_1_FD_109646 | JGI IMG/M metagenome (GOLD analysis project Ga0126369, IMG submission 109646) | Tropical forest soil microbial communities from Panama - MetaG Plot_1 | ecosystem: Environmental > Terrestrial > Soil > Tropical forest > Bulk soil | place: Panama | collected 2016-02-17 | reverse complement strand
CGCGAGCGCCTGTTGCCGTTCCTCGAGTCGAAGGTGAAGACGCTCGGCACCGCCGCGTGTCCGCCGTATCACCTCGCGATCGTCATCGGCGGCACGTCGGCGGAGCTCACGATGAAGACGGTGAAGCTCGCCTCCTGCCGCGATCTCGATGATCTCCCCACGCGCGGCAGCCCGCTCGGCCACGCCATTCGCGATCCCGAGCTCGAGGCCGAGGTCTGGCGGATGACCCAGCGGCTCGGGATCGGAGCGCAGTTCGGCGGCAAGTACTTCTGCCACGACGTACGCGTCATCCGGCTGCCGCGCCACGGCGCGAGCCTGCCCATCGGCATCGGCGTCTCGTGCTCGGCCGATCGGCAGGCGAAGGCCCGCATCGCGCACGACGGCGTGTTCCTCGAGCAGCTCGAGACGAACCCCGCACAGTACGTGCCCGAGGTCGACACGGCGAAGCTCTCCCGCGATGTCGTACGGCTCGATCTCCGGAGGCCCATGGCGGACATCCGCGCGACCCTCTCACGCCATCCGGTGAAGACGCGCCTCGCGCTCACCGGGCCGATGATCGTGGCGCGTGATCTCGCACACGCGAAGCTGCGCGAGCGGCTCGAGCGCGGCGAAGGGCTTCCGCAGTACGTGAAGGACCACCCCATCTACTACGCCGGTCCCGCAAAGACTCCCAAGGGCTACGCCTCTGGCTCCTTCGGCCCGACCACCGCGGGCCGCATGGACTCGTACGTCGACCTCTTCATGCAGCACGGGGGGAGCTTCGTGACGCTCGCCAAGGGCAATCGCTCGCCGGCCGTGACCGAGGCGTGCAAGAAGCACGGCGGCTTCTACCTCGGCTCGATCAGCTGCCCGGCGGCGATCCTCGCCCAGGACAACATCCGCAAGGTCGAGGTGCTCGAGTACCCGGAGCTCGGCATGGAGGCGATCTGGAAGATCGAGGTGGAGGACTTCCCCGCCTTCATCGTGGTCGACGACAAGGGGAACGACTTCTTCGGACGGCTCTGACGAAGGGGCGTACGCCCGGGCGTCGGCTTCCCGATCAGTACCGCTCCGCCACGAACTTCCTGCGCCGGATGGACGCCTGGTCGTCGTAGGCGCCCTTCATCGAGCGTCGTGGCACCTTCACCTTCTCGCGCGGAACCGTCTTGTAGGGAATCAACCGGAGGATGTGACGGATGCAGTTCAACCGGGCCCGCTTCTTGTCGTCGGACCGCAGGATGTACCACGGCGCGTGCTTCGTGTCCGTGGCAGCGAGCATCAAGTCCCTCGCACGTGAATACTCGAACCACTTGCTCCGCGACGGCAGGTCCATCGGGCTGAGCTTCCACTGGCGCAGCGGGTCGTCCAGCCGGGCCTCGAAACGCCGCTTCTGTTCCTTGTCGCTGACCTCGAGCCAGATCTTGATGAGCTGGATGCCACCGTCCACGATGTACTTCTCCACGACGGGGCAGCGCCTGAGAAACTCGCGATGCTGCTCCTTGGTGGCGAAGCCCATCACGAGCTCGACGCCGGCGCGGTTGTACCAGCTGCGGTCGAAGATCACGACCTCGCCTGCCGCCGGGAAGTGGTTCATGTACCGCTGCATGTACATCTGCGTCTTTTCGCGGTCGGACGGCGCGGGCAAAGCGACCAACCGGAACACGCGCGGGCTGACGCGTTCGGTGATGGCCTTGATCGTACCGCCCTTGCCCGCCGCATCGCGGCCTTCGAAGACGATGATCACGCGCAAGCCTTTGTGCTTCACCCACTCCTGGAGCTTGCACAGCTCCGCCTGCAGCCGGAGCAGCTCCTTGTCGTACTTCTTGCGTTTGAGCTTGGGCGGCGTGCCCTTCGATGCCATGCGGCGGTCACATGCAACGGAGATCGTCGCCGAGTCAACAGAGCGCCACGGCCCCGGCTGGCCAGGCGAGAGATCGCCCGATCACAGAAACTTCAGCAGCGCGTCGGTCGTCTCCTTTGGCCGTTCCTCCGCGCAACGACGGACGACGCAAGGAGAAGCACGGCGTCCGACGCGAGCGCAAGCTACGTGGTCAAACTTGACGCCGGAGAGACGCGAGGAGTAGGAGTCTCGCCATGCGCATGGTCTGGGCAGTGACGCTCGCGGGTCTCGTCCTCGCCGGCACCGTCGACGCCAAGCGACTGCACCTCCGCAAGCCCCGCCACGGCTTCCAGATGCGCATGACGCCCTTCGTCATCCCCGCCGGCGCCGACCGGGAGGGATGCGAGTATCGGACGACGCCGAACCGCAAGGCGATGGACGTGCAGGCCTTCGAGCTGCAAGCCACGCCGGGGACGCATCACTTCGTCGTCTGGGACTACCTCGGGGCAGACCGCAACCCCGCCGACTTCTGGACCGGCATCCGGTACTCGCCCGGCTGCGTCGGTCTGGGTCCGCAGGACAGTTTCGGCGCCACGGCCAACCTGTTCGGCATGCAGGCGGCGCGCTCGCGAGTCGAGTTTCCGCCCGGCATCGCGGTCCGACTCCAGCCGCATGCGATCGTCTATCCCAATCTCCACTTCCACAACTACTCGGACGAACCGGTCCTCGGCCAGGCGGTCTTCAACTTCGTCGCTGCACGCGAGGGCACGGTCCTTCACCACGCCCAGGCGCTCACCGTGGGCACGTTCCAGATCAGCATTCCGCCGCTGAGCACCGCCGCGCTCACCGGGGAATGGCGGACGTCCACCCCGCTCAACATCATCCAGCTCTCGACTCACCAGCACCGTCGGGGCACACTCATGTCGATCCATCACATCGACGCGGCCGGCAACGACATGGGGGAGCTGGTGGTCTCCGACAACTGGGAGCATCCGAACGTCCAGTGGTACCCGCAGACGCTCCGCCTGCCGGCGGGGGAAGGCCTCCGCTTCACCTGTGAGTGGAACAACCCCGACGACCATCCGGTGCATTTCGGCGTCACCTCGGAGGACGAGATGTGCTTCGTCACCGGCTATTTCTATCCCGACGACGAGCCGGTGCCGGTGACCGGGCCAGGCTGTATCCCGCAGGGCAGCGGGCTGGAATGCTTCGTGCGGAAGCAGTCGTAGCACGGTGCCGCCACGCATCTCGCGGCGGGTGTTCCTCGGCGTCGCCGCTTCCGCAGCCATCGCCGGCACCGCGCCGCCCGTCCCTGGCCGCCTGCGGCGCACCCGGGAGCCCCGGCACTTCCTCCTCGTCCACGGCGCGTGGCACGGCGCCTGGTGCTGGTACAAGATCGTCGCCGGGCTGGAGGACGCCGGACACCGGGTGACGGCGATCGACCTGCCCTCGGCCGGCATCGATCCGACGCCCGCGGGATCCGTCACCCTGCAGGCGCAGGCCGATCGCATCGTCGCGACCCTCGACTCGCTCGGCGACCCGGTCATCCTCGTCGGTCACAGCGCAGGCGGGCCGCCGGTCTCCATGGCGGCGGAGGCGCGCCCCGAGGCGATCCAGAAGCTCGTGTACCTGACCGCCTTCCTGCTCCCGAACGGCGCGACCATCACCAGCGTCACCCTCAAGGACACCGGCTCGCTGATCACGCAGCATCTCACCTTCAACACCGACGGGACCTTCGAGGTCGAGCGCTCCGCACGGCAGGAGGTCTTCTACAACGAGTGCGACGAGCAGGACGTCGCGCTGGCGCAATCGCTCCTCAAGCCGGCCAGCTTGCGGTCGAACATCGATCCCGTGGCCGTTGGAGACAATTTCGCACGCGTCCGGCGCTTCTACGTCACGACCCTGCACGACCACGCCATCTCTCCCGACACGCAGCGCACCATGTACACGACCCTCCCGTGCGAGCGCGTGTTCTCGATCCGGAGCGACCACTCGCCGTTCCTGTCCCACCCGACGGCCCTCCTCCGCATCCTGGCGACGATCGCGCGCGCCTAGCTGGCCCGACGCAGCCCGGGGCGCGTATTCATTGACAGAGGGCCCCCGCGTCGACTATCTGGGCGTGCTTCACGGACCCACCCGGTGAGGCGAGAGTTCGCCGGAACTCCTCGCGCCTGCCGATTCTGCCACGAACGAAGAGGAGGGATACATGCCAAGCGCCCGGAACCGCTGGATGGCCGCAGCCATGGTCGCATCGCTGCTCGGCCCCCTGTCTGCCGTGCCGAGTCTCGCCGCGACCGTTGTGGTCGCCACCCTGTCGACCGATGCCTGGTTCAACCTGAACGAGGGGCCTGCGGGCTCGGTCGGCGACACCACGTTCGTACCGGGCCCCGCGACGCCGCCGTTGGGCAACGGGAGCGCCATGCTCGAGGTCGACGACACCGGCCGCGCGTCGTTCGGCACCGAGCTGTACAAGGGGACGGCCCTCGCGAGCATCACACAGATGACCTTCAGCTCGTATGCGTCGTCCGCTAAGACCGTCGTCAACCCCGCGCTCCAGTTCGACATCGACTACGACGGCACCGACATGAGCACCGCCTACCAGGGTCGGCTGACGTTCGAGCCGTCCGGCGCGCCGACCCCCGACACCTGGGTCTCCCAGGACGCGCTCGCCGGAACCTGGTGGGCCTCGCAAGCACCGGGCAACGGCGTCTGCCCGCAGAGCAGCCCCTGCACCTGGGCCCAGGTCCTCGCAGCGTTTCCCAACGCCGCTATACGCAATGACGCCTCGCAGGGCGGCGCCCTGCTCTTCCGTCTCGGCGGCCCGATCGGCGGCGGCGCGGTCGCCAACGTCGACGACTTCACCATCACGGTCGGCAGCTCGTCGACGACCTACGACTTCGAACCGGGCTGCTCGGAGAACCCCTCGGTGGGTGCCGCCGGCTCGCTGATCGCCATCACCGCCTATGGCTTCTCGCCCAACCGCACCGTCCGAGCCTTCTACTACACCAACGCCAGCCCCCGGCGCGTGAAGCTGTGCCAGGCGCTGTCGTCGGCCAGCGGCTCGTTCTACTGCGCCATCGCCATCCCGACCGCGCCGCTGGCGGGTCCGTCCGGGGTGCACACCATCCGCGTCAAGGGACCGCGACGCCTCGACTACCGGACGTCGTTCGTCCTCACGCCCTGAGCGAGCAAATCGAGTCGGAGGGGTGGGACCCGATCCGAGGGGTCCCACCTACTGCGGCACGACCCCTGACGCGGCGCCGCCCTCGAGCCACCGCTTCAGCTCGGGGGTGAGGCTGCGCGCCGCGGCCGCTTCGTAGAGCGCCAGGTCGTCGCCCGTCAGGACGTCCCGCCAGCGGTCGTTGGTCCCCTTGAACAGGAAGCGATCGGTGCCGCCCTCGAAGATCATGCCCATCTCCGGTCCGAGCACGGCGGCATCGCGCTTCATCGCCGCGAAGGTCGCCTCGCCGGCGAGCGGGGGCCACTTCGCTTCCGGGACCTCGATCTCGAGGAAGCGCGCAATGCGACGCATCTCGCCTTCGAGGTTCGCCTTGAGGTCGTTGTAGTGGACGAACAGGAGGTTCGGCAGATGTCGGTAGTCCCAGTAGGTGCGCGCGTGGTGATGGTGTGACCAGTAGGGGAACCCGTCGCTCTCCCACGGGTAGGTCGCCTGCGTCATCCAGATGCGCCAGAACTCGCGGATGTCCTCGGGCGGCTCGAGGAAGGGTTTCGCGGGCGCGTTCTCTCCCGAGTTCAGCAGCTCGCGCGCGAACGGGGTGTAGGCGCGCACGTGGTTCCACATCGACATGAACACGTCACGCGTATCGCGCCCGACGTAGACGTACTTCGTGCTCGGCCAGTAGGGCAGGCCATCCAGGGGAAGATGGCTCTTGAGGAAGCGGCGGTGCTCCACGCCTTCCACGACCCCCGTCATCTCCGCCTTCGTCATGATGAAGCGCGCGTCCGGCCACGGGGACACCCAGTGGAGCGTATTGGGGAGCTCGGGGCTCTGGAAGACGAGCAGGCTGACGATGCGCTGGGTCCACGTTGTCCCCGCCTTGAGCGAGGTCGTGATGATGATGTCGTCTGGGCGCGGCACGACGTCGTCCCAGCGCGTCGAATCGAGGTGATGACATTGATAGACGCGCGTCCGCTGCGGGAGGGAGGGCGGCATGCGAGGTTTCCCTGGCTAGCCGGGCACGTGTCGTATGGCAAGCGACGCGGGGGGCTTTACGGTCGCGCTGTGCGCGGGACGCTGGGGCGGCACTCGCGTCGGCCGTCGGTCTCGGCTAAACCGCGGCGAGCCGCACCCCCATGCCTGCGCGTAAAACCCGCCCCACCCGTTCCAGCCGCGCGCGCCCCCGTGAGCGGCCGGCCGCGACATTTGATGAGGTCGCGTCGCTCGACGACGCCATCCGCGACGTCGACGTCTCCCGCACCACGCAGGACGAGCAGCTGTTCAACTTCCCCTCCCCCTCCCGGGACAGATTCACCCACACCGACACGTGGCGCGTCCTCCGGATCCTGGGGGAGTTCATCGAGGGCTTCGATCGCCTCGCGTCCCTCGACAGGGCCGTGGCGGTGTTCGGCTCCGCCCGTGTCACCCCTGAGGATCCGCACTACGCACTCGCCGAGGAGACCGCACGTCGGCTCGCGCGGGCCGGCTTTGCCATCATCACCGGCGCCGGTCCCGGCATCATGGAGGCCGCCAACAAGGGCGCGCGCGAGGCCGGAGGACGGTCGATCGGTTGCAACATCGAGCTGCCCTTCGAGCAACGGCCGAATCCGTACGTCGATATGCTCATCGACTTCCGCTACTTCTTTGCGCGGAAGACGATGTTCGTGAAGTACGCCTCCGCGTTCCTCATCTTTCCGGGCGGCTTCGGCACCCTGGACGAGCTCTTCGAGGCCCTGGTGCTCATCCAGACCGGGAAGCTCTATCACTTCCCGGTGATCCTCTTCGGCAAGCGCTACTGGGGCGGGCTCTTCGAGTGGTTCCGGGCACGCCTCCTCGCGGAGGGGAAGATCCGGAAGGACGACCTGGACCTCATGCTGCTCACCGACGACCCCGCGCAGGCGACGGAGCTCGTGGTTCGCGCCTGCGAGATGCAGACCCGCACCGCGGCGCGACGCGCCAAGCTGCCCCTCACCGACGCGGCGCCGGAACGGAGCCGGCCGTGAGTGCGCGCAGCGTCGACCTCGGCCGTCTGGCCCGGGAGGCAATGATCGAGCGCGGCTTCGAGCCCGACTTCCCGCCCGACGTCGTGCGCCAGGTGGCCGCGCTCTCGGGTCCCGCCACCGACGGCTCGACGCGGGATCTGCGGACGCTCCCATGGGCCTCGATCGACAATGACGATTCGCGCGACCTGGATCAGCTCACGGTGGCCGAGGAGCTGGGCAACGGCGCCGTGCGCGTGCGGGTCGCGATCGCGGAGGTGGACACGACCGTCGGCAAGGACACGCCCGTCGACCGCCACGCCCGGCGCAACACGACGTCGGTCTACACCGCCGCCCGCATCTTCCCCATGCTGCCCGAGAAGCTCTCGACGGATCTCACCTCGCTCGCCGCCGGCGAGGACCGGCTGGCCGTGATCATCGAGTTCGTCGTGAACGACGACGGGACGATCGGGGCGTCCGATCTCTACCGCGCGCGGGTCCGGAACCAGGCCAAGCTCGCCTACGGCAGCGTCGGCGCCTGGCTCGCGGGACAGGGGCCGATGCCCGCGCCGATGGCGGCCGCGCCCGGCGTCGACGCGCAGATCCGCCTGCAGGATCGCGTGGCACAGAAGCTCGCCGCGCGCCGCCTGGAGCATGGCGCGCTCGACCTGGAGGTCCTGGAGCCGCGGGCGGTGATGCAGGACGGAGAGGTCGTCGATCTCCGGCAGCAGCAGCACAACCGGGCGACCCAGCTGATCGAGGACTTCATGATCGCGGCCAACGGCGTCACGGCGCGCTACCTCCAGGCGAAGGGATTTCCGGCGCTGCGCCGGGTGGTGCGGGAGCCGGAGCGGTGGGACCGGATCCGTGCCCTCGCGGCCGGCCTGGGCGAAGCCTTGCCAGGTACGCCGGACGCGAAGGCGCTGGCAGACTTCCTCGCCAAGCGTCGAACCGCCGATCCCCTGCGCTTCCCCGACCTCTCGCTCTGCGTCGTCAAGCTCCTCGGACGGGGCGAGTACGCCGTCCAGAGGCCGGGCGGCGCGGCGGAAGGCCATTTCGGGCTCGCGGTCAGCGACTACGTCCACTCGACCGCACCCAATCGGCGTTTCCCCGACCTGGTGACGCAGCGACTGATCAAGTCTGCGCTGGCGGGCGCGCGGCTACCCTACACCGACGACGAGCTCGAGGGGGTGGCAACCCATTGCACCGAGCAGGAAGACGCCGCCAGCCGGGTCGAGCGGCAGGTGCGGAAGTCGGCGGCCGCGCTCCTGCTCCGTTCGCGCATCGACGAGCGGTTCGACGGCATCGTCACCGGGGCCTCGCCGAAGGGCACCTGGGTCCGCGTGCTGAACCCACCGGTCGAGGGGAAGCTGGTGCACGGCTGGGATGGGCTCGACGTGGGCGATCGCGTCGCCGTGCGCCTGGTCAGCGTCAACGTGGAGCGGGGGTTCATCGACTTCGTCCGGGCGGGATGACCTCGAGCGCGGCGGCGTCGCCGGGTGAGCGACTCGTCCTGGCGATCGACATGGGGTCGGGCAGCGCCAAGGTCGCGCTCGTCTCCGAGCGCGCCGAGGTCGTCGCGTCGGCGCTGCGGCCGATCCGGACGATGGTCCTGCCCGACGGCGGCGCCGAGCAGGATCCCGAGGAATGGTGGCGCGCGGTCGTGGGCGCGGCGCAGGCGACGCTCGCCGAGGCGGCGGTCCCCCGCGACCGCATCGTCGCCGTCGTCTGCACCACGCAGTGGGCGGTGACCGTGCCGGTCGACGTCGAGGGGAACGCGCTCGGGAACGCCATCTCCTGGATGGACACGCGCGGCGGGGCCCACGTGCGCAGCCGCGTGGAGGGATGGCCGAAGGTCGCCGGCTACGAACTCCGGAAGCTCCTCGCCTGGCTCCGCTACACGGGCGGCGCGCCGGTCCGCTCGGGCGTCGACGGGCTCGGCCACGTCCTCTACCTCCAGCAGGAGCGGCCCGACGTCTACGCACGCACCCACAAGTTCCTCGAGCCGATGGACTACCTGAACCTCCGCCTGACGGGCCGCTTCGCCGCCACCTACGGCACCATCTTTCCCTACTGGTTGACCGACAACCGCGATCCGCGGCACATCGACTACGTCCCCGCCCTCCTCCGCTACGCGGGCGTCGAGCGGGCGAAGTTCCCGGACCTCGTCCCGGTGAACGCGGTGCTGGGCACGCTCCGGCCGGCGGTGGCCGACGAGCTCGGGCTCCCGGCGGGCACGGCGGTCGTCGCCGGTGCCTGCGACAGCCACGCGGCGACGATCGGCGCCGGCGCCGTGGCGGACCACGAGGGATACTTCTCCATCGGCACGACCGCGTGGCTCTCCTGCCACACGCCGGTCAAGAAGACGGATCTCCTCCGCATGCTCTGCACCATGCCCGCGGCCCTGCCCGGCCGGTACATGGTGAGCGCCGAGCAGGGGATGGCAGGGCGGTGCCTCGAGATCCTGAAGGACAACCTGCTCTTCCCGCCGGGCGATGCCGCGGCCTCACCGCCGGCTGACGTCTATGGCTACCTCAACCAGCTCGCCGCCGGCGTCGCCGCGGGGAGCGACGGTCTCATCTTCACCCCGTGGGTGAACGGCGTGCTCGCGCCCTCCGAGGATCCCCACACACGGAGCGCCTTCTTCAACCAGACGGCGCGCACGACCCGCGGCCACTACGTCCGCTCGGTCATGGAGGGCATCGCCTTCAACCTCCGCTGGCTGAAGGGTCACGTCGAGCACTTCGTCGGCCGGCGCTTCGAGCGGCTCGCCTTCATCGGCGGGGGCGCGCTCTCCGAGGCGTGGTGCCAGATCCAGGCCGACGTGCTCGGCTGTCCCATCCGTCGGGTGGCCAACCCGCGGCATGCGAACGCCGTCGGCGCCGCGCTCGCCGCCTTCGCCGCCCTCGGGCACCTCCGGATCGAGGAGATCCCGGAGCTGGTGAAGATCGCGGCCGTGTATCATCCGATCGACGCGAACCGCCGCCTGTACGACCGGCAGTTCCGGGAGTTCCTGAGCTTCTACCACCGCAACAAATCGATCTACCGCCGCCTCAACGGAAACGGCCAGCGGGTAGGGGCACCATCCCCCTGAAGGAGACGTCACGATGAGCAGCGAAGAGCGGCAGCCGGGCGCGGCCCCATCGGTGTTCGACGACATGTACCCATACCGGGGGCGCTACGAGACCTTCGCGACCCTCCCGCGGACCGGGCGCGATCGCGCCGAGATCCTCGACGCGCTCCGCCACATCGCCCGCGGCGAGGACGCCCGCTGGGAGACGGGCCGCATCTCCGGCAGCTACTACCACGGCGGCAAGGACCACTACGCGTTCCTGAACGAGATCTTCGGCCTCTTCTCGCACGTGAACCTCCTGCAGCGCGACATGTGTCCGAGCGGCACGAAGTTCGAGGCGGAGATCGTCTCCATGACCGCCAACATGCTCCACGCCGAGGCGGTGGACTGCTCCGGTCCCGACGACGGCGTGTGCGGGGCGGTCACCTCGGGCGGCAGCGAGAGCATCATGCTGCCGATGCTCGCCTACCGCGAGCAGGCCCGTGCCGCGCGGGGCATCGCGGCACCCGAGATGGTGGTGCCCGACACCATCCACCCGGCCTTCGAGAAGGGCGCGCACTACTTCGGCATCCGGCTCGTGCGGGTGCCGGTCGGCGCCGACTTCCTGGCTGACGTCGACGCGATGCGCGCCGCCATCACACCCAGCACGATCGCGCTCGCCGGGTCGGCCGCCAACTATCCGCACGGCCTCATCGACCCCCTCGCGCGTCTCTCCGAGATCGCCCTGGCGCACGACATCGGCATGCACGTCGACGCGTGCCTCGGCGGCTTCCTGCTCCCCTGGATCGAGAAGCTCGGCTACGACGTGCCGCCCTTCGACTTCCGCCTGCCGGGCGTCACCTCGATGTCGTGCGATACCCACAAGTGGGGCTACGGCCTGAAGGGCGCGTCGGTCGTGCTCTATCGCGGGAAGGCGCTCCGTCGCTGGCAGTACTTCTCCACCACCGGCTGGCCGGGTGGCCTCTACGCCTCGCCCACCATGGCCGGCAGCCGCTCGGGCGGGATCACGGCCTCCACCTGGGCGTCACTCGTGGCGCACGGTGAAGCGGGCTACCTCGAGACGACCCGGCGGATCATGAAGGCCGCCGACACCATCAAGGCCGGCGTGGCCCGCATCCCGGAGCTCCGCATCGCCGGCAATCCCACCTTCTGCATCGCCGTCCTCTCCGACGTGCTCGACATCTACCACGTGGCCGACCACATGGCGTCGCGCGGCTGGCGCCTGAACGGCCTCCAGCGGCCGCCAGGCTTCCACATCTGCGTCACGCTCCCGCAGACGGCGCCGGGTCTCGCCGAGCGCTTCGTCGAGGATCTGCGCGCGGCGGTCAACTACGCGAAGCACCCGCCCGCGTCACCACCGAAGAGCGGTGCGCTCTACGGCGGGGGCAGCACGGGCATGGAGCCGGCGCTGGTGAACGACCTCCTGCTGACGATGCTCGACGCGACCTACGAGCTGTAGCCCGGGCGCTATTCCGTCAGCGGGGAGTCGGGGCGCTGCTGCCGCTGCTGCGTGATCATCTCCAGCACGCCCGGCTGGCGACCCCGCTGCGGCAGCTTGAGGATGAGCTTCCCGTCCGGGTTGTAGAAGCTGAGCGCGGGACCGTCCGGGTGCATGGAGAGCCGGGCACGGGTCCGTCCCTCCGCATCGTAGAAGCTGATGGCCGAGGAACCGTCCTCCGCGAGGGAGAGCGCGACCCCGCCCTTCCGGTTGGCATCGGTGAGCATCAAGCCGGGCGAGCCATCTTCGAAGAGGCCCAGGCCGATCCGCGCCACACCGTTCTTGTCGCGCAGCACGAGCTTCTCCACCTCGGCCGGGCCGCCGCGGCGAAGCGTCTGCTCGGCGGCGAGCTCGAGTGCCGCAAGCCGGGGGAGCGCGGCCTCGAGGAGCGAGAGCGAGCCGATTGCGGGGAGCGTCGCCAGGCGCCCCTCGAGCGCCGTGATGCGTGCCGCGTCCGCCCCGTCCTGCTCCAGGGCGGCCAGGCGCTGGATCACGGTCTCGATGTGACCGCGGAGCTCGCCGAGCGGGAGATCCGCCAGCCGCTGCTCGAGTCGCCCGAGCTCTTCCCAGGTGCTCTCGTCGCGCTCCAGCGTCTGCACGCGCGTGGCCATCGTCTCGAGGCTGGCGTGCAGGTCGTCGATCGGGAGCTCCGCGACTCGCTGCTCGAGCCGGGCGAGGCCGATCGGCGTGCTCTCGTCGCGCTCGATCGTCTCGACGCGCGCCGCCAACTTCTCGAGGGCCTCCCCGAGCTGGGGCACGGGCAGCTCCCGCACCTGCCGCTCGACCCGGGCGAGCCCTTGCCGGGTGCTGTCGTCCCGCTCGACGCGCTCCACCCGCGCCGCCACCGTCTCGAGGGCCGCGTCGAGCTGGGCGAGCGGCAGCTCGCTCAATCGCCGCTCGAGTCGGTCGAGGCCGGTCTGCGCGCTGTCGTCGGCCTCGACGACTGCCAGGCGGCTCGCCAGGGTCT
>Ga0126369_10002796_pt1 | contig 12516 bp, 12 predicted proteins | sample PanSoiMetaPlot_1_FD_109646 | JGI IMG/M metagenome (GOLD analysis project Ga0126369, IMG submission 109646) | Tropical forest soil microbial communities from Panama - MetaG Plot_1 | ecosystem: Environmental > Terrestrial > Soil > Tropical forest > Bulk soil | place: Panama | collected 2016-02-17 | reverse complement strand
GCCGGACCTTCGGGTGTCGGCACGGCGGCGATCCAGATCGCGCGTCACATCGGCGCGAATCCGGTGATCGCGACGACGCGGACCCCCGCGAAGGCCGACGCGCTGCGCGCGCTCGGCGCGCACGAGGTCGTGGACACCCGCGACGCCGGCAAGTGGGTCGACGCGGTGATGCGTGCGACCGGCGGACGGGGCGTCGACGTCATCATCGACCACGTCGGCGGGCCGATGCTGGCCGACAACATCCGGGTGCTCGCGCTCAAGTCGCGGCTCGTCAGCGTGGGTCGCAACGCCGGGCGCGTGGGCGACTGCGACCTCGACGAGATCGCCCGCAAGCGCGCGTCGATCATCGGCGTCACGTTCCGCACGCGCACGCCCGAGGAGTCGCTCGCATGCAGCGAGCGCTTCACCGCGCACCTGCTCGACGCGGTCGCCAAGGGCGCGCTCAAGCCGGTGCTCGACCGTACGTTCCCGTTCGAGCGGCTGCCCGACGCGCACCAGTACATGCTGAGCGACGCGCAGACCGGCAAGATCGTGCTGATGGTCGACTGATCAGCCGCGAGGGACGACGATGAAGACCAGCGCCGACCGCGTTCTGACCACTCACGTCGGCAGCATGCCGCGCCCGGAGAGCGTCAAGGCGCTGCTCCGGGCGCGGCTCGCCGGCCAGGCCGTGAACGACGCAGAGCTCTCGGCCCGCGTGGAAGAGGCGGTCGTGGAGGCCGTCCGCGGGCAAGCGCGCGTGGGTCTCGACGTCATCTCGGACGGCGAAATGTCCAAGACGAGCTTCCTCGCCTACACCGACGAGCGGCTCACGGGTTTCACTCCCTTGAGGCTCGACGACCCGAGCGTCCCGTCGAGCAACGCCGGCGGCTCGTGGGCGCGGCGGATCGAGACCCGGCGCGAATGGCGCGCGTTCCGCGACTACTACGAGGACTATCTGCCGCGCGCGATGCCGCCCTCCACCCGCCCCACGGTCTGTCAGGGACCGATCACGTACAAGGGCCAGGCGCTGCTCCATCGGGACCTCGACACGTTCAAACGTGCGCTGTCAGGCGCAGGCGTCGCGGAAGCGTTCGTGCCCGCGATCGCGCCGGCAATGGTCGGCCGGGGACAGAACCAGTACTACAAGACGGAAGAAGAGTACGTGTTCGCGATCGCCGAGGCGCTCAAGATCGAGTACCGGGCGATCGTCGACGCGGGCCTGATCTTACAGATCGACGACCCGGGACTCGGCGAGACGTGGGACATGATGATCCCGGCGCCGCCGCTGGAGGACTATCGGCGGACGCAGACCCGGAACATCGACGCGCTCAACCACGCGCTGGCCGGCATCCCCGAGGACCGCGTGCGCTATCACCTCTGCTGGGGCAGCTGGCAGGGCCCGCACGTGCACGACCTCGGTCTCCGCGACATCGTCGACCTCGTACTGCGTGTGAAGGCGCAGGCGTACTCGATCGAGGCGGCGACGCCCCGGCACTCCTACGAGTGGCGAGTCTGGGAAGACGTGAAGCTCCCGGACGGCAAGCTCCTCATCCCCGGCGTCATCGCCCACACCACCGCCGTGGTCGAGCATCCGGAGACGGTGGCGGAGCGCATCGTCAACTTCGCGCGGCTGGTCGGACGCGAGCGAGTCATCGCGGGCGTCGACTGCGGCTTCGCGCAAGGCGCGCTCTACCAGCGCCAGCACCCTTCGGTGATGTGGGCGAAGTTCGACGCGCTCGTGGCGGGCGCGCGCCTGGCAACGGAGCGGCTCCGCGGACGCTAGTACGGCACCTCGATCAGGCGGCCCCGTCCGGAGCGCATGTCGTCCTGCAGGAGCTGACGGAGCGCGCGAGCAATCGCGCCCGGCTTGCCGTCGCCGATCGGCCTGCCGTCCCACTCGACGATCGGCGCCACCTTGACCGAGCTGCCGATCAGCAGCATCTCGCGCGCGCCGCGCGCCTCGGCGACCGGGATGTCACAGACCTCGACGCTCTTGAGGAGGTTCTGCGTCTTCAGGGTGGTCGCCAGCTCGAGCAGGCGCAGCGACGTGCAGCCGGAGAGGATGTGATCGAACTTCGGGTGCTTCAAGGTGCCGTCGGCCATGACGAAGGCGACGTTCATGTTCGAGCTCTCGCCCACGTTGCCCGCCTCGTCGATGAACACGCCGTTGTCGACTCCGCGCTCCTGCGCCTCCATCTGCATGAGCACGTTGGGCAGATAGTTGACGCTCTTGGTGACGGCATAGAGCGGCGGCTTGATCGGATACGTCGTGGTCATCACGCGGAGCCCATCCGTGTACCACGTCTCTGGATACGAGAGCCCGGCGGAGATCATCACGAAGAACCCGGGCTCGGCGCCCGCCGCCGGCGCCAGGCCGAGACTGCCTGGCCCCGCGGAGGCCCAGTAACGGATCGAGGCGTCCCGCTTGCCGCTGGCGGCCGCCGTGCGGACGATGATGTCTCGCATCTCGTCCCGTGAGGGCAGCTTCAGCTTCGAGTTGTGCGCGGACCGGATGAACCGATCCAGATGCGCCTCGAGGTCGTAGATCTTCCCGCCCTCGATCGCCGCAGTGTCGAAGATCCCGTGCCCGCGATGCACCATGTGGTCGTCGAACGGCACGATCATCAAGGCCGGATCGGTCACGATCCCACCGAGCTGGCTCGAGTAGAACGCCCAGTACTTCACGGGCTGCCGGGCCCGAAGCGCCCGGAGCTGCGCGATCGTGTCGTCGGCCGTCAGCTTCTTAAGCATGCTCATCGCTATCGCCATGGGTGAGCCCCTCACAAGAAAAGGTGACTACCAGCGCATTCACTAGGCAATTTAGCACTATTCGAGCCGGTCAGCCTGCGGCGAGTCCCACCTGCCTCAGACAATACGCAGAACACGCACGCGTGAAGACTTAGAGTACATCTTGAAAATGTCCGGGCGCTCGGACTTAAGGCTCGCCTGGTCCAATCGCTCGGCCTCTTGCGTTCTCCACGTGGCGATGCCGTCAATGCCGTCGCACCTGCCGATCGCAATCTTGAGCCTATTCTCGAGGAGTCGATTCCTCGGAGTCACTGCTGACGCAGCCTCCCTTATCATGTGGCGAACTTAGCCGCTGCTAGATCAAGAACGACAGATTCGGCAGCGGCTCGGCCGCGTTCACGAGCACGACCGTCTTCCGGCACATCCGGAGCTCGCCGCCGACTCGCCGCAGCCGGTGTGTCGTACGTCCCACCCACCAGTGCAGCTCGCGCTTGGCCTGGATCGCAAGCTCCGCGAGGGCAAAGTTGGACTCGACCACCAGCTCAGCGTTCTCGGCCGCCGCCGCCTCGACGTTCGACACCAGGCGGCGCATGAGCGACGCCGGCTCCTGGCTGTAGCGATGGCCGGTCTGCAGGAGCTTGATCCGCGTCTCGAGGCGGCCGCGGTTGTCGTAGATGTGCGAGATGTGCTTGTCGGGATCGGCGCCGGGATCGGTGGTCGCCGGCACCCAGTAGACGCCGTCGTCGGTCCACAGCGCGAGCCACTCGGCGTAGCGCGCCTCGTCGGCCAGGCGGGCTTCCCGGTAGACGAACTCGACGACAGCGCGGTATTCGGCGTCGGAGAGCATCGGACCGGGCGACTACGCTTCCGTCATCACCGCCCGGTAGTGCTTCCAGAGCGCGCGGTTCGTCGTCTCGTCGGTGACGTGGGAGACCGTGCGACCCTCGGCGTCGATCCGCTCGCGGTTCAGGCCGCGGCCGAGCTCGAGCCACGCGGCGGTGCGCGCGTGCAGACCGAGCTGATTGCGCGCGGCCACCGTCAGGTCTTCCGGCATGAGGAACGACGCGGGGCCCATGCCCGCCTCCGCCATGCGCAGCAACCGGCTGTTGAACTCGGGAACGCCTTTGAGAAACATCGGCGTGTGCCAGTGCACGCACTCCTCGACGCCGAGCGGCTCGACGATCGCGATGTTGGTCTCGCCGAGGAACAGATTGGGGAAGATGAGCGCGTGCGCGGGGCCCTCGAGAATGCGCCGGCGGGCGAGCTCCGGCCCGTCCCGGCGCTCCAGCGCGGCCGTGAACGCGGCGACGGGCGAGCCCGACGCGCCGCCCAGCCACTCGAATGGCCCCTGATAGCCGGGCGACCAGTCGATCTCCATGTGGCCGCTGCCCCAGTCGCGCACGACCGCCTTGATGGCCTTCTCCTCGCCGACGACCCGCTGGTACTGCGTCCGCACGGTCGTGAAGAGCGCCTTGTGGACGAAGCCGAGATGGTAGCCGTCGCTGTCGTTCTCGGGCAGCGCCTTCCAGTTGGCGGCGCAGTGGTGCTTCACCCAGCCGGCCGTCAGCTCGACCTCGCCGACAGGAGACAGATCGCACGACCGATCGAACAGCTTCGTGGCCGAGCCGAGATGCTCCGAGAGCGGAATGCCCATCGGGCTCAGGCTGGCGAAGACGAAGCCGCGGTAGCTCGACACGCGCGGCGCTCGCGCGAGCCCGTGTGCGCCCTTGTCGAAGGCCGCGTAGCCGCCGGGGTACGGCACGCCGAGCAGCGCGCCCGCGACGTCGTACGTCCAGCCGTGATAGGGACACGTGAACGTGCGCGCGTGGCCGCGGTCGGCGGCGCACACCATCGTGCCGCGGTGCATGCACCGGTTGACGAGCACGGCGATCGCGCCGTCGGCGCCGCGCACCATGATGACGGGCTCGGTGCCGATGCGGCGCGTGACGTAGTCGCCCGATCTCGGAATCTCGCTGTCGTGGCCGACGAAGACCCAGCCGCGCCGGAAGATGCGCTCCATCTCTTCTTCGAAGATGCGTGGATCGGTGTAGAGCGAGGCGTGGATGCGATCGTCCTGCACGAGCGTCTTGTAGTCGAGCGGCGGCGCGAACGGGGGCGCGGGCATTTCGTCTACTCTATCACCTCGTCCCGGCCGCTCACGCCGTCAGGAACCGCAGCGTGTGCTCGACGAACAGATCGGGCGTCTCCACCGCCATGAAGTGGCCGGAGCTCGCCTCGACGTACTTCGCCCCCGGGATCTGCGCGGCGACCTTGGTCATCATGGCCGGCGTCCGAATCCCGTCGTGGGTGCAGCCGATTACCAGGGTCGGCGCGCCGATCCGCGCGAGGTCCGCGCTCAGGTCGAACGAAGGACTGGTCGACATCCGCAACATCGCCGCCATCGCCTCCGGGTCGTTGCCTAGCCAGCGCAGGCGGAAGCGTTCGAAGCGCGCCCGATCCAGGACGCGCATGACCTCCGGGTACGAGGCCGCGAGACTGCTCTGCTCGACCGCGCGGACGCCGCCACGCTCGGTCTCCTCGATGCGCTTGCGCGCGGCCTCGGGATCGGCGTTGGCCCACGTCGCGGGGCTGGCGGCGACGATCCGGCCGACGCGTGACGGATGGCGGCCCGCGAACGCGAGCGCGATGGCGGCGCCCATCGCGCACCCGGCCAGATGGACCGGTCCGGTGATCCGGAGCGCATCGAGCAGCCCGACCATGTCGGCCACGGTCGCGTCCATCGTGATCACACGCGTCTTCTCCGACAGCCCGAAGCCGCGCTGGTCGTAGCGCAGCACGCGGAAGCGGCGCTGGAAGCCGGCCAGCGCGTCGTCCCAGCTCTCGATGCAGCCGCCGACCTCGTGGATCAGCACGGCGGTCTCGGGACCGCTGCCGCTCAAGTCGTAGCGGAGGCTCGCGCCGTTCACCTCGATCCGGTCCATCCGTGGGCTCCTCCGCGGCCTACGCCGCGTACGGCGGAATCTGCCGGTGGAACATCGCGAAGATCTGCTCCCAGTCGCGCGCCGCACCGTGCGGATCGAAGATGTCGCGGTTGGGCAGCGCGTAGCCGTGCTGCGCGCCCTCGTGGATCGCGTAGCGATAGTCGACCGGGCACGGGCGCAAGAGCGCCTCGAGCTCCTTCACCATCGATAGCGGCGCGTACGGATCCATCTCGGCGAAGCCGCAGTAGAGCTCGCCGCGGAGCTCTTTGGCCAGGTGATGCGGCGAGTCCGGAGCGTCGCTGATCAGCGTGGTGCCGTGCAGGCTGGCGCCCGCCCTCATGCGCTCGGGAAAATGGCCGGCGACGCAGAGCACGTGACGCCCGCCCATGCAGTAGCCGATCGAGCCGACCGCGCCCGATCGCACCGGCTCCCCCCGTCCCAGGAAGTCGAGGATCGCCCCCGTGTCGTCGACGACCATCTGGTTCGAGAGCCGACGCCCCGGCGCGATCACGCGCTGCCTCCGCTCCTCGTCGAGGGCATGCAGCGAGATCATCCGGTTCTGCGCGTCACGAAACTCGTGACGCACCTTGCCCTGACGATAGTAGAGGTCCGGCACCATGCAGTAGTAGCCGACCGTGCCGACCCGGCGCGCGATCTCGAACAGCTCCTCGCGGACTCCCCAGATGTCCATGTAGATGATGACGGCCGGAAATGGTCCGTTTTGCTCCGGCTGGGTGACGAACGTCTCCATGCGGCCCGACGGCGTGGGGATCTCCAGAACGCGCTCGTTCATGGTGCCGAGACACTATGCCGCCCCGGAGGGCGTCGTCAAGACGACTCGCCGACGTGATAGCATGACGACACTTTTAGGCTTCATGGGCGCGCGCCGACCGGCGGGGCCTCAGCTCCGCCACGGTCTGCGGCGCGCACTGCCGCCAGGAGATGCCCCGATGAGATTCGGCCTGCTCTACGAGGCGCAGCGTCCGTTCAAAGGCAACGACATCGACTGGAACAAGCTGTACAAGGAAACGCTCGAGCAGTGCGTGCTGGCCGACAAGGTGGGCTTCGACAACCTGTGGTTCGTCGAGCACCACTTCCTCACGGGCTTCTCGGGCTCGCCGTGCCCGGAGGTTCTGCTCGGCGCACTCAGCCAGATGACCCGGCGCGTTCGGATCGGCTTCGGCGTCTGCATCCTGCCGTCCCACCACCCGATCCGCGCCGCGGAGCGCGCCGCCATGCTCGATCAGCTCACCGACGGCCGGCTCGAGTTCGGCACCGGGCGGTCCAACGCATACGAGCAGGTCGGACAGGGCATCGATCCGCGCAACACGCGCGCGATGTGGGAAGAATCGATCACGATGATCCCGCAGATCTGGCAGTCGGAAGAGTTCTCGTGGGAAGGCACGTTCTGGAAGGTGCCCAAGCGCCACGTGCTGCCGAAGCCCTTTCAGAAGCCGCATCCGCCCATGTATCTCGCGTGCACGCAGACCGAGAGCTACGACGTCGCGGCCGACAAGGGCATCGGCGTCCTGTCGTCGGCCACGTTCGCCACGAACATCCTGGCCGAGCACGTCAAGCGCTATCGGGCGCGCGTCAAGCAAGCGACTCCCGTCGGCGCCGTCGCCAACGACTATTGGGGCAACAACGTCCATGCATTCTGTGGAACCAACAACCGCGAGGCGCGAGACCTCGCTGCGCTGTCGCTCAAGACGTTCTTCGGGCCGGACAAGCCGTACATCCGCGATCGCGTCAACGCCTACGAGCAGCTCCTGGAGTCGTGGGGCGGCGTGCCGGACCATCTCAAGGCCGACTTCGGCCGGTGGCTTCGCCAGTCGGACGCGGCGCACAAGGAACAGGCCGCCCAGGTCGGGATCTCGCTCGACAGCGGCCCCGGCGCCGCGCGCGCGGCTTTCGGCCAGATGGACGCGGACCTCTTGTGCGAGCGCGGAATCATCATCGCGGGCGATCCGGACAGCTGTATCAAGGGCGTGCAGCTCTACGAGGAAGCCGGCGTCGATCAGGTGATCCTGATTACGCAGACCGAAACGATCCCGCACGAGCGCGCGATGCAATCGATCGAGATGTTCGGCAAACACGTGATCCCCGCGTGCCGCACGAGCGCCCGACGCGCGCCGGTGGCGGCGGGGGCGTAGCCCGGCCCGCTACAAGGAGAGTGCGATGGCAACCGCAACGACGACCGCAATCGAAGCCGAAGTCCTTCGCGCCGACGACCGCCGCTTCGAGGCGATGAAGAAGGGCGACTGGGCCGCGCTCGACGCGGCGCTGGCCGACGACCTCGTCTACGTGCACTCCACTGCCCGGCAGGAGTCGAAGGCCGAGCATATCGGGAACCTCCGCGGCGGCAAGCCGCACTATCGCGGCATCGCGCCGCGCGACCGGCGCGTGCGCGTCGTCGGCAGCGTCGGCATCGTCAACGGCGTGTCGGACATGCACGTCGAGCGCGACGGCAAGGAGAACCGGTTCACCGTCCGCTACCTCGCGGTGTACGCCAAGACCGGCGCCGACTGGCGCATGATCGCCTGGCAGTCGACACGCCAGGACTGATCGCTCGGGACGCTCGAACTGCTCCGCGCCAGTTCGCGTACCGAGGCGCCATGCGGCCGATGGGCTCGCGGTGCTGACGTGAATGCGGCGCGCCTGGCGGTCGCGATTTGCTGCCTGCTCGGCGCGTCGTCGGTTGCCGTAGCCCAGCAGTCCAAGCTTCCGACGATCGGTGTCCTTTCGCTCGATTTCCCCGACAATCCGAGCTGCGTCGACGGGGTTCGACGAGGTCTCGAAGATCTCGGATACGTCGAGGGGCGTACGCACGTCCTCGAGCTTCGCTGGGCAAGGGATCGTGCGGACCTGCTTCCGAGCCTCGCTTCCGATCTCGTCCGGCTCAACGTCGACGTGATCGTTTCAGCATCGGCACCTGCCGCGGCCGTCGTGAAGGAAGCGACCAGCTCCATTCCGATCGTCCTGGCGTCGAGCTTCTATCCAGTCGAAGCCGGAATCATCAAGAGCCTCGCCCACCCCGGAGGCAACGTGACGGGAGTGACTCATTTCACGCCCGAGCTCATGATGAAGCGAGTGCAGCTCCTGAAGGAGCTCCTGCCAAAGGCGACGCGCGTCGCCGTGCTTCGAGCACCCGGGCGGCTTCAAGACCTGGTCGTCAGAGACATGGACACCGCCGCACGACAGCTCGGGGTCGAGCTGCAGCCGATCGAAGTGCGCAGCGCAGACGACGTCTCTCCGGCGTTCGACCGGGCCGTCCATGGCCGCGCCCAGGCGCTGATGAGCACGCAGGGCCCATTTTTCTGGCGTCTGCGCGCGCAGATTGCGCAGCTCGCGCTCAAGCATCGACTGCCTACGGTCTCCGGGGAGCCGACGTCCGCGGAAGCCGGGGCTCTGCTCTTCTATGGGCCCGATGTGCTAGAGGGTTGTCTCCGGGCAGCTCGATACGTCGACCGCATCCTCAAAGGGGCCAAGCCCGCCGACCTGCCCGTCGAGCAGCCCACGAAGATCTACCTCGTCATGAACGCCAAGACCGCGAAGGCGCTCGGAGTGCGCATTCCACAATCGCTTCTGCTCCGAGCGGATCGAGTCATCGAGTGACGCCAACGGAAAACGTTCATCCGGCGTATCATCCCAGCGTCCACGGACTCGGGGTTCGGTTGGTCCTCGACAGGAGGCTCATATGTCGGTGCTCGTGATCGGCGCGACCGGCTTCATCGGCCCTCGGCTCATCCGGCGCCTCGTGGCGCGCGGCCAGGAAGTGGTCGGCATGGATCTGAATCCCGGCGCCGCGACGTTCGCCGGCGTGCCGATCGGCGCGCCCGTGGTGCGGGGCGACGTCACCCAGTTCGAGGACGTGATGCGGGCAGTGCTCGACGTCAAGCCGGACCGGCTGATCAATCTCGCCTACGGCCTCGGCGCCGGCGAAGGCAATCCGCATCAGGTGATGCGGCTGGACATCCTCGGCATGGACAACTGCTTCGAGGCCGCGCGCCTGGCCGGCGTCAAGCGCGTGGTGTACGCGAGCTCGATCGCGGTGAGCGGCCAGCAGAGCAACTTCGGCGATCGCGTGGCGACCGAGGACGATCCGACGTACGGCACCAGCCAGTACGCGATGCACAAGATCTTCAACGAGTTCCAGGCAAAGAAGTACATCAAGAACTACGGCATGTCGATCGTCGGCGTGCGCCCGGCCAACGTCACCGGGCCCGACAAGGTGCGCGGCTCGGTCGACCACGTGCAGATCATGGTCGATGCCGCGCGCGGCCGCCCGGTGCACCTGCCGGCCAAAGGGCTCATGCGCGTCTTGATCCACGTCGAGGACATCGCGGAGGTGTTCACCCGTGTGCTGCTGGCAGATGCGCCGCGCCACTCGCTCTATAACTCGGGCGGCATCGCCGTGAGTCTCGGCGAGCTGGCCGACATCGTGCGCGGCTTCCTGCCGGAGGCGCAGATCACGTTCGCCAAGGAAGGTGGCCGCGAGGAATCGGGCAACTACCTGGTTGACTGGAGCCGCCTGGCCAAGGAGTTTGGGATCGAGTACCCCGGGTTGCACACGCGCGTGCTCGAGGTCCTCAATGAGGTCCGGCAGCAGGAAGGCTTGCCGCTGGTCGGACGGTAGTTGCTGGTCTTGACCTTCGGCGGCGAGGAGCGATACCGTTTCGCTCGACGGCGGCGACACGAGGCAGTGCAAGTCTAACGGGAGGCGAGCCATGCGCACCTACAACCGGATCTCGGCGGACTGTCACCTCGATCTGATCTGGCTGCCGCCGGACCTGTTCGTATCCGAGGCCCCGCAGCAGCTCAAGGAGCGCATGCCTTACGTGGCCGACGGGCCGGATGGCCCGCGCTGGGTCGCCAACAACGGCGCCGTCTTCGGCCTGGCCGGCGGCGTCGGCGCCTCGGGCACCAAGTACCAGCCGGGCAAGCAGCTGCGGGTCGACGTGATGGCCTCGACCGGGCTCTACGAGGACGGCAAGAAGGGCATCCGCCGGCCGGGCGATCCACACCTGCGCGTCAAAGAGATGGACCGCGACGGCGTCGACGCCGAGGTGATCTACGGCATCCTGGCGGCAGCGGCCAAGCTGAAAGACATCGAGACGTCCAACGAGATGCTGCGCATCTACAACACCTGGATGGCCGACTTCTGCCGCCAGTACCCCGACCGTCACATCGGGCTCGCGAACTTGCCCTACGGAGACATCGACGCCGCCGTCGCCGAGGTCCATCGGGCCGCCAAGCTCGGCTTCAAGGGCCTCGAGCTCTCGTGCTCGTGGGAGATGGAGCCGATGTGGCATCACCAGTGGGAGCCGCTGTGGGCGGCGATCAACGAGGTCGGGATCCCGCTGCACTTCCACACCTTCCCGTCGGTGTCGCCGGCGCTGCGCGAGAAGTACACCGGTCTCACCCAGCGCGCGCTGATGTACAGCGGTCTCTGCCTGTTCCAGATGACGCTCGCCAACATCCTCACCGCGCTGATGGGCCGCGCGGTCTTCGAGCGTTATCCGAATCTGAAGATCGCGTTCGGCGAGAGCGGCATCGGCTGGATCCCGTACGTGCTCGACCGCATGGACTTCGAGTTCGAGGACCAGTACCACGATCTCCCGCTGAAGCTGAAGCCGAGCGAGTACTGGCGCCGCCAGTGCAAGGCGACCTTCCAGTACGACCGCGTCGGTACCAAGCTGATCGACGAGATGGGCGTCGAGACGTTGATGTGGGGCAGCGACTACCCGCATCCGGACGGCGTGTGGCCAGAGTCGGCGAAGTACATCTCCGAGCAGTTCAAGCATCTGCCCGACGACGTCACGCGCAAGATGACGTGCGAGAACGCCGGCAAGTTCTACGGGCTGATGTGATCTGAGACGATCGTCTCGCGGCGCGCCCGACGCCCCGGCGCAGTCACGGCCGGGGCGTTCGTGCGCTATCGAGCCCTTTCTGGTGCCTTTTGCCGCGCCGCGCCCATCGAGCGGCGCGAGTCCTCATATCTTGGGCAGGAGCTCCGCACGATAGCTGCGCCGAAGCACGTCGAGCTTGAGCGGCACCGGCGAGCCCAGCCAGAGCGCGTAGCGGCTGTGGTCGTCGACCGAGCTCTCCGTCAGCGGGTGGACGAGCACGTCGAGCCCATCGCGGTTCATCATCAGCCACTCGACCACCGGCTGAAACTGATCGGGCTTGAAGATGACCTGCGCGTTGGCGATCGGGTGGGGTCCGACCGGCTCGTCGCGCAAACCGCCCAGCTGCGCCTGGAACTTGCCGACGATGTCGATGCACAACCGCTCGGCAGTGGAACGGCTCGTCAGCGGATCGTAGTAGATGTGCGCGTGATAGCCCCGGTTCATCGTCATCCTCCTTAGTGGAATCCCGAGCCAGAGCGGCCTCAGCTCCTCGAGGGCTCTAGCCGACCGCGTTCAGGACCTTGCCCCCGGCCTCGACCGACTTGGCGTCGATGAGGATCACGGCGAGCACGCAGGGGGCGGTGCCGTTGTTGACCCAGTTGTGGATCGTGCCCCGCTGCACCATCACGTCGCCGGCCTTGAGATGCACGACCGAATCGTCGAGCTCCATGTCGATCTCGCCGGAGATGATCACGATGTAGTCGATCGAGTCGGTCCGATGGTTACGCGCCGCGAGCCCTGGAGCGAACTCGATGATCCGGAAGATCGTCCCCTTCGCGAGCGTCGTCCCGACCTTGCGGAGCCCCTCGTCGGCGGCGCCGTCGTTGCTCACTGGGAAGCCTTCAGTCGTCCAGATGTTGACGGCCGTCGCGCCGGGACGGCCCGATGCGGCGTGCTTGCACACCTCGTCGATCTTCACGATCGCGCGGCCGTTC
>Ga0126369_10002795_pt1 | contig 12519 bp, 9 predicted proteins | sample PanSoiMetaPlot_1_FD_109646 | JGI IMG/M metagenome (GOLD analysis project Ga0126369, IMG submission 109646) | Tropical forest soil microbial communities from Panama - MetaG Plot_1 | ecosystem: Environmental > Terrestrial > Soil > Tropical forest > Bulk soil | place: Panama | collected 2016-02-17 | reverse complement strand
CGCACGACGAGCTTGTACAGGTACCCGGCGGCGATCACATAGGACAGCGCGGAGGGGATGGCGCCGGCAACTCCGGAGTAGTAGAGAGCGTCGTTCCAGGCGAACGCGAGCATGTACGCCTGGGGGAAGGGCGGCCAGATGCCGCCCAGCTGCGCCAGACCAGAGTGCCGGCCCTCCAGCACCATGCGAGCGATGAGGAGCCGCGCCTTACCGTCACCGTAAGCGGTGAGTAGCCCGATGTGTGCGAAGTACGTGACGCTGACAAGGCTCACGCCAACCGCGACTGCCAGCGTCGCGGTGAGACCGGCGTCCCGAGCGAGGAGTGCGCTGAGGTCGGCGAGGCGTGATCCGCGATCCCGGGACTCGAGGGTCCTTCTGGGCAGGAGGATGGTGCCCGTAGCTGAGAGCCTCACCCGTGCACCGCAGGGTCGTGGCCGGTGCTATGGGTCACCCTCGCTCGGGCACGGCCGGCCGAGAGTGCGAGAACGTCGCGGAGCATCTGCAGGGAGTCCCTGACCGGCGATACTCGCGTCGTTCCGGAGTCGCGCCAGCGCACAGACACTTCCTCGAGGTGGAGTCCGGCGCACCTTGCCTTCCACAGGATCTCGACGTCGAACGCGAAGCCGTCCGTGCTGAGGTCGGCGAACAACTCCCTCGCCACCGTGCCTCGGAAGGCCTTGAACCCGCATTGAGTGTCGCGGAAGCCCGGCAACAGGACGGTCCGGACCACCGCGTTGAACAGCCGGCCCATGACCCGCCTGTAGAGCGGCCGCGCCGCACGCTCCGCGCCGGACACACACCGGGACCCGAAGGCGACGTCGGCCCCGGCGCTCAGCGCATGCTCGAGCTTGTCCAGCTCTTCGATCGGTGTGGACAGGTCGGCATCGCTGTAGAGCACGACTTCGCCCCGGCTGACGCGAACGCCAGTGGCGACCGCCCACCCCTTGCCGGTATTCACCGGCAGCGCGACGACTTCAGCCTGCGGCCAGGCCCCGGCCGCCTCACGCAGCCAGAGCAGGGTGCCGTCTCTGCTGCCGTCGTCCACGAAGATCACCTCGTAGGGGCGTCCCATCCCGTCGAGGTGCGGCCGAAGGCGCTCCAACGTGGGGCGCAGACGAGGCACCTCGTTGTAGCAGGGGATCACCACGCTGAGGTCGACACAGCCGTCCTGTCTACTGGGTGCCGTCAGGACGAGGCCCCCACGAGAACAGTCCCAGACGGCCTGGTTCTACGGCGGTGCTGAGCGGCCTCCACTCCGCGCAGCGACGGTTGGGCACACCGGAATCTCCGGTTCCCCTCGGGGTTCGGGAGCCGTGCCCGGACTGCCCGCCCCCAGCCATGCTCGGCCGTCATAGGTTCCTTACACCCTACTGCCTCCCTTGCCGGCCCCAACTCTTTTGAACTCGTAGCGCTGGCCCTGGTTACGGCGCGCCTGGTAATTGCCGGGAAGGGTCGCGGGTATGCTGATTTCCGTCAGATGTTCGAGACCTTTCTCGGCACCGAATCCGGCGTGGTGCTGATCGACGGCCGCGTGGAGCCGCTGGGGCTGCTCGGCCAGCGGATAAGTGCGATACACGCCTTCCACGACCCGAACGGGGACGTCGTGATCCTCGCCGGAAGCTATGGCGCCGGCCTGTTTCGCAGCGCCGACCGTGGACGGACCTGGATGCCGATCACCGACGGCATGACGGCGCCGGCCGCGAGGACGATCGCTCCCGACCCGCTCGTTCCGGGCGCTCTCATCTGCGGAACCGAGCCGGCGCGTCTCTTCCGCAGCACAGACGGCGGCCTCACCTGGACTGAGCTCGGGGGCGTCCGCGCGATCCCGGCCCACGCGGAGTGGTATCTGCCCTACTCGCCGCGGGCTGGCGCGGTCCGCAACGTCTACGCGCCACCTGGCCAGGCTGACCAGCTCCTGGCGGCGGTGGAGGTGGGCGGGCTGATGCGGAGCCCCGACGGCGGCGCGACCTGGTCGATCGCGCCCATTGGGCCGAACGACGACATCCATCAGATCACCGGCCATCCGACCGAGCCCGATGTGCTGTGGAGCTCGCTGGGCTACGCGGCGCTCAGGTCCCGGCCGCGCGGTGACGATACGCCAAGGCTGGGTGGGGTTGGACGCTCCCGGGATGGCGGCAAGAGCTGGGAGGTGCTCCACACCGACTACACGCGCTCGACCGTCGTGCCACCTGGGCACCCGGAGCTGGTTCTGGCAGGCCCGGCGCCCGAGGTCGGTCGCCGAGGGCGGATAGAGGTCTCGGCCGACGGTGGAGAGTCATGGCAACCGGCAGGCGACGGAATCGACACGCCGATGCCGGACATGGTCGAGCTCTTCGTGCCGGCGCCGGACGGAACGACCTACGCCGTGTGCTCGCGCGGCCGCCTGCTGCGCTCGGACCCCGGCCCATGGCGCTGGCGCTCAGAGCTGCCGCCTGGTCAGCCGGACAACGTCGTCTCGGTCAGCTTTCTGGAGTCCTGACCGCTCTTGCTGCGGGCGCCGCTGTGCGTCCATTGGCGACGCGAGCCTTGAGGCTCGCGGGGCGGCATGTTGTAGTGCTACGGCCGTTGCACAACCCCCCGGATCGTTGGGGGCACGGTCACCCGGCGCAGGCACCGCGCCGGCACCCCGACCCAGACCTCGGCGGGCGGTACGTCTTCCAGAATCACGGACCCCAGCCCCAGCAAGGACCAGGCGCCGACTCGCACATTCTCCCGCACCATCGCGCCGGAGCCGACATAGGCGCCCTCTCCGACCTCGACCCCACCGCCAAGACGGGCACCGGCGCCGAAAGTGACGTAGTCACTTACCACGTCGTCGTGAGTGATGACGACGGCCGGCATCGCGGCCACGTGAGCGCCCACTGTGGCTCGTGCAGTGATCACCACATGCGCCAGTAAGGCACTGCCCGGTCCGATCTCAGCCGCATGCGCCACCGCGGCCGAGGGATGTACCAGCGTCGCGTAACGATCCCGGGGGAGGCCCAGTCGCTGCACGATCAGCTTGCGGGCGAAGTAGTTTCGGGGACTGCCGGCGCAAACAACGAGCTGGACACCCGGGTAACGGCGCACGTCGGCGATCGTGCCCACCACCGGCGTGCCGTCAACCTCCCGGCCCTGGAGTGCGTCGGCGTCATCGAGAAACCCAATCAGGTCCCAGGTTGCTTGCTCCTCGTTGATCGCGACGACCGCCTGCGCGACTTCTCGCCCGAAACCGCCAGCCCCCACCAGCAGCAGGGGCTTCATCAGCCCACCGCGGGTAGGCTCATCCCGGCCGCTACAGCGATGACTTCCGCCACGCTGACCTGCTGCTCCTCAGTCATCTCATGAAAAAGGGGCAAGATGAGCGAATCGCGTGTGAGGCGCTCTGTCACTGGCAGCCGTAGTCGGCCTGCTCCCGCAAATGCCGGTTCCAGATGCGCAGCCATGATGCCGCGCCGCGGCGACACGTTGCGCTCTGTGAGCAATCTCATCAGCTCATTTCGATCCACCGGGAAGTCCGGCGGGAGTACGACCCAGAACGACTGGTAGTTTGTGGTTCCATACGGCGGATCGCCAGCGAAGCGAAGTCCAGGCACACCAGCAAGCAGTTCCTGGTACCGCTCGGCCAGCATCCGGCGGCGCTGCACGAGCGTGTCAAGGCGCCCCAGCTGTACGAGCCCGACCGCGGCCTGGATGTCGGTCATTCGGAAGTTGAACCCAGTCTCGAGGTAGCTCTCCACGACCGGCTGCCGGCTCTGGTGACGGTCCGCCGCGCTAATGCTCATTCCGTGCTCGCGCAGCCGGCGTGCACGCGTCGCCCACTCGGACCGCGAGGTCGTGATCATGCCCCCTTCTCCGGTCGTAATGACCTTGCGAGGGTGGAAGCTGAAGACCACCAGGTCTGAGTGCCTCCCAATGAGCTGTCCCCGGTAGGTCGATCCGATTGCGCACGCGGCGTCCTCAATAACCGCGATCCCGTGCGAATTGCAGAGCTGCGTGACAGCCTCGATGTCAGCGGGGATCCCAGCCTGGTGGACGAGAATGACCGCCCGCGTCGCCGTTGTAATTGCCGCGGCAATAGTCTCGGGCGTCAGGTTCTGTGTCGCCTCGTCCACGTCTGCGAAGACCGGCGTGGCGCCGACGTACCGGGCGGCGTTGGCGGTCGCGATAAAGGACAGCGATGGCAAAATAACCTCGTCGCCGGGGCCTAGCCCGAGCACCGCCAGCGCCAGATGGAGACCGGCCGTGCATGACGAGACGGCTACCGCGTGCTCCGCCCCGACCCGTTCGGCAATGGCGCATTCGAACTCCGCCACTCGCGGGCCCTGGGCCACCCAGCCCGAAAGAATCACAGCCGCAGCCGCCGCCGCCTCCTCTTCTCCCAGCATCGGTCGCGCCACCGGGATCACGCGCCAACCCCCTGTGGCCGCATGGTGGGATGGTTCAGCACCCGGGCGAAGGCCCTTGCTCGCTCCGACCAGCTGTGCTGAGCCGCGAAACGCCGGCGTAGCTCGACCTCGTGGGGATCGCCCGAGCTTTCCAGAGCCGCGTCCACCGCGTTGGCGAAGGCCTCGGGCCCGTCCGCGATCGTGACCAGGTCAGTAGCGAGCCATCGATGTGCGGGGAGGTCGGTTGCCACAACGGCGCGGCCTGCGGCGAGGTACTCCAGGGTCTTCAGAGGGAAGCTCCCCACGTTGAACCCGCTCCGGGTGTAGGGCACCAGTCCCACGTCGATGACCCGGAGGTAAGAGGAAAGCTCCTCGAACCGCTTCGCCCCAACCCAGGTGACATTCGGCCGGGCAAGGAGAGCGCCCAGACGGTCCACCTCGAACCGCGGATGTCGGGGCCCCACAAGAAGCACCGAGCGCCCACGCGCCGCCACCGCATCCAACAATGCCAGGTCGATTCGGTCGCCTACATGGCCGACGAACCCAGCAATTGGGCGGGGCAGATCGACATCTGTGGGAAAGGGGGCTTCGTCAGTGCCGGCGAAGGCTGCGGCATCGCAGCCGTACGGAATAAGCTCAACCGCTCGACCGCGCCTTTCCCAGACCGCGGCCAGCACCGGGTTGGCGGCAACGATGACGTCTGCCTCCTCGCCTAAACGCCTTTCGCCCAGAGCCAGCCTGTCGGCGGCGATGCCGAGCAGGTCAGCGCCCGCCGCGAGGTCATCTTGAGCCCAGTAGACACGACTTCGCTCCCCACAAGCTCCGAAAACGGGCAGTAGAGGCGACGTCGCGACCAGCGCCAACACGGACTCACACCCCAGGGTGCTTAGGGTCCGTCTGAGCGCCCGCCGCAAGAGCGCTGCTGTCAGCCTCACCATCCCTGGCCTCAGCGGGAATGGCGGAACCACCGGGGTCAGCCTCGCCAAACGGGGGCAGAGGAACCGGAGGCGGGGTTCCGAGAGTGCGGTGCCCAGCTCTCTCTGCCGGATCGGGGTTAGCCAGGACAGCGGCGGGTCCACGTAGAGGACCGGAACCAGCTCCGCCAGGTGTTCCGCTAGCTGGCGGTCATGCAGTCGGACCGGTGTGTCCCATGAGTTCGCGGCGCAGATGACGACAAGGTCGCGGGAGCTGCCGGCCGCTCCTGAGCGCCCGGTCATGCGGGTACGGTCGCCGGCCGCTGGGATTCCCACCAGGCCGCCAGCCGACTAATGCCCTCCTCGAGTCCGACCTTTGCCTCGAAGCCGAGTAGGTTCCGAGCGCTCGATACGTCCGCCAAACGTCGCCTGACCGGATTGACCTTCCGCTCCGCCGTCCACTCTGGCTCAAGGTCAGAGCGCATGACGCCGAGGACGGCACGGGCCAGCTCGTTAAGCGACGTCTCCTCTCCGCTCGCGACGTTGAATACTGCGTCGGTGGCATCACTGTGCGCAGCTAGCACATTCGCACGCGCGACGTCATCTACATAGACCAGGTCCATCGTCTGCGTGCCGTCGCCCATGATCAGAGGCGGCCGGCCAGCTGCGATCCGCTCCATCCAGCGCACGAGCACCTCGGTATAGGCGCCCTGTGTGTCCATCCGCGGGCCGTACACGTTGAAGTAACGCAGCGCCACGTAGCTCAGTCCGAACATCTCGTTGAAGCTGCGCAGCAGCCCCTCGTTGAAGACCTTGGCCGCGCCGTAGAGCGTTCGGTTGGCGTAGGGGTTGTGAGATTCGCGGGTCGGAAAGTCCGTGGCAAGCCCGTACACGGAGGCCGAGGACGCGGCCACGACCTTTTCGACTCCTGCGACCGCGGCGGCTTGGAAGACATTGAAGGCTCCATTCACAAGCACCTCGACCGCCAGCCGAGGGTCGTCGACACAATGGGTGATGCGGATCGCCGCCTGGTGGAAGAGGACGTCCACTCCCTCCATCGTCGAGGCAACCAGCGATTGGTCCGTAATGTCACCCTCAACAATGGTCAGGCGACCGCTGGCCGCGACCGCCCGGAGGTTGTCACGGGAGCCGCGCGAGAAGTTGTCAAGCACGACAACCTCCCGTACGCCACAGCCCATCAAGACATCGGCGATCGTTGAACCGATCAGACCCGCACCGCCCGTGATCAGGGCCCGCTTGTTCCTAAGTTCCATCGGTCTCGCTCACCCAGCAGCCGCCATAGTTGGTACCGCGAGCTCAGCGCCGCCCAGCGCGATAGGGGCTCCGTCGGCTCGGAGGCTCCGGGAGGCAGCGTCCAGGATCCGTAGGACGCGAAGCCCGGACTGGCCGTCCGTCAGGGGCCGCCGTTCCTCACCGATCGCTGCCACCAGCTCTGCGACCACTCCCTGTAGAGCCTCCTGCTCTGGCAGCGCCGGGGCGATCATGTCGCCTGATCGGTAGGAGACGAGGACCGAGCGCTGCATCTCGGGACTGAGCCCCTCAGTTAGCTCTACGCCCCTGTCGTATAGGCTCAAACGCTGCGATGGGTTGAGGTCGTCCCACACGAGCATGCGGCGGGACCCGCCGATGATGGTCGTGCGGATCTTCGTGGGACTGAGCCAGTTTACGTGCAGATGGGCAATCCCACCCCCAGTCAGCGGAAGGGTCAGGTACCCGACACAAGCACGGCCAACGCCAATGGGGTCGGCGCCGTGGGCTGCGACGGCCAGGGGTCTGCACTCAGGAGGCAGCACGAAGTCGAGGATCGAGAGGTCATGCGGCGCCAGGTCCCAAAAGACGTCGACGTCCTTTTGAATCAGGCCAAGATTGATTCGTACCGAGTCCAGGTATTGCAAGCTGCCCAAGCTGCCGTCAGCGATGAGAGAGCAAATGCGACGAACGGCCGGCGTATAGCAGTAGGTATGATCGCACATCAGCACACGCCGTTGGCGGTCGGCGAGCTCGATAAGGGCCTCCGCATCGGCTACCGAGCCGGCCAGCGGTTTCTCGATCAGCACGTGCTTTCCTGCGAGTAGGGCCGCCTTTGCGATGGCGAAGTGCGTGTGCGTCGGCGTCGCTACCGCCACAACTTCGACGTCTTCGTCGCGGAGGACTGTATCGAGCGCATCGGTGACGCGGACTGAGCTGCGATGTCCGATTACCTCCTGCGCACGTGCGGGCCGGAGGTCACAGACCCACAGAAGCTCACACTGTGGGTTGGCACAGAAGTTTCGAACCAGATTTGGACCCCAGTACCCGGCACCAACGACCGCAACACCAAGCCGCCGGTAACCGGCAACCTTCGAGCGCATGGGTCGGGATCATAACAGTCACTACCCTCGACGACCGGCCGGACATCTGTCCCTCAGTGGATGGTGATAACTCATCATCCTTGGGCAAGAAGTCCCATAGATAGGGTCATCTTGGACATAGCTCCAATTACAGTTACGGACCTGGACCTCGGCTCTGACAAATTGTCCTGCTTTCTGGCCGCGTAGTCCCTGGGGTGGAAAGAATACACCCACATTTCCTCGGGCTAAAGGTCCCACCGACAGGACACCTTTTCCTGTGAGAGCCGTGGTGGGGCGTCGGCTAACGTATTGACTCTACGGTGGTGAGTAAACCATTGCAGCGTTGGTCAAAACAGATCGCGGCAACTACACAACAGATAACCGACCGGCGATGCACGTGACTCAAACCGGGTGAAGGGACAGGAGTGACATGTACACGTCGGTCGGGTTGGAGAAAACGTCATGGCAGTAGCGGTTCGGCAGATTCCGCTTGATCTCGCGCTGCCGGCTCCGGCGGTTCTTCGCACACGCGCAATCGTGGGGGTTCTGGCACTATGGAGTGGGCTGGTTCTGGCGACAGCCGCGGAGGTCGTCTGCGTTGCCGTCGTCGGCGGCGCTCTCTGGATGCTCGCGGTGGGCACCGTCGCGGCCGCCTCCGCTACGACGAGTGTGCTCGCATCGCGGCTTCATGGGGCCATACGCGGCTCTATATCGCGTGTCTCGGTCTGGCCGCGGCGCTCCTTGGCGGCGGGCCTGGGCCTCGCAGTGCTGGCAGCTGTCGCGGTCTGGACCGGCGTGCCCACGCGATCCGACGTCGCGGCCCTGGGCGCGGCCATCCTGGTCGGGGCAGGCTGCGTCGTGGCACTGCGGCTGGTACGTCCGATCTTACGCGTGCTCGTAATCGGAGACGCGTTCTTCCACGACCGGATGAGCATCGCGGCGCGCCGCACAGGCCGTTTCATCGTCGCGCATGCCGACCCATCTGTTCTGCAGCCGGGCGCGTCGCACAATTGGATCTCCAACACATTCGACGAGATCGCCGTGCAGCCGAGCGCGTTCAAGTACGTGTGGGAGATCGCACCGGATATTCGGGCGAGGTGCCGTCGCACGATCATTCCCGCACCACCATCCGAGGCAGACGGCGCCTACGCACGTCGGGCGTGGATCGAGCCGTTCGTGAGCCCGCTGCCGCTTGGAGCCCGCTGCCTTAAGCGGGCGCTCGACCTCGTCATTGCGCCGCTCGCGCTGCTCGCACTCTCACCACTACTGCTTCTCGCCGCGATCGCGATCGTCGTCGACAGCCCTGGTGCGGCATTCTTCCATCAGCAGCGCATCGGAGTCGATGGCCGCCCCTTCATGCTCCTCAAGCTACGTACGATGGCCCGCCGAAACAACGACGCCGAGCACCAGCGATACATGGAATCGCTAATCCGCGGTGAAGGAACGAGACACGGCGGCATGCACAAGTTGGTCAGCGACCATCGTGTCACCCGCGTTGGTCGTGTCGTGCGCCGCTTCAGCCTCGACGAGATCCCCCAGTTGTTAAACGTCATCAAGGGGGACATGAGCCTCATCGGACCACGGCCGCCGCTAGCACGCGAGGTCGAGCTCTACGACTTGGACGCATGGCAGCGGCTCCGGGTCAAGCCGGGACTCAGCGGGCTCTGGCAGGTGAACGGGCGGTGCGAGCTGGACTTCCGGGAAATGGTTGGGCTCGACGTGCGTTACTGGCAGTCTTGGACGCCTTCCATGGAGCTTGGGATCCTGGTCCGCACGCCATGGACTGTCGTTTCGGGAAGGGGTGCCGCATGACCAGGGGTTCGACGAAGGCCAGCGCGACCGCGGCTCGCTCGGTCCCGCTCGTTGACATGCATCAGGTGAACGGGCCTGTATACGCAGCTTTGCGCAGTGCATTCGAGCGCGTACTGGCCTCATCAGCGTTCACTGGCGGTCCTGAGGTCACGCATTTCGAGTCGATGCTGGCCGCGTACGTCGGGACAGAGCAAGCGATCGGTGTCAGCTCAGGGACGGCGGCCTTGCAGTTGACTCTTGAGGCCGCCGGGATTGGGGACGGCGACGAGGTCATCATCCCACCCAATACGTACTTCGCGACAGCGGAGGCTGTGATCGCCGCAAGGGCGAAAGTCGTCTTCGCCGATGTTGATCCCAACACCGCGCTGATCGATCCGGCGGCCATTGAAGCGGCGCTAACGCCTCGCACCGCGGCCATCATTCCAGTCCATCTGTTCGGCCAATGCGCCGACATGGATGCGATCTGCGAGATTGCCGGCCGCAACGGGATCTTCGTGTTGGAAGACGCATGTCAGGCGATAGGAGCAGGGTGGGACGGCCGCCGGGCCGGCTCACTAGGCGACGCCGGCGCCTTTAGCTTCTACCCGAGCAAGAATCTCGGGGCTCTGGGCGACGCCGGGGCGGTCACCACCTCGCGTACAGACCTCGCGGAGCGAATTCGGTTGCTGCGCGACCACGGCCAGGCACAGAAATACCGGCACGTCCTCTCCGGGTACAACCACCGGATGGACGGCCTCCAGGCCGCGTTCCTGGCGGCGAAGCTCCCCGGGCTTGACGCTGCCCAGGCATCACGTGACCGTGCTGCGACCAGGTACAGGGAGTTGCTCGCTCGAGTCGAAGGGGTGCGCACACTCTCCGTGTCACCGCGTGCCCGTCATGTCTACCATCTCATGGTCGTACTTACTGACCGGCGCGATGGGGTGCTGGCGGCATTGAACGACAGGGGGATCATGGCTTCGATCCATTACCCCATTCCGATCCACCTGGAACCGGCGTGGGGTGAGGAGCACGGTCCTGGCTTCCTGCCCCACGCTGAGGCCCTCGCCGCGCACATGCTGTCACTCCCCATCTTCCCCGGCATGACGGACAAGCAGGTAGAACAGTGCGTTGACGCCCTCGCCGAGGCAGTGCATGGCTCACGCGCTGGTGCTGGTGTATACGACGCGGGCAGGGCCACGCAGGCCTCGTTACATGTGCCGGCACGAGTACACAGCACCGCCGTGCTCGACGAGGCAGACACTCCGCGAGAAGGCCACCGCGAGGCGGTCCAGCAGGCCCTGCAGCTGGTTGTGATTGGCGGGTGTGGCCACGTTGGTCTCCCCCTTGCGTTGTCGTTTTCGGATGCAGGCTGCAGTGTCGGCATTTACGATGTCGACAGCGACAAGGTAGCCAGAGTCCGCAGCGGCAGAATGCCCTTCTTTGAACGCGGCGCTGAGGAGCTCCTGGCGCGCCTTCTGCCCACAGGCCGCCTGGAGCTCAGCAGCGAGCCATCCATCATAGGCAGAGCCGAAGCTCTAGTCCTGGTTATTGGCACGCCGATCGACGAGTTCATGAACCCATCGACTCGGGTCTTCGAGCGAGTCATTGATCAGCTTGGACCGTATGTCAAGGATGGGACACTTCTCATCCTTCGCAGTACGGTGTTTCCCGGCACCACGGACTACGTCGCAGAACGTCTGAAAAGGTGCGGCCACCATGTCGAAGTCGCGTTCTGTCCCGAGCGAGTGGCGGAGGGTCACTCAGTCGAGGAGATCCGAAGCTTGCCGCAGCTAATCGGAGCAAATAACGATCAGGCGTTCAACCGCGCTTGCGAGGTGTTCGCTCACCTGGGTGTCGAAGTCGTTCGGACCTCACCGAAAGAGGCCGAGATGGCAAAGCTTCTCACCAACACATGGCGGTACATGAAGTTTGCCATAGCTAATCAGTTCTTCCAGATGGCTCACAGCGCCGACATTGACTACGATCGCGTTCTTCATGCAGTGCGCCACAACTATCCCCGAGCCGCGGACCTGCCCTCGCCCGGATTCGCCGCGGGCCCGTGCCTGCTCAAGGACACGATGCAGCTCGCTGCCTTCACCACCGACCACTTCCCGATGGGACACGCAGCTATGCTGATCAACGAAGGGCTGCCGAGCTATGTCGTCGATGCAGTCGACCGCAGGTGGGGTCTGCGCGGGAGGAAGGTTGGCATCCTGGGCATGGCATTCAAGGGTGACTCTGACGATTCCCGAACATCCCTGAGCTACAAACTGAGGAAGCTGCTTTCCTTCCGAGGAGCTGAGGTGATCGCATCTGATCCGTACGTTCCCGACGTCAACCTGAGTCCAGTCGAAGACGTTCTGCGGGACGCCGACGTCCTCATCATCGGCGCTCCCCACTCTATCTACCGTTCATTGGACCTTGAAGGCAGGGCCGTAGTTGACATATGGAACGTGACAGGCAAGGGAATTAGGCTTTAGAGGTGCGCCGCCCCTAAGAGCCTTTCTTGATCATCTGCGCCAAAGCAAGCGCCCATCTCTCGCGTCCCCCCAGCCTACCCAAAGATCTGGCACGCGGTATGGGACAACCGACTCAATCCTGACTCGGCCCGGGCTCCGATCGTCAAGATTCTCGCGCACCAGCACGCCCGACCCCCGAAGTAGGGCCCTGACTCTAACTTGGGCGCGCCTAGCGGCTCTAACTCGGCCAAAACTCCGGCTCGGTCGTGTCCATCAGCCGGCGCAGATGCGCGCCGACCGAATGGCCAAGGCGCCGGCCTCACTGACCGCATAAGACGTGCCTGACCGCGAGCGCTGTGCGGTCGGGACGCGACCCGTCGCAGGTGACGAATACTTACGGCCGATCGAACGGTACGACCGGCACCTGCTGCTGCTGGGCCCCAAGCGGTATCAGGTGCTGGAGCTGTGGAGGTGGAGCGCTACGGCGCCGACAGCTTCGGCGATCCCGACTACGTCGCTCTCTTCGGCATGCGCCCCGCCGAGTGGCACGCTCGAGGTATCCGCCTGCTCGGCCGGACGGCAGTCGAGTGCACGCGGGATGCCCTCGCAGACGCGATCGGCAGGGACATCGCCACTG
>Ga0126369_10002794_pt1 | contig 12522 bp, 10 predicted proteins | sample PanSoiMetaPlot_1_FD_109646 | JGI IMG/M metagenome (GOLD analysis project Ga0126369, IMG submission 109646) | Tropical forest soil microbial communities from Panama - MetaG Plot_1 | ecosystem: Environmental > Terrestrial > Soil > Tropical forest > Bulk soil | place: Panama | collected 2016-02-17 | reverse complement strand
TATTTCGCAAAATCACGTTCAGCAGCAGCGACAGGGCGGCGACGAACATGGCCCCGGGCAGCAGAACGATCCCGTAGACCCGCAGGTAGGCAGACAGATCAATTGGAGTATGACCACGCAGTAACTGGACGATTACTCCGGCAAATCCGACAACCACCATTAGGCCTGTCAATAGTAGAAGGGTCGCCAGAAATTTCGACGACAGCAGCACCTTATTAGAGACCGGCGTGGTCCATAACACAGGCTCAATACGCACTTCCCGATCACGATGCATTGTTTCTCCGGTATAAAAGACTGCGATGCCGATCAGGAACGGCAATAACAACTTCGCCGTGTTGGTCGCGTACGCGGCGGAGTGCGAGATGTCCGCGGGAATCTTATAGAGCGCAACCTCGAGGATAGATATCAGGACAGCCACCGGCATGACCGCGACGAGACTGCGTTCCGCCGCCAGCAACTGGAATTCAACCCCCAAGGCCGCGATCAGTTTATTCATCTCGGCGCGAGTTCCTTCGTTCGCTATGGTCAGGTCATTACTCCCAGCGGCTGGACCAGGGATGAGGCCTGGCACTCGCCGCCCTGCTGACGCCCGTGCTGCTGGGCTGGCAATGATCGGTTCAAAAGGTGTCGCCGAACTCTCCGGGTAATGGACGCTTTCGGCTGCGGTCGAAAGGTTGAGGACGGAAAGCCCTGCTGCCCGCGCCGAGCGTTCGCTGATGGTGAAACGCAGGTAGAGAATCGTCAGGCAAATCGCGGCAAGTAGGATCATGCCGGCGCGATTGATGATCAGGTTTGCGTCATAAACAATGACGAGCCGATTCAACACCTCGGCACTTTGCTTGTAGCCCCAGGGATTACCCCAATTCATCAGGAGAGGATCAAGCACAACTCGCCAGCGGATGGGCAAACTTTTTAGTAGAACTTCCTGATAGCTGATGTAGAGCGGGTAAAAGGCGATGCCGAGACCGTATACGATCCTGGAGCTGCGCGTCAGAGTGCCGGCGGTAAAGTAGATGGCCGCCAACACCAGATGCGAAATAACCACGAAGACCAGAAAGTGTTTGGGATAGAGAAGGAACTTTGCCTCCTGAACTACCATGCCGCGTTTAGGAACCCACTGAAGAAAAAACAACGTGATGACGAAAGCCGACTGACAGCCCGCCAGTACCAGGAAGCTTCCGAAGAATTTCCCCAGAAGGTATTGGGCCCGAGTTACGGGTTTCGAAAAAATCAGCGGGTCCACCTGAATGCGAAAGTCACGGATTACCGGATCCGCCATCATCACCACGGTGTACAAAGGTACGAAGAGGAATGAGAAAGCCGGCAGCACCCCGGCGATGAAAAAATCAGCATTGGTGGCCCAGCCCTGGCCCGTGGCCGGGCCCCTGGCCCACCAGAGCAGTGCGTTACCCGCGCACAAAACCGCAATCACGTAAGGCGCGACCCGCTTTGAGTTGAGCAGAACTTCGTTGTAAATGATGGCCGCGAAGGTGCGCATAGATGGAGTCGGTAACGCAAACTGTTAGTTTGCGGTTCGTCAATGAAGTCGCAAACTAACAGTTTGCGTTACCCTCAATTACTGGTTCACAACCATGAAGTAGAAGTCTTCGATCGTGGCTGTCGCGGCGGCAAAGGCTTCCGCCGGTCTTCCATTTTCCGAGAGCAGGCGCACCCGCGTGCGTCCCCCAGCCAGCTGCTTTGAGATCAGTTTGCCCTTCGTTTCCAGAGCGGCAACTTGTTCGCGCGGCACGGTCGCTTCCCAAATGCGTCCTTCCAGCCCGGCCAGGGCTGTCTCAGTTGAAGTGGCCGCGACGATCTTGCCGCGGCGGATCACCGCGAAGCGATCGCACAGGTTCGCGACGTCCGAAACGATGTGCGTCGAGAGCAGGACGACGTTATTCTCGCCGGCGCTGTCGGCCAGCAGGTTGTGCAGGCGCGCGCGTTCTTCCGGATCAAGACCGGCCGTGGGTTCGTCGACAATCAGAAGTTTCGGGTTCCCGATCAAGGCCTGGGCAATTCCGACCCGCTGACGCATACCTCCGGAAAACCCGCCGAGCCGGCGGTGGCGTTCGGCCGACAGATTTACTCTCTCGAGCAGCGCCTCGACGAGTGCGCGCCGTTCGGTTTTGTTGACTACACCTTTGAGCTTCGCGAAGTAATCAAGCATCTGGCCCGCGGTGAGCGTGGGATAGAGTCCGAAGTCCTGCGGCAGATATCCAAGAATTTTTCTCGTCTCGGCTTTGTGCTTAATGAGATCAAGCCCATTCATTCCGGCCGAGCCGCTGTCCGGCTCCAGCAACGTCGCGAGAATCTTCATCAGGGTTGTCTTGCCCGCGCCGTTAGGTCCCAGCAGTCCAAACACGCCGGGCGGGATCTCCAGGCTGACGCCTTTCAGCGCCTGAACTCCACTTGGGTAGGTCTTGGTGAGCTCCTTGATATGAAGCATTGCTTCAAACTCTGGTCAGAACCGCCTGCGGTAGCGGGCGGGCCGATCTTTCGCCTTTGTAGTATTAGAACTGGCCCGCCGTATTATCAGAACAGGCCCGCCCGCTACCGCAGGCGGTTCTGACCCGAGGGCTGGGAATCTACTTGGACGAGAGGACGCGCTCAACAGGCGTACGCCCGCTCTGATCGTAAGCCGTGAGTGTTAAGTGCGACGTTAGTTTGAGCGGCGCTGAGTCATCAGGTTCTTTCAGATTCCTCGAACGAGTCGCTCCCCGCAGGTAAAGCAACAGGCGGCCCAGGACGCCAATCTCCATCAAGATATCGCCAACCCGGGTGACGTGAAACTCGTGACTGAAAACGCGCACCAGCACCCCGCCTACAAAAACGAATGCCAGGAGCCACTTCAAAGCCCAGATGGCCGGGTGATTGCGATCGGCGATCCTTATACATTCATCTCTGATTTGGGCCACGTTGCCGAATTGCTCCCGGGCCGTGGCCTGCGCTTCGTCCCAGGAAAGGTTCTGGCGGCAATTTTCTTCCGTCAGCAGGTCAAGATGAAATTGCAGCTCTTCGTCTATTTCGCGGTGAACGCGCCGGCTGTCGAAACGTCGAAATGGTCCGATCAAGAGATTCATTTTTCGTCTTTCAACTATTCCTAAGCGGTCTCCAGAATCCGGCCAATCGCCTGCGACACGCGCTCCCAATTCGCGCGTTCACCGGCCAGCCGTTTCCGCCCGGCTTTGGTCAGCCGATAGAATTTTGCCCGCCGATTGTTTTCGGAGACTCCCCACTCTGAGGCGATCCAGCCGCGTTCTTCCATGCGATAGAGCGCGGGATAGAGAGAGCCGTCTTCAATTTTCAGCAGGTCATCCACGGCTTCGTGAATGCGCTGGGCAATGCCGTAACCGTGCATCGGAGCGCGCGAGAGCGTTTTGAGAATCAAGAGCTCCAGGGTGCCCTGCATTAGGTCGGTACGGACTTTGGTCATTTGTGTCTTAAGTCGATCGATGGCGCCGCCGTGCAAAATATGATTCCTTCCCTAGATTGTCAAGGGAAAGCCTTTAGACGCCGGGAACCGGATCTTTGTTCCGGTGAAAGATGATTTCGTAATGCGGTCTGTTGGTTGCGCCGCAAACTAACAGTTTGCGTTACAAGTTCTTCCGGCAAAAATTCTTGCCGTCACGCGGGCCGTACTGTATCGTGCGGGTCGCTTCCGAGTAGATGACTAAGTGGTTCTCGACTACCGAATCGAATCGCGCGCGGCCATCTGGGTCGAGCGGATTGACAGCAGTGATCGCCATTGCCGTTGCCACCCTGGTCCTGCATTGCATCTTCAACAATCGCTACGGCTATTTCCGCGATGAGTTCGACTACCTGGCATGCGGCGACCATTTGGCCTGGGGTTATGTGGATCAACCGCCGCTGCTTCCTTTTCTCGTTCGTGTCAGTCGCGTCGTGCTCGGAGATTCGCTGCGCAGCATCAGGTTTCTGCCCGCGTTAGCTGCTTCCCTCACAATTGTGCTGGCGGCAATGATCGCGCGTGAGCTTGGCGGCCGGCGCTTTGCCCTCGTCCTCAGCGCGGTGGCGGTGCTGATTGCGCCGCAGTTCTTATCGAACGGAAGTCTGTTGACCACGAACTGTTTGGAGCCGGTATTTTGGATGGGCTGCGCTTACTTTGCGATCCTGGCGATCAAACGCGACTCCCGCTTTTGGCTGGCCTTCGGCCTCAGTGCGGGATTGGGTCTGGAGGAGAAGTATTCGATTGCGATTTTTGGCTTGGCGGTGGTGGCCGGATTGTTATTGACCAGACATCGCCGCGTGCTGCTTGATAAGTGGCTGTGGGCCGGCGGCCTGTTGGCGTTCCTGATCTTCTTACCGAACCTGCTCTGGAACATTCACAATCACTGGCCGTTTCTCGAACTGATGCACAACATTCGCAGCCATGGGCGCGACGTGCAGCTTTCACCTCTTCAGTTTTTCCTGCAGCAAATCCTGCTGATTCATCCGCTGACGGCGCCGCTTTGGATTACCGGATTGATCGCGCTCCTGTTCTCCTCGAGGCTGAGAAACTACCGGGTGCTTGGCTGGTGCTACCTCATCTGCTTTACCGCCTTCGTGGTTCTCAAAGGCAAGAATTATTATCTGGCGCCAATCTACCCAATGTTGCTGGCGGCGGGCGCCGTCGCCTTCGAAAGCGGGATCGAGCGCACCCGGCAATCGTGGCTGAAGCCGGCGCTCGTCGTGGTGCTGCTCATCGGCGGCGCCTGGCTGGCGCCGGTCGTCATCCCGGTTTTGTCGGTTGACCGATTCATCTCTTACCTGAACACTCTTCCCTTTAAGCCGCCGCGCAGCGAACACAGTCATGAGCGCGCCGCCTTGCCGCAACATTATGCCGACCAGTTCGGCTGGGAAGAGATGGTGGCGATGACCGCCGAGGCCTGGGGCCGGGTGCCGGCGGAACAACGATCGGACTGCGCCGTGTTCGGGCAGAATTACGGCCAGGCCGGGGCGATCGATTTCTTTGGGCCGCGTTATGGCTTGCCGAAAGCGCTCAGCGGGCATCAGACTTATTTCCTTTGGGGGCCGCGCGGCTACTCAGGCAATTGTATGATTGTCCTGGATGATAATAAGGAGACGCTCGACAAGTTATTCGCACAGGTTGAATACGTGGGGGCAGCCGACAACCCTTACGCTCTCGAACGTCAGGTGCCGGTCTTTCTTTGTCGCGGCGCGAAGTTTGGAACCCTTCAGGATCTGTGGCCGCAATTGAAAAAATGGCAATAGCGAAGAGCGAGAAGATCGAAGTGTATACGGACGGCCACTGCAATCTGTGCCGCTGGATGCGCGCCCATGTCGAGCCGCTCGATCGTGATCATCGCATCGAGTGGCTGGATTATAACGATCCGGAAATCTTACGGCGGGCTGCGCCGCACACGGTCGAGCAGATGGCTGTCGAAATGCACGTGCGCCGCGCTGACAGCAGTTGGACCAAAGGATACTGGGGGTGGATCACAGTCATTGAAGTCCTGCCGCGTTGGAAATGGCTCGCGCCCATCTTGCGAATCTGGCCTTTCACCAGGCTTGGGCCAATCTTCTATCACTGGCTCGCTTCGCGGCGATACACTCTGTTCGGAGTGCCGCCGCCATGTGACCCGAACGGCGCCTGTCAACTGCATCAGTAGATTCAGGACCGACCCAGGTGACCCGCATACTTCAGCGAACAAAGACTAGTTGTCATTTATCATTTGCCATCTGTTCATTTGTTCATTGGAAAGTCGGCAACTGTTGGTTCGTTTTCACTGACCACTGACAAATAGTTGCGGGCCCGGTCGCTACCGCTCCCGGTTCTGACGGTGCGTGGCAACGTACGCTGCGTACAACTCATCTCAAAATCGACCCAGACAATCGACGAATTCAAAGCGAACAGAGTTCGCTTGGGGTCAGGGGTACGAACATGTTTAGGAAAATATCTTCACTCTTATTTGCCTCACTTTTAGTAGTTGTTTGTGTTGCAGTTTCATTGGCCAGGACCGGCGCCGGCACTGACGCCGCGCGCGTGCAGGAGCCGCTGAACATCGCGATTTTGATTCAAGACGATCTCACTTCGCGCGTCGGTAACGAGTTGGGTGTCACCCGCGAATTCATTCGCTCGCTGCCTTCCGGTTCTCGCGTAATGGTTGCTTACATCACCTCGGGTTCTTTGCAGGTGCGTCAATCGTTCACGACTGACCTGGACCGAGCGGCGAAATCGTTGCGCATTCCGGTGGCCAGCGTCTCGGCCTCGCCTTACAACCCGTACGTCGAGGTGATCGAAGCATTGAAGAAATTCGATTCCAATTCGAAGAGTCACAATGCCGTCCTCTTGATTTCGGACGGGTTGGATACCTCGCGCGGTTTCGATCCGGTGGCGGCCGGGCACACGCTCGACATCGATCGCACGATCAAGGAAGCGAACCGCCGGAACGTGGCGATCTTTTCGTTCTATGCGCCATCGGTGGGACTGACGAGCCGCAGTTATCTCGCCGCGAGTTACGGACAGAGCTCGCTAAATCGCGTGGCGGACAAAACGGGCGGCAAAGCGTTTTTCCAGGGGACTACCGGATTCGTAACTTTTGATTCCTACTTCACCCGGCTGACGCGGGAGTTGAATCGGGTTTACGCGACCGCCTCGTGAAGTAGCGCAAACTGTAAGTTTGCGGAGAGCGCCGCGGGTTTAAGGCCCGCGGCGCTTTTGTGTGCGCGCGGCAGAACCGGGAGCGGTAGCGACCGGGCCAAGCCGATTCTTTAGTTTTTGCGTGGAGTTCCAGCAAAAGTGAAGAAACCCGTTTGGCCCGGTCGCTACCGCTCCCGGTTCTGACACTTCGCTGTAACACAAAACTTCTGGCGCGCTAAGAGTCTCAGTGGTAAATTATGCCGGTCACAACCAGAAAACCTGACTGGTTGCAGTCATGACCGCCGCCAAACCCGCGATCGTTTCCATGAACTCTGCGGACGCTCCGTCCGCGCATCGTCCAACACTCTTCCGAACATGACCGATACCAAGGGCCGCGAATACTGCATCATCGTGGAAGGCGCTTACTTGACCGAGGTCGAGGCTGAGCATGCTCTGCGCGATCCATTCATTGAAGATTGGGTTGAGCAGCACGGCCACTTCAAGATTCACAATATGGACGATATCCAGGTGACGCCGGGCGTGACGCTCGGTTCGCTGGGCGTCTATATGATCGACGACCGCGTGTTTGAAATTTCCAGCGACGATCCCAATCACCCTCTGACTGAACATAAAGCCAAAGGCGTGGCCGAAGCCTTACGTCGCCAGGACATGTTTGATGAAATCAAAGTTGAGCCGCGTGAGGAAGACGCCCAATGAGCTGGAGCTGGGAAGCGCATGGCTGGAGGAAATCGGTCAAGATTCTGCTGCTGGCGGCGACGGTCTGGCCGTTTATCTACATACCTCTTTTCATAGGAGTGATTATTTCGGTCATGGCTTTAAGCGAGCGGGCAGAGAACCGTGACCAGAACATTTGTGCCCGGCTCGACGTGCTGCAACTCGACCGGAAGATTAAGGCCGGAGAGATCACTCAATTAAAGGTACGGGACTTTGAAGTCATCGGGCGCGACAAGGGCGGTTGCAATTATCAAACCCGGCTGGTTGATGAGTCGACCAGGAAAGAGCTCCTGGCTGACGCCAACGAATTGGTTGATGGGCGCCCCAGAGTCGAACAGATTACCAGCGAACCGGAATCGCAAATGCCGCCGGCGCTGGCGGTGGGTACCGGGCTCGGTTTCATGGTCCTGATGGCGCTTCATTTTGCGACGATTTTATTGATGACGGCGCAAATGCCGTTCTACATTGTGCTGGCGGTCAAAAACGATCGGCTCGATCAGACGAATAAGATAATCTGGATCGTCCTGTTCGCTGTGGTGTCGATTCTCTGTGCCCCGGTTTACTGGTATCTATATATTTGGCGCCGGCCTGTTCCAATTGAACCGGCAGCGCCTGAGGCAATATGAGCGCTGAAGCCATCACCAATTTACTGGACGGCCGGGTGACCGTCATGGTTGGCGACGTCACCAGACAGGACGTCGAAGCGATCGTCAACGCCGCCAACTCATCTCTGCTGGGAGGAGGAGGAGTCGATGGCGCCATTCATCGCGCCGGCGGCCCCACGATTCTCGAAGAATGTCGCGAGATTCGGCGCACGCGTTTTCCGCAGGGCTTGCCCACCGGTGAGGCGGTGGTGACCACGGGCGGAAACCTTCCGGCGCTCTACGTGATTCACACGGTAGGCCCAATCTATGGCGAACACCGAGGGCGCGAAGCCGAGTTGCTGGCCAATTGCTACTACAACTCGTTGGCGCTGGCCGTTGAAAAGAACGTCACGTCGGTGGCGTTTCCCTCGATTGCCACGGGCGTGTACGAATACCCGCGCGCGGAAGCGGCCGAAGTGTCTTCTCGCACGATCAAAAAGTTTCTCGCGAATGACTTGCAACTGAAGGAAGTGCGCCTGGTATTTTTTCAGCCGCAGGACGCAGAAATATTTTTAGCTCATCAGAAATTCAGTGAATAAGCGTCAGCAGCCCGGCCGCCCGGGAGGGCAGCTCGCCAAAGGATTCGGTCCCCGGTAAACTGGTCGCCCGGTTGACGGGCCCTCCCTCCAGGTCGGGCCTCCGGCACCGCGTTTGACGCGCGGCGCTAGTTTCTGCAAAATCACAAATCTTTCGGCGGCTGAGGGCCGCTTTATTTTGCGCTGATTCGGAATCGTTCAAAGTTATTCAATGACCCCTGACATTAAACCCGGCACCCAAAACAAAGCCGCTCTTGCGCCGCGCGAGCTGCCGCCGACGCTCGCGCCGCTGCGCCAATTGTCCTGGAACTATTGGTGGAGTTGGGCCCCCGATGGCTCGGAAGTCTTTCGCGATCTCGATCCGAATCTTTGGGCGCAGTGCGAACAGAATCCGCGGCTGCTGTTGACGCAGATTTCTGATTTGCGCCTGGCTGAAATAGCTACCGACCCGCTTTACCTCGAACGGGTAGAGCGACTCAATCAGCGGTTCAATAAGTACGTCAGCGAAACCAGGCCCTGGGCAAAACTGGCGCTGTCGCCGCACGTCACCGCCCAGACTCCGGTCGCTTATTTTTGTGCCGAGTTCGGCGTGCACAATTCACTGCCGCTTTATTCAGGCGGCCTGGGAATTCTGGCGGGCGACCATCTGAAGTCAGCCAGCGATTTGAATGTGCCGCTAATCGCGGTGGGCCTGTTTTACCGGTTCGGATATTTTCGCCAGCGCCTGCGTCGCGATGATTGGCAGGAAGAGGAATATCGCGAAAACCACGTCGACGAACTCGCGTTAAAGAGCGTCGACGATGAGCAGGGAAAGCCGATGCTGGTCGAAGTGGTGATGCGCGGCCGCATCGTCTCTGCCCGCGTATGGCGCGCCGAGGTGGGACGCGTGCGTCTCTACCTGCTCGATACGAACGTTCCCGAGAACAATGAAGTCGATCGACTGGTGACCGGCCACCTGTACGGCGGCGACCGCGAGACGCGTCTGGTGCAGGAGATGATGCTGGGCATCGGCGGCGTGCGCTTATTACAGAAGCTGAAGATCGAGCCGTCGGTCTTTCATTTGAACGAAGGGCATTCGGCGTTTCTGACGCTCGAACTGGCCCGCGAGATTATCGAACACGACGGCGTCACTTTCGCCGAAGCAATAAAGCGCGTGCGCGACCGGTGTGTGTTCACGACGCACACCCCCGTAGCTGCCGGGCATGATGAATTCGATGCTTCACTGGTGGCGAAGGGGTTCGGTGATTGGGCTGAGAAGTCGCTCGGCTTGTCGCGCGAAGAGTTCTTAAAGCTGGGAAGGATCAACGGCGATTCGCAGGAGTCGTTTGGCTTGACGCCGCTGGCCCTGCGCATGACCCGTTCGACCAACGGCGTCAGCCGCAAGCACGGCGAAGTGTCACGCGATCTCTGGCATAAGATGTGGCCGCAATTGCCGCTGAACGAAGTTCCCATCACTTCGGTTACCAACGGCGTGCACCCGGCGACCTGGGTCGCGCCGCTGCTGCGTCGCGTTTTCGCCCGGTGCGTCGGCAAAGATTGGATAGAGCGGGCGCGGGACGCCGGCGCCTGGCGTTACGGCATCGACAAGATTGCCGATCGAGATTTGTGGGAAGCGCACATGCTTCTAAAACAACGCCTGGTCGCCTATGTGCGAGATATTTCGTTCGATGCCCGGCTGGCGCGGGGCGAAAGCGAAGAGCACATTGAAGCTGCGCGCACGATGTTTGATCCGGCGATTCTTACCATTGGCTTTGCGCGGCGCGTCGCTGGTTACAAGCGTTGGGATTTGATCCTCAGCGATTCTGAGTTGCTGGTGAAGCTAATCAACGACCCGGCGCGACCGGTGCAGTTTGTTTTTGCCGGCAAGGCGCATCCGCAGGACCAGGGCGCCAAGCGGGTGCTGCAGGAGTTGATCGACTGGCAACGCGATCCGTCCGTGCGCCAACGCGTAGCCTTCATCGAAGATTACGATCAGGAGATCGCCCGCCAGATGGTCCAGGGCGTCGATGTGTGGATGAATGTGCCGCGCCGGCCGCAGGAGGCGTCCGGCACCAGCGGGCAGAAGGTGGCGGTCAATGGCGGGCTGAATTTTTCGGTGCTTGACGGCTGGTGGCTTGAAGGCTATGACGGCGACAATGGGTTTGCGATTGGCGATCTGAGTGACAGTAGCGACGTCGAAATGGACCGCCAGGACTCTGAATCGATGTACCGGGTATTGTCGGAAGAAATTATCCCGCGCTTCTACGATCGGGATAATGACGGATTGCCGCGTCGCTGGATTGCCATGATGAAAAAGTCCATTGGGATGCTGGCGCCGCAGTTCAGCAGCGACCGGATGGTCGCAGAGTATGTTGAGCGGATTTACTGAATCTCAATGAGGACAGATGGGCCTATAGGCCCCATGGGACTTATGCGTCCCATAAGGCCCATCTGTCCCCTAAATCCCATTTTTACTATTACTCCTACTAAGTCCCCGCTGCTTCGTTGTAAACTATCCCACCAATGAAGTACTGCTCAGTCTGTAACGAAAAATTCGACGACAGCGTCAGTTTTTGCCCCAAGGATGGCGAGGTCCTGGAAGAAGATTCCGGCTCGCTCGTCGGCAAGGCGCTCGACGGCCAGTACCAAATCGAAGCGATGCTGGGTAAAGGCGGTATGGGCGCTGTGTATCGCGCCCGCCACATCCTGCTCGGCGACCGGGTCGCAATCAAAGTGTTGCCGCCGGAGATGCGCAGCAACACCGAATGGCTGCGCCGCTTTCAACGTGAAGGGCAGGCAGCGCGCCGCTTCCGGCATCCCAATGCGGTCACGGTTTACGATCTGCGCACCTCAGCCGATGGCACGATTTACCTTGTCATGGAATACGTCGAGGGGAACACGCTCGACGTTGAGTTGAAGAAGCGCGGAAAATTTACGCCCGCGGAAGCTGTGACTGTGCTGACGCCGGTGATGAGTGTGCTAAACGCGGCGCACGCCATGGGCGTGGTCCATCGTGACTTGAAACCCGAGAACATCATGATCGGCAAGCCTTCAACCGGCGGCGAGCCGGTCGTGAAGCTGCTGGATCTGGGCATCGCCAAGCTGCGTGAAGTGGCTGGTTCAGAACCAACCGGCAGTACCAATTTGACTGTCGCCGGGCAAATGCTCGGCACGCCCTATTACATGTCGCCCGAGCAGTGGGGCGATCTGCCGAACGACGGCAATCCGGAAATCGACGGCCGGGCTGATATCTACAGCCTGGGCGTGGTTATTTATGAATTGGTGGCCGCCAAGCGGCCCTTCGATGGCCTGAGCCTGCCTGAGTTGCGCCGCCAGCACATCAGTCTTACGCCGCCGCCGCTGCATGCGGTGGACGCCAGTGTCCCGGCAGCTTTCAGTAACGCCGTAGCGCGGGCCATCGCCAAAGACCGAAGCGAAAGGCAATCGACCGCCGGCGAGTTGGAGAAAGAACTGGTCGCCGCGTTGGCGGCGGAAGGAATTTCGCCTTCGGCCTCGGTCGCCGACTTTGCTTCGGCGCCGGTACCCCACGGTGCGCGCGGATCGGTGACGTCGCCACAGCAAACCGCAGCCACCCTCGTGACCGGCATCGGCGAAGCAGAACCGGCGCCTGCGCCGGAAGCAATTCCCAGCCAGGCCGCAACGATGCCGACGGTGGTGTCGCAACCGAGTGCGCCTGCGCCGCAGCCCGCGCCGCCCGCTGCGGTCCCGGCGGCGCCTGCGCCGATCGTGCAAGCTGCCGCTGCCCCAGTTGTCGCCGCTGCGCAACCAGCCAAAGGCAAAGGCGGGGCGCTTATTTTCGCGGGCGTCGGTCTCGTGGTGCTGCTGCTGATCGCCGGCGTCGGTGGCTATTTTGTCATGCACACGATGATGAGTAAGCCTGAGGAGAAGACGGCGCAAACTGATTCATCGTCGACAAGTGCGGGCGCCGATGTCGCTGGGGCGCACGAGATCGGTCGCTATTGGCTGCAGGTGAATTCCGACGGCGCCTCGAATTCTGTTCGCGCCGACG
>Ga0126369_10002793_pt1 | contig 12523 bp, 11 predicted proteins | sample PanSoiMetaPlot_1_FD_109646 | JGI IMG/M metagenome (GOLD analysis project Ga0126369, IMG submission 109646) | Tropical forest soil microbial communities from Panama - MetaG Plot_1 | ecosystem: Environmental > Terrestrial > Soil > Tropical forest > Bulk soil | place: Panama | collected 2016-02-17 | reverse complement strand
GCCTGCTCATCCTCGGCATGCTCGATCAGCTCGACATCGCGAAGCTCGATCCGCTCGGCGCCGACTACGTGCACTTCGCGGTCGAGGCGGTGAAGCAGGCGTTCGCGATCCGCGACCGGCACATCACCGATCCTGCGCACATGACGATCGACCCGCAGGGCTTCCTCGCGCCGGATGAGCTGCGCGGCCTCGCGGCGCGGATCAACCGGGAGCGTGCTGCCCCTTGGGGCGCGAGCAGGCGCCCGGCCGACACCGTTTGGATGGGGGTGATCGACGGGGAAGGGCGAGCGGTGAGCTTCATCCAGAGCCTCTATCACGAGTTCGGCTCGGGGGTTGTGCTGAGCTCGAGTGGCATCTGCTGGCAGAACCGTGGCTGCTCCTTCAGCCTCGATGAGCGAGCGCTGAACGCGCTCGCACCCGGCCGCAAGCCTTTCCACACGCTGAATCCCGCGCTCGCCTTGCTGAAGGACGGCCGGACGATGGTCTATGGGAACATGGGCGGCGACGGCCAGCCGCAGACGCAGAGCGCGGTGTTCACGCGCATGCTCGTGTATGGCATGACGCCGCAGGCCGCGATCACCGCCCCGCGCTGGCTGCTCGGTCGCACCTGGGGCCAGACCACGGATACGCTCAAGCTCGAATCGCGCTTCGCGCCGAGCGTGATCGACGACCTGCGGCGCCGCGGCCACGACGTCGAGGTACTCGCCGCATTCGACGAGACGGTCGGGCACGCGGGCTGCGTGATTCGTCGTCGCGACGGCGCGTTCGAGGGTGGTGCCGATCCGCGCTCCGACGGGGGCGTCGCCGCGTACTAGCTCAGCCGGCGCTCCAGTCCACGAGTCTGGTGTACGCGGTGAGGAGGACGATCGCGCCGAACGCGATGCGGTACCACGCGAATGGCTTGAAATCGTGCGTCGCGACGTACCTGAGCAGCCACCGCACGCACAGGAACGCCGAGACGAACGCGGCGACGCCGCCCACTGCGAACATCGCGATGTCGCCGCGCTCGAGCAGCGAGCGGTGCTTGTAGAGATCGTAGGCACCCGCAGCGACCAGCGTCGGCACGGCGAGAAAGAACGAGAACTCGGTCGCGGCCCGCCGCGACAGGCCGAAGAGCATCGCGCCGATGATCGTCGCGCCCGAGCGCGACGTACCGGGGATCAGCGCGAAGCATTGGGCGAAGCCGACCTTCAACGCGTCGCGCCAGGTCATGTCGTCGACCGCCGCAACCCGCACGGGGCGCTCCGTGCGCTCGACCCACAGGATCACCAGTCCGCCCGCGATGAACGCGGCGGCGACGGGCACCGCCGCGAAGAGGTGCGCCTTGATGAAGCCACCGAGGAGGAGCCCCAGCACGGCCGCGGGAATGAAGGCGATGACGAGATTCGCGACAAACCGCTGCGCCGCGCGGTCCGAGCCGAGCCCTGCGAGCACGCCGAGGAACTTCGCGCGGTACTCCCAGACGACCGCGAGCATCGCCCCGGTCTGGATGGCGACGTCGAACGTCTTCGCCTTCTCGTCGTTGAAACCGAGGAGGTCGCCGGCGAGAATGAGATGGCCGGTGCTGGAGACCGGCAGGAACTCGGTGAGGCCCTCCACGACTCCGAGCACGAGGGCCTTGAGGAGCAGCGCGGTATCCATCGCGGCCGGCATTCTACCGGCTAGACGGGCGACGCCCGCGCTGTGACAGCCCGGCTGTCACAATCGCACCATGAACCCCTGGACGAGGATCGACCTCTACTGCGAGCGCACCGATTGGAGCTTCTGGGCGGAACCGCTGAACGCCTTCACGAACGTCGCCTTCATCGTCGCCGCGGTCTTGATCCTGAGCAGGAGCCGCGGCGACCGCGGCCAGGCGCCCTGGGATGCCCTCCTGCTTGCCGCCCTCGCGGTCCTCGTCGGGGTCGGCAGTTTCCTGTTTCATACTTTCGCGACGGTCTGGGGCCGCTGGCTGGATCTCGGGTTTATCGCGCTGTTCATCTATGTGTTCCTCGCTCGCTCGCTCGTCCGGGTGGCTGGGCTGGGCTGGCGGGGGGCGCTGGTCGGGCTCCTGTTCTATTTCGGATTTGAGCGTGGCGCGCTCGCCCTCCTCCCGCGCGATGCGCTGGGAGGCTCCATCCTCTACCTCCCGGCGCTTCTAGGGCTCGCTGGGCTTGCCCTGGTCGCTTGGCGGCGACACCGGCCGCACGCCCGATTGGCGACGGCGGCCGGAATCTTCCTGGCAGCGATCGTAGTCCGAACCCTCGACCAGCCGCTCTGCGATGCCTGGCCCGCCGGGACGCACTTTATCTGGCACCTGCTCGTCGCGTGGGTGCTCTATCTCGCAGCGACTGCCGCGCTCGAACTGCGAGGCGCGACCGCGGCGAATCGGGGATAAGAACGGTCGCCCGGTGTCAGGGCTTCGGCAGCGACCGGAAGCCGAGGCCGGGCAGCAGGAGCGAACCGAGATCAGGGAACGTCCGAGCGCTGGCGCCCTCAGGTGCTCCCGGCCGACGGTCGGCGGCAAGCACCCGGCGCGCAAGCGGCGAGACGCTTCGCGGCCGGGCAGCGAGTTCAGCGGGGACGTTGAATTCGGCCCATTCGTAAAGCCGGATGTTTTCTGGAGCGTTCATCGTCTGCGCTGACCGTCGCTCGTTCCTCAATCGCTATAACGCATTCGACCGTTGCGTCGCTGACGAGTCTAGACCGCGACCGGATGAATAAGTTGTCAAGAATTGTCAAAGCGCCGGGCGCGATCCTCGCGGTAAGCGTTGGACTCCACCGTCGCGCGCCCCCGACACCGCGCAGAGCACAGAACGGGATCATGCCGCCGGCTGGTGACGGCTTGGTGACGATCCCGCAGCCGGAGCGCGACTGCGAGCTCGGCGGCGACCATCCCGTCCGCGCAAACGAGCAACGCTGGTCACTTGCCGACGCCGAGATTCCGATAGAGCCGTTCGACGAGCGTCCGCAGCTCGGCCATCTCCTCGGCGAGCCGTGCGAGCTGCGCCTTCAGCGTCGCGATTTCGGCGCCGGCCGCGCCCGGTGACCCGGCTTCGGTGCTCGTCGCCGGCGGCCCGGCTGGGACGACGACGGGCCCGCAAAGCAGGTGAGCCCAACGCTGCTCGCGCGAGCCCGGCGCGCGGGAGAGCTTGACCGTAAGTGGGCCCCCGTCAGTGTCGGCGCGCGCCGACAACGCCTGCAAGGCCGCTTCGACCCCGCCGAGGTCCGCAAAGCGGGACAGGCGTTCAGTGCTGATCCGCAGCTCCCCGGGGGTCTGCGGCCCGCGCAACATCAGCGCAGCGAGCAGCGCCACCGCGGGGTCCGGCAAGGCCATGGCGCGCTCGATGTTGTGCGAGTACCGCATCACGCGCGAGCCGCTCGACTCGATGACCAGGGACAACGGCCGGAGCACATCGATCGCCGCCTGGACTTCGGCCTCGGTCACCTGCATGAGCGGGTCCCGGTTGTTCTTCTCATTGCACCCGGCCGTCAGCGCGTTGAGGGAGAGGGGATAGGTGTCCGGGACCGTGCGCTCCTTCTCGACCAGCACGCCGAGCACCCGGGCCTCGAGCGGCGACAGTTGCGGCAGCCGCACCGACATCCCTAGGCCTTGCGGTAGATCTCGGCCCCTTGCGCCACGAACTCCTTCGCCTTCTCGGCCATGCCCTTCGCGAGCGCTTCGTCCTCCGCGACACCCTGCTTCGCGGCGTAGTCACGCACGTCCTGCGTGATCTTCATGGAGCAGAAGTGCGGCCCGCACATCGAGCAAAAGTGCGCGAGCTTCGCCCCTTCCTGCGGCAGGGTCTCGTCGTGGAAGGCCTTGGCGGTGTCGGGGTCGAGGCCCAGGTTGAACTGGTCCTGCCAGCGAAACTCGAACCGCGCCTTCGAGAGTGCGTTGTCGCGGATCTGCGCGCCGGGGTGACCCTTGGCGAGGTCGGCCGCGTGGGCCGCGATCTTGTAGGCGATGATCCCGTCTTTCACGTCCTTCTTGTCCGGTAGGCCGAGGTGCTCCTTCGGCGTCACGTAGCAGAGCATGGCCGTGCCGCACCACCCGATCATCGCCGCGCCGATCGCGCTGGTGATGTGGTCGTAGCCGGGCGCGATGTCGGTCGTCAGCGGACCGAGTGTGTAGAACGGGGCCTCGTGGCAGTCGGCGAGCTCGAGCTCCATGTTCTCTTTGATGAGCTGCATCGGCACGTGCCCGGGCCCCTCGATCATCACCTGGCAATCGTGCTGCCACGCGATCTTCGTCAGCTCGCCGAGGGTGCGCAGCTCAGCAAGCTGCGCCTCGTCGTTCGCGTCGTAGATCGAGCCCGGTCGCAGGCCGTCGCCGAGCGAGAACGCGACGTCGTACGCCCGCATGATTTCGCAGATCTCCGCGAACCGCGTGTAGAGGAAGCTCTCCTCGTGGTGCGCTAGGCACCACTTCGCCATGATCGAGCCGCCCCGCGAGACGATGCCAGTCATGCGCTTCGCGGTGAGCGGGATGTACGCGAGACGCACGCCGGCGTGGATGGTGAAGTAGTCGACGCCCTGCTCGGCCTGCTCGACCAGCGTGTCGCGGTAGATCTCCCACGTGAGCGCCTCGGCCCTGCCGTTCACCTTCTCCAGCGCCTGGTAGATCGGCACGGTGCCGATCGGCACCGGCGAGTTCCGGATGATCCACTCGCGGGTCTCGTGGATGTGCCGGCCGGTGGAGAGGTCCATCACCGTGTCGGCGCCCCAGCGGATCGCCCAGGTCATCTTGTCGACCTCCTCGGCGATGCCGGAGGTCACGGCGGAGTTGCCGATGTTGGCGTTGATCTTGGTGAGGAAGTTGCGGCCGATGATCATCGGCTCGCTCTCGGGGTGATTCACGTTCGCTGGGATGATCGCGCGGCCGCGCGCCACTTCGCTCCGCACGAACTCCGGCGTGATCTCGTCCGGGATCGCGGCGCCGAACGACTGACCGCGATGCTGTCGGCCGACGAGCTCGGCCATCTTCGCGCCGGTCGGGCCGGCGGCGCGCAAGCTCTCCAGATACTCTTTGCGCCGGACGTTCTCGCGAATGGCAATGAACTCCATCTCGGGCGTCACGAGCCCGCGGCGCGCGTAGTGCATCTGGGTGACGGCGCGGCCCGGGCTGGCGCGGCGCGGCTTGCGCTTCAGGTTGAAGCGCATCTCCGCGAGCTTCAGATCGTCGAGCCGCTCGCGGCCGTAGCGCGAACTCGGTCCGGCGAGCTCCTCGGTGTCGCCGCGCTCCTCGATCCACGCACCGCGCAGAGCCGCGAGGCCCTGGCGGATGTCGATCCCCACCCCGGGATCGGTGTACGGGCCCGAGGTGTCGTAGACGAAGATCGGCGGGTTCGGCTCCGCGCCGAACGACGCCGGCGTCTCGGCCTGGGCGATCTCGCGCATCGGCACGCGGAGGTCGGCGCGCGACCCGCGGGCGTAGATCTTCCGCGAACTCGGCAACGGCTGGATCGCCGCCTCGTCGACGTGCGCGAGGGCGGCGTTGAACTTGGGGTTCGCGACCATGGCGCGCTCCTCCACAGCGAGGAGAAGCGCAGGCAGGCGGGGGAACTGCCGACGCTTTCCTACGGCGGGATTACCCGCATCAGGTTCGAAGGGACTCTCTCACCCAGGCGGCTCCCGCCCAGGACCCCCACGTCGATGGCGGTAAGGTACTCCAACCCGGAGGTCCTTTCAACGCGCCGGCCGCGCTCGCGCCGGCTTGCCGCTAGCGATGGTGGTGGTCGTCGCCGTGATCGTCGTCGTCGTGCCGGTCGCGGTGAGGCCGGGGGCGCACGCACTCGAAGTTCGCGGCCACCCAATTCGCGGGATCGTTCTCCGCGCCGCTGCCGCTCGCGCCGACGTAGGTGGGTTCCTTGGGCCACGGGCAGATGATCCGCTGATTCCCACCCGGTGCAGTCGTCCCGGCGTCCTGGGTCACGACGATCGATTCGGGCGCTTTGCCCTTCTCGACCCAGTCAACGAGCGGCGGCAGCTTGTCCCAGCCCACGGCAGCGCCGTGGATGCCCCCGGCGCAGTGACCCATCCCCGGAACCATGATCAGCCGAACCTGCTCCTTCGCCGCCTTCGAATTGCCCTTGAACGTGTTCTTGACGATGTCCTCGTAGTAATCGATCGTCGGCTCGGGGCCGATGAGTCCGTCGGCAAAACCGTGATAAAGCAGGTACTTCGCTTTGCGCTTGACGAGGAGCGGGCGCAGATCCGTCTCGGACCCGTTCAGGATGGCGCGCATGAACGCTCCGCCGTCGTTGGGCGTCCAGGGTCCCTTGCTGCCGTTTACCGTGCGACCCTGCGGCGTGTTGCGGTCGAAGTCAAAATCCAGCCAACGGTACTCGCCTGGCCCCGGCAGCAGCGTCGGGTCGTTGCGTCGCGCCGTGGGTACCCCCGGATCGTGCTCGAACCAGAGGAAATTGACGAACTCCATCGAGAACCCGCCCTGGCCCGGGAAGTTACCGTTCGCCGGGGTCGGGACGACGAGGCTGCCCCAGCTGAACTCGCTGCCGAGCGGCTTGCCTTTGTACCAGCGCCGTTTGCCGCTCGAATCGTGCGGGCCACGGTAGACGTCCTTGATCGCCTGGATCTGCCCGGGCGAGAGTCCCCGCGCAGCGCCCAGATCGTCGACGTCCTTCTCGGTGAAGACCTTGGCGCAGGCGAGCGGATTGCCGACGACCCCATCGCGGATACGGTCGTTTCCGAGCACGTCACATTTCGCCAGCACGGCGTCGCGCAACGCGTCGATGTCGGCCTGCGAGATGTTGTTGTCGAAGCCGACGCCGTCGTTGTTGACGTCGCGGAAGAAGATCGCGCTGCTCCAGACCTGCTCCATCGCGATCTCGATCGTGTTCATGAACGGATCGCCGGAAACGATGCCGTCGAAATCGTCGGGGAAGCGCTGGGCCTCGACGGCCGCTTGGCGCCCGCCGGTCGAGCAGCCGTCCCAGTACGAGTAGCTCGGCCGGCGATCGTAGTAAGTGTCGATGATCCCCTTGGCGACGACGGTCGCCACGTGGGTCGCGCGCCACCCGTAGTCGATCTCACGCGGGCGGTTGTTGAACGCGAACGTCGCGCCGGGGAACACGCGTGCGTCGTGACCCATGTCGCTGTTCGCAGTGGCATACCCTTCGGGCACACGGGCGGTAGAGGTCGATACAGCGCCATCGTGGCCACCGTCGCCGATCATGACGAACCGCCCGTTCCATTGCGTAGGCAGGTTCACCCCGAACCTCACCTGATTGACGCCTTCCTGCGTGTCCCCGGTGGGGATGGTGCCCTCGACTCGGCAATATTCGGGTACAGCGCCGGTTGCCGGCACGAGGCGGGCGGACGTGATCGACGGACGGATGCGCTTAGCGAGCACGGCACCTTGATCGACGTCTCCACGGGCGGCCTCGTCGGTGATGACGAGCTCCGCAGACGCGAGCGCCGCACAAGTTTCGGCCGAGGGAGGCTTCCCACCGGTCGCGCGCACGGTGGTTCCCGGCACGAAGATCATCAACGCAAGAGCGGTCCCCGCGGCGGCCGCGCCTCGAAGCATCCGATTCATGGTCTTGCCCCCCTTGTGTCTCGCGTCCCGCTTGATACAGGACTCGGTGCGCGCGCACCTGGTCCATTGCAGATGCGTCTAAGTCGTATAGCGACGCGTCGCAAGACAAGTCAATAGGACATTTCCCGAGCGTGAGGCGCGCCCGAGCGTCGTCGGGACGCGATCTCCTGCGGTGCGCTCGCAGCGGTGCCGCGCGCTCCCGCTCAAGAATCGAAAATGTCTGATTGACAATACATTTCCCGCGCCCCTACGATTCGCCGGGCCGATGCACCGCGCTACCCGCCGATCCGCGCCGGAAACGGATGCGACGCTGCCCCTGCCGCGCTATCACCAGATCTACCTGGTGCTGCGCGAGCAGCTCGCCGAGGGTCGCTTCGACGCCGCCAAGCCGTTGCCGGGCGAGCTCGGCCTCGCGCAGGCCTTCGGCGTCTCCCGGGTGACGATGCGCAGTGCCCTCGACCGGCTCGCCGAGGAAGGACTCATCGTGCGCCAGCGCGGGCGCGGGACCTTTGCGTGCCCGCGGGCCTGTGCGCCGCCGGTGCGGGCGAATCTCTCGGGATTGCTCGAGAACCTGCTCTCGATGGGGCTGCGGACGAAGGTCGAGCTCGTCGAGCTCGCGACGATCCCCGCCCCTGCCGAAGTGGCGGAGCCGCTAGTGATCGCTGCCGGCGAACCGGTTCAGAAGGCCATCCGGGTGCGCAGCGACAAGGGCGGACCGTTCGCGCACATCACCACCTTCGTGCCGGACGCGGTCGCGCGCGCGTTCGGTCGAAAGGAGCTCGCGGCAAAGCCCATGCTGCAGCTCCTCGAAGAGTCCGGCGTCAAAGTGTATGGCGCGGACCAGACGATCACCGCCAAGCTCGCCGATCACACGGTCGCGCCGCTCCTCGATCTCGAGCTCGGCGCGCCGCTGCTCGCGGTCTCGCGCGTCGTGTACGGCGCGGGCGAACGGCCGGTGCAATTCCTGCGCGGGCTGTACCGTCCGGACCGGTACGAGTACCACATGCACTTGACCCGCTCGGGTGGCGACACGCCCCGAATCTGGGTGAACGACGATCAGCCCGGCCGATAACGAAGCACAACCACACTTGACGAAGACGGAGACAGGCGACATGACGAAGCGGATCGAACAGCGTCGAACGTTCATCAAGAAAAGCGCGGCGCTCTCGGGGGCTGCCGCGGCCGGAGCGCTCGGGTTTCCGGCGATCGTGCGCGGGCAAGCCGGGCCGCTCAAGGTGGGCATCCTGCATCCGGTAACCGGCCCGCTCGCGTACTCTGGCCAGCTCTCCCGCCTCGGCGCGCAGATCGCGGTGGAGGAGATCAACGCCGCCGGGGGCATCAAGTCGCTCGGCGCGAAGATCGAGCCGGTCTACGGCGACGCGCAATCGAAGCCCGAGGTCGGCGTCGCCGAGGTCGAGAAGATGAACGAGGCCGGGGTGTCGGCAATCGTCGGCGCGTACGCGAGCGCGATCTGCCTCGCCACGACGCAGGCCGCGGCGAAGCACAACATCCCGCATGTCGTCGACGTCGGCGTCGCCGACCAGATCGTCGAGCGCGGTCTCAAGAACACCTTCCGCTTCGGACCCGGCTACAAGGTCATCTCGACCGCGGCGATGAACTACCTGCACATCATGAACAAGCTCGCCGGCAACCCGGCGAAGACGGTCATGATCGTCCACGAGGAGTCGCTGTTCGGTACCGGCACAGCCGGCCTGCTCTCGCAGCAGCTGCCAACGTTCGGTTTCAAGATCGTCGACGTGATCAAGCATGCCAACCCGACGCGGGACTTCAACAACATCGTGCTGCGGATGAAGTCGCTCAATCCGGACATCGTCATTCCCGCCAACTACTACAACGAGTACGCGCTGCTCGTCCGCACGATGAAGCAGCAGGGTGTCCAGCCGCAGGCGATCTTCTCGGTGCTCGGCGGGGCGGCGTCGTCGTTCAAGTTCGTGAAGGAATTTCCGGACGTCGCGAATGGGATCATCGACGTGAATCACTGGTACAACCCGAAGGACAAGCGGGCGCTCGCGCTGCGCAAGAAAGTCGAAGGGATGAAGGACCAGTTCTTCACCTACGAGGTGTTCCTGAACTACGAGTGTGTCTACCTGCTCGCCGACGCGATCGAGCGCGCAAGATCGACCCGGCGCGAGGCGATCATCGACGCGCTCGCGGCGTCGACGTGGGACAAGACGTTCATGCCGTACGGCCCGACCAAGTTCGTGAACGGCCAGAACCAGGGCGCGGAGCCGCTGGTCATGCAGGTAGTGAAGGGCGACATCGAGGTCGTCCTGCCCAACACCTTCGCGCAGCGCGCGCCGGTGTTCCCCTGGAAAGGGAAGTCGTGATGCGGTGACGGCGGGCGCGATCCGCCGCCCGCCGCGCGCGGGGCAGTGCAGTGCTCGAGCTCTCCATCCTCTTCCCGTCGGTCCTGAACGGGCTGACGACCGGCGCGGTGTACGCGCTGATCGCGCTCGGGCTCACGCTAATCTACGGCGTGCTGCACATCATCAATTTCGCCCACGGCGCGGCGCTGATGGTCGCGCTCTATGGCGTCTACTTCCTGCATCAGCGGCTCGGAATCGACCCCTACCTCGCACTGCCAATCATGGTCCCAGCCATGTTCGCGTTCGGGTACGGGCTGCAGCGGTTCGTGATCGGCGCCGCGAGCCACGGCAAGGACGAGAACATCTTGCTCGTCACGCTCGGCCTCGCCGTCGTGCTCGAGAACCTCGCGCTCTTCTGGTTCAGGTCCGACACGCGCACGATCGATACGCCGTACACGCTTTCGACGGTGAACATCCTCGGGGCGCTGATTTCCACGCCAAAGGTCGTCGCGTTCGCCGGCGCACTCGTCGCCGCGGCGGCGCTGCTTCTGGTAGTAGGGAAGACCGATCTCGGCCGCGCGATCAGGGCGATCGCGAAGGAGCCCCAGGGCGCACGGCTCGTCGGCATCGACGTCGACCACGTGTTCGCGATGAGCTTCGGGATCGGGCTCGCCTGCCTCGGTGCCGCCGCCTGCTTCCTGCTCCCGGCCTACTACGTCAACCCGAGTGTCGGCAACGGGTTCGTCCTGATCGCGTTCACGATCGTCGTCCTAGGCGGCATGGGCAGCTTCGCCGGCGCGCTCCTCGGCGGCTTCCTGATCGGCGTCGTCGAATCGGTCGGCGGGCTGTGGCTCGGCGAGAGCCTCGGCCAGATCGGCATCTTTCTGATCTTCATCGCGGTGCTGCTGTTCCGGCCGCAGGGCCTCTTCGGCGCGAGGGCGTAGATGCGTGGCCTTCTGGGCATCGTAGCTTTCGGCGTAGCGGTGGCGGTGCTTCCGCTCTTCGTCACCTCCGGCTACGCCCTGAACGCGATCGTGATGACACTCTACGCCGCGGCGCTCGGCCAGTCGTGGAACATCCTCGGCGGTTTCGGCGGCCAGTTCTCGTTCGGCCATGCCGTGTTCTTCGGCTCGGGCGCGTACGCGATGGCGGTCCTGCAGGTGAAGCTCGGGTGGAACGCGTGGGCGGCGCTGCCCGCGGCGCTCGCCGCCGGCGGCGCGGTCGGTGCGCTCGTCGGCGCGCTCTCGTTCCGGTACGGCCTGCGCGGGTCGTACTTCGCGCTCGTCACGCTCGCGTTCGCCGAGGTGTTCCGCATCCTCGCCAACACCTTCGAGTTCACCGGCGCGGGCGTCGGCATGATGGTGCCGCTCAAGGAAACCGTCGCCGACCTCCAGCCGGCGTCGCGCGCGGGCTACTTGTGGCTCATCCTCGCGCTCGTCCTTACCGGGCTCCTGGTGTCGTGGTGGCTGAAGCGCTCGCGGTACGGGGCCTGGCTCCAGGCGGTGCGCGACAACGAGGAATCTGCTGCCGCGCTCGGCGTGAACGCTCTTCGCGTGAAGCTTGCCGCGATCATCGTCTCGGGCGGCCTGATGGCGGCGGGAGGCGCCTTCTACGTCCAGTACCTCCACTACATCGACCCGCACATCGCCTACGGGCCGGCGGTGTCGGTCGAGGCGCTGCTCGGACCCATCATCGGCGGCATGGGCACCGTCTGGGGCCCGCTCCTCGGCGCCGGCGCGGTGCACCTCCTCGGCGAGGCGACGCGCGGGCTGATGGGCGACGCGCCCGGGATCAACCTGGTCATCTACGGGATCGCTCTTATCCTGATGGTGACGTTCCTGCCCAGCGGAATCGTCGGCCTGCTCCGCCGGCGCCTCGCCCATGCTTGAAGCGCGCAACCTCTCGATCAGTTTCGGCGGCCTGAAGGCGGTCGACGACGTGAGCCTCGCGGTGCCGCGCGGCGCGATTGTCGCGCTCATCGGCCCGAACGGCGCCGGCAAGACGACGCTCTTCAACCTGGTATCGGGGTTCCTCGCGACGGACGTCGGGACGGTCGCGCTCGAGGGCCGCGACATCACCGGCCTCGCGCCGCACGCGATCTGCCGCCTCGGCATGACGCGGACCTTCCAGATCGTGCGGCCGTTCGGCGCGCAGACGGTGCGCGAGAACATCGCCGTCGGCGCGCACCTGCACCACCGCGGTCGCGCAGCTGCGCTCGCACGGGCCAACGAGGTCGCACGCGATGTGGGCCTCGCGGGCGATCTCGACAAGCTCGCGCTCAACCTCACGATCGCCGGCCGCAAGCGGCTCGAGCTCGCGCGCGCGCTCGCGACCGCGCCGAAGCTGGTGCTGCTCGACGAGGTTCTCGCCGGCCTCAACCCCCAGGAGATCGCCGGGATGATCCCGGTCGTGCAGACGATCCGCGCGTCCGGCGTCACGGTGCTGATGATCGAGCACGTGATGCAGGCGGTGATGCACCTCGCCGACGAGGTGTACGTGCTCAACAACGGCCGCCTCATCGCCCGCGGCGCACCGCACGCGATCACGGACGACCCGCGGGTGATCGAGGCCTATCTCGGCCACGGCACGGCCGCGCGGCTTCGGAAGGCGGTCCATGCTTGAGGTGCGCAGCCTCCGGGGCGGGTACGGCGCAGTCGAG
>Ga0126369_10002791_pt1 | contig 12528 bp, 18 predicted proteins | sample PanSoiMetaPlot_1_FD_109646 | JGI IMG/M metagenome (GOLD analysis project Ga0126369, IMG submission 109646) | Tropical forest soil microbial communities from Panama - MetaG Plot_1 | ecosystem: Environmental > Terrestrial > Soil > Tropical forest > Bulk soil | place: Panama | collected 2016-02-17 | reverse complement strand
TATTTTTACTTCGCCCAGGAAGTTGTTGTTGACGGTTCCGTTGCCGTCGCACATATAAAGATCGTCAAACCAGGCGTTAAAGGCCGAGGTAGCCATGTTCCCGCCGATCCTTACCGTGTTGGCGGTGGCGTTGGCCGTGACCTGAGAACTTTGGCCCGATGCGACGTTGATGAATTGTTGGCCATTGACCCGGACCTGCCAGGAGTTGGCGGGAATGCTCGTTGAGATGGTGCATTTGAACTCGATGTAGTACCAGATGTTGGTCGTTAGAATGCTCGTGCTGGTCCCTCCCAGGACCGCCGTGCCATTGCGGGTTACGGTAAGGGTGCCGTCCGGGTTCCAGCGCAGGTCGGCTTGATAGTTTGCGCCATCTTGGAGGACGGTCAACATGGTTTGTCCGCTGACGGTTGCACCGAGCTTGGTTGCAAAACCAATAATCCAGGTGGGTTGAGCGTCCAGCGTCTTGGTCACGTTTGGCCAGTTCATTGAAAGCTGCATACATTGGCCGGTGCCAAATCTGCCGGGCGAAATAATTGAAAAGTGGTCAACTGTGGTCCACTTTTGAGCGCCATTGGCGGTTGCATAATGGTCGAAGCTGTCCACAAATCGCAGCGCCACGTTCCTCCTTTATACGCCCACCGATTGCCCGCACTCCACGGCATTTACACCCGCCGCTGTCCACGCCGCCCCGGTCCCAGGGTCGGTTTCATCTATGCGGGTGTAACACGCATAAGACGCTCCCAGGTAGCCGTTTGCTCCAATGCTGTTGGTCGCACCCGAACGGATAACGGGCGCGACCGCCCTGGTGCCGGCGTTGTCTTTGCGAGCCATGACGGATAACATTGTTCCCTTAATGGTGGTGGGGGTGCCGCTCAGGTGGCTCATTAGGTAGGTGTCCATCAACCCCAACGTATTGCCGCTCACTATCGTGGCGTCGTCGTCGGGAGGGGCGTCCTTAACATTGGCGTAATTGGAGCCGGCGGGATTCGGGGTGAAGTTTGTATTAGTGCCGGGTGACGCCGGGTACAAAGTCTCGATCCGCATTTCTCCCAGGAAGTCGTTGTTGGTGGTCCCGGTGCCGTCGCAGGCGTAAAAGTCATCAAAATCGTAGACTCCACTTCCGCCGTTGTAGCTGTTGGCAGACCCGCATTGTATTTGGTTGGCCGAACTGTTGGCGGTGTTCCGGGTATTGACGTTGGTGGCCGAAATCAAACTTTGCCCGTTGACCCGTAGCTCATATGCTCCCGCCGTGGGGTGAATGGTGGCCTTGAATTCGTAGTAGTTCCATTGATTGGTAAGGCCCACGGCTGACGGGGTTGTGCCAAGGACCGTGCCGTTGCGTGTGACACTCATGGTGCCATCCGCATTCTGGCGCACATCGACCTGTTGGGTGTTTCCGTCCATCAGGGCTACTATTTGTACGCCTGTCGTTATTATGTTGAACTTATGGGCCACACCCAGCACCCAGGTTGGCTGAGGGTCCAAGGTCTTAATGAGTTGGTTGTTGCTGTAGCAACCGGAAATATGGAAGGAACCGCCGGTAAAGCGACCGTTGGTTGTGCCTCCAAAGACCGGGGCATAACTGGCGGGATTGGCAGTCCATTTTCTAACGACATGGGCCTGTGTTGTATAATGATCGAATCCGTCAACGAATCTAAGTGCCACGCTGTACCTCCTACTACTGTATATAGCCTATTGGAGCGTAATGATTCCGTTGACTTTATCGAGGCTGACCGTGAAGCTATCGCCGCTGTTGATGGTGACGTTGCTGCCGAAATCCCAGACGGCGATAAGGGGTCGGTGGGTGGCGTCGGCACCGGCGGAACTGTTGTAAAGGACGATGTACCGGAAGGGGCCGAAACCGCTGCCAGTGCCGCTCCAAACCACGTCGGCGGACGGAATGAGGCGGTAGATGCCACTGCTTTGGACGCTGGACCCGATAACAACGGCTGCGCCCCCGGCGGTGTATCCTCCCTGCGCAGTGATTTCTGTCAGATCGCCGTTGACTTTGCTGGTGGATAACGTCGGGGCCGTATTGGTCAGCATCATCTTCAGGCTGTCACCGCCGAGGTTGTGGACCTTGTTGGCAACATCCTGCACGAACTGGTAGAACTTGTTGAATACCGCCATTGTCCTCCTTTAAGCGATGACCGTTGCGCCGAACTCGGCGGCGTTAAAACCTGCCTTGGTCCATGCCACCCCGGTGCCGGGGTCTTTCTCGTCAACCTCCGTGTAAAAACCGTAGCCGGCGGCGAGGTTGTCCACAGCGGTTCCGGTGTAGTTAGTACCGCCGGAGCGGATTACCTTGGACACGCTCCTCAGCCCGGCGTCATCCTTGCGGATGTATAGGTTGGTCTGCACCCCAAAGATATTTGCGGGATTATCGGTAATATCTCCCACGAGGTAGGTATCCATCTGCCCTGGTGTGGACGTATACACATAAGAAGCATCGTCGTCCGGTTGGGCCTGGTTGACATTCGTGTAATTGGCACCCGAAAGCGGCGTCCATTGGCTCATCGTCCCTGCCGCCGTTGGCAGCATCATGACAACCTTGGCATCGCCCAGGAAGTCGTTGTTGGCGGTGCCCTGGCCGTCGCAGATGTAAATGTCGTCGTAGTCGGGGTCGTTGTTTTGGAATATGGGACCAAACTTGATCTGGTTGGCGGTGGCGTTGGCGGTATTCTTGGACGACTGACCGGCTGCTACATTTATGACGGTCCCGCCGTCCACCTTTACCTGCCACGAGTTCGCCGCTATACTGCTGCTGATAGTGACCTTGAATTCAACGTAATGCCAGATGGTGGGCGTCAGCGCGTAGGTCGTGTTACCGCCTGTTACCGCCGTACCGTTGCGGGTAACGTACAGGGTATTGTCTTGTCCGATGCGCAGGTCCACCTGGAGTGTTCCCGCATCCAGAATTTGAAACAACGGGGTGGTTACAATATAACCCGTTGCTATCCGCAAGGCAAAACCCACCACCCACGTCGGTTGATTGTCGAGCGTCTTTTGGATGAATGAGTTGCCCTGGTGGAAATGGAGGTAGGCACCGCCGAAGCGCCCCGGTGTTTGTAAGAAAACCTGGGTCAAGTTGGTGTTGGACCACTTCTGTGGAATATTTGCTAAAGCGACGTGATCGAAGCCATCAATGAATCTCAGCATATTCCTCCATTAGACGCTTAATTTATGTCCGACCTCGACCGCACCCAGGCCAGTAGGGGTCCAGGGCGCGCTGGTCGCCGGGTCCGTCTCATCTATGCGGTTGAAAGTTGCATAATTGGCACTGGTGTAATTGTCGGGGCCAGCGTAGTTGCTGCCTCCTGAGCGCAAAACCAACTCCACGGCCCGATTGCCCGAAGAATCCTTTCGTGCCGTCGAATTAAGCTGCGTAGCCAGGATTGACTGCGGGACGCTGGAAAGCGTGCTGATCTTGTAGGTGTCGATATTCCCCACCGTATTCCCGAAAACATAACTGGTATCATCGTTCATGGGTGTTTCGTTGACACATGAGAAATTCGCCCCGGCGGTGGGTGTGAATTGTGTGATCGCGCCAGCGGCGTTCGGGTATAGGGTTTCCACGCGAACATCGCCCAGGAAGGTGTTGTTCACCGTGCCGTTGCCGTCGCACGCATAAAAGTCATCAAATGTTATTGTGGTCAGGTTGCCGGTGTTGACCTGCTCCGGCCAGCCTACGCCGACTTGGTTAGCCGTACTATTGGCGGTGTTTCTTGTATTGACGTTGCTGCCCGATGTGCGGGATACTCCGTTGATGTGGAGATCGAAGTTGCCAGCGGTCGGGTGAATGGTGGTTTTAAGTTCGATGTAGTACCAGACCCCCGAACTCGCTATAAAGCTGGTGGTTCCCAGAACCGTTCCCGCCCTAGTGACCGACAGAGTGTTATCTATGTTGAGGCGGACATTGACCTGATTGGAGTTGACATCGTAGACCCCCATCAGGGTCAGGGTGGCGATATTGTTGTTTCCCGTCCATTTTACTGCTACGCCTAAAGTCCAGGTGGCCTGCGGGTCCAAGGTCTTAAATAGCGCCTGTTGGGCGTAAACCCCCGATGGCGAGGGTTGGTGGAGTGCGCCGCCACCGAACCGACCGTTGCCACTCCCGACGACCGGAGCGCCGATGTAGGCCGAAATATAAGAACTCCACTTTCTCAACACTTGCGACCAGTTATAGTGGTCGAAACCGTCGATCATTCTTAAACTCATGTTCCCCCTATGGCACCGTAACAATGGTCATATCGGAGTCCTTTGCCCCAGCGGCGGAAAACCGCAGGCCCACCACGTTGGCATTAAGATCGCTGGCGGCGAGATTGATCTTGTAGAATCCGCCCCCGACTTCGCTGGCCGGGTTGACGCAGGGCGCAAGGGCCGAGCCATCGAGGACGCGCTGGGCGGTTATCGTCAACCCAGGAACCGGGTTGCCAGCCCCGTCGTTCATCACGAACAGGAAGTTGCTGAGCGGGGCGTTCTTGGTGATGCGGCTTTGGATCGCCATGCGCCCGGCGGGGTCGATAAGGAGGCTCGACCAGTTCGGCGGCGGATTCATTGCCGCCAGCAGTGCGTACACGTCGTCGGTGTTGTGGGCCTGCAACTGTTCGGACCAAACAACCGCCTTGGCGAGAATAGAATTGAGCGTGACTTGGACCGTGGCAACCACAGCGTCACCGGCGGCGTAAGTTGGCGGTATCGTAAAAAAGAAACCGTATCGTCCGATGTCCAGGTGTAATACCTGGACGCTCACGCCCGCATCGTCGGTGCCATTCCTATTGACCGTGGCAACGGGCACCGAGTCGGCGTCGGTGGCGCTCCCGGTGCCGAAATTGTTGGTTACAAACTCCCCGTGTACTGCATTTCCAGGCTTATAAACGCTCATTTGCCCCCAGGTGTGGAATCTGAAACTCCTCGTTCGGACGACGCTGTTCTGTCGGCAAACAAGTTTGGCCCATAATTCCCGTTGGCTGACCGCTGGGCTGAACATTCATGCTGATGTCGAGGTTGTCGAAGGGTTCTGGCAGCGCCACCCAAACCCTGCCACCTTTGATCCCCTGTATCCTGCGCTTGGCGGCGGGCAACCCGGACTGTGCCCGCACGACCATGATTTTATTTGGGCCAAAGTTCCTGACGGAACTCGCCATCTGCCCACGCTTGGTGTAATGATTTATCTCGTTGTTGTATATCACGCACAAATCCGAAATTATAGTGCTGTCCAGGGGATGGGGAGGCGGTGATTGGGCCAGGCGGACGTTGACCACGAGCCGGTCGTCCGCATAAAAACAATAACAGGCACCCGCCTGGCCCTTAAAATCGAAGGTCACTCCATCGAATCCGGTGATGTGGGGGTCGCCCAAAGCAGTACCTTGATAGAAGGTCTGACTCTGCTCCTGATAACCCGGTCGGGGTGTCCAGCTTGTAATCATCCCGCCTCCTTACTTAACGAATTGGGTACATCGGGGGAGGCGTTTTGAAGCACAGCCGACAGCTTGGCATACAGTCTCCCTTGCATGGGCAATCTTCCCCACATTTTTCCTTGCAGTCGCAGCACGGCTTTTCCGGCGGCAGCCAATAAATGGCTACCAATATGAGCGCCAAGAATAAAACGGCCACGAGAATAATCCAGGTCATAGTAGACTCCTTTCTATAATACAATGACACCGTATATATGCAGGAGGCACCGAAAGAAATGAAAGTCACCGAGACGCCGGTTCAGGGGGCTTATGTCTTGGAACCGGATCGGCACGAGGACCAGCGGGGCTTCTTTCAGGAACTTTTCAACCGGGATCGCTACAAGGTGATCGCCGGCCCGGTTGCGCAAATAAACTGGTCCTTCTCCTGCCGCAACGTGGTCCGGGGAATCCACAAGGTTCCCTTCTTCAAGCTCTGCACCTGCCTCTCCGGCGAATTGTGGGATGTGGTGGTCGATCTGCGCCCGAACTCTCCGACCTATAAGAAGTGGTTTGGCGTCTGGTTGGACCCAGGGACGCCCAAACAACTCTACGTCCCGCCCGACTGCGGCCACGGCTTCTTTGCGGCTACCGATAACACCCTGTTTGTCTATGCCCAGGGTGGTGTGTACGACCCGGCCTTGGAGTCGAGCGTGCATTTCCAAGACCCGACCTTGGGTGTGAAGTGGCCGGCGGCAGATTACATCGTTTCGGAGAAGGACGCCTTGGCGAGCTTCCTCAATTCGTAAATCACTTTCTTCAGCCTCGTTTGCGTGTCCGCACCGAACTCGTAGTTATTTTGGATGAGCAGACTCTCTAGTTCGGAAATGATCTTTTGAACCGACATGGCATCCAGGTTCTCCACGAGGAATTCACAGAAGGTGAGCATTATTCCTCCTTGGCGTATTTGCCGATGCCGAACTTCCTTTTGACGATGGCTTGGATGTCGTCTTGAATTTCTGGGATGGTCTTGCGCATGTCCAGTTTGTGATAGGACTTTACTTCTGGCAGCACCTTGCGGTAGAGCTTGTCGAGCAGGTGTTCGTACTTGATATAATTTTCTTCCCGGCTGTCGGCCAGGTTGAGGTCGCTGCCGGTGCCGTAGTACGTCAAGCCCTTCTCCTTCATAAGCCGCCCGAAGGCGATGTGAATGGGTACGGCGCAATAGAACAGCACATCCGGCTCTCGCATGTCCTTGTACACCTTGTTCAGCCACTCCACGTCCACCCCACGGGCCTTGTCGCGCACGATGCTGGTGTAAATGTAGCGGTCGGCCAGGACGATCTTGTTGGCGGATAGGGCCGGCAGGACGCAGTTTTCATAGCGGTGAACCATATCGGCGGCGTGCATCAGGCTGTACAAAACCGGACTCAGTTCCCTTTTGTCTTTGAGGGCACTGGTGATGGGCTTGATGGGTTTGGCCGAGTTCCATTTGGTAAAGGTGACGGAATAATTCTGCTCCTTTTCGAGCCATTTTCTCAGCAGTTCCACCTGGGTGGTCTTGCCCGCACCGTCGATACCTTCAAAGACAATTAACAAACCCCGCTTCGTCTTGGGCTTGTTGCGATTGAGAATGTCGCGCACCTGGACCTTCACATCCTCACTTTCCAGCAGATATTGTTCTTGGAAGAACTCTGAAAATCCCTCAACCATGAAGTTATTTAGTACGGAGGACATAGGATTGCGGGGCGACTTCCTAAATATAGCGATGAATAACGCCTTCAGATTGTGGCTGGAACAAATCGAAAGCACAGAACGGTTTGTCTTTAGCGATATGGATGAAACTCTCGTTCATAACATGGAAGTGGGCTGGCTCAAGGACTCGCCGCAGAACAAGGGCTATGCAGCCTTGGTCGTGCCGGGCGAGGCCCCGTACCCCGATGTGTTCTGCATCCATGCCGAGGACAAGGACCAGTACATCTTCCCCAGACCGGGTTCGACCAAGTTCGTCAAGGCCGTCAGCCAGTTTGCCCACCTTTATATTCTCACCCACAGCGCCAAGGACTACGCGATGCGGGTAATTGAGGGAATGAAATGGGAGCCTTACATCAGGGGCGTGTTCAGCACCGGCGAAACGGAGCCTGGAGAGGTCGCCAAGATGCTCAACCTGTCCTGCTGCCCTTGGGTGCTTGTGGACAACCTGACGACCCACAGTATCGAAATCACCAATAAGTTGCGCATCCTGGGGCTGCACTGGCCTCACCTTCGTCCCAAGGACGAGGCCAAGAAGATCGCCGCCTACGCCGACGATCACTTCGTAGACGTGGTGGATTGGGTGCCCACGGTGGATGAGTACGACGACTACGACCTGTGGCGTGCCCTGCCCAAGATCAAGTACAAGTTGGGGCTGGGTGACTTCCGCTAAGCGACGATATAATCTACGGACTCCAGGTTGCATTCCTGGTTGGGAAGGTTGCCCGGCCAGTGGGCTTTCATGCGTTTGTGGAGGAGTGGGTCACGAAGGAATATGTCCTCGACCGGCTTGCGGGAGGGCGACTCCATCTTAACCTCCAGCCCCGCTTCGGCAAACCACTTCCGATAGGTTTCCATGCAGTTGAGCAGCTTGACGGTCTTGCGGCCTTTATAACCCAGCTTGAGGAGTTCTTGTTCGCTGAAGATGACGTGAAGGAACGCTTTGTTGATCTGGTGATACAGGTGCGTGGCGTGCCGGCTGGCCCAGGGGTGGCAGTGGACGTAGATTGGCCCGTTGGCCCTCCGCAGGGACTTTACCTGTTGTAGCACCGCCACCGGGTCGTCACAATGGTCCAAAACGTCGTGGACCAGGATCACGTCGTAGGGGCCGTGGTCTTTAAGGTCTTGCAACTCGGTGGTGAAATAGAGGTTGTCTTTGACCCAGCGGCCCCAGGTGTGGGGGATCGTGTCAAAGCCGACGACCTTCTTGGCCGTCTCGGCGGCTTGGTGGGCGACGTGGCCCTCGCCGCAGCCGAAGTCAAGGAAGGAGAGGTTCCCCAGCGGCACCAGGGTTGCAAGGACGTTGCTTGCGCGTTCGTTCTTGTCCTCGTCGGAATCGGGGTTGCAAAGGAATTCAGGAGGGATGGCTTGCGGCCAGGCGCTCGACCGCAGAAGCTCTTTCAGGTAGTGGAACTCGCGCAGGTAGTCGCCGGCCTGGGTGTCCTCGTATTTCTTGTTCCGGTACTCCCGAAGAAACAGGAGGAGCTTTTCCAGGTTGTCGATATATTGATCTAGTTGCTTGTAGTCTATCATAAACCACCCTCTAATATATAGACTAAACCAGGAGCTATATGTCGCAAACATTTGTGCCGTTACGGCCACCGCCAGGTACGCTCAACGATTCCATCGAGGTCGATACCAGGGACTTGGAGATTCCCCCGGATTACGAGGATTACAGCCCTTTGTTGGCGGGTATCGTGTTGGATATTTCGGCCCAACACCACTCCGACAGCCGGCGCTACCTTGATATTATCAAAGCCCAGCTTGTCGAGGCAATCACCCCGCTGGGGGAGACGGACGACCGGGTGTATATATTCCACCCCAACAACCATGATATTCCCGGCTACCAGGGTCGGTCCATCGTGCTGCTGATGGATTATCATGTGCCCCCGATGTTCTCCGACATCCAGGCTGTCAACTTCACGCTGTCGCTGATCGGCCAGGAGCCGCACGGACCCCGCAAGCAGTTGGTTTACATAACCGACCGTAACCGGGGCCACAACCGGGTGGGCTTGGAGATCGCCCTCAACCAGAACCGTATTAAGGACTACCGCTGCCAGTTGCATTTCATCGGGATTGGCGACAAGTACAACCCGGCCCTTCTGGACCTGCCGCTTACCGCCCACCACCTGGACGATCCCTACGGACTGGCCGAAAAGATGACCGAGGTATTCAGTGCCGCTTGAAAAATATTACACCCCCAGACCGCTGGGTGACAATTATAGCCCTTTTGCGCGTTCCCCTGTGGACATCATCGTGCCCTTCCACGGCCATATCAACAAGGTCGCTCGCCTGATCCAGAGCGTGCTGCAAGTGACCCGCAGCAACCCGTACCGGATTACCCTGGTGGATGACGCTTCTCCGAACAAGGAGTTCGTGCGTCAGGCCAAGGACATCCCGCAGGTGCGGGCCATCCGCCTGGAGCAGCAGGTCGGCTTTGCCGCCGCTCTCGACGCCGGCTTCCGGGCGAGTGAGCAGCCCTGGGTCATCTTCCTTCATTCCGATTGTGTGCCCGATGAGGGCGGCTGGATGCTACGCCTGGGGGAGTCCCTGTTGGCGCTGAAAAGTCAGAATGTGCGGATGGTGTCGGCCCGTTCCAATAACCCTGGCGACGACCGGCTGTTGGGCCGGCGGGGTGAGATAACCGACGACGTGGTGTTGACAGAGGGTGCTATGCCCCTGTTTTGCGCGATGTGCCACCGGGAGTTGTTCAAGCATATTGGGGGTTTTCTAAAAAGATACCCCTATGCCATGTACGAGGACGAGGAACTGGCGCACCGGATGCGCCACTACGGATATAAGCAAGCGGTGTGTGGGAAAAGCTGGGTCTATCACGAGGGCGGGGTCACGATCAACGGCCTGCTGCACGAAAGGCCCGAATTGCGCGAGGTCATGGAGGCCAACCGGGAAAAATGTATCGAGGACATCAAAAAATACCGACGTTCGGATAAATAAGGTGACTTGGTTATAACCAATTATGGAGGATCAACACATGAAGTGCAAGTATTTCAACGTGGCCGCTCAGATCGAGAACACCACGACCGTAACCTGGCGGGTCTTTTTCCCGATGTGCCCCAAGATCAACGTCAGCCAACTGTGCAACCAGTCGGCTGGGGCATATGTGGCGGCAGTTACCGTTTGTGCGCAGCGGTTATTCTAACAGTAGAAAGGCGTGGTACTTACGACCACGCCTTTCCTTTTGACAGTCGGCTTTCAATCTGGTAAGCTACCGTCTTTGGGTCAAGGAGGGAGGCGTATGACGGAAGATGCCTTGGAAGCGGCCCTGGCGGTCTTCCCCAACGGGGCCAGAAAAGCCGAAAAACTTCGGCAGTTGCGTATCCACCTGATGTCGCTGCCCGAACCACCCATGCAGGAGTTGAAGAAGCTGGACCGTGATGAGGGAATCTTCCTCCTCGACGCCTACTTCACGGACATTGGCGGGGAGGGCTGAGGAAGTCCTTGACATCATCCAGGCTGTACTGGAAGGGCCAGCCGGCGAAGAACTTGGTTATAGCCCCGGCCATGCCGTCGAAGCGTTCGATGGCGTGGCCCTTTTCTTGGGGGTGGGCGGAAAACATCTGATCGAAGACTTCCTTGAGGATCATCGCCACGTCCTGGTGCTTTACCATCCCTTGCTCATGAAGCTTCGCCAGGCGGGGAAGAATCATCCCGACTTCGGCCTCATATTCATCGTAGGGAGCGCCCTGTGGGCCGCACAGCCCTTCGATGTCGTACTTATAAAGGATGAACACCATCCAGCCCCAGAGCGGACCCCAGCGGTTGTGCTGGTCGTTCCGCTGGCGCAGGGACAGATAAGCCAGGCGTTCGCGCTGGCGGTCGGACAGTTGACGGTCTGACGTGCGCGAGAGGTTGCGCAACTCGTCCAGTTCATGTGCTTCTTGGCTTCTCATTTTCAAAATCGCAGTTGCCGTTAGAGTGACAATCCTCGCAGCACCCGCACGTCGGGCACTTGTCGGTTGGGTCGCCAATCGCCCGAATCCTTCCATCCTCGTCCATCATCATGATCGGGTAGTAGAAGTTGAGGGCGCAGGCCGGGCAATACTCAAGAGTTCGCAGTACGGACACATTGTAGGTATTCTACGCCGGCTGCGATTTCCGAATTTGCGTGGACGACACATCGACCGGCTGGAAGTCGCCGGGCATGACGGTAATCTCCCGGAGCAGCGGCGGCAAATCCTCGAAGGTGGTGCCCTTGCGCCGGTAAGCGAGGAACTTGGTTCCCCGGTCGGCCAGGTGTTTCAGGGCTTTATTGCGGGCCTCCTCCCCACCATAATACCGGGGATCGGCAATGCGCACCAGGGTATCAAAGCCGATCAGGAAGGTGCGGTTTGGGAAGAGGTCTGCCTTTTCGGGGAACGTGGGAGCGCTGGTAAGATAAACCCCGATGAAGCAATCTTCCTGTCGTAAGGAATCGCACCGCTCATGGATTTCCCGATAATCCAGCATGGGCTTGTCCACGTTTTTGACGGAGATTTCAGCGACCACGGGCTTTCCGGTCAGGGCGGTAGCGTGCTTGATGACAGCCCGGTGTCCATCATGGACCGGGTTAAAGCTCCCAGGGAAGATGATAAAATCTTGGCATTCACCACGAAACGGCAGGTGAATGGACTTGACAATTCCGCAGATCAGGCTAAACTCTTGGTTGGTTCCAAGATATTCCCGCCTCTCGTTGGGGTCGTCGGCAGTGTCAAGGCGGTCCTGTAGGCCGCAGGCTTCGGCGGTCATATTGAGGATGGATTCAGCTACGACATGCTCTTCCTCCTCACGACTGCGTGACCTGGCAAGTTCAAGTGCCTGGGAGATCGTCTTATTGGCCGTTTGCAGGCCGATAAAGGCACGATGTTGACGACCGACTCTCTCCCCTTTCTTGACCAGTGAGCAGGTCGCGCTCAGCCCGAAGACCGGGATGCCGCCGCCCGCCAGCACTGTGGCCCGCTGAAAAGCGGCCATAGCAAGTTGCCGGGCACAAGATTCGCTACAGTATTTCTCAGGCTTCCCGTGGAGGAAGTCATCGAGGGCGGCGGTGGAATAGGGCACCACAGCTTCCAGCAGAGTATTACTACCGTTGCCGTGGCGCAAAAGCTCACCGATGGCCTCAGTGCCGCCTCCGGTGAGGACGATAACGCCGAGGGTTGGTGTGTCGTGAATTTTGCGCATGAAGTCAGTGAGTCGCATGGCATCCCCCGCATTGCTGGCCCACCCATTCTACGGCCAAGCCTTGTTGCCAACAAGCGCTTTCGTGCGGTAGAATCGGGGGAAGGTGGAACCTAACCTGTTGAGGCTGTAATGGCAGCAGAACCGGCCCGGACTATTCCGTTTTCGCCCAACGGCCCCCCGACCAATGGGGAATTGCAACACTATT
>Ga0126369_10002790_pt1 | contig 12531 bp, 12 predicted proteins | sample PanSoiMetaPlot_1_FD_109646 | JGI IMG/M metagenome (GOLD analysis project Ga0126369, IMG submission 109646) | Tropical forest soil microbial communities from Panama - MetaG Plot_1 | ecosystem: Environmental > Terrestrial > Soil > Tropical forest > Bulk soil | place: Panama | collected 2016-02-17 | reverse complement strand
TTAACCGGGAGTTTGAACAATTGAAGGCGAATCTGTTCAGCGTCAGAATCTCTGCTGAGAACGACCGCATATTTGCCGGAGAAACCGAAACCGATCGACGCGTCCAGGCCAGCATGCAGCTTCAGCCCGACATCGCCTTTGAGTCCCAGGCCATTGACGGCGCGGAGCCAACTAAAGTTGTAACCGAATGTAACCTTTGCGCCGGCGTTGAACGAAGCGTCGACTTCGGAGATCAGCACTGTGGAGGGAGGAAGTTTCGCAATGGTGTCGACTTGCGACGGCAAGCGCCATGACGTGAAAAGATGAGCAAGGCTGGCTCTGGCTTTGGCGTCGGCGGCCACGGACTGCACGATGGCGAAATAACCTTTGCTGCCAGCGGCGGCGGAAAAACTCAGGTTGGCAGCCGGACCCAAGGCTACAGCACCCGTTGCGGTACCTGAAATGTCATAACCCCAACGGAGAAGGAGGAACTTCGCTCCGGGTGCTCCCGAAAAGATGAGGGCATCCGCAATTTGGGAAACGAGATTGGCGTTCTGCAGAGCGGCAGTGCGGAGTGAAGCGGCAGAAGAGAATACGCCGACCGCGGCGTTGACATCCGCGGAAAACCCGACCTTGGCGGGGCCAACGGTGATGTCCTGGCCCGGCGCGATGGAGAGATCGCCACCCACAATAAGGTTGTCGCCGGGTGGCAGTGGGGCTGCCGGATCCAAAAGCGCGGTCAGAAGTTCCGGATGAGAGTTGGCGTCGAGTTGAACCGCGCCTTGGGCAAAATTGGGATCGAGCGTGAAGTTGAACCTTTCTGCGCTCGGGGAGGTGGTACTGGCGGCCATGAACGTTCCTCCAAGTTTACGAAGAATCAGACGGCGGAACCGAAGCTGAGACTACTGGGAAACAACTTCGAGAAAACTGCCTTCACATACAAAAAAATGGCAATACATTTGCCAAGGCGAATTTATCTGCAAGCTTAATCGCAATGTCCAGGCCTGCGTTGCGCGGACCTAACCCGGGGTGGAAATAGAAGACGATGCGTGACTGGACCCCGAGCTGTCCGAATATCTTGTCGATATCTTCGGAACTCGTTCCGTCAAGAACGCCGTTCTTACTCGTGATGAGAAAATACTTCTGATCCAAGGTCACGGAGACCACGATAAGGTGAAACGCTGATTGTCTGAGTGCAGTTCGAGGGAGAGAATTTAGAAGTGCACAGTGGTGCGAGTCTAAGAGACCGTAACTTGCCCGTCAAGTAAAATTGCAATTCTGATTGGGCAGCAACAGTAAATCAGTTCCTTCAAGGTTACCGGACAAGTGGAGGCCAGTACCCAAGTTGCCGGGAAGCCAACTAATCGGGACCTATGAAGAGCACGTTATTCGTTCGGGCTACGTTAGACCTGGAATGTATGCATCCGTTAGTTACACACGTCGAATGTCTTTTTTTGCCTCATTTGGAGAGTCTTGCCGCTGACCTGCGACTGAGATTCCCCTCGTTTCAGTTCAATGTTTGGCAAGGACCTGTCGGCAGTATGACGGAGTATCAGGGCTACGCCCTTGTGTGGAGTGCATCTTTCCCTCGCCTAGTTCCGGTGTAACTGAAAATATTTCGCTCAGCGTGGATCTTTGCGACCTGACGTCCAGCCCAAAGTGATGGCGAGCGCGGAATGTGGAATAGAATCCTCGACATTTTTCCGAGAGGATTGGTCAACGAACACAGATTGGGGTGAAGCAACGCCAGAAACGCTCCACGACTTGGCTGACAAGTTTCCCCGCATTACCATAGCCTTCGAGGCAGCGGTCGAACGTGTGGCTTCGCCAAGTCAAGACGAGAAAACAGAGTGACTGCCGGACTGGAATACGAGGAGCCACATGTCCGGACCTAAGTCTGTGCGGCTTGATTCGCACTGCTTGTCGTAATTGATTCGGAAAACTGTCAGAGTCCCAGAATCGAGTGAGTGATCCCCGCCCACCATCCCGGATTGACCCGCCACGTGTAGATTGCAAAACTCTGCAAAACGACGATTGCAGGCAGCGCGCAGAGATACACTTTGTGAACGCGCCCATCCACCACCCAATCGCGCACCATGCCGAACACGATCAGACAGTCCAAGATGGGGAAGAAAAGGCTGTGGTTGAAAATGAAATCGAACCGGCCAACCGCAGCGTCCATGAGATGGCAACTCGCTATGAAGACAAGCCGGCGATGGTATTCCGGTTTCTTTCTCCAATAAACCGCCATCGCCATGCACGAGCCGAAGACGATCATGTCGACGAACGGAATCGACAGGAAAGAATCTACGCCCTTCTGATGAAGAACACTGATATCGAAGCGGGTCATGACTACCGCGACTGTCAAGCCCAACACAACCATCACCGCGGCAAGCGACGCCCCAAACCAGCCGAGTAAGCGGTGCACGCTGACCTTCCGCACGCGCACCAGAGCCGACTGTGCGATGAAGAAGACAGTCCATGTTGAGAAAGCCGCGCCGTGTAGCCACAAAAGCAGTGGTCTTGGCGGGCTCGCGTGGAACAGGTTGGCGTTGACCGTTCGGCTGAAGCCCAACACCACAAGCGTGGCCATCAGGAGCGACATGCAGAGGTAGAAATACCGGCTCAAGAATGTCTTGAACTGCTTCGTTGTGCTTGCTTCTTTCTCAATAGAAGCAGCCAGCCCTGCGTTGCCAATCGCCACGGAATTCTCCCTGGGAATGCTCTAACTGCGTGCGCGTCTTGCGCCAAGTTGTGAAAGGGGCCGATATCCAAATGCGGAATTGGCGGCAATATAGCGGCAGCACGGGAAGCTGTCAAGAAAGGTGTGCAAGGGCCTGCTTACCGGACAAGGCAGGCCAGTATCCAAGTTACCGGTAAGCAGGGACTTACAGCTTAAGTACTGCTTCCCCACCACTACTGGTGCTTTTCTGATTGGAATTGCCAAATTGCTTGTAGCGGTATTCAACAACCTCGAGACGTATTGTGTATGCAATGGCACGTCCAATGACCTAGCTGGGATAAAGCGCCATTTCTTCACATTGTCGAGAACGATTTGGGCAGCTGCGAAAGGGGCATTGCTTGGGTTTCCAAGCGAATTCAAATTGGCCAAGTCGTCGCTGGCGCTGTGGTATAAACTTCCCGCAAACAGGTCCGTATTTTTTTCAACGCTGTGATCGGCTCAACACGAAACGGGCCGACGACGGAGGATCTTGCAAATGGAAAACACCGGCCCGCCCGACGATCCAAGAGAGAAAAGTAATCCCGACAATCCGGAAAGTACGTTGATTGGAACTGCAGCCGAATCCACGAGTGGCGGACAGATTGGTACGTACCGGCTGCTGCGCGTGCTGGGCGAGGGCGGCATGGGGCAAGTGTGGCTCGCGGAACAGAAAGCGCCGATCCAGCGCACGGTCGCATTGAAATTGATCAAAGCGGGGATGGACACAAAGGCGGTGGTTGCAAGATTTGAATCGGAGCGCCAGGCACTGGCTCTGATGGATCATCCCAACATTGCGCAGGTGTTCGAAGCGGGATCAACTCCTGAGGGCCGACCTTATTTCGTCATGGAGTATGTGCCCGGGCTGCCGATTACGGAGTACTGTGACAAACACCGGCTCGCCATGAAAGAGCGGTTGGAACTCTTCATGCAGGCGTGCGACGCGGTTCAGCACGCGCATCAGAAGGCCATCATTCACCGCGACTTGAAACCATCGAACGTTCTTGTGGTGCAGCAAGGTGATAAGGCGGTTCCGAAGATCATCGACTTTGGTTTGGCGAAGGCGATGGCGCGGCGGCTCACGGAAAACACCGTCTTCACCGAACTCGGAGTACTCGTGGGAACGCCCGAGTACATGAGTCCGGAGCAGGCGGACTTGCGCTCGCAAAATATTGATACACGAACGGACGTATATTCGCTCGGCGTGATTTTGTATGAGTTGCTTGTGGGTGCGTTGCCCTTTGATGCAAAGATGCTGCGAACAGCGGGACTCGATGCAATCCTGCGGACGATTCGCGAGGAGCCACCGCCGAAGCCGAGCACGAAGGTGCGGCTGATGGGAGCAGGCTCGGCGGCTTCGGCAGAAAGACGGAGCGAAGAGCCGAACTCACTGGCGCGTCGCCTGCAAGGCGAGCTGGACTGGATTGCGCTCAAAGCGCTGGAGAAGGAACGCGCGCGCCGCTATGGAACCGCGTCTGAGCTAGCGGCGGATGTGCAGAGGTATCTGCGCAACGAGCCCGTGGTTGCGGGTCCGGCTTCGGCAGCCTACCGCATGCGGAAATATGCGGCGCGGCACTGGTTTGGAATGGCCGCAGCCGCGGTGGTCGCGGGTTTGCTGATTGCGTTCGCCGTAACGCAAGCGGTGCAACTGCGCAGGATTCAGAGAGAACGCGACCGGGCGAATCGCGTGACGGATTTCATGACGCAGATGTTCAGGGTGGTGGATCCGAGCGAAGCGCGCGGTAACACCATTACCGCGCGAGAGGTGTTGGACAAAGCGTCGAAGGAAATCGACGCCGGATTGGCGAAAGACCCGGAGTTGCAGGCGCAGTTGCTGTACACAATGGCCAACGTAAAGATGAACCTTGGCCTGTACCGGCAGGCGGAAGAGCAGTTTCGGCGGACGGTGGAGATTCGGCAAAAGACGCTTGGCCCGAACCACGTCGAGACATTGCGGGCGACGGACAGGATCGCGCTGATGCTGTACCGGCAAGGCCAATATGACCGGGCGGTGACTCTAGAGCGCGAGACCCTCGAAAAATTACGCAAGCTGTACGGGACGGAGAACGGAGCGACGCTTGAAGCTATGAACGACTATGGCCTGTTCTTGCAAGCGAGCGGGAACCGGGAGGAGGGTGAGCGCGTAGACCGCGAGGCCATCGATATCGAGAGGCGCGTGCTTGGCGACGACGCGCCGTTGACGCTGACGACGATGAGCAATCTCGCGATCGTGTTGCATTTGCGCGGGCGTTATGCGGAGGCGGAACAAATATTTCGAACCGTATATGAGACGCGAAAGCGATCACTCGGGGCAGGTGCTCCGGACACGATAACCGCGGGGGGCAACCTCGCTCTAACAATCGCGGCGCAGGGACACCTCGCGGAGGCGGAAGCGCTAGACCGCGAAATGTTGCAGCAATTGATCCGCGTTCTAGGGCCGGAGCATGCATTTACGCTGAACGTCATGAACAACCTCGCCGACGTGCTGATTAGCGCGGGGAAACTTCCGGAAGCCGAGAAACTGAATCGCGAGACTCTGGAGATAAGCCAGCGCGTGCTCGGGTCGGAGCATCCGGAAACGATTATCACTTTTGCGAATCTGTGCAGCACGCTGGCGACTGAAGGAGCGGGCCAGCAGGCGGAGAAAATGTGCGCTCAGGTTGTGGAATTGCGGAAGAAGGTCTTGGGACCGGAGCACCCGGACACATTGAAAGCGATGATCAATTTTGCCGCAGTGCTTGGGATGGAAAAGAAGTACGCGGAGGCGGAAAAGGCCGGGCGTGAAGCGCTGGCGATCGCAAGGCGCGTGTTGGGGAAAAAAGATCCCTTGCTCGGCGTCGCGCTTTATAACCTCGGCGCGGTCGCGGGGACCGAGGGGCGAACGGACGAGGGTATCGCCCTTCTATTTGAAGCGGTCGATTCGGGTTTGCCGCCCGACGCAGCTGCGAATATGGACCGGGATCCTGATCTCAAAGCGTTGCGCAGCCATCCTCGTTTTCAAGAGTTGCTGGCGCACGCAAAAAAAACGGCGGGCTCCTGAATCCGGAGGAAATCGCATTCTGGGCCAATCCTGGATGGGACGAGCCGTGAGAAAGTGCCATACAGTACGCACCATTAAGTAAGGACGCGGCATGACTGAAGCGAGGCGCTTTCGAGGGCTCTAGCTCTCGATTAACGGGAAATCGGTAACTTGGCGACGCCTCGATTCCACTTGTCCGTTTAGCCGACTTTTGTGTGTAGCCGAATTTTTCCCGAAGGATACTACCCTGTTAAAAAATAGGGGTATTACGCACTGGCGGGAATTGCTACAGCTAGTGGGTGTAGAATCGGGGCGATTTTCAAGGCTCGCGAAGGACGACCTATGAACAAATTCTGCTCCCGATCACTGGCTTTTGCGCAGGCATGTTGTGTCGCACTTATCTTCGATGGAGTGCTTGTTTCTTCTGCTGCTGACGATTCCGCATCGCTCCCTGCTCCGCCAGTAGCCAAAAAAGAACCGAAGATTACTGAAATCAATGGCGTCAAACTGGTGGACAACTATGCTTGGCTCCGCGAAAAGAAAAATCCAGAAGTGAAAGCGTACCTCGACGCTGAAAATGTCTACACCGATGCAGTCATGAAGCCCACCGAACCGTTGCAGGAAAAGCTCTACAAGGAAATGCTAAGCAGAGTGAAAGAGACCGACGTCGAAGTACCCTACAAAGAAGGCGGTTATTTCTACTATGTGCGCACGGAAGCCGGTAAGCAGTACGGCATTCGCTGCCGCAAAAAGGGCAGCCTGGATGCTCCCGAAGAAATCTTGCTCGACGTCAATGAACTAGCCAAAGGACAGGCGTTTATGTCCGTCGGAGCGTTCCGCGTCAGTGAGGACGGCAACCTCCTGGCTTACACCACCGACAATACCGGCTATCGCCAGTACACACTTGCGGTAAAGGATTTGCGCTCAGGCAAACTGCTAGGTGACCACGCCGAGCGAGTGGATTCCGTCGCCTGGGCCAACGACAATAAGACCATTTTCTATACTGTCCAAGACGCGGTCTCCAAGCGCGGTTACCAACTATATCGCCACACAGTCGGCACTGCGGGTCCGGATCCACTATTGTTCGAAGAAAAAGACGAACGTTTCGATATCGGCGTGGGCAAAACTCGAAGCAACGCTTACATTTTGGTGTTCTCCGAAAGCCACACCACCACCGAAGCTCGTTACATTCCTGCCGATCAGCCGATGGTGGAATGGAAAGTCATCGAACCTCGCAAACAAGATGTCGAGTACTATCCGGACCACAACGGCGATTTCTTTTACATTCGCACCAACGACAACGGCCGCAACTTCCGCATGGTCAAGGCACCGGTCTCCAATCCAGGCAGCAAGAACTGGCAGGAGGTGGTCGCGCACCGTTCCGACGTTATGCTTGACGACATCGACTTCTACAAGAACTTTTACATATCGTTCGAACGCGAAAAAGGTTTGCCGCAGATCCGGGTCACCGATCTGCAAAGCGGAAAGTCACGCCGCATCGATTTTCCTGAACCTGCCTACGCTTTCTATTCTTACGTCAATCGCGAATACGACACCACCAAGTTCCGGTATGGCTATCAATCTTTTATTACTCCACCGTCCGTGTTTGAGTACGACGTCACTTCAGGTGCTTCTGAATTGCTCAAACAGAAAGAAGTGCCTGGCGGCTATGACCGCAATCGTTACCAAGTAGAACGAATTTTCGCCACAGCTTCCGACGGCGTGAAAGTTCCGATTTCCGTGGTTCATATGAAAGGCGCCAAACTCGATGGTAAAGGCGCGCTGTATCTCACCGCTTACGGTTCCTATGGCGCGCCGTACGACATCTATTTTGATTCTCCGATTTTCAGCATGGTGGATCGCGGAGTGGTGGTGGCGGTGGCGCATATACGCGGTGGTGGCGAAATGGGCAAGGCTTGGCACGATGATGGCCGCATGATGCACAAGAAAAATACGTTCACCGATTTTATCGCCTCCGCTGAATTTCTTGTGGCGCAAGGCTACGGCACGAAAGATCGTCTGGTAATCGAAGGTCGAAGCGCGGGCGGATTGTTGATGGGCGCGGTTCTAAATATGCGACCCGATCTATTCCATGCCGCACTGGTGGGCGTTCCGTTTGTGGATGTCATCAATACCATGCTCGATGAATCGATTCCGCTAACCGTGCCGGAATTTGAAGAGTGGGGCAATCCCAAGCAAAAGCCTGCCTTTGATTACATGATTAGCTACTCGCCCTACGACAACGTGCAGGCCAAGGCTTATCCCAATATGCTGGTGCGGACTTCATTCAACGACAGCCAGGTGGGCTATTGGGAGCCGGCCAAATATGTAGCCAAAATGCGTGCGCTGCGCACCGATCACAACACGCTGATTCTCAAAACCAATATGAATCCCGCCGGGCACGGCGGAGCGTCTGGTCGTTACGACAGGTTGCATGAAAACGCTTTCGATTACGCTTATTTCCTCACCCAGATGGGAATTAAGAATTAGGAGAACGAGGCCGGATTCCAGCTTGCCGCCCACCGCGACGAGGGTATCGCTAAGCCATGAGGAAGCCGACCCTCTGTATCAGCGGATTGAAGCGGGATCGGTGCGCGGCGAACCCAAGCAAGGACAAACTTGCCTGCTTTGAAGGCCTTCTCAAACAACATCTCTTCCGTAGTTGATGCAGCCAAGTCTTGGTAAACGTGGTTACCGGAAAAGTGCGAACCACTTACAGCGCTGTGATCCGTCAGAGCCCCAGGATCGAGCGAGTGATCCCCGCCCACCATCCCGGATTGACCCGCCACGTGTACGTTGCAAAACTCTGCAAAACGACAATTGCGGGCAACGCGTAGAGATACACTTTGTGAACGCGCCCATCCACCACCCAATCGCGCACCATGCCGAACGCGATCAGACAGTCCAAGATGGGGAAGAAAAGGCTGTGGTTGAAAATGAAATCGAACCGGCCAACCGCAGCGTCCATGAGGTGGCAACTCGCTATGAAGACAAGCCGGCGATGGTATTCCGGTTTCTTTCTCCAATAAACCGCCATCGCCATGCACGAACCGAAGACGATCATGTCGACGAACGGAATCGACAGGAAAGAATCTATGCCTGTCTGATGAAGGACACTGATATCGAAGCGGGTCATGACTACCGCGACTGTGGAGCCCAGCACAACCATCACCGCGGCAAGCGACGCTCCAAACCAACCGAGCAACCGGTGCACGCTGACCTTCCGCACGCGCACCAGAGTCGACTGAGCGATGAAGAAGACAATCCATGTTGAGAAGGCCGCGCCGTGTAACCACAAAAGTAATGGTCTTGGCGGGCTCGCGTGGAACAGGTTGGCATTGACCGTTCGGCTGAAGCCCAACACCACAAGCGCGGCCAACGCGAGCGACATGCACAGGTAGAAATACCGGCTCAAGAATGTCTTGAACTGCTTGGTTGTGCCTGCTTCTTTCTCAATAGAAGTAGCCAGCCCTGCGTTGCTAATGGCCACGGAATTCTCCCAGGGAATATTCTAAATGCGAGTTTTACGCCAAGTTTTTAAAAGGGCCGATATCCGAATGCGGAATTGGCGGCAATATAGCGGCAGGGTAGGAAGCTGTCAAGAAAGGCGTGCAAGGTCCTGCTTACCGGACAGGTGGAGGCTAGTACCCAAGTTACCGGTAAGCCGACTAATCGGGAGTTAGCTCCAACTGCAGAGAAGTAGACGGTGTCAGCGGTGTTGCAAAATACAATTAAGAGTCGGGCTTTGGTTTGGAAAACCGAATGTGGATATGGTCGGAATGGTTCTCTTGAAGTCCCTTATCACTAAAGCGCTTTCCATTATGATATAGCCCTGCTGGTCCATAATTTTCCGACGGTAGCGGCCCACCATCTTTCGGATGATTGAAGGTATATTGGGTTTTTTCCACCATCTTAGTGACTTCGGGGTCTTTTCCGTAGAGGCTGACCGGCTTGTCATTGAGCGCATAAATGTCAACGGCTTCCCCCAACTCGTGACCATTGCCCATACATTCGTGCTCTTGTTGTCCGCCGTTTGAATACGCGGTGATTGCAAGCAAGAGCGTCATGAAGAGAAATTGCACGTTGGAGACCTTTACGAAGGGGTGGCGGCCTATAACCTTACATGATGATTAAACTATGGCAACAACTACTAGCCGATTAACGGGATTACCGGACAAGTGGGTCCGACTCTTCCCAATGGCTAGGAATATTCCCTCAATGGTTAACGAGCCGCAGTTGAGTGCTCCACGCCTCAAAGTAAAAATGGTCGGGCTCTTCTTGCTGTACTTGTCTGGTTTCGTCTACTGGTGCGGAGTTGGGGTTGTGATAAAACCTGAGTGTGCCAGTCGCTTCGACGAGTTTGCCGTCCATTCGGGAGTAGGTGTCTTCCAATGTAGTTTCCCGAGGTCCAATCCAAACTTCCTGCTGATTGCCGAGCACGACATACGGGTCGCCCTTGACTTGTGCTAAAAATTTCCCACGAATAGTGACCTGTCTTCCGACAAGTGCCTGCGAAATCTCATGAGAGATAGTAGTGTCTACTGTCATCGAGCGCGAATGGTTACAGCCCGCCGCTAGAACAACGATGGCGACCGATAAGAAACTAGCAGCGCGCAAAGCAGTGAGTATTTCGTTGATAGTTTGTTTCACTTCTTTGGGCGGCATGAAATGACGATAGTACAACGGAGTTGGGAAAGGTCTAAGTCCTGATTAACGGGATAATCGGAAACTAGGCCATTACGCTTCTTGAGCAGTGGGGAAAGATTTGGCCATTTCCAGCATGGGATGATGGTACTTTTCGTGCGCGAACTCACGCGCAATGTGCCATCCTCGACGAAGATAAAACTGCACTGCGGCCAGATTTGACTTGACGACCCGAAGGCGGCAAGTCTGGCACCCACGAGCAGCTATCTCAGATTCACCTTGTGCGAGTAATCTACTTCCGACACCCTGTCCGCGGTGGTCCCGAAGTACCCACAGGTCATCAACCCACTCCTGCTTCGTTATTATGACCCCGAGAATCTTAGCGTCAGATACTGCTACCCAGGCCAACGGCCAGTCCTCTTCCTTGAATTTCAGGGGGACAGGATTCGGAGCGAAGAGGTCTCTAAATGTCTCTGTTGCTACAGTTTCTATTAGAACTTGCACTGAGGCGTATTCGTGGGGTTGCGGACGCCGGATAATCACCTCGATTGGCATGCCGCTATTTTAAGCTTCGCGCTCCGAAAATACGCAGGTCCTGATCAACGGGATAACCGTCCATGTAGGTCTGGACCAGTGGGATATAAGATAGCCGCATGGATAAGGATGAACGCAATCTTCGGACGCCCCGCCGGAAACTGGATAAACATTTAAGAGAGTTCGTTGCCTTTAAGCTTTGCATCCCTATCGGATTTCCAACGAAGTTTAGATTCACCTTCCATTGCAAGAAATGCAACAACCTGATTCCGATTGAGCCAGAAGAAATTATCAGGCACGCCGAGTCGGTCGGCGAGGCGTATGAAAGCCTGACGGTATTCGTCAAGAACGTCGAGCCTCGAACAATCAAATGCCAGTGCGGCTATGAAGATGAATACTGTGCGGAGGATGTTGGCCTTTTTCCGGTTGATTACGTGCCCCCATGGGTTACCCGGGCGTCCCGATAAACGGGGAACCGGACAAGCATGTTCTAGACCTATTTGTCGGGTTAGGAGAGGAGCATGGTTAAATTCCTGGCAAACTACGCCATACCGCTGCTGCTGATAACAGGCGTGGGCATCGCCATCCTTCTGTGGGTTTTGGCAAAGTATCTCAATTACATGACACTGACGACAGCTAACGTTGTCGGCGTTGGTTGCGTTTGTACGGGTCTGGCTCTTGTAATGGCGGGAGTGCTGCCTCTTGCTGGTCTGCAGCCCTATGACAAGGCTTCGTATTTTTATCTTTCCAGTGGTGTGCTTCTCCTGCTTTACAGTCTTCGCCTGCTCTGGCCTTTGCTTTCGCGACACCGCAACAAGGTAACGCTGACGGATGCCAGGATTACAAAACATGATTAGGTTCTGATCAACGGGATTACCGGACATGTGGTAGCTAGTACCCAAGTTGCCGGTAAGCCGACTAATCGGGCACCTATGGGGCAATGCGCTGCAATAGGAAAACTTCACCCCGAAATTGGAACCTTCTGGCTTGAACTGCGTATCAGCCTTAGTTCCAGGAGCACTCAATGCGATTCCTGATAGTCGTAATGGCCGCTTGCGTCCTGATTACTGGCTCGCCTCATTCACAATCCAAACCAGATGCCGCTGTCGCCACTCGCATCCGGGCTTACCTTGCTCCCTTCGCCGCGACTGGCAACCTGAGCGGAACCGTGCTGGTCGCCAGAGACGGCGAAGTCCTGTTTGAGCAATCGTACGGGATGGCTAATTACGAGTGGCAAATTCCCAATTCCGCGAAAACACGGTTTCACATCGCCTCAGTCTCAAAAGTATTTACCGCTGTGGCGATTTTGCAGCTTCAGGAACAAGGCCGCCTTCAAGTTTCTGCCCCCATCTCTCGGTACATTCCGGATTTCCCGCAGGGCCATCGCATCACTCTTGATAACCTGCTGACCCAAACTTCCGGAATTCCCGACATCAACGATCTGGAGGATTACGACACTTTCGCGCGCAGCCCGCACACGCTCGATCAACAGATCGCAAAATTCGCCGGGCTGCCGCTGCAATTTCAACCGGGATCGAAAGCGAGCTACAGCAATTCCAATTACATCCTGCTCGCAACCATCATCGAAAAAGTCTCAGGCCAAAACTACGCTGACTATCTCGCCGCTCACATCTTC
>Ga0126369_10002789_pt1 | contig 12535 bp, 23 predicted proteins | sample PanSoiMetaPlot_1_FD_109646 | JGI IMG/M metagenome (GOLD analysis project Ga0126369, IMG submission 109646) | Tropical forest soil microbial communities from Panama - MetaG Plot_1 | ecosystem: Environmental > Terrestrial > Soil > Tropical forest > Bulk soil | place: Panama | collected 2016-02-17 | reverse complement strand
CGCCAGCCACTATCTGCCATTGATTTGAACCTGCACCACCTAAATTGAGAGGCAGGCCAGCAGGTCCGAGCACACCTGGCGTAAATACGGAGCCAGCAATCCAGACGTTGTGTGGACGGTTAGCTCCATTTGCTCCGATATCAAAGCTGTTATCAGTCTCCGCGTACAGGTGTCCAGCATTTGTAATTCTCCATTTGCCTACACCTGCTGTCTGGAGATAAATCTGATCCCCTTGCGCATTGAGTGCTATACCGCGCGCAGTTCCGGTGCCACTGGCGGAAGTCTGGAGTCTGAGAATGTTTCCGCTCCACTCCAATTGTCCACGTTCGTAATTGGAGGCGTCTGTAAATGTGTTGTAGATACGGAATATTTGAGGATTGGTACTGTTACGCTGCTCCCAAGCAACTCCGACTGGCGGTTGGGTTATTCCATCGAGAATTGCTGAATTGCCAATACCTATATAGCCTGCTGCGCCCTGAAGTGTTATGTAGTTATTACCCGCATTTATGGTATTAGCAGCATAAATATTATTGGGTCGACTTGCTCCAGATAATCCGATACTCCAGGTAGCATCTGGACTGAATGTCAGATTTTGTGTGAGTGGTAGACTAATTCCCGCTCCACCGCCAGTCTGCGAACCTGCAATATTGATATTGTTGACGTACAGATTATCGAAGACTCCGTCAGGATTGAATCCTGCAACGAGCGGAGGGAATGCCAGTAAACTAGGAAGCAGGAGCGGTTGAATAATTGGTGGTTGTGGAGCAGGAACTGCATATCCATTTAGCGGTAAAGGAATTCCAGAATATGCAATCTGACTAGGACTTGTCATACTTTCTTATTTTCCTACTTTCTTAGTATCCTCCTGGAATAATTGGAGAAATTATTGGAAGGACTTCACGTTCCCATACCTGAGCAGTCAAAGCTACATAGTCAATATTGAGAACAATGGGAGCAGTCGAGGAATTATTTACGATAACTACTACTGGTCTGCCTCTATCTGTAATGAACAATTCATCTTGGATAAAAGTTTGTACTGCAAAACCAGCGGTTACTGTATTGGTACCACCGCGCAATTCAAATGTGACTGTACCTGGTGTAATTCCATCCCACTGAATAGCATGGTACAGGATATAATCGTAACCTTGCGCTGGCTGGATATTGAACTGAGTAACTGTATTGGCTAGAACACTGGTAGAGAAATTGAGTCCCTGACCTTTTGAAGTGATAATCAACCATTCGAATAGATCAACTTTGATGGTTAGGTGAAGATCACCACCTAATCTATACTGATTATTTCTATTTGCAATTCCTGGATATGTCATACACTATCCTTTTGGTACTGCAATAGTTGGTCTTCCTGCAATGAGATAGATTCCTCCGAGTAACAATGCAAGTCCAATCATAACTAGTAGAATTTGAGTAACTGTATGACCAACAGTTTGGCTGAAACTGAGCTTTGTTGGACTTCCTGTTTCTTGTGGTTGTTGGTCAGATGAAACCGACTGGGAGTCAGTTTGTTGACTCCCAGTCGCTCCACCACTCTCAGTACCCGTCACTGGAGTGGTGGTCCCTACAGAACTAAGATCAATAGGAAGTGTGTGGCTTCCTGTCAATCCTTCCCAATTACTTATTCCGATTGCGGATGCTCCGTGAAATCCTCCGCCTGGAGATTGTGGATAACCTGGATTCCACCCATGTTGTGAGGCCCAATTTAGAGCATACTGCACCTGTTGTCGCCAGTTATTTTCATAATCATGAACGTCTAGGCCAGTAAGTTGGGTAAATCCAGATGCTAATCCACCTACATAAAGTTGATAGGGACCAAATGAACATCCAACATTTGATCCACCACCACATTGTCCATAATCTCCTACTGGTGTATTGAGTCCTTCAGAGTTAGCAACTCGCCAAGCAGTTTGTGGATCAATACCACGTAGAGATGCTTGTTCGCGTATGTATGCTCCAATTTCTGTTGGAGTTGTTGTTACCCAACTAACCATGAAACTACACCGCTACTGCGGGACCAGTTGGAGTATTACCACCCTGGTACGCATTTTGATAAGCACCTGCTGCCGTTGTAGAAGCTACTTGAATTGAGCCAGCACCACCACTAGCGTCTACAATAGGAACATTCCACAATGTAGGTCCAGAATACTGTTGTACTGGACGTGGTTGTGTTCCACTATAAGCATTGTTACCAGCAGATTGATTTTGTGAATTCTGGATGGAGGAACCCATTTGTGTATAGGTAGTTCCGTAGCCTCCCATTCCATTCTTTAGTTGAGTCAAAAGATTTTGGTTCTGCTGCTCTAGTGAAACAGTTTGTGAGAATCCAGTTCGCTGTCCAGTTTGAAGCACTGCTTCGTTTTGGAGAATTGCTTTTTGATTCTCCATAATCTGATTGAATCCAGTTTGAGTCATTTGCGACAAGTTACCTACTGCCTGGTCAGTTGCAGCATTTCCTTGTGCGCCTTGTGCTCCAACTGTTGCACCTGTAACTGGACCGCCACCTGTTGTTTTTCTACCACCAAATAGAAATATGACAATGAGAACTAAACCTAATCCAATCCAGATTGGAGTAGGAATGCTTTTGAGTTTTTCAATGATTCCTTTCATGGCCGTGTCTGATAATAACTGTTCTGAGCATTATGGAGATAGGTTCCAAGTGAGTATTGACGTAGTGCTTCATCACTCAATCTGTACGTTGCTCCCATACCAGACTTATTTAGAGCAACTGGAGTAATCTTTGCCTTGACTGGTGGATTAGTTCTGGCAATTGGGAGTGCTTGTGATGGTTGCCAAGTTATGAGCGCTGCACCACCGTAATACCTGGTGGATAGATTCTCCATCGGGCGAATAGCACTAGGGTGTCCACCATTGATGAACGGGACTCGGAAGACAATATCATTCTTCTTAGTCGGTTCCTGGATGAACTCCATTGACAGCAGATTCATTACTGCCATATGGACTCCCTATTATCCAGTTGGAACTGGCTGTGCGCTAGGACCGCCAAGATTTGCTAGTGATGTGACTGCACCTGTATAAGTCTCAGTGAATCCTTTCACAAGTGCTGTTGCTTGTGGCCAGTCTCTAATAAAAATAACTGTCATGACAATGACGAATCCCCAGAAGAGGATTTCGCCAAAAATGCCTTTCATCGGAATACCGTCCTAACAACCAATCCGATTACTAGAGCAACAACAATATATGCTACCCAGAATTGCATATCTGTAAGATATCGCATCACCGACTCCCAAATAGCATATGGTAGAGCATGAGTCCTACGATAACTGCTAGCACACTCCATAGAAATGTTGGAATGTGGATTGCGGAGGGATTCATAGCTTGTTGATTCATCCTCTCGATTTCCTCAAGTACCAGTCTGTTTGGATGGTTGTTGCGTAACCATTCCAGTAAGCCCACGAAAAATACCTTGTACTGCTGGTTCATTTCGGAATATCACTACCACTATTGCTACGATCAATCCCCCTTGTACTAATTTGGCCCCAGTTGGATTTAGTGATAGCGCTAATGCCAGAATTACAATTGCAATAACTGCCAGGAATGAACGTCCAATATCTTGAACGTCCATTAGCGCATCCACTCAGGCGCCCAGTCGGGACCAATATGGATTCTGCCTTGTGGATCGCGTCTAATGAACTGTGAGCCTCCAGGTAATTGTTCAGGTGGTGTATTTCCTGTAATTGGATTCCAACCACCACCTGGTGAAAGTGGATTCCAATTCAGTTCTAATTCATGACGTGTCAGAATTTCTTGAACTATACCGCCAAGAATTTTTCCCCAAAAACTGATAAATACCACAATCAAACCGAGAATCAAAAGTAGTTCCCATGTGAATGATTGATCTTGATTCATGGGACTGTTCTACCTTCAGGTAGTCCACTTTGTGTAAATGTTCCAGGTATTCCACTAGCTGGAGTAGCAAGTATATCTGGAGTAATTTGAAATGGAGTAGAACTTTCTGGTGGAACTGGAACAATTGTTCCTGGAGCGGGTCCAGTAATATTTGGAGTACCTTCTGGCACATTGATATGGTCTGGATGTTCAGATGGTGGAGGAACTGGCACAATCAAATTACCCTCACCTGTAGCTTCTTTTGTGCCTGGTACCAATCCTGTTCTAATCTTCGCCCATACCCATGACCAACTATTGTTAGCAACCATCATAAAAACCAAGAATGCAGCCGCGAGTAAAACCCACCCTAATGTACCCAACTTATCCTCGCCAGTGAACGTATCTCAGAACAAGATAAGCTGCAATCAGAAAAATGATGGTAAGTGCTAGTGGATTTTTCCAGAAAGGTAGACTCCAGACATTTTGTGTCACTCCGCCTAATGAGGCTGCTGCTGCGCTGGCACCACCACCACTAGTAGCAATGTTTGATGTTGCAGGTGAAGTATTGGTAGCAATTGCTTGTTGTGGAACTGGAATGTTGCTTGCTCCCCCCATAATAGACATTCCAGGCAAATTGCTTGCATATGCTCCGCTACTAATTACAGGTTGTGGTGCTGGTGGTGCAACAACTGCATTAGCAGGTGCGACAGGAACCAACTGCCCATTTACAACTGCGGAATATGTGCTCACTCCTATTTTCCTACTTTCCTAACTTCTACACTAATTACCAATGAGAGTAAGAAATTCCATGCACACATCCACGTACGATCCTGCTGGCGGAACATATGCTCCAAAATCCAGAGAAATTAGCGGCGATGCAGTATTGTATGTATTGATTCCATGCAGATTTGACATAGTGTCAACATACATGTCCCAAATAGCTAGACCATCTGTTAGGCGGAGTCCATGCTGGCGAAAGATTCTATCCTGGTGGTCAATTGGAGTATCGTAGAATTTATTCAGACCAGAACCATAGGTCACTTTAAGATTATTCAGATTCGTAATTGGAATTGGAAGCTTTGTGGTATTATCAAACATTCTCAGAATGATACAAAGTAGTTGACCTTCAACTGGAATTGGAATCTGAACTCTAGAAGTTCCTAACTGATTACGTTGGACGAACCACTGATGGGCCCAATTGAACAAAGGTGGCATCAATGCAGCATTGACTGGTTGCCTCCAACCACGTCGCTTGAATGATACTGTTGAACCTGAATCTGTCCATGTGGCTGGAGTAGTTTGTGAACCACCAGCTACTAATGGAGCAAGATCACCTGCTGTTCCAAATGCTGGATTGAGTGTAATTACAGGAATAACGTTTCTTCCTGTACTGGACATGAGAAATGGACTCACCCATGTTTGATCGAAACGGAGCATCTTTCCATCTTGTGAAAGATCATAGAACCGTTCGAAATACAAAGCAGGGTAGACGTGCACGTTGAAAAAGTAGGATGGAGTAGCAGAAGCTACTGGGTTTGCATACGCATTACTGGATACAATATTCGGCGCAACGTTGTAACCAGTACTCAGTGCTGGTATCTGCTGAATGTATGGACTCTTTGTATTTGGATTATTGTTATTGCGGAGGACATTCGTCAGCCACCACAAATGACCATCCATTGAACCCATTGTGAGAGAACCTGACTGGTAGGGAACTCTCAATGTCTGGAAAAAGTTATATGGGAACCACGGACTGGTAGTTAGAGTACCTGTAAATGCATTCAGAGTAGCTCTGAAGTTTGCATAAATTTCAATGTCTTCCAACATGTCTGATCCTGTAAGTGCAACAAGGCTAACACTGACAGGATTTGTTCCAAGTGGAACTGCTGGTACAGGACTGTTTGTATCTGGTTCTTCAAAGCGCTCCAGTGAACCAGGATACTCTAGAAATTGTCCCGCGATTTGAGAGATAGCACCCGTCATCTATCTAAACTCCGCTTACTTTTTTGTTGATTTCTTAGGTTCCACTAGCAAGTTCTGAAGTTGTTCATTTAGTGCGTCTAATTGATCGGCAGCAGTTCGTACACTATCAAAGTTTTGTCCGTCTACTCCGTCCAGTAGATCGTTTACCTTATCAGTGATTTTCTGTGCCAACTCCAGAACATCTGGATGAACATCTGATGCTGGAACAGGTGTTTCAGTCATGATTGATTCAAAATCCACTTATTGACTTCAGGCAATCCAGCTTTACCAGCGCCATATGCAATGATCTTTTGCATAGCAACTACACCGACTGCCAATGCAATAAGGAATAGAAACGGATGGTCTAGTGATTCAAGCAGCCTGCTCATAATCCAATCTCATTAGTTTCTCAATTCGTTCGCCTCCGCGTTTTCTCTCAAAGAATACAAAGTTATATCCGATTGGAGCATGTACTAATTGTGGTCCATGCTTCTGCATATATTCCACGTCTTCTAGATACTCCAAATTGAATATGTAATATTTGGTTGCTTCAGTGAGAGTAGGTAGCGGAATAGAACGTGGGCGCTGAGTTGATATGAGAGCACTCATAAATCGCTCGCGTCCTGCACGGATAACCTGCAATACTCGTCTATCAGTGTGTCCAGATAGGCCCCCTCCAGTAATTAGATCGTAGTATTCATCGACATAGAGAAGTGTGGGGGATTCTTCATATGAACTTCGAAATAATTTTCGTGCAGACTCAAAAGCTTCTTCCTCAAATTCGTCCACTTCACGCGCATTCGGATAGAGCGACTGAAGAATGACGCATCTAGTGAATGAAAATGCTCCCATTACTTCATCTGCATAGTGGACTGCAATTGATCCCCTTATCGTATCCCCGCGTGCCCATTTAGGGTAATGGAGACTCCAACCATTTTGTCTATGAGTGGCACGATATCTTGGCTTAGAATCCACAATCAGAACTCTGGATTGCGGAAATTCAATGAGATATCGTTTTATCAGTTCGGTTGACAGTGTGGACTTACCACATCCAGTTTGACCGATGCATACTCCGCGTTCCCCTGGCTGGAGTGAAAAGGTCATGGCAATAAGACCCACGCAGCCATTGTAGCTTTCAATAGTGGCGGACCTTTCAATGCCACAATCAGAACTGTAATTGCTAGTCCAACAAGTAAGATTGTTAGAACTCCATCTGGAGTACCTTTCAATGCATCATTCAAGTCTTTGAAAATCATTCAGATAGTGGCTCCAGCCATTCCTTGAATTCAGATACACTGACTGCTGGATCGCTGACCTTTTCGAATGCTTGTGCTAGTACGTTCGCTAGAGTTTCTAACTGATGCTCGTCTATATCTCCAAGCTTTGTTCGAATAAGGGGCATCATGCCAGTGAACATAGCTGACATGGGATTATCATTACCCATTCTGGTGAATATTGTTTGGATTAGTAATCCCATTTTGTTGTTGGCTAGCTTGTGGAGGACGGTATGCGTAGGCGGAGAGATCTGCGTATCCTTGAACTGGAGGATTGTACTGCTGTCCGTTAGTGGCATTATCACTCCTTGGAGAATCTGAAATAGCAATTCTAGTTAGATAAGCTGAGAGAACTCCTGTTACTGCAAAGGCATCTGCTACGTCGCCTGGTTTCAAATATCTCAGTAAAGGTTTTGGTGTATGACGTGCAACAATTCTCCCAATTGGAGCGGAGAGTCCTTGAGCTTCCTCCAATTCTAATCTTGGAACATTGCGTTTCTTTTCGATCCATAAAGTAGACGCCAGAAGTATGCCTGTTAGTCCAGATTGGATAACGTACATATCTTCTGGCGCCCATGCTGCCGTGATTCCAGTTCCTATTGTGTGTCCGCGTTTGAGTGCTCGATTTCCAGTAACTTCCTCACCACATCCACAAGCACACAATTTGCGCACTTTTGCTTTTGGTGGTGGAGTAGCAGATAATTCTTCTGCTGCATCCACTTCTGATGGTGTCAGAACTGTGAATCCATCATCGACATCTACAGTCATCGCTTACCTTTCCTGAATCCCATTTGTTTATGCTCAGGTTCTGATGGTGGTTCTGGAGTAGGTTCTATTTCCTCCACTTCCTCAGAATGACTGGAGAAATCTACGTGTTCTTCTATGTTCATTACTCGATTCTCCAGAGTAGCGATACGATTTTCAATCTCAGGATGCGGGTGATTGACTAGCGCATATTCTGGATGCTCATGTGGTGGAACGGTAACGAGCGCCTGCTGAGCAATATCAAGCGCAGCCTCCGCAGTTTCATCCGCATGTTCAATTTCCGCCTCCTGTTGTAATTCATGCGCGACTTCGATTTGAGCATCTGCAATAGCCTCCGCTAAATCTTCTGTGTGGTCTTCTTGCGGACTCTCAACTTCTATAACCACTTCCTCAGTCACAATCTATTTTCCTACTTTCTTTCCATGTCCGAACAATCTATCTGGAAACTAGGAAACTATCTACTATCCTCCCTATTCTCCCCTATATTTGTAACGGTGATGTAACTGGAGTACAACAAAAAATCCACATTGTTCAGAGGGTATCCTCTGTCCAACATGGATTCTGGAGCCTATCTGTATTGAGTTGTAAGTACCCGTCACTTACGCTCCTATCAACTCCCCTAAGTTGTAGGAACTGATATAAATCCCATCAAACAAGACTCCAGACTAAGGACGGGTAAAACCTAGCCTGGAGCCTTATTTGATTTTTACCCTCTAACACTCCGCTTCACGTACTGGCAACGGACGGATTCCTAACTGGAGAAACTAGGAATCTATCTAGGCTCTTACCTAACCAGCCATCTAGGTGCTAACGATCACCTGGAGGCATTCGCCTAATGGACGGACTAAGCGAAGCCTCTAACTGGTGGCCTCACAGTGACGCTATGCGGAGTGCTAAAGAGCGCGTGGCGGGAGAACCACTACCAGGAGTGTACCACGAAAGCGGAGGGTGGTACACTAGCAATCGTGGTCAACTCCGCATGGACGGACTCCAGATCGTAACCACCAATCGGGAGTGTTGGGAGAACGTATGGTGGAGTGCATCGGAAGTGCCGACAGGATTACTTGCAAATAGATAGATGGGTAGTTAGTTAGTTTGTTTGTTTGCAAGTTGGGAAACACTGTGAAAAGCAGGGGCGGAGTTTATCCGTAGAAACTGGGACTCGAATAAAAATCCAGAGATAGAATCCCTGTAAGAGTCCCGATCAGCACCCTGGCGGGTGCCAGTGATGGTGCTCGCCAGTACAAATCTATATTTGGAGTTTGTCCATTGACTAACGACGATGGATTCGAAATTCTGGACTCTGCGTCCACCGAACATATATTCCCAAAACCACGCGGGCCACGCGGACCGTACAAGAAAAAATCCATACAGATCATCGATTTTGAATCCGATGGTTACAGAGTTCTGGATGAGTCTGAGACTGAATTAGAATTCACCTTATTGACTCCAGAACAATATGACGCGGTCCCAGTCAAGGTTGGAGATTCAACCTGGAATTCTAGAGATGAAAGTCGAAAGGCTACTCACCGTCCAGTTTGTTTTGTTGACGGTGAGGGTGCAAATGTAGGAGATGCAATTATCTCCATTCGCAAGAATACTGATGGATTGACTCGCGCTGTCCAGGCTCAAAACTACGCTCTACTTGGCGCAGTAATTGAGAAGGATGGCGAGTATCGTTGCAAGGTAGGACAGAATAATTCTGAAGCACTTTCAACGAGAGACTGTCTAGAGTTTATCATTCGCTTACCTGCTGACCATGTAACTGTTGGATTCTATCTTGTCTATGACATTGAGAAAATTCTCAAGGATTTAGATAAAGATAAGATGGCAGAACTTGTGAAGTATAAAAAAGCATGGTGGAAAAAATATCTACTCCACTATATTCCTGGCAAACTGCTTTCTGTTTCTAAATGGAGAGGTAAGCGAAAACTAGGAAGTAAAACTATTTATGATATTAGTGGATTCTTTCAGACTACATTTGTGGAGGCTTTAGATAACTGGGAAATTGGTGATCCTGAAACAAAAGCATGGATCGCAAAAATGAAAGATGCTCGTAAAAACTTTGGTCCTATCACTGAAGAAGTAAAAACATATAATAAACAAGAAGGAATTTATGGAATTGAATTATTCAAAAGAGTCCGAGATGAATATACAAAACTCGGACTCCAGATATCGCGGCCAGTGGGAGCGGGAAGCATTGCATCAGCCATGTTTCGCAAACATAGACTTGACCATTTCCAGCCCACATTTCAATCCTTACCTACAGAAGTTATGCTCCAGTCTTTTATTGGTGGAAGATTCGATATCGCCAGAATCGGTCCAGTTGGCGATACCTTCCAACATGACATCAATTCTGCATATCCCTACATCGCCAGTAATTTACCTTGTCTTGCACATGCTCGATTTGAATGGACGCAGAACTACATTCCTGACCCATATTCATTATGGCTTGTGCGATGGATCGACAATGATAATAAATGGAGTCCATTTCCCTACAGAACTAGTGCAGGACACGTCCGTTATTACAGTAGCGGAATGGGGTACTACTACGGACGTGAGGTTACAATGGCTCTCAAACTCGATGCGGATATTGAAATTATTGGAGGCTATTATCTCATTCGTGAATGCGACCACAGACCGTTTCATTGGATTGAGGATTATTACTCCATCCGACAAGAAATGCTCCGAAATGGAGATTTCGGCGAAAAAGTTATCAAACTCGGATTGAATTCTGTATACGGTAAACTAGCACAAACTAAAGGTCAGACTCCGAAATATCAGAATTTGATATGGGCTGGAATGATTACGAGTGGAACTCGTGCCATGTTACTAGAAGCAATTAGTCAAGATCCTAGTAATGTGATAAATTGTGCTACTGATGCTGTCGTTTGCTTTCGGCCACTTTCTTTGCATTTGGATAAGACTATTCTTGGAGCCTGGAAAACAAAACAATTACAGAACTTATTGCTTTTGGGTAATGGTATCTATCATTCCACAAACGGCATTGAGGGACACCGTGGTTTCGCAGATTTCAATTGGGAACAGCATCGTGATAATTACCTACAGTATGGTTACACAATTGCCATAAAACGAGAATTCATGAAGTTTTCTGGAGCTTCCCAAAATAAGAGATTAGAGGAACGTGGTTCATGGATTGAGGAAGAAATCCGTTTGACATTTGATCCACCAAAAGGTAAGGAACTGAGAAATGATTGGATATGGCCTGGAGTCAATGAAACTCCACAAATCATTTCACATCCTGCCAGGATAGAAACTAGTTCACTCCGAATCCATGGAACTTAGATTCTTACTTTCTTCAAACTGGAGAATAAGAAAGAAAGAAAGTAGGAATTTACTTGACACACATGTTAGACTAGAGTTGAGGATATCTCATGCGGGAGAACAAGAAAGAACTACAGTGTGAAGGTTGTGGAGCCTCAGTACGTGAGAGAATGGAATTCCGCATTATCTCTCAGAAAGGTTCCATTGTTTTACTGGAGAATATATGCGGACGGTGCGCCGTAACGATAATGGCGATGTGGGAGAATCACAAACGAGTACAATGATGGATCAACAAACAGTCGCAGAACTTTCACAAGCTATTCAAAGTGCATCTTGGAAAATGGATCTAACGGCATTTTGCAATAAACTGGAATGGCGAGAGGATAGCTATGCAAGGCAAAAATTTCTCCAGTTTCGCCAAATTGCACAAGCGCTTTCAGGATTTGATGATGATACACTCTGGAAAATAATCAACTGATGTTTACAGGTGCAGAGTTCTCCCGTTATTCTAACCAATGTTACTACGCTTACATTACGAAACATAGGCTGGAGGATACAGAAGAATTCCGCACCATGTTCAATCGCGCATTCTATTTTGGAGCACAGTACGCTATACGAACATCCTCCGAATTATCCCCGCATATAGCACGGTTCATGGAGTTTGTCATGTGGCTTACTGAACGGGGAGAATATGAGTAAGAATGAATCTGAGGAATTTCAGGTGATGTCGCCAGAACAAACCGCTGAAATGGAGGAATTCATTCCTGATTTCAATGGCATGACAATATGGGTAAAAAGTTTGGAGTGTGAATATTGTCAGAAATTATTAGAGTCTAAAGTAGTTGTATTCAAGTGGAGTGGTCCCGAACTACGCTTTATGTGTCCTGACTGCTTTCATCGAATGTGGAAAAAGGTTCGCTAATTCCTCCAGACTCACTCAGGACAAGTACGAAAATAGGAAAATAAGTCAGACCTTTTCATGAGATTCTAAATCTTGTGAAAGGTCATGACTCGTTTCAAAAAGCATTGACACCCGCCTTCCTAGTGTGGTAGAAGACATTAGCGTACCTTTACAACTCCAGATTAGGCCAGACTCAGGGTTGGGTCATGCGTGAGCCGCCGTTCCCACGATCACGGCACTGCCACGAGACTGTACTGAGCGAACCTGTAGGAAAGGCATCCTGAATATCCGAGTTTTGTAATAGGGAGAATCACTAGTGGTACAGGCAAATGGTAACGGCGCAGAAACCAAACGAACAGTCAACGTTGAAATGCGCCGACACGCCAAGCGCTCACTGGACGAAAATGTCATGATGGCTCATGCGGTAGAACTTCAGTCAGTTATCAACCGTCCAGGTTCCAAGTGGACGTTGGAACTTGCAACGTCGGTT
>Ga0126369_10002787_pt1 | contig 12537 bp, 14 predicted proteins | sample PanSoiMetaPlot_1_FD_109646 | JGI IMG/M metagenome (GOLD analysis project Ga0126369, IMG submission 109646) | Tropical forest soil microbial communities from Panama - MetaG Plot_1 | ecosystem: Environmental > Terrestrial > Soil > Tropical forest > Bulk soil | place: Panama | collected 2016-02-17 | reverse complement strand
CACGCGTTCGATCGGCGCGCCGAACGCGGTGGCGACGCATTGCGCCAGCACCGCTTCGGCGCCCTGCCCTTGCTCGGTGACGCCGGAATGGCAGAACACCGCGCCCGTCGCATCGAGCCGCACCGTGGCGCCGTCCTGCGAGGATATGCGCGCGCCGCCGACGCCGTAGAACGCCGCAGACGGGTTCGTCACTTCGATGAAAGAGGCGAAACCGATGCCGCGGTGAATGCCTCGTCCGCGCAGGCGCGCTTGCTCCGTGCGCAAAGCTTCGTAATCGATCATGCCTAGGATCTTGTCGAGTGAGGCATGGTGCGAGAGCCGTTCGAATTTCAGCCCGGCCGCGCTCGTCGCCGGATATTTATCGTCGGGTAATAGATTGCGCCGGCGGATCTCGACCGCGTCCATGCCGATCTGCGCCGCCGCTAGCTCGACCAGGCCCTCGGTCACCGCGGTCGCGATCGGATGGCCGACGGCGCGGTATTGGCACATCACGTTCTTGTTCTGAAACACGACACGGGCGCGGGCGCGGTAATTCGCGCAGCTATAAGGACCGCCGACCAGATTGACGATCTGATTGGCCTCGATCCCGCTGGTGCGCGGATAGACGGAATAAGGCCCGATCCCGGTCAGATCGTCGATGGCAAAAGCCGTGATCGTGCCATCGCGCTTGACCCCGATTTTGGCGTTGACGCGATGATCGCGGGCGTGGATGTCGGTGACAAAGCTTTCCAGCCGGTCGGCGATGAATTTGACCGGCCGATTGAGCAGCTTGGACAGCGCCACCGCCGCCATCTCGTCGGCATAGATGTGAACCTTGATGCCGAACGAACCGCCGACGTCCTTGGTGACGACGCGAACCTGATGTTCCTCAAGCTGAAGATGCTTGGCGAACAAATTCAGCGTCATGTGCGGCGCCTGCGTGCCCTGGTAGACGGTCAGGCGTTGCTCGCCGGCATTCCAGTCGGCGACAATGGCGCGCGGCTCGTTGGTCACCCCGGTATGGCGGCCGAACACAAATGTAGTCTCGACCACCGCGTCGGCCTCGGCGAAGCTTTTGTCCACGTCGCCAGCATTGAGCACGCGCTCGAATGTGAGATTGTCGCCGAGCTCGGGATGAATCACCGGGGTTTTGGCATCGAGTGCGGTTTCCGCATCGGTGACCGCCGGAAGAATCTCATAGTCAACTTCGACCAGCGCGCAGCCGTCCTCGGCCTCGGCGCGGCTCTTCGCCACCACGGCACACACCGCTTCGCCCTGCCAGCACGCGCGCTCGACCGCAATGGCGTGCTGCGGCGCCGACTTTATGCCCTTGAGATGCGTGAGCACGCCGACCCACGGCGTAATCACCTTCGCAAGCTCAGGACCGGTGACAACGGCGACGACCCCAGCCGCCTTGCGCGCCACTTCGGTGTCGATGCGTTTGATTCGCGCATGCGCATGCGGCGAGCGCACGAAGGCGACATGCACCATGCGCGGCAATACGACGTCGCTGACATATTGGCCGCGGCCTTGGGTGAGCCGCGCCAAATTCGGCCGCGGCACCGAGCGGCCGATATAGGAATTCGGCCGGTCGAGGGCGGTAAGGCCGGACGGCTGATCCTCGACGATTTTCATGGTGGCGATGCTACAATCCGCTCATTCCCGCGCAAGCGGGAATCCAGAAAAGAACAAATTGGAGCTGGATCCCCGCCTTCGCGGGGGATGAGCGGCCGTGCGACTACAAAAACCGCGTCGGCCACATCAGCGTGCGCCACATATGGGCGGAAGGCGAATCGTCGAAGCCGAGACCTTCCTCGGGCTGGCGGAAATTGCGGCCGACGATATCGACGAAATCGTTGAGGTCGACCTTGGCGTTGGGATCGAACGAATAGATATCGTTCACGCAGATCAGCCGTGACGTCATGTAGTATTTGTGATTCCGGGCGCGCTCGTATTCGCGCACGATGTAAGGCTCGGGCTTATAATCGGCGCCGAAATATTTGATGTACATTTCCGGATATTCGTAACCGACCGACGGATCGGGAAAGAAGCGCAGCGCCTGGTGCGTGCGCACCGCCCAGCTCACCTCCTCGTCGACATAGGGCTCGATCATCTGCGCGCCCCAATAGCCGTGATCGGCGCGGATGAAGCTCGCCACGCCAATGTCGTGCAGGAGGCAGGCGAGAACGACCTTTTCGCTATGGCCGCCTTTGAGCGCATGCGTTGCACTTTGCAAAAGGTGATTGAGCGAGGCGAAACGGTTGTGGAAGAAGTCGATCAGTGTCGGCTTCGCCGGCATTTTCGGCAGCCGCGGATCGGCGCCCATCAGAAAATATTTGTCCGGATTGGCCGCTTTGAGCGCCGGGCCGTTCGGCATCTCCACTTTGCCGTCGGCAATGTTGAACAACGTCGACCTGGTAGCGATCCGCTCGCCCAGCTCATGCATCATCTGCTCTTCGAGCTCGTCGGCGCGCTCGGACAGCGTGAGCGGTGTGGCGTGTTCATTCATGGCTTAAGCCTCTGCCTTTTTCGCCCGCATCTGGGCGACGGATTCGATCGCGTCAACGATCGCCTGGTAACCGGTGCACCGGCAGTAATTGCCGGCAATGTGTTCGCGGATCATATCACGGCTCGGCACCCCGCCGCGCGATAAAAGTTCTTGCGCGCCGATCAGCATGCCGGGCGTGCAGAAGCCGCATTGCAGCGCGTTGCGCCGGCGAAACCCGTCCTGCAGGTCGGCGATGACCCCAGAGTCGGACAATCCCTCTATCGTCTGCACATCGGCGCCATCGCATTGCACCGCAAGAAGCAGGCAGCCGCGCACCACCGCGTCATCGAGCAGCACGGTGCAGGCGCCGCATACGCCCTGTTCGCAGCCGATATGCGTGCCGGTCAGTCCGAGGTCGTCGCGCAGGAAGTCGACCAGCGTCTTGCGGGCTTCGACCCGTTCGCGAACTTCCTCGCCATTGACGCGGAGCGCGATCTCAAAAAAGCGTTCGCCCATAGGGGAACCCGCACCGGGAAAAATCGCGCCTCAATAGCATTGGCTTGGCGTCGGCGCCACGCCGGGCCAATGCTCATGTCGGTTTCGCGACGATATCGCGCACGATGTCGATGGCCCGGCGCAACAGCGTCATCGAAGCCTCGATGGTGCGGAACGCGGCATGGGCGGTCAGCGTGACATTCTCCATGCGCCCCAGCGGGTTGTCGGGAGAAAGCGGCTCGGCATGAAACACGTCGAGCCCGGCGTGGCGAATGCGGCCGGTGCGTAAGGCCGCAATGAAGGCCGCCTCATCGACCAGCGCCGCACGCGCCGTGTTGACGAAAATCGCGCCCGGCTTCATCCGGGCGAACTCGCCGGCACCGAGGAAGCTGCGGGTCTCGTCATTGAGCGTGAGATTCATCGAAATGACGTCCGATCGCGCCAGAAGCTCCTCGAGCGCGACCAGCGGCGCGCCGGGCCGCGGCGACCGGTTCCAGGCGATCACCTCCATGCCGATTGCGCGGCCGATGCGCAGCACCTCGGTGCCGATGCCGCCGAGCCCGATCACGCCGAGCGTTTTGCCAAGCAGTTGCACGCCTTCGTGCGGCACCCAGGTGCCGGCGCGCACTTCGCGATCCATCCGTGCCACTTCGCGGCACGCGGCGAACATCAGCGCGATCGTATGTTCGGCGACGGCAGTGTCGCCGTAATTCCTGATGGTGTGAACCTTTATGCCGCGAGCGGCGAGATCGCTCAGGCTCATATAGCTCGCCGGCCCGGTGCCGAGAAAAACGACGTGCTTGAGCGCGTCGCAGCGGTCGACCAGTTCGGTCGGCAGATAGGAGTGATCGTCAATACAGATGTCGTAGCCTTTGAGCACGCGCGGGAGCTCGGCTTGCGAATAGGCTTGGCGATTGACGGCGATCGCCGGATCGTCGGGCCGCACGACCCGCTGCCAGACCGGCGCCAGCTGATCGTTGCAGTCGAGAAAAAGCGCTTTCATTTTCCTCGCACCCCCCGACCTTCTCCCGCGCAATGGGCCGAGGGAGATCATCATTGACGGTCGATGCGGGGGCTTCTAACACATCGCTCGCAAAAGTGGGGAAGCACTGGATGCGTCTTGCCAGCTATGCGTTGCGCGGCCGGCCGAGCTTCGGCGCGGTTGTCGGCGAGGGGATCGTCGATCTGCGTCCTCGCCTGCATCGCTTCCAAAGCCTCAGCGAGGTGTTTCGGGCCAAGGCCCTTGACCAGGCCAAAGCGGCATCCGACGGCGTGCGCCCAGACGTGCCGCTCACCGAGGTCGAGCTGTTGCCGCCGCTTGCCGCGCCGGAAAAGATCCTGTGCATCGGCATCAACTACGCCAATCGTGGCCAGGATTATAACGTCACCAACAACCCCAAATATCCGAGCATGTTCTATCGCGGGCCGAATTCGCTCGTCGGCTCCGGACAGAATCTGATGCGCCCGAAAATTTCCGAGCAGCTCGATTACGAGGGCGAGATCGCGATCGTAATCGGAGCGGATTGCAAGCACGTGGCCAGCGACCACGCGCTGGAAATGATCGCCGGGGTGACGTTGTGCAATGAGGGGACGATCCGCGACTGGACGCGGCACGGCCAATTTAACGTCACACAGGGTAAAAATTTCGACGCCTCCGGCGCGATCGGACCCTGGATCGAAACTGATTTCGATCTGGGCAAGCCGTTGCATCTGATCGTGCGCAAGAACGGCGAGGTCACGCAGGAAGACACGACTGCGAGCATGATTTTCTCATTCGCCGACATCATCGCCTATACGACAAGCTTCATGACACTCAAGGCGGGCGATGTGATTAGCACCGGCACGCCAGTAAAAAAGACTGGCAAATCCGATCCGCCGGCTTGGTTGAAGCCCGGCGACACCATCGAGGTCGAGAGCCCCGAGATCGGTTTGCTGCGCAATTCCGTAGTGGATGAGGCGTGACGCCCGCCGCTTGCGTCATCGGCTGGCCCGTCGAACATTCGCGTTCGCCGCTGATCCATAATTATTGGCTGAAAGCCTGTCGCGTTTCGGGCGAGTACCGGTGCGAGGCGGTCCCGCCGGATCAACTCCGCAATTTTCTGCAGTCGCTCGCCGCGCGCGGCTATGTCGGCGCCAATCTGATCTTTCCGCACAAGGAAGCGGCGCTGGCCTGGTCAGAGCCGGACGACCGCGCGCGCGCGGTCGGCGCCGCCAATACGCTCTGGCTCGACAACGGGGTGCTGCGCGCCACCAATACCGACGTCGGAGGTTTTTTGGACAATCTCGACGCCTGCGTTCCGGGTTGGGACCGCGGTTGCGAGACCGCGGTCGTGCTCGGCGCCGGCGGGGCGGCCCGCGCAGTTGTCTATGGCCTGTTGGAACGCGGCACCTCCCGCATTGTGGTGATCAACCGAACGCCGCAGCGGGCGCAAACCATTCAACAGTGGTTCGGCTCGCGCGTGAGCATTGCCGCTTGGGACGAGCGTGACCATTGGCTCGGCGGCGCAAGACTGTTGGTGAATGCGACCAAGCTCGGCATGCCGGGACAGCCCGAACTTGTTCTCGATGTTTCGCGCTTGCCCGCCGGTGCGGCCGTCGCCGATCTTGTCTACGTGCCGCTCGTCACACCTTTGTTACGCGCTGCAATGGCGCGCAAGCTGCGCACCGCCGATGGTCTCGGCATGCTGTTGCGTCAGGCCGTACCACAATTTCACCTGTGGTTCGGCAAAAAACCGGAAATTACCGAGGAATTGAGAAATCTGTTGGAACAGAACCTCTCGGTCCCGCAGCCGCGCAGCCAGGAATAAGACCGGTGCGATTGGGGTTCTATCTCTGGGCGAATAAATCGAAATTACGCGCAGGGAGAATGATGATGATCATGTGGAGAGTGTTTGGCGCCAGCGCCGTTCTTTTGCTGTGTGCCGCATCGATGCAGCCGCAACAGGCGGCCGTTGCCCAAGGCATGATGCAGCAAACGCAAGCGGCTCCGCCCCCGGTGCGCGTGCGAGGAACTATTACCAGCATTGACGCCGGCGTTTTGATGGTAAAGGCACGCGACGGCAGCGAGATGAAGGTCAAGCTCGCCGACAACGCTCCGGTCAACGAGGTCGTCAAAGTTTCGCTGGGCGATGTGAAACCCGGTGCTTACGTCGCGGTCACCGGCATGCCGCAGCCTGACGGCAGCCAAAAAGCAATCGCCCTGTTCATTTTTCCGGAAGCGCAGCGCGGTCTCGCCGAAGGCTACCGGCCTTGGGACTTTGCGCCAAACAGCACGATGACGAACGCGACGGTGGATACCCAAGTCGCAGGCAAGGACGGCCAAACGCTCACGTTGAAGTACAAGGATGGCGAGCAGAAAGTTCTAGTGACGCCCGCGACCGAAATTACCGCCTCGGCCAGAAAATCATCGGCCGATCTCAAACCGGGCCAGAAGATCTCGGTCTTCGCCGCCAAAAAGCAGCCGGACGGCACGCTCGAGGCGCCAAATATTTCATTTGGCGACTTCGGCGTGTGGCGTTGACGCGAGCTATCCTCATTCGGGGTTGAGATGAGACCGACGCGAATGGTAATCGCGGCTGCGCTGTTCGGCGCGGCCGCGGCAAATGTGGCGCTCGCGCAGCAGGCCGCATCCCCACAACCGCAAACGATCCGGTTGCGTGGCACGATTGAGAAGCTCGACGGTCGCGCGGTGCTGGCGAAATCGAGCAAAGGCGAGGAACTGACGATCAAGCTCGCCGATAAGGTGCTCGTGGCCGCCGTGGTCAAAGCGTCCGTCGCCGACATCAAGCCGGGATTGTTCATCGGCAGCGGAGCCATGCCGCAACCCGACGGCTCGCAGAAAGCGCTGGAAGTGCACATTTTCGCCGAATCCATGCGCGGCACCGGCGAGGGACACCGGCCCTGGGACGGCGCTCCCAATTCCACCATGACCAACGGCACCGTCGGCGCCACCGTAGCCAGCGTGGACGGACCGGTGGTCACCGTTCAATACAAGGACGGTGCAAAGAAAATCGTCATCGGGCCAAACGTCCCGATCGTACGCTACGAGATCGCCGACACCGGCGCGATCGCGCCGGGCGCTCCCTTCACGGCAGTGGCAACCGGCAAAGCGGCCGACGGCAGTTTCGAAGTGAGCCGCATCAATGTCGGCCGCGGCGGGGCTTCGCCGCCGTGATTGCATTTTTTGGCACGGCCTTTGCTACGCTTCCTCTAGAGCGCAATCGTTTCAAATTGAATCGATTGGCGCTCTACCGCAAGCAACGAGACTGTCATGACATCTGCGATGACGCGCGCCGCGCTCACCGAAAAGCTGCTCGGCATCAAGCGCGAAAACGGTTGGAGCTGGAAACATTGTCACATCTCTATGTTAATGATCATGACATCCCAATTTCATGAATTACATGCACCCTTCTGCGCGCCAGAATCAGTTGGCTACTCCAAATGAAAGAAGATTGAGCAATGGAAACTGCAATTCGTGAGTTGGACTACTCCGAGCTGGACCTCGTCGCAGGCGGCGGCCTCGGTTGGAATCTCATCAAAATCGCAGCCGGCTTGATCGGTGGACTTGCGGGCGGTGCCATCGGCGCGGCAACCGGTGCCGCTCTGGCGAGTCTGGGCGAAGCGGCGGCCGCCCAACCGTCGATCGGGTGGGTCGATACCGGCCAGACGGACTAGTACTTCTGCGCAAGAGCTATGACCCTTTGGCAGGGTCTGGATCGGCGCGAAGTAGTTTAGCGTCTACGGCAGATTCGGTAGTGTGCGGAATCTTCAGCACACTACCGTCGAACGGTCCCGCTGGCTCGTGGCACCTCGTGAAATTGCGCTCGTTTTGGCATGGCCCTTGCTACGTTTGCACCGACGCACCGCAAGCAAGGAGACCCTGTCATGACATCGGCAATGACGCGAGCCGAACTCACCGAAAAGCTGCTCGGCATCAAGCGCGAAAACGGCTGGAGCTGGAAACACATTTGCGCCGAGATCGGCGGCATGTCACCGGTGCTCATTACCGAAAAAGCCCTTATTTTCTAGTCCGCCCTAGTCATCTTTAGTGCGTAAAATCGAGCTTTCTTGCACCTGAATTTGTCGGCCCGTATGGCCTTATCCGGCCTCGTACTGAGTAGTTCGCTAGCAAATGCGCTAGCAAATTTCCGGTGCCGAAATTTTCTCTTAGCTCTCATCGGATTTTTTGGGCCTCGAAGGCAGCCACCTTCGGGGCCTTTCGCTTTTCAGAAACGCGGCGTGTGCATCTCCATTGCCAGTTTCGGCAATAAACAAGCAGCCGTGATTTGCCGATTCGACGCAAGAGCGTAGTCAACGAAAAGCTAGCAACAGCAGCAGCCATTAGGATCGCCCAACTTCTTTGACGATGATTACAACCCACGCTTTTACCACGACAAGTTTTGGGGAAAGTTCAAAAAGGTAGCCGCGTCTGTGATCGCGATTGCAGCAACACAGGCCTCGGTGCGCGAGTCAGTCTGGCGGCACCGTTTCCCGATTAAGCCGCGCCCGCATCTCCTTTCCCGTCTTGAAGGCGGGAAAAGCTTTCCTTGCGACGGTGACGACAGCACCAGTACGAGGATTGCGCCCTTGACGTGATTCTCGGAGCTTGACTGAAAAGGCTCCGAAACCCCGCAGTTCGACTCGAACTCCGCGACGCAAAGCTTCAACCATTTCGTCCAGTATCGCGCCGACGATGTTCTCTATGTCGCGCTAATAAAGGTGCGGGATCTGCGAGGCAATGCGCTGTACGAGTTCAGATTTTATCATTGGACCGGAAACTTGCAGACTGGCGCGATCTTCGTCAACTGGATCGCGATTGTGCATTTGTTTGATGCGCAATTAACTATGTTATACCTCAATTGAAATTCTCACTGTGTCTTTGCCGCACTAGTGGCGGCATCATCCTGATGGTCTGATTCACTTGTTGTCATGACATGAAGAAGGTGTCGCTGTGTTGATCCTAATTGGCGTTGGAACGTGGGTTGGCGTCGGAACAGGAACCCCCACCACCGCGCTTGCTGCTTCGACTGTCGATCCATTCGCGATGATGGCGAATGCTAAGGATTTGCCGACCTCGCACTATGATGACTACTCCTGGTCTTCAATTGAGCTAGCGGTTGGGCAATCATTAAAAGCCGCGAGCGACGTGCTTGGGCCTCCGTTCAGTGCATTTAGCTCCGGCAGCTTCGCCACGTGGCCGCGATGCGACGCGCAATTCAAGTGGACATACGGAAGAGCTTAGTCGCGTCCGTGGCTGCTTTGTTATACGCGTCGCCGAGAGATCTCGCCTGCTCTGTAAACGAATTCAATTGCCTCTGCATGAACTCAGTCTGAATTAGAAAGGCCTCTTGAAAATTCCTGGCCTGGCCCAGTTTACCTACGAATTCGGCGTAGGCAGCGAGATTCTTCTCGGTATAGGTTTGCATTTTTTCAGTTAGATCGTTGGGACCCAGATGTTTTGAAGAAAACTGAAATAGCTATCCATCGCCCCGCGAGCTTTCTCCATATTCTGCTCGACGGCCTGTGCCGCAGTTTCAAAAGGCTGCTTATCCTTTGCCATGATAGTCTCCTAACTATCGTAACTATCGCGATCAGGTTCAACTCACGAACCTGTTCGTTAGTGCCGCATAACGCTTAGATATTTTTAGGCGATTTCCCAAGCTCGAATCGTCGTCGCAATAGCTCCGGCAGCTTGGCGATATTCGCCGCGATCCGCCGCGCCTTTATCGCACTCCCCATGTCCCCTGGCGACTCAAGCTCCAGCAATTCGACAGCGCATGACCATCATAAAATCATCTGGTCTACGCAATTCCGCCCTGACTATAAGCTCGGATTGTGCGTTGGGCGATTCGGATGATCGTTCTTTATTCGGTAAATCCACGACCGAATTTGTGCGTGGTTCCGAGAGCCGGGACGGCCATCAACCGCGCGTACCAAGCATGCCATAGGGCGTTTTGATTTTCACTTCACCTTGAGAGCCCGTTGTGAACCGGAATGTGCCGCGCGTGGCCTCAATAACAGTGCTGCCCGCCCCTTTGTTTGGATCATACACAAACTTGTCGAGCCGAACCTGTGACGACGGTCCGACACTCAGGCTGCTCTGATCGTTAAACTGCAAGCCCGCCTTGCCGGAGCTTCCGGTTTTAACCGTTTCGTTGGCGTGAACACCGCTGCCGGCGGATAGTGTGCCTCCGAAGCTGCCCGACGCTTCCGGTGTGACTGAGCTAGCCGTCCCGATTCTGGTCTCGGCGTTAGCGACCGTTGATGTCGGTGCAAAGAGCATTAGCAGCGGCGCGGAAATCAAAAGGGGACCGAATGTCGTCGTGATCGTAGTCATACCACTTCTCCCTAAAATTCACGGACCCGATACCCCGAGCCTTGGGCGAAGGAAGTGATAGCCAACACACGGTCCTAAAAAGTGGATTTCTGTGATGAGCGTCACATTGCTATCGGACGACGGCGTTTAACCGTATGTACGGATTTGGAAATGTCCTGGGGGAAGCCATGATCACCGTTCCCGAACTCGCGGCAAAAGCATTGGGGTCCTTCCTCGACGATCGGATTAGCCGTCGTTTTGGGTCAACGGATGCGGCTTGGGCAGAATTGATCCCTTCGGCTGCCCGGCTTGCTGTCGAGTGCATCGGCAATAGCGATGCGCTCTATCACAACGTTGAACACACGATGCTGGTAACGCTGGCCGGCTACGATATTATGCGAGGACGAGCACTTCTGATATCAACTGATGCCACCGATTTTGCCCATCTAATCTTTGCCTGCTTGTTTCACGACATCGGCTATGTCCGCGGTATTCTCGAAGGCGATGGCCCGGACGGGTATGTGACCGACGCCAAGGGCGGCAAAATCAAACTGCCGCGTGGCGCTTCTGACGCAGCGCTGATAGCGCACCACGTTGACCGTTCGAAACTGTTTGTGATGGATCGTTTTGCAACAAGCAAATTAGTCGATGCCGCCAGGATTGCCCGCGCAATTGAACTCACCCGTTTTCCGCCGCGTGAAGCGGACGATCGGGGTAGCGAAGAGGGTTCGCTGGTGCGGGCCGCCGATCTGATCGGGCAACTCGGCGATCCGCAGTATTTGCGCAAAGCCAACGCACTTTTCTACGAGTTCGAAGAAGTCGGCATGAACCGGCAGCTTGGCTACACCTCACCTGCCGATCTCACGGAATTATACCCGCAGTTTTATTGGAAAAGTATTTCACCGTATATTCAGACTGCCATTAAGTACCTGAACGTTACCTCCAGCGGGCGTCAGTGGGTTGCAAGCCTTTACAGTAATGTTTTCCGCGCCGAGTGTGATCTCGGCTTGCGCGAATTCACGAGGTCGGCCTTACGAGGAAATTAAAGCTGTATTTTTCAAAGACTGATTTCGCGGTCTGCGTACGCAAGAACAAGAAATATCGCACCGCATCCGGTTTGGCATTTGCTCTTAATGCTACGGGATAGATGATCGGATCGTCGGCATTGTCGGGAAAGACGCCGATAACTTTCACAGCCGGTTCTATCTTCGCGTCTGTCTCATAGACGATGCCGAGCGGCGCTTGGCCGCGCGCGACCATCCGAAGGGCTTCGCGAACATCTTCGGCCATGACCATTTTTGACTCGACTCCTGCCCATGCGCCAAGCCGTTCCAGCGCAGCCTTGGCATAAAGCCCGACCGGAACTTCGCGCACATCGCCTGTTGCTACACGACCATCTCCGGCAAGTTTGGCAAGATCAAAGCCCGGTCCGATAGTGACGTGGTCAATCTTGGCATCCTTGGCAGCGATCAATACCAGCTTATTGCCCAGCAGATTGACGCGCGTGGCTTTCTTTCGCGCACAGTAGTCCATCCACTGCAAGTCAGCGGAGGCGAGTTTTGTGGTTTTAGTCATTGCAGCCCTCCCCTGAACAAATCAACGGGATCAAGTTACCGGTGATGTGCAATTGGGGATGTGATCGGCGTCACACGCGATTCAAGTAAACGCTAGGCTAGGTGCTGCCGTCGTGGTCCCGCACAACGAAACAGGCCTCTTGTTCCTCGACAGTCCACGGTGGTGGGAAGCGGCGCTGCATCATGAGCGTGACCCCAGCCGTACCGATTGTTGACAAAAGTCAAGGTGGTCTAATGTCTATGCGTTCATCTTTGTTCCAGCGCGGAGAGCGTCATGGAAAATATATCGACTGTCGTTCTCATTCTGCTGGTCGCGGGCGTCGTTGTCGCCGTCGTCGCATGTAGCGGGCATCGGCGCTGGCATTGAGTTAATACTGTTGGGCGTGGGTTCGACAGACCAGGGCGGCGGGAAGCGGCGAGTCTCCATCAGGTCTGCGCGAGACAAACCAGCCGGGAGGCTTAATACAGTGCCTTACATGAATCGCATTGCACTTCAGCCTCCAGACGATTTTCGGCGGGAAGCTCTTTCTCGGCGGCAAGTCTAGCCACTTCAGTTTTGACCAAGCTGCGAAACTCCGAATTGAATTGCGCGCCCGGATGCGAGTCATTGTTGGCAATGTACTCGATGTTTGGTCCAACCAATTTGTTTGAGCCCATCCCGCTAAAAGTCATCCATCGATTTGGCT
>Ga0126369_10002786_pt1 | contig 12539 bp, 11 predicted proteins | sample PanSoiMetaPlot_1_FD_109646 | JGI IMG/M metagenome (GOLD analysis project Ga0126369, IMG submission 109646) | Tropical forest soil microbial communities from Panama - MetaG Plot_1 | ecosystem: Environmental > Terrestrial > Soil > Tropical forest > Bulk soil | place: Panama | collected 2016-02-17 | reverse complement strand
GCGGATTGGTCCCTAAGCGCCCACGTTCGTTCTTGCCCAAAGGCTCCGGTGCCGCGACCGCCGCGTTTGGCCGGATGACCGTGTTTGTACGTTCCACGGAAATTGCACCGAGGCGGGCAGGTCCGCCAGGCGCACCGGGCCGGCCAGGGCTCTGACCTCCGGGCGGTCCCCCAGGCCTGCCGCCGCGCGCATCGCGCAGATCCTCTCGTCGTACCTGCACTGCTCCGTCGACGCCTTGCGTCGACGCGAAGACGCGCGGACGCACACGATATGTTGCGACCGGTGCACCGTTCACCCGCGCGATGAATGCCGGTGAGATGCCCGGGTTGACCCCAAGCCGGCCCTGCACTGGAACGGTGCGGTTGACGATGTTCGTCTGGCGCAGAATGAATGGGCGCCGATACACAGGCACGAAATAGGTCTGCAGGCGCGGAGCGGCCACGAAACGAGTGGGTACGAAGATCCAATACGCGGGCTCGGCTTCATAGGGCTCGATCAGCTCATCAGGCGGCAGCGGGGCCCAGCCGGCATATTCATCTCCGTAACGCCAGTTGACCCACGCCGGTCCCCATTCATCGCCGGGAATCCAAAACCAACCGGTCCCGCGCTCGAAGGCCCAACGGCCATAGTGAAAGACCACCCAACCCCAATCGGCTTCGACATCGTCTGACACCCAGTACCAGCCCCATTCATCGGTGTAGACCCAATGCCCATACTCGTAGGGCCGCCAATCGGCCGGTACGCCCATTGGCACCCAAACCTCGCCGAAACGCGGATGCGGCCGCCACATGCCATATTGCTCGAGTGCGATCTGGGCATCGTCGGAAATCTGCGCGGCCGCTGGGGTGAGCGCACCGAAACCGATCGACACGGACACCGCACCGACCATGAGGGCCCCGCCAGCCAAGACCGCGAAGGTCAGGCGGCGAAGTCGACGCATGAAGTTCATGAGTGTTTCCTACCCGTCCCTGGCTCGCGCGACCGCAAGACAAGTGCGGCGCGTGAGTTTGGTTCCGAATCGCTTGCCCTACAGGCTAGGGGCACACCCCAACGTGGACAATCTGCCGTAATGAGGCGACCCATTGCGGCGATCACAGGGCGAGAAGCCCGGCTTCTCCCGATTCGGTTCCGAATGCGAGTTTCTGCCCCTTGCTGTCCCAGCTCAACGCGCTCACCGGCTGTCCATCGGAGCGCCGCGCGAGAATCAACGCGTCATCTTCAATACGCACGAGCTTGACCGCACCGTCAGCGTAACCAACCGCCACCACCGGTTGGCGGGGATGACCTGCGACCATCGTCACACGGGCTTCTGCGTGCGCGAGTATCTTTGGCTGGCGCCCCATGGGACCATCTTTGCCATCGAACGGCCAAAGAATGAGTTGCTCGGACCCAGATGTGGCAAGGAATTCTCCACCCGCGGTCCAGCTCAACGAGCGCACCCGCGCTGAATAGCCCGACATGCGCATATGCTTGCCGTCGGTGAGCCGCCAACCGTGAAGCATTGGCTCCTGCATGCTGGTGATGAGAAATTTTCCATCCGGGTTCATCGCGACACCAAGATGCGACCCCTTCCACTCGAGCCGCTCCGGCAGGGCGTCCGTATTGGGAAACCAGAGCGATACTCCGTTATAGTGGGCGATGGCGAGACGGAAGCCCTTCGGTGCAAAACACAGTCCGGCAACTGTTGAGGGCGCCTCGAAATGGCGCTCCTCACCCGTTCCATTACGCACGTGCGCGAGCTTGCCTGCCGACCATGCGACGGCACCACCCGGACCCAACGCAACCTGATCGACCCAGCGTTTCTTTTCGTCGGTCGCGAGCACGCGATGTTCGCCATCCGCCCGGGTTTCGACGAGAGTGCCATCATCGCCACCGGTGAGGATTCGCCCCTCGTCGGACGCGCTCGCAAGAATTGCACCAGCGTGGATCTTGACCCGACGTTCGCCTTCATCTGCGAACAGCAGCGTTTCCTCGCCGAGAACGAACACCGGCGTGACGCCGAAAAAATGCACCCCAACCACAGGCGCACCCGCGCTGAATGGCCGCGCGCGTTCGGCTAGAGAGGGAATCGGGACCTGCGTGTCGCTCACGTTAGGCGATGCAACTTTCGAAGCCGTGACGGATCTTGTCTTCGGGCAGATTGCGGCCGATGAACACGATGCGGCTGTCGCGAACTTCGTCCGCGCGCCAGGGGCGCTGGTGATCGCCGTCGAGGATCATGTGGACGCCCTGAAACACAAAGCGTTCGGGGTCGTCCTTGAATGACAGGATACCTTTGCAGCGCAGAATATTTGGGCCGTCCTTGGCCACGAGATCCTGGATCCAGGGAAAGAACTTGTCCGGGTTCAGCGCCTTGTCGGCGCGCAATGCGACCGACTGCATGTCTTCATCGTGATAGTGCTTGAGACCGTTGCCGTGATGATGATGATGGCCACCATGATCGTGATCGCCATGATTGTGATGATGGTCGTGGTCATGGGTTTCCTCTTCCAGAAAATTCGGTTCGATCGTCAGGATGCGATCGAGATCAAACGCGTTGCGCCCGAGTACTTCATTGATGTCAATTTTCGCCCGCTCAGTGCGGTGCAGGCGCGCATAGGGGTTGAGCCCGCGAATGCGCGCTTCGACTTCGCTTAATTCCTCGGGCGCGACCAGATCGGTCTTGTTCAACAGGATCACGTCGGCAAAGGCGATCTGGTTCTTGGCCTCGGGTGCGTCCTTCAAGCGGTCAGAGAGCCATTTTGCGTCGGCGACCGTGACTACGGCATCCAGTTTGGTCTTGGCGCCGACGGCCTCATCCATAAAGAAAGTCTGCGCGACTGGCGCCGGGTCGGCGAGACCCGTGGTCTCGACAATGATGGCGTCAAATTTGCCTTTTCGCCGCATCAGCCCGTCGATGATGCGGACGAGGTCACCCCGCACCGTGCAGCAGATACAGCCGTTGTTCATTTCGAACACTTCTTCGTCGGCGTTGACCACAAGTTCGTTGTCGATGCCGATCTCACCAAACTCGTTCACGATCACGGCAAACTTCTTGCCGTGCGGCTCGGACAGGATGCGGTTAAGCAGCGTGGTCTTTCCGGCTCCGAGATAGCCGGTGAGCACGGTGACCGGGATTTTAGCGGACGTGTCGGGGATGGGCATGAGGCGGCTCCGTTCCGCAAATATATATAGGATTTCGGGGTGGCATAAAAAGGTGTCGCGGACTTTCGGATCGCCGGCAGATTTTCTCAAAAGGCTCGGAGAGTTCGAATGGGCTCTGCATGCCTCGCCAGAGAGGTTTCAAACAATTTTTCACGACGCACACGATGGATGGGCCCTGTGCCTAGCGCGGTGTCGGCCCTTCTTGCAACTGAATAGGCTAGTCAATTCCGCGGCGGAAGCTATGCTTGGGCGCCGCAATAAAAGTGCTCAAGCCGGGACGGAAACGCATGAACTATTCGACCGATTTCCCATCGATCAAGGATCAGGTGTCGCCGCAGGAATGGCAGGCACGAGTCGATCTCGCTGCCTGTTACAGGCTGATCGACAAATACGAGATGACCGATCTCGTCTATAACCACATCACGGCGCGTATTCCGGGCGAAGCCGACGTTCTGCTCCTCAATCTCTATGGCCTTCTCTACAAGGAAATTACCGCCTCGAGTCTGGTGAAGATTCATGTCGATGGCGAGGTCATCTGGAAGCCCGACACCGACTACGACATCAATAAATCCGGCTATGTCATCCATGGCGCCATCCACAAGGCGCGCCCGGACGTTGCCTGCGTCTTGCACACGCACACCCGCGCAGGAATGGCGGTCGCCGCCATGAAGTGCGGTCTGTTCCGCTCTCGCAGACCTCGATCCGCTTTGTTGGACACGTCGGCTATCACGATTATGAAGGGCCGGCTGTCGAACTCGACGAGCGCGAACGGCTCGTGCGCGATCTGGGCCTGCATGACGCACTGATCATGCGCAACCACGGGCTGCTGACTTGCGGCGCAACTGTCCAGCAAGCGTTTAACACGATGTATCAGCTTGAGCTGTCGTGCCGCTCACAGGTGGACGCGATGGCGGCTCGCACCGAATTGACCATGCCGGGTGAAAACGTGCTCGCGCACACTGCGCATATGTATCAGCCCGGCACGCGCCGGCCTTACGGTGTCCTCGAATGGCCAGCCATGCTGCGGCGCCTTGATGCCGAGCAGAGGCAAACCGACTACCCACCCTATTGGCACTGAAATAATCTCCGGGAGGCACCATGCCGACATTGCTGTCTCGATTGGTCGTGGCTGCGGCGCTGCTGCTGACACTCGCACCGCGCGCTTTTGCCGACGACTATCCGAGCCGGCCAGTGCGATTGATCATTCCGTTTCCGCCTGGGGGCAGCAATGACGTGGTCGGCCGTCTGGTCGCGCAGCAACTCAGCACTAAATTGGGACAGCAGGTTTACGTCGACAACCGCGCCGGCGCCGGTGGCACGATCGGAACCGAAACCTGCGCGAATTCCGCGCCGGATGGTTACACAATTTGTGTGATATCGATCGCGCACGCGGTCAACCCGGCGCTCTACCCCCTTAAATATGATCCAATCAAATCATTCACGCCGATCTCGATATTCGCGACGGGACCGAATGTGCTGGTCGTCAATCCTACGTCACCGATCAGATCGGTGAAGGATCTGCTTGCTTTGGCCAAGGAAAAGCCTGGATCACTCAATTATGCGTCCGCCGGCGTCGGCAGCTTCCAGCACCTGGGCGCCGAGCTCTTCAAACTGCAGGCACACGTGAATCTCGTGCATGTGCCGTACAAGGGCGGTGGACCGGCAATGCAGGACGTCGTCGCCGGACACGTCAAGATCATGTTTTCGTCGCTGGTTCAGACCACGCCTTTCATCAAGTCCGGACAGCTGATTGCACTGGGCACTGGCGGTGCCAAGCGCAACCCGGTTCTGCCGGATGTACCGACAATCGCTGAAGCCGGCGTTCCCGGATATATGGCCGACAACTGGTGGGGTCTGGCCGCGCCCGCAGGTCTACCCCAACCGATCATCGACAAGCTTTACTCGGCGACGCAAGCGGCGCTCAAATCACCGGAACTGCAGGCCGCTTTTGACCGCGAAGGTGCCGCAACCGTCGAAATGACCTCGGCCGAGTTTGGCGACTACATCAAGACCGAAATCGCCAAGTGGGGCCGCGTGGTCAAAGAGGGTCATATCCAGGCGCAGTGAGACGAGACCACAGAAGGGCGTCGACAACGCGTCGCCTAAGCCATTTTAATATCTAACGATTTTCAATGGCGGCCTGACCAGGGCCGACTTTACCTTAGCTTTACGGCCCGACGTTATGGTCGGCAGCGCGTGGGAGACGACCCACAGCAAGTCAGTGAAGGGCGGCGGGAAGAATCCCGCCCAAGACAAGAAATGTCGCAGGCCGCGTCTGTTATCGACGAACTCGAAACTGTCCTTGCCGCAGGTTCCAGCGATCGGCGCCGTACAGAAATCCTCAGGCGGGTAACCGATCTTTTTCTCGGCAACGCCGAGAGTTTCAACGCGGAGCAAGTCGGTGTCTTTGACGACGTGCTTGCACACCTGGTCAAGCAGGTGGAAACGACCGCGCTCGCGGAGCTTGGGACGAAACTCGCACCGATTGATAACGCCCCAAATGGCATCATCCACAGTCTGGCCCGCCATGACGAAATCGCAGTTGCCGGCCCCGTTCTCGCCCAATCGCCGCAACTCACCGACAGTGATCTCGTTGAGATTGCCGCGTCGAAGGGGCAAGACCATCTGGGCGCCATTTCCGAACGTAAGCGTCTGGCCGCCGCGGTCACTGACATTTTGATCCAGCGGGGTGACACCACTGTCGTTCGCAAGCTATCGCAAAATCGGGGGGCAACTTTTTCGGATGGTGGTTATGTCACGCTGGCAGAGCGTGCAGAGACCGACGAACGGCTAGCGGAAAATCTCGGCGCGCGTCCGGATATGCCGCCGCAATTGCTGCAGGACCTGATATTGAAAGCGACCGAGACGGTGCGTGCGCGTCTTCTCGTGGTCGTCCCACCGGAACGTCAGGCCGCCCTCCAGCACATCCTCTCAGCAGTATCGGACAAAGTCCTGCGCAAGGTTGCGGCACCCCGCGACTACAGTCATGCGATCGCACTCATCGACAAATTGCAGGGCAGTGGTCAGCTCAATGAATCGGCAATCGCCCGGTTTGCCGAAGCCGGCCAATACGAAGAGATGATCGCGGGACTTGCCGGACTTTGCGCGGCGCATGTCGAACTCATCGAGCGGCTTATGCAAAATGTTCGATATGACGGAGTTCTCGTCGCCTGCAAAGCTGCCCAACTGCGTTGGCCAACTTTTAATGCGATCCTCAAGGCGCGGTTTGGCCCTTACGAGGGGCCTTCCATCGACGTCACACAAGCCCGGTCTGATTTTCTCAAACTTTCAGTCGCGACCGCGCAACGGATGTTGCGTTTCTGGCTCGTTCGCGGCGTGGCAAAGGCTGACACCTGACCCAAGGACGAGCCGGTTCGGGTGCGAAATGCCGGCTTGCGATTTGAAATGTTATAATGTTACATTATTGCGACAGCTGCCGACGACACACGGGTCTTTTTGCATGAAAACCGTCGTTTTAGCGCTTGTACTCGCTCTTATCCCTGCATTTGGGCAAGGCACGCCCGCGCGCGCCGAGGATCGGATTGCAGTGGTGGCGGCTGAAAATTTCTACGGCGATATCGCCAAGCAGATTGGTGGCGAGCGGGTCGCCGTCACCAGCATCATGAACAATCCGGACCAGGATCCGCATTTGTTCGAAACGACACCCGCCATCGTGCGTCAGCTTGCAGGCGCACAGATCGCGATCCTCAATGGCGCAAATTACGACCCATGGATGGACAAGCTCCTGGCCGCCGCGCCGCGTGCGGGCCGTATTGTAATCAGCGCAGCGCAACTCACCGGCCGAAAGCCCGGTGACAACCCGCATTTGTGGTACGACCCAGCCACGATGCCCGCGGTGGCAACCGCGCTCGCCGAGGCGCTCAGCAAGGCTGACAGCGCGCATGCGTCGGATTATGCGGGGCGGTTGAAGACGACACTTGCCGCGCTCGATCGCATTTCGCAACGCGTTACGCAATTGAAGGCAAAGCATGCCGGCGCAGTCGTAACCGCGACAGAGCCGGTGTTCGGCCCCATGGCGCAAGCGCTAGGTCTCGCGATGCGCAACGAACGTTTCCAGCTCGCGATGATGAACGATACCGAGCCGAGCGCCCGTGACGTCGCCGCGTTCGAAAAAGACCTCAGAGAACGCAAGGTGAAAGTACTCATCTACAACAGCCAGGTGTCCGAGAAACTGACCGAGCGGCTGCGTGATATCGCCGGCAAATCCAGAGTGCCCGTCATTGGGGTTACCGAGACGATGCCGCCGAATGTCTCATTCCAGGATTGGGTACTCGGCGAGCTGGACGCGCTTGACAAGGCGCTGAGCGGACCGAACTCGTGAACGTCGTCGAACTCGATCACGTCACGCTGCGCGTCGGTAACCGTAGTATCCTGTCGAACGTGACCTTTAACATCGAAGCCGGTGAGTTCATCGGGGTACTAGGTCCCAATGGCGCCGGCAAGACCACCTTGATGCGCGCCATCCTGGGGTTGCTTTCGCCCGAAGGCGGCAGCATGAAAGTTTTCGGCCAGACACCCCACCGCGGCAATGCGGCGATCGGCTATCTGCCGCAATTGCGCACTGTCCTGCCCGACCTGCGAGTGCGCGGACGCGATTTCATCGCAAGTTCGCTCAATGGCGAGCGCTGGGGCTTGCCTTCGGTCAGCCAACACGACCGTATCATGATCGAGAAAACGCTGGATGCGGTTGGCGCTCGCGATCTTGCCGCACGGCCTCTGTCCGATATGTCGGGCGGTGAGCGGCAGCGGCTCTTGCTGGCGCAAGCGCTGATCGGTGCGCCGAAGTTGCTGTTATTGGATGAGCCTCTGATCAGTCTCGACGCACGTCACCAGGAGGTTGCCATCGACGTGGTGCGGAAGGTCTGCCGTGAACGAAAGATCACCGTATTGTTTAGTGCGCATGAGCTCAACCAGCTGCTCGGCACCCTCGATCGCGTGCTCTATCTCGGCAATGGCAGAGCCGTTCTCGGCAATGTCGACGAAGTCGTGACGGCGCCAGTATTGTCGAAGCTGTACGGCACCGACATCCAAGTGTTGCGCGCCGACGGCCATATTTTTGTGATGTCGCGCGGCCGCGACGTAGAACGGGCCGACCACCTGCACGATCACCACGACCACAGCCACGGCCATCATCACTGACATGTTCGACTATGAATTCATGGCCAACGCCTTCGCCGCCGCCGGCATCGTTGCGGTGGTCTCGGGGCTCGTTGGCTATTTTCTGGTGATGCGGGGGCAAACCTTCGCCGGCCACGCACTCTCACACATCGGATTTGCCGGTGCGACCGGCGCCGGCCTGATCGGACTAGCGCCGCTGTGGGGCCTGCTTGCCTTTACTCTCGCCGCTGGTATCGTGATGGGTGCGCTGAGCGAGCGGATCAGCAACCGCGACATTGCGATCGGCGTGGTTCTTGCGCTGGCACTCGGTTTCGGACTTCTGTTTCTCCACTATTACACGTCGTTCGCGACACAGGCGACCGCGCTCCTGTTCGGTAATGTCCTCGCCGTCGACCACAGTATGATCGCAACGTTGGCGGTGCTCGGCGTGATCACGCTGGCCGCGCTGGCCGGCATCATGCGACCCCTGATCTTCGCCAGCCTCCAACCGGAGCTAGCCGAAGCCAAAGGCGTACCGCTGCGTCTCGTGTCGACCGCGTTTCTCGCGATCGTGGCGCTGGCGGTTTCCGCATGCGCGCAGATTGTCGGTGTGCTGTTGGTGTTTACGCTGATGGTAGGCCCGCCAGCCGCTGCCCAGCGCATCACGACTGGGCTCTGGAGTGGCTTGCTTGTATCGGCGGCGCTCGCACTTGCGGAAGCCTGGCTGGGGCTGACGATGGCTTTCTACACCGATTGGCCGGTTAGTTTCTGCATCGCCTTGTTGAGCGCACTCGTCTACTTCGCCACTTTTCCTGTACGCACACGGAGCTTACAGACTGCCGGCTAATGGCAACCGGCCCCACCGAAGCGGGGCCGTCGCCATTTTTGCCAATTCCTTACATCTTGGCGCCTTGTTCCTTGAAGTACTTCACCGCGCCTGGATGCCACGGGATCGGTGAGTTCGCCATGACCTGGTTCTCCACCGTGAAGCTCGAGGCATCCTTGTGCACGGCGACGAGATCGGGCTTCTTCTCGATGATCAACTTCACAATATTGTAGGCGTCCTGGTCCGACATCTTGTCGTTGGTGACGAGAATATTCCACACGGCTGAAACCTGGTTGTCCTTGTCCTGGCCCGGATAGGTGCCTGCCTTGATGACGGCGGTCGAATAAAGATTGTCATACTTCGCGTTCATCTTGGCTACGACTTCGGAGTGATCGATCATCTTGATTTTCGTGCCTGGCGTGGCGGCAAGATCGGTCACGCCGGCAGTCGGCAGGCCGCCGACCCAGAAGAATGCATCGATCTTGTGATCCTTGATCGCGTTGACCGATTCAGCGACCGACAGGCGCTCGCGCTTCATGTCTTTGTCTTTGTCGAGCCCGGCGGCCTCGATGACGCGAAATGCCATCACCTCGGTAGCGCTCCCAGGCGCGCCAGTCGATACGCGCTTGCCCTTGAGGTCCGCCAGCGTGTTGACGCCGGTCCCTTCAATGGAAATCACGTGCATGATGTTCGGATAGAGCACCATCAGCGTCCGCAGCGGCACTTTGGTGCCCTTGAATTTGTCCACGCCATTGAATGCGTCGAGTGCGGCGTCCGCCATCGAGAAGGCGAGTTCGCTCTGCCCGGAATTGATCAGTTTGAGATTGTCGACTGAGCCGCCAGTCACTTGTGCGGTCGCCTGCATGTTCGGAAACGTCTTCGAGATGAGGTTCGCGAGCGCGCCACCGATCGGATAGTAGACGCCACCGGTGCCACCGGTGCCGATCGCGATTGCCCGCTGCTGCGCAACGGCGCCGCCCAATGCAAGTGTGGCGACCGCAACGGCAGCGACAGCTACTGTGAATCCTCGTTTCATCGTTTGCTCCCTGCGTGTTTTTGACGTTATGGAACCCGCGCCGGCGCAGGTTCTCGCCGATGCCATTGCCATAGCAACAAACCGGCTCCGAGCGCGAGACCGAACGGCGCCGGGTGCGGAATGTCGAGGCCGGTCATGCCTTCCAACAAGGCCTCGAGCAGACTTGGGAATACGAGCAGCAGACCGGTCAGCAGGAACAAGCCGCGCTCGATCGGCGTAGTCCGTTGGATCGCCCAGTTCTGTGCCGCGACTGAGAGCGCGCCAAGACCCGCGCCGGTCACCGCCGTGATCCAGATGATGTCGTAGATCGAACCGCCCTTGGGAATCTTGAGCAACAGGCCAATGCCGAGCGGATCGAGCACGAATACGAAGGGGACCAGGAACGCGGGCAGCGTGTATTTCCAGGCCTGCATCGTCGTCTTGTAGGGATCGCCGCCGGTGATCGCCGCAGCCGCAAATGGCGAGAGCGCTGTCGGTGGAGAGACCTCAGACAACACCGCGTAGTAGAAGATAAACATGTGCGCCGCGTAGTCTGGCACGCCAAGCTTGGTCAGCGCAGGCGCCGCAATGACCGCGCAAATAATGTACGAGGCCGTCACTGGAACGGCGAGACCGATGATCCAAACGACGAGCGAGGTGTAGATCGCAGTCATCAGTAGGCTGCCGCCGGCGAAATCGATAACGATGGACGAGAACTTCAACCCGAGTCCTGTCAACGTGACCACGCCGACGATGATGCCGGCCGCAGCACAGGTCGTCGCGGCACTGAGTACGCCGATCGAACCGTCGGCAAGTGCAGCAGTGAGCTTCTTGCTCGTCGGTACGGCACGTTGACCGGCGGGTGTCAGTCCGAGGACCGCGAGAACGCCGATCGTGATCAGGATCAGCATCGGGAAGTAGGTCTGTACGAACTCAGCCGGCGCTGACGTCGCAACGCCTGGGACGAGGCCGACCGCCGCGCTAATCGCCAGAATCGCCAGCAGCGGAAGTAATAATTGGCGCGGTCCCAATGCTGTCTCTGGCGCTAGCGCGCTCATCGTGAAGGCCAGCATGGTCGAATAGAACACCGAAAGCATCGGCGAATATCCGATCACCATGAAGACGACGACAGCAACCAGCGAGACAAAGTGGAACCCGTAGCGCCGAGTCATCTGCCAGAGTGTCATCTCCGGCTTGAACACCACCTCTTGCGCGCCAAAACGCATCGCGTCGAGCTCGACCATGAACAGCAGCGACAAGTAGTAGAGACAGGTCGGAATCGTCGCCATCCAAATGACGTCGAGGTAACTGATCTTAAGAAACTCTGCGATCAGGAAGGCTGCGGCTCCCAGCACCGGTGGCGAAATGATTGCGCCTAACCCGCCGGCCGCCAGCAAGCCGCCGGCGGCGTCCCGTTGAAAGCCCGCTTTCTTCAACATTGGCCACGCCACCGTGCCGATCATCACGGTGGTGGCAACCCCCGAGCCCGATGGGCCACCCAACAGAAACGAAGAGGCAACTACTGCGCGCCCGGCGCTCGACGGCTTGCCGCCCATCACCGCAAGCGAGAAGTCGATGAAGAATTTGCCGGCGCCGGAGTGCTGCAAAATGGCGCCGTAGATCGTGAACATGATGATCAGGGTGGCCGACACGTCGACGGCAACGCCAAAAATTCCTTCGAGCGTGATGAACAGATGCCCGACGAGGCGCGCAATATCGAAGCCACGATGGGTCCACGGCGGCGGCAGATAAGGGCCGAGCATCGCGTAGGCGATGAAAAGAATTGCCACGACCGGCATAATCGGCCCGGTCGTGCGACGTGCTGCTTCCAGGACGAGCACGATGAAAATGCCGCCAAGGATCACGTCCCAGCGATCGGGAACAGCGGCACGATCGAGAAAATCATCTCCGCCTGAGAGCGCGTAAATGATGATGCCAATCCCGGCCAGCGCCGGAATCACGTCGAACCATTGCACATGGTTGCGGAAACGCGCGGCGAGCGGGAACAGGAGAAAGCTCAGCAGCAGCACAAAAGCAACGTGGATGTACCGCAGTTCCTGCGTCGGCACGATGTCGTAGGCGGCATAGAGATGGAACAGCGTCATCGCGACGGCGATGCCGGTCACCAGAACACCGACCCAACCGGCAAGCCGATTGGCGGCACCTTCTTCCTGTTGGACGTATTCTTCCGCCTTGCGCAGCTGCTCTTCGGAAATGACCTGCGGTTCCGCGCCCGCCTTTATTTCTTCAGCCATTCATCCCCTCACCTAATGGCGGTTTTAGGCCCGCCTTGGGCATCAAGCTAGCATGCGCGCCAGTGAGAGGAATACCTGGGAAAATCCGCCAAGCACGATGCTATGGGCGACCGAGCAACATTGCCATCGCTGCAGCCAAAAACGGCAACGGCAGCGACGCCGACGCGCGCAACCAGACCAT
>Ga0126369_10002785_pt1 | contig 12540 bp, 9 predicted proteins | sample PanSoiMetaPlot_1_FD_109646 | JGI IMG/M metagenome (GOLD analysis project Ga0126369, IMG submission 109646) | Tropical forest soil microbial communities from Panama - MetaG Plot_1 | ecosystem: Environmental > Terrestrial > Soil > Tropical forest > Bulk soil | place: Panama | collected 2016-02-17 | reverse complement strand
CGCGGGGGTGAAGGACAACTTCGGCAACAAATGGTACATCGCCACACACATCAAGGATGTGCAGATGTAGGTTTCTGGAGGGACATCTACAAGATGACCCTCCTCGAAAACCTCTGAGCAAACGGGAATTTTACTTTCTATCTAATTCTCCTCCCCGGCTCCATTCTTCTTACGACACGCCGTGGCAGTCTGTCTGCAGCCAAGTTGTCTAGCTGAAGCCCGCGCCCGAGACTGCAAGTTACCCCTGCGGACCGCCTGTTTTGGGTCTGCCTGTCCCGCATCTGGAGCGACTGGCGTTCGGCACTGGCCATCGTAAAGCCTGAAACCGTCGTGGCCTGTCACCTGCCGGCTTCGCCAGCTCTGGAGTTGGAAGGTGCGGCGCGGCCAACCCGGACGACAACTGATTTCCCGCGAGACGGGAGAACCCCGGTTGGGGTGCACCCCGCATCGACGGCGAGCTGAGCGAACTTGGTATCAGCATCGGAGAGAGCAGCGTGGGCGAATACATGCTGCACCACCGCAAGCCGCCGTCCCAGACCTGGCGCACCTTCCTGGACAATCTTCAGCGTGTGTTTGCCCCAACGATGGAGAGAATCTGAGGCGTTTATGCCCAATTTTTGAGACTCGAGCTTGAGGCTGACGCCCGCAGGAACAATGGGGACAGTCATCCTCGCCTTCATCGGCTCGTCTTCAAGGCAGGTATAGCGGCCGTAGAGCCACCGATTGCAGAGCCGACACGGTCCGTCTACGGAATTATTTGAAACACAGCGCCGAAGACATTGCCCGATCCGCCTTGCAGAGTCGTGCCATAGAGACTGCCATTCTTCTTGTTGAGAACTACTCCTCCCTGCGGAAATCTCCCGTCCGGGCCGCTCGCCGGAAAACTGTGGAGCACAAGTTCATCCCCGATTGGCGACACGACAAACACCGTGCCCGCGCCGAACTGACCACCTTGAACGGTCGTGCCAGAGAGATTACCAGCAGAATCGAGAACCAGAGCTCCCGAGGGATGGCCGCCGTGAATATCTGCGAAGTGGTACAGCACGGTGTGGGTTCCTGTCTTGGTGACTCTGAATAACGTGCCGACGGTATGAGCGCCTCCCCAGAACGTTGTGCCGTAGAGGTTGCCGGCGGGATCCCGCACCAGCCTCCCGGATGGAAGCTCCCCGTCAGGACCGCTGAAGTTGTGCAGCACCGTCTCAGTCCCGGTGAGCGTGATCTGAAACACTGTGCCATGACTGTCGCCGCAGCCGAAGGTTGTGCCATAGAGCTTCGTGCCCGCTCGGATCAGACCGGCTTTGGCAATACAGCCATCGGTCCCCCCGGCGAAACTGTGGAGGACCGTCTCGGCTCCCGTGGGAGTCACCTTAAAAACCGTCCCCAAGCCAAACGCACCTCCACGCTGGGTTGTGCCATAGAGGTTGCCCGCGCTGTCGAAGACGAGGTCCCCGTTTGGTCCCGTTCCATCTACGCCGTCGGGCTTGAAACTGTAGAGCACCGTCTCGATGCCGGAGGCATTGACCTTGAAGACCGCTCCCAGTCCGAATGCACCACCCTCGGGTGTAACGCCGTAGAGAATGCCGGCTTTGCGCACGAGCCCGAACTGTGGGTGAGCTCCATCCGCTCCGCCGCCGAAGCTGTAGAGCACCTTTTCGGTTCCCGTAGGTGTGAGCTTGAACACCATGCCAAAATTGTGCGCTCCGCCCGAGGAAGTCGTGCCGTACAGATTTCCCTTCCCATCGACGATCAGAGTCGCATAAGGTTCGAAGCCATCTGTGCCGTCGTTGGCGAAACTATGAAGCACGCTTTCTGTTTGGGCGTGTCCCGTAGTAGTCGCGACCAGCACAACCAAAGCAGCCAAGACGAGAGCCCAGAAGGTTTTCTGTTCGATGGCGGATCGCAGAACGGAGCTTTCGACCCGTGAAACGTTCATGCTGTTTGCAGCTGGAATATTGTTCTTCGGTAGATGCATGTTTTCGCTCCCGGTAATTTGTACTCGTCTGACGGGCCGGTCTTCAGCGATGAGAGTTCGAATTGCGTTGCCTACTTGATTGCGATTCCATGAGGACGCGCCGGTCCCGAGGAGAACACGGTGTTGAAGTCGAGGTTGAACTTGGGATCGAGGACAAGGTCATTCCTTCTGACCTTGGCCACGTGAACCTTGTGATCGCCTTCGGCATGAACTTTGCCGAAGTCGTCTTCGTTGAGGAAGTAGTCGCTGATCACCAACCGCTTCTCGTCTTTTGTTAACGCGATGTAGTGGGGACCGGAACCAGCGCCCAGGTCCAGAGCTTTGATCAGCCTTGGTCGCTCAGGGTTCGAGATGTCGACCATGGCAACCTTGGCGGCCTGGTTCATGGAGACGAACAGGCGAGTGCCATCACGCGTGACGCGCATGAGCTGTGGCCACCCACCGGCGGCAAGCGTGGCAAAATCGAACACTGCCTGCGCCGTTCCACGCCGTGTGTCGATGAGATAGAGCTTGTCATCGAGCATGCCGGCGGTGAAGGCTCGCGCTTTGGGATCGCGTGGAATCAGCTTAACGTCGATTGTGCCGACTGTCCCTGGAATCGTCACGGTTCGCAGAATGGCTCTGCTTTGCAAATCCCACACCCTGACGCTGCCGCGGAAGTCGATGTCGCCATGGACTGCGTTCAGGGTAGTCGAGGGGCAAACGAAATCGCTTGTGACCATCAGGTTCAAATCAGGCCGCGTGGAAATGCCGTGCGGGTTGAAGCCGTCTTCGGGTGGGTTCGCCGGATATTCCTTCAGCAGGTGCAAGTCCTTGCCGAACTCGGCAACGCGACCGGGAGCGTGGCCCTCGGCTCCGCCCATCATGGTGACGAGGTATCCGCCCTCGGGCAGGCTATGAAATTCGTCAGTAATAGCGGATTGCGGCGGGTCAGCAGCCGAGATGAACTTCGGCGCGCGAGGTTTGGAAACATCGAAGAAGAAGATCTCCCTCTGGCCTTTCAGAACGCTGAGCAGGCCACCGCAGGCGACGGTCTTTCCGTCGTGCGAGAGCCCGATGTGGTGCGGTTCGTTGCCGGCTGAATCCGGGGAACCGAACGGCACCGTAGTGATGACCTTGCCGTACTCTGCCGACTTCTGGTCAAAGTTGATAACCGCCAGAAAGTCGGGCGCGGTTCGAGCCTGGTCTCCGGCGCAGATGAAGAGGTAGTTCGCGTCCCCTTCATCGCGATTATCTGGCCTGGAACTGGCGGTAGCCTGGGGCAACACGCTGCCGAAAACCAGCAGGATTAATAAGCAAGCGAATGTCCTCGAACGAAACTGCAATGCACTCATCGTTGGTTGTTCTCCTCGTTGATACAGGCTTCGTTTTTATTCGGGCAGGTCGGTTTCCGATCCAGCCTTGCTCAGTTCAAATAGCGGAAAGAGCGGATCGAATTGATAGCAAGACCGAGGCGTTTCTTGTTGCGATTTGGATTTTCGACAGAGAAGTGGCTATCCGACCGCTTACCTGGGACAGCAAAACCCTTTCGACTGAAGGAGATGTCGCCCTCCGCCCTACTTCCCTACCGAAGTCCTGTTTCGGTCTAAAGAATCCGAGATAGAATCGTCGGCACGAGTGGGGCATGCCGACCAATTGCAGTCCGGTCACGGAGTTACTACGCCGCTGGAGTCAGGGGGACAAGGATGCTCTCGACTCGTTGATGCCCCTGATCTACGACGACCTGCGAAGGCTCGCGCATTACTACCTGCAACAGGAAGGAAACGCCCAGACTCTTCAAAGTACCGCATTGGTGCATGAAGTCTACCTGCGCCTGTGTGGACAACAGGACCCGTCGTGGACAGGCCGAGCGCACTTCTTTGCCGTGGCCGCGAAAATGATCCGACGCATTCTGGTAGACCATGCCCGAACTAAGTCAGCGGCCAAGCGCGGAGGAAAGATTCAGCCTCAGCCGCTCGACGAGACTCTGACCGTTCCGGCGCAGTCCAACATTGATATGTTGGCGTTGAATGATGCTCTCGAAGAACTGGCGACGTTTGATAAGCGGAAATCGCAAGTTGTTGAGATGCGCTTCTTTGGGGGGTTGGCCGCGAAGGATATTGCCGACGTTTTGGGAACCACGGAACCAACCGTCCGACGGGATTGGAACATCGCGCGCGCGTGGCTCTACCGGCGACTCCAGGGCGAGGTGGAATGATGAGCGGTGTCAGTTGGCAGGAGGTTGAAACAATTCTGGCGGCCGTTATCGAGTTGCCAAAAGACGCGAGGGCGGCGCGGGTTGACCAGTTGTGCGGAGATCGGGTGGAGTTACGGGCCGAGGTTGAGTCGTTGTTAGCTGCGCACGAGGAAGCGGCAGGTTTCATGGCTGTCGATACGCAGATTCGATTAGAACCTGCAAGTAACATCTCCCTCGTTGGAAAGCGACTAGGCCCGTATTGCTTGCTGGAGGTCGTTGGCGCGGGAGGAATGGGAGCGGTGTACAGGGCCGAGCGCACGGATGGCCGCTTTCAGAAACAGGTGGCGATCAAGGTGGTCCCGGCGGCGATTCATTTTCCCGAGCTACTGCGCCGCTTTCACAGCGAGCAGCAAATCCTGGCGTCGCTGGAGCATGCCAACATTGCCCGCCTGCTCGATGCCGGAGTGTCGCCGGACGGTGTCTCCTACTTCGTGATGGAGTTCGTGGAGGGCGTTCGCATCGATCAGTATTGCAATGCCCAGCGACTTGCCACTCGTGAAAGACTTCGCCTTTTTCGGAGCATCTGTGACGCCGTTCAATATGCGCATCAACACCTGGTCGTCCATCGTGACCTCAAGCCGGCAAATATCCTGGTAGGCGGGGACGGTGTACCAAAGCTCCTGGATTTTGGCGTAGCAAAGATTCTGGACCCTTGGCGTGGCGAACTCTCAGAGGCGGCGCATTCGCTGCTGAATCCGATGACGCCGGGCTATGCCAGCCCAGAACAAGTGCGCGGAGCGAAGCTCACGACGGCGTCGGATATCTATTCTCTGGGCACGGTCTTGTATGAGCTGTTGACCGAACAGCCGGCGCAAGCGGTTGCCGGGAAGTCGCTGGATGAAGCGATCCGGATCGTCTGTGAGACTGAGCCGGTACGGCCCTCATCAGTGCGTGGAAAGGTTGGGGCGGCTAGGCTGGAACTATCATCCGATCTGGATGCGATTGTCGGCAAAGCGATGCGCAAGGACCCGCAGCAACGCTATGCCTCGGCACAGGAGTTCTCAACCGATATCTCCCGCCACCTGCAAGGACTGCCGGTCTTGGCGCATCAAGGCTCACTGCGCTACGTGGCGCGAAAGTTCGTGGCGCGCCACAGGGCGGGAATGCTCGCGGTTGTAGTGGCAATACTCCTGATAGTCGGCGGTGTGGCCGCGGTCGTTTGGCAGGGGCGGATCGCAGAACGAGAGCGGGCGCGGGCGCAGCGCCGCTTCGATGATGTGCGATCGCTTGCCCGGTCGCTGATGTTTGAAGTTCATGACTCCATCAAGGATCTGCCCGGAGCGACACCGGCGCGCAAGTTGCTTGTCAGCCGCGCGTCGCAATACCTCGACAGCCTGTCGCGCGAGTCAGCGGGCGATGCCGAACTGCAACGTGAGTTGGCTGCCGCCTATGAGCGTCTCGGCGATGTGCAGGGCAATCCGGAGTGGGCGAACCTTGGAGAGACTACGGCGGCGCTGGCCAGCTATGGTAAAGGAGCAAAGCTGCGCGAATCCTTGCTGCAAGCCGATCCTGCAAATGCTGCACGGAAGCTCGAATTGTCCGGAACGTATTTCAAGATCGGAGCTTGCTACGACGCAAATGGAGACCTCTCTGATGCGCTGAGCAATTACGAAAAAGCGCGTGCCGAGGCAGAGGAGAGCGGAATCGACCGCCAGGATCCGGCCTTGGTCGATGCACTGGCAGCGGCATATTGGGGCATCTCTCATGTTCTGCGTCAGCAGGGAGACCTCCCCCGTTCCCTCGAAGGATATCGCGCCGCCGTGGCCTTGCGCGAGGGCGCGCGGGTTACCAGCGACGCGCAGAAAGCCGAGTTTCGGATCCGTGAGGCCGGAGGGTATCGGGATATCGCAGAGGTGCTGCGCCAGCAAAAGCAATATGGGGAGGCGGTGTTGGCGGCAACTGGCGCGCTGGCCGCGCTGCAGGCTGCCGCTGATGCCGATCCGAACAATTCCACCCTTCGGCAGTGGGCGGCCGCCGGCCACGACGAACTAGGCCTATGTCTAGAAGATGCTGGACACCTCAATGAATCGCTGGACAACTTTCAAAAGGCACGCGAGATTTTCCGGTCCTCCATGATCAAAGATCCGACCGACACGAATGCGGCCCGGCTAACGGGGTTTATGGATCTGGAGGTGGGCCGAGTAATGGTCAAGAGCGGGAACGCGGTTGAGGCGCTTAATGTCCTCAGGGAGGCGCTGCAGACTTTCGAGAGGCTGGCGAAGGCATCCCCCGAAACCGCCTCCTTGACCGACAATTTCGCCAACGTCTATTCAGGGCTGGGCGTGGCGCATGCGGCACTCGGAGCCGATACCACACTACCAGGTGAGGCTCGGCGCGAGCATTGGTTGCAAGCACGATCGTGGTACGTCAAGAGCCGCGACATCTGGGTGAAGCTAGAGAGTCAGGGCAAGCTAATAAGCGAGAATTCAGGAGAGCCCAATCGGCTAGAAAAAGAAATCGAGAACTGCACGCGGGTGCTTGCGAAGCTGTAAGACAAGGGCTGTGCCTCTCGAAAACCTCGAAGTATCTGAGCGAACGGGAATTATCGCGACCCCTTTCCATCGAAAGCTCCGGCAGCTTTGTTGCCTCCGCCGCGGTTTCGATTGTTACCGGGTGGAGCGAACCAGTTGCCGGGCGCGAGTTCGCCCGCTGAAATCCAGCGCCTTGTCACGGCGCACTGTTACATCAATTGAGCTTGTAGTAGTACGCGCATCAACAGATAGGGCTCAACTTCTATTGTGCTCGTAGCGATTCGGAAAGGATTACGAGATTTTGCGGAATCACACGAACCAGTCCGTGACGCGGGCTACTGATGTCCGCTATAAGAAAGAACGATATGGACACTACCAGAGGTACTGATGAGAACAAGACAGCGCCCTTACGATGGGACGTATAGCCGATTAACAGGTTACACCAAATCGCAAGAGAGACCATAATGCCCCAGGCCGACATTGGTATGCGGTTTAACCACGCGGCCTGGGTGTACCCTTGCGAATTCAGCACATCGTTCATCCCGGATACTGCAAGAGCAATCGTACATGTCGGTTGTTTCGCAGCTGTCGATTGAACGATCGACCAGAGTCCAGACTGCAATTGCATCGTCTGGGCATAGATCCCCCTAAGTTGACTCGCATCGCGTGTTTCATAGAACAGCACACGCTGATCGAGATAGCTTTTGAGCAGTTCACGCACCTTGGCTGCGTCGGCCGGGGGAAGCAGATCGGCGCGGACGTACTCCGTACCGATGGCGTTAGCTTCTTCCTCTTCGTAATTTTTGCGTTGATCGTAGCGGCTGATCACCATGGAGAAACTGAAGCCGATGATCAGTCCTAGCAGTGTAAGAGCAGCTGTGAGGACAACGGTGAAGTCCTGCCTCTCGTCTTCTTCCAGAGGTCGCAGCCTGGTGCGGACCAACATTCCGACCTGTGCGAACAACCACAGGGTAACCAAAGACAACATCAAAAAAAGAAGTGGGGAATCTACCACACTTCTCAATGTTCCGTCAGTCACTGAACCTCCAGCGCGGGCGTGCTCAACCAGCGCATGAGCGCATTGTCTCCCGGCAGAAGTTCAAAAGGCACGTGGCGGTTGAGAAAGGAACCAAAGCAGTAATTCGCACCAAACTAGGGTTGCAATTGTTAGGACCGCTGCCGGCAGATGATGGCGAAACTGGCAGTCACAGATTGTCGCCAGATCGGACCCCTCCACTCGTAGTTGGTGTCCTCAGGATGATGGCGAATGCTTCCGCGTGATATCAAACAGGCAGACGTTGTCGCTCGATAACCTCGGCCTTCTTCGGACAGACGTACGCCTGTTTGTGCTGCTCAGGGTTGATCGTCTGCGCGGGAAAAGTTGGACATTCCGCTGCGCGAGCGGAGTGTCCCGCTACGAATGTACTGCGTCATGCAGATTGTCGATCATGTCGATCCGTTCTTCGACGCTGCGGAAGACGCCACGGCGAGGCGATTTTCGGTCAGGTCGCGGAAGAGCCGCTCGACTATATTCGGCCACGAGCAACCGGTGGGCGCGAAGTGCATATGGAAACGGGGATGACGACGCGAAAAACCCGGGAATCGCTGTCTGGGCCGTAGTCGTCGGGAAGTCGATGTTAGTGCCGCGACGATCGCGGCTTCGATGGTGGCACCACCTCGGTCGCGGCCTTTTCGCCAGAATCAGAAGTGGAACTCCAATGTGGCCGCCAGGTAATAGGCCCGGTACGACGGCTGATCTACACCCAAGAACAAGTATCGCGCTGCCGACGTGTCGCCCACCTGGAAGTAAGGGTAGAACGAAGTGGCACCATTCGGGCTTAGGATGGGTGTAGGAGAGGTCGTGCTGTTAATGATGTTGATCGGACACCCCGGTACGGCGGTCGACGTAGGTGCAGGACTCATGCAACCTCCATATTGCGTCATAGGAGAGGTTTGGAAGTCCTTGTTGTCAAACTGTTGGTAGCGAAACTCAACCTTCGGCGTCAGGTTCCGAGTGAGCTTGTATTTAAAGACCGCAACCACTTCATGAGTTCGGCTGACACTCTCCGGGTAGTTTGTTGCAGCCGTGGTGCCGACCAAAAGGAACCGGCAGGCTGAGGTAGTCGCCGAGTTCGCACAGTCATTACCAGTGGCGGGATCGATGCCGTTGATTCCCAGGAAATGCGACAACGTATTCGAGTGCCCTGCACTGAGCGTGTAGTAGGTGGTGAGATATACCTTCTTGCCAAAATAGGTATCAGCGCCCGCGGTCCAGATGTCGACCTTTTCTGGAGTTGTGCTTTCCCAATCGTTATTGGCTGTATCGCAGCCCGCACAGGTCAGAATATCGTCGGCCGGTGAACGATTGCGGGATATCATCCTTCTGTAATTGTGCTCGCGGGAATACTCCGCAAATAACGAAACCTGTGGCGTCAGGGTGAAGTCAGCGTCAAGTCCGTAGTTGTAGGAAATATCCTTGAGGATTCCGTAGAGATAGTAAGGGCTGGTTGTCGCTGCCGAACCGGTCAGGAAATTTAGTGCGGTAGAGCTGTTTGTATCGCCCCGCTGGTTGTAATTATCCTGCATTGTTCCGCCAAATCCGGAAAAGCTCAGCCGGTCGGAAGGGCTGTACTCAATCAGCGCGTCGCCGCGATTTCGTGTCCGGTGCGACTCGTCGAATCTCCGGCTGCAGCGCTGGTCGGCAGTGAAGACTGTGCTGGTGCTGTTGCATGCAATCAGCGCACCCGCTGGATCGCTGGATTGATCATCCTGGTATTGATCGGGGTTGCGAACTGAATGCCGATAGGAGACGCGAAACAGAAGATCCTTCCAGTGCGCCAAGTCAACTGCTCCTAAGAACGTGTGCTCTACGGAATGTTCAACGTCGCGATGAGAGCGATCCATCCACTCCACCTGGTAGCCAAGCTTTGCTGAGCTCTTCTTTGCGAAGAACCAGTTTCCTGTTAATTCAAAGTTCTTGCGATTGAAACCGAAAGGAGTGTTCTCGTCCCCGCTACCAGGATTGGCAGCATCACCCTCTACGGGAGTGAATGTGTGAACCGGGGTGTTGTTGTTGTAGTCATAGTGACGATAGCCCGCCTTAATCTGGAATTGCTTCCATGGCAGAGTTACGAGCGTCAAGTTCATCGCCAGTGTCTGTTTGCTGCCTTCCAGGCTTGATGCGGGTAACGACGCTGTTGTCGTGCACGAGGCTCCTGGTGTACCACCGCACCCTGTAATGGCTGCGTTAGTGGTGTATGGCAAGAAGCGTTCGTCCTGACGAAGCCAACCGGGACTTAGGATCGCTTGCACGCGTAAGTACTTCGTCAGGTTTGTTGCCCCTGCCAGGTCCAGGTAATTAGCCTGGTTGCTGGGATACAAGCTCGAGCGCCCAGTCGTCGGATTGGATACTTCTGCACCCGCGGGGGGAGTGAGGATAAAAGGATTGTCCCAGCTCATCGAGGGGATGTTTTCCTGGAGGAACGATCCTTGATAAGCTGCCTCAACGCCCCAGTCACCTTTATCGTACTCCCCGCCGACACGCACGAGGTTGTTGGAGTAGCTAATCGTTTCGGGAAGTTCTACACCAGAACCTGACGTGGCGCTCGCGCTCGGACTGGAATTCATGATCAAACCGATGGGCCGGGTACCGTTCTGGTTCTCACGCCAATACATCGCATTCAGGTTGAGATTCGAAGTAAGGTCGTAAGAGGCGGAGATCGTTCCTGCCTTGCGGGTGATGCTGGGAGTAATGAAGTTGAAATTTGTCACCACGCCTTGCTGCGCGTTCGTTCCTGTGCCGGCAATTAGAGAAGGTAGATTCGCGGACGCACTGGCCTGCAAGGTGGAGCGGATGGACGTGGGAAAGCTCCACACGCCCGGTGAGGTTTGAACAAAGAGTGTTCGTGTTGTGTTGCTGTACACGTGGGGAATTTCGTCATATCGGAACTGGAACTTGAACTTGCCGTATTGCCCGAACGTTACCAGGTAGCTCTGGTCACGATAGAGGGTCTTCTGCGATTGCACCCTTAGATAGTTTTTCGAGCTGAGAAGATCGTTGAATACCGCGTCGACTTTAGGGACGAAGAACCCGTTGCGCAGATCGCGATACTCCTCATATTTCGAAGTTCGCAGCAAAGGGTCGAACGCAGTTCCGCAACCCAGACAACCGGGAGCGAGGGACGGGTTGCCCGATACGGCAGGTCCGCCGGGGCCGAGCGTAAGGTCGGGTCGTCCATAAACGTCGCCCCAGCGGTACCGCAGTCCCAACTCGATCACATTCGACTCGGGAGGCTTATCCTCCGCGGACTTTTCTGTTGTGGGCTTGTCTTGAGCAAGAATATTCGTTGAAACCAACAGGACAGTAAGTGTCAGGTTTACAAGCGGACGGATGGTTGGTGCTTTCATTTCGCTCTCCTTCCCTAACGCAGAAAAGCATTGCCCGAGGGGTGATTCGATCCGTGAATCGCTGAATGGCAGTTTGTGCAGCCTCGATTAAAGTCGCGCACGGAATTTAGGAGAGTGGGAGTCGTCGGGTGCCGGCTGCCGACATGGCAGGAATCGCATACGCGCGGCATCCGCATCTTGAGCAATTGCGGGTTGCTGGAACCGTGCGGTTCATGGCAGTTCGCGCAGTTCTCCATCACGGGCGGGTGTTCCCACAAGAACGGGCCGCGCCGTTCTGTGTGGCAACTCAGACAATTCTCGTTCACGGTGGTTTGCCGAAGTTGACTGGGATTGGGAGTTCCGTGAGGGTTATGGCAACTCGTGCAGGTTACTTTGCCTTCCCGATACGGCATGTGCGAGGAGCGTTGCAACTGCGCCCGGCGCATTTGATGACAACGAAGGCAGAGTTCCGGTTGCGTTTCTTTCAGGCTCTCGTTTTCCGTAAGCGGTGCGTTAAATCGTGCCTCGGTGGACAGAGGGGGACGATATTCCTGATGCGCCCGATGGCAGTCTACGCAGGCCATGGCCCGCGACTCGTGCGGGCTGCCCCTCCAGAACAGCTGGTTCTTGCGCGAGTGGCATTGCAGACACGCGGAGTTCTTCTCGGCCGCTGTATTCCTAGAGTCTTCAGTAAAACGAACTGGAATCGTATCCTTACCACCTCCTGCCTCGACGTGTGCACGGCCAGGACCGTGGCACGATTCACATCCGCGAGCCTCGTCGGGGCTGTGCGGATGCGCCATCGCTCTTCCCATGGCTGTTCTGTTGAAGCGTCGGCCCTGGTCTTCGTGACAGGATACACAGGTGTCGCTGCCGACGTAATCGCCATCGGCCTTGGTTTCGGGACTTCTGGTCGCCTGTGCGGGTGATGTTGCCTGATCCTGAGCCGAGCTATCGCGTCCGGTTGGTGTGGAATTCGAGCTTGCAGGGTTCGACTGAGCCGAGACCGCAACGAACGCAACGTTCAAGATACCTAAGATCAATCCTGCTCGTGTCCAAGTCATCGGCACAGATCGCCTCCCTCAGGACCCCCTTCATCGAAGGACCAGTTTCTTTACTCGCAGTGAATGGGCCGCGAGCTCATCGAAGTGATGCCGAAGATGGCGAGGGCTCCGACTAAACACTGCTGCAATTGGCGCGAATTGCAGAGTGCAGAAAGTGGCTTACTTCCCCATCCACATTCGTCAAGGGTACGACTTGAGTTTTCACAGTCTAAACGCGCCCGCCGGCGTGCCGACACTGGTAGGACTGACAGTCCTGTGTCGGGCGCGACAACATGCGATATGTGTGCCTAGATTTTCGCTGTTGGCCAGTATCCTCTGTCCATGCAATGCTCGATCCTTGTTGACCTTGGAGAACTTGAGCTGAGAATCAGCGTCGGACTGAGATCCAAGCTGAGTTCTCGATCTGTTTGG
>Ga0126369_10002784_pt1 | contig 12541 bp, 6 predicted proteins | sample PanSoiMetaPlot_1_FD_109646 | JGI IMG/M metagenome (GOLD analysis project Ga0126369, IMG submission 109646) | Tropical forest soil microbial communities from Panama - MetaG Plot_1 | ecosystem: Environmental > Terrestrial > Soil > Tropical forest > Bulk soil | place: Panama | collected 2016-02-17 | reverse complement strand
GCCTGGTCTCTGGCAAAGAGCGAATGGCCGGAAGCGTCGGTCATGTTGGGGTTCGACATGTCTCGCAACGGGTTGGTCATCGAAAATCCGGGCAGCGACTCGCCGATCAGCCAATTGCCGGCGGTCCCTTTGACGTTGAACTCGATCAACGTGCCGAAGATGTCGGCGAGCGACTCGTTCACCGCGCCGGGCTGATCGGTGTAGACGAGGTCCGCTTCATAGCCGATCACCCCGTGGGTAATCTCGTGGCCAACGACGTCGATGGCGCCGGCATAATCGGGACCGAGCAGCATCACATCGGCCTTCCGGCACGGATCACCCGCCTGCGGACACCAAAAAGCATTTCGGATGCTGCCTACGCGCACATAGGATTCGATGGGCGCGCCGGCTGGTGTCGGCGTGCCGCGACCGTTATCGTTGTAGCTGTCGCGGCCGAAGACCTGGAAGTAGAAGTCGCGCACCAGCCCGGTGTTGGTGTAGGCGAGTTGCACGTCGGTGTTCAGTGGATCGGCCTTCAGTTGCGCCTGATCATCGATCACTTCCGTGCCTGGAAAGGCCGTGGACTGCGCGAGATCGAAGATACGACGCAGCAGTCCCGACTGCTGATTGCGGTAGAAATAGAACACCTCCTTGGTCTTGGAATCGACAAACACGCGGAAGCCGCCGACCGTGACCAGAAAGGCAAGCCGCGTCGGTCCCTCGACCTTCGCACTGATGAGCGCCGGATCAAAAATGACCAACTCGCTCGTCGCGGCGGCCGTCGTCACGTCCGGAATCGGCATGCCGGTGCCAAAGGACGGCCGATTCTTGACCACGCCCGCCAGATAGCTCCGCGCCGCGGCGATCGCATCGGCCTCGCTGATCTGCGCCTGAGTGTTGTCAATATTGACCGCCGACACGCTGTCCGTCACCGGCGCCGCGGTCAGGGCCAAAGTACGATCGACCGTGACCTTGGCCGAGGAGCCAAAGACCGGAACTCCGTTGAGCCTCTGCTCGACATGCGCGACCCATTGGCCCGGCAAGTCCGGGTCCTTGCGCACGTTCTGCGTTTCGTATTTGGCGCGCCGATTGCGCGGCGCGTAGGCTTCGGCCGCCTCGCCGGCGAGGAACCACGCATCCACCGCTTGGCGAACCTGGTCGTCGCTCGGTTCGGACACGCTCGAGGTCAGCGCGGCCGGGTTCAGCGTGCGCGTCAATCCCGTGACCCCGCTTGGCATCCCTGTTCTCGGGTTGATAGTGAACCGCAAGTTGGGATTCTTCTGTTGCACCGTGGCAATGGCCACGCTCTTGTCGACCGGTTGGGCGCGCGCGGCACCGCCGACCAACACGATGGCGAAGGCAAAACCCATGACTTGAATCCAACGAACTCTGTTCATGGTGCTACCCCTGACTGTGGGTGGCCGTTCTTCAAGAGGCCCAAGCGGCGGGCGCCCGGATCCATTGTCGCCGACTGCACTTATGGAGTCCGCTCGCCGCAGACCGGACGACCAACCAAATCCGCGGCCTAGCGACACCCCCTGCCCGACTGCGAGGTCGTCCCGGTCGAGCCGTTGGCAGCCTTTATCGCGGCATCGAGCCCGGTTTGATGCAATGCCGTGTCGAAGCTTTTCTTCTTTTTGTCGGTCCAGGCCAGTTGCATGACCTGGATGTCGGTGCGCATCGCCCCCATGAGGGGCTTTGCATCGGCATTGGCGAGTGATCCTGTTCCGCTGCCATTGAGATCGACCAGCGGCCAACTGCATTCGTTGCCGTCAACGGCTCCGTCGCCGTTCAGGTCTTCAGTGAACGGTGTCCCCTTCGCGCGGCTGTTGCTCAGTTCGGTCATGTGCCGCGCAAAGATCTCCATGTCGCGCTCGTCGACCTTGCCGTCAGAATTGAGGTCGGCCAAACGGGTGAGATTGATGGGCGACAATTTCAGCGCCGCCTCGAGCGCATCGACGCGCGGGGCGCCAGCCCCGCTTGCCTGCTTGACCGCCGTCGACTTGATGATGTCGACGATGTCGCTCGGCTTCTTGGTTGGATCAAGCTCGAACAGCAACGTCGCCAATGCGGCCACGTACGGCGCCGCCTGCGATGTCCCCGAACAGACGCCATAGGCGTTGTCGCCCGTCGACAGGGTGCTGAGGATGTTGACGCCCGGCGCCGAGACATGCCCGCCCACATTGGAGAACTCAGCCCGCTGGCCATCACGGCCGATCGCCTCGACGATGAGGACATTTTGCGGCCGCGCGCTCCCCGGCGTTTGCGTCGCGGCCCACGCGATGGACGACGCCCACTTGGCATCGATCGGATTCGGGCGACCCTTCGAGTCGTTTCCGGCCGCCACCACGAACAGCACCGTTTTCTCGTAGCGCTTCATCAGATGCGCGAACTGCTTCGCCTCATCTTGAATGAGCGTGCTCAGCTCCGGAATATCCTCGGGATTTCCCTCCAAAATTCCCCCGGAAATGAAATTGTAGCCCAGGCTCAAGCTGACGACGTGCAGGCCGTCCGGATTCTGCGTCGAATCGTCCAGATAATCGTCCAGATCGTTCGCGATATCGACGAACATGTTCAAATGCTGGGCCCGGGCGACATCTGCGTTGTCGGGACTCGCGCTGTCGATACCGTAGGCGACGGTAAAGGGGACTGCATCGATCCTGGCCTGAGGGATGACTCCGTTGATCCCGACTTTGCTTTCCCACGAGGCTCCGGCAATGCCCGCGACGTGATTGCCGTGCGCGATGTCACAAACGCTTCCGGCAAGCGACGACGACACCTTGACGTTCGGCGCCGTCAGTCCGTTTGGACTGCGCAAGGCATTGAAGGTGAGATCCTCGTGCGGAAAGAAGCCGGTGTCGAGGATCGCCATTTTCGGCCGGGGAAGCTTGGGTTTCGCGGCGCGATAACGTTGAACGATGGTCCAAACCGGCGGCAGGCGCATAACCTTCAGACCCCAGTTGCCGTCTTGCGGCTGGTCTTTGCTGGGAGCGACTGCCGGCGTGCCATCGGCTGCGCCGCCGAGGCCGTCCAGCCAATGCCAATTGTATTTGACGCCGCCATCGATGATGCTCGTGCTCTTCGCCTTCGGGACCGATTTCGGCGACAGCGTGCTCTCGACAAAGGCGCTGTCGACGATCGGCTCGTTGCGCAGATCTTGGATGATCTTGGGATTGAGCAAACGCGCCAGTCCCTCACGGCCCTCGGCGGGTGCCGTCGCACTCGCAGTGGTGGAGGCGTTCGCATCATCGTCGGGCCGCTCGACCCGCAGCATGTGCAGGCCCGGCACGGTCTTGGTGATGGTCAAGTTGTAACGTTGCAGCAAACTGCTGATCTGGTCCGCCTTGGCGTTATCTTTGAGCACAATGACATAGGTGTGATAGGCGATCGCCGGCACGGCTTGCGGCGCAATGGGTTGCGGCGCAGCGCCCTGCGGTGCAGGCGAGCTTTCCGACTGCACCAAGCGCAATCCACCGGCGTCAGTTGCCGTGCGTCCATCGCCGGCGGAGTTGGCGGCCACGCGATGCCGCCGGGCGTTCCGATCCAAGGGGCTATTGTCGTTGACTCGTCCGGGTTGCACGGATCGCGGCGCGACCCAATCGAACCGCCGGATGGCTGGTCCCTCCGGCGCCGGCTGCGGTGGCGGCGTGAATCGCTGCTGCAGCAACAGCTTGAGCTGATCCTGCTGGGGTGATCGATTTTGTGCGCTAGCAGATGCAAGTGATCCGAGCGACAGCACGACCGCCAAAATCACGGTCCTTCTCAACATATCGGCACCCTCCTCGCTGGTGCTACGCGAACAACGAAACGGTCGCTCGGGGACAACCGATCCGAAGGCGCAATCTCGCTTTGCACACCGTCAAGCGCCGCCCCGCAGCTTGGCCAACCCTACCTTCTAGCGCGTCCGCGAGCACGCTGCGTCATTTCCCAGACTTGTTCCACCAATCTTTCGCGCTGTTCCAGGCCCGCTGCCACCAAGGCAGTTGCGGAGCGGGCGCTTGCGTCACGGGCGGCTGTGGGCTCGCGGGCGGTGATGACGCGGGCGGTTGCCCGGTCGGCGGCGCCGGTGCCGTTTGGTCAGCGGTGGGGCCAGGCGGCGTCGCGGCCGGCGTCTGCGGAGCCGGACTCGGGGGGCTCGACGCAGGTTGGTCCGAAGGCGCCGGCGTCGCAGGGGTCGTCGTACCTGGTGTAGGTGGCTGCGGGGGCGTGCTCGGCGTTGACGCCGGCGGTTGCGAGGCCGGACTTGAAGAGGGCTGGCTCGAGGCGGGCTGATCGGCTGGAGGCGCTGGCGGCTGTGCGGCGGGTGCCGACTGGTCGGATGTTGATGGTGCGGGCTGTTGCGACCCTGGACCGGCGTTCGACGCGGGCTGATCAGAAGGCGTAGTGGGCGGGGTCGCGGGTGCCGGCACACTCGGTGCTCCCTGATCGGACGTCGAAGGTGACGGCGCAGGTGGTTGCGGTGCGCTCGTCGGTTGCTGGTCGGACGTCTGGCTCGGCGGCGACGGCGATGGTGGCGCGGGCGGCTTTGGCGCCCCGATCTCGTGCTCAGCATCGACGATCAGATTTCCGTCGGAATCAATGCCGGGATCGAGACCTTTGGCCTTGCGATACGAGGCGATCAGAGACGTGTAACCCGGCACGTAGACGGACAGGATCTTGCCGTCGACGCGGATCGTCTGGCGCACCTGAAAGTGCAAGTGCGTGGTCGTGCCGTTGGGGTCCTTGTCCATGTAGCTGGACACGCGCCCGAGAACGTCGCCCTGCTGCACCTTGTCGCCTTGTTTCACGGTGATCGATTGGGGGTGCATGTGCAGGTACCAATACTCGGTCCCGTCGGCACCCCTGAGCCGAACCGTGGTGTTCGCCGTCACCAAGGTAATGATGCCGTCCGCGACAGCGACGGCTTCCCACTTATTGTTCTTGCATGTGGGCGGACGGATATCCTGCCCTTGGTGTCCCTGACCGCCAGGGCACATCGGCATCGACCAGGAGCGGACCTCGCAATAGGTGTCGTGCTGGTGCAGCGCGTCGTAGTTGATCGGGTCGCACTCGGCGCCGCCGGCCTCTCCCTTGCCATCCCAGCCGCCGCCGCCGTGCCCCCAGATCTGGGAATTCAGGTGCGGATGCTGATCGGGGGCGAGCCGCAATGGAAAGATGATGTTCGGCAAGTACACCTTGCGGTCGCCCTTGCGGCCGCGTGTGGCATCGTGCGGGTCCAGAACCCCGGGCGGATAATAGGCGAAGGCCACACTGAGGGCTGGCGGATTGCCGCTCGCGCTCGGCTGCGACGTGGCGCCGGTCCCGGGTTGCGATTTGTCAGCGGTGGCGGGCTGCGACGTTCCCGTGTCCGGTGACGGTGTGGCGCCCGTGCTGGGCTGGGTGGTGCCGCCCGTGCTGGGCTGAGTGGTGGTGCCGGTGCTGGGCAGAGTGGCGCCGCCAGTGCTGGGTTGGGTAGTGCCCGTGCTGGGCTGAGCGGTGCCGCCCGTGTCCGGCGAGGGCGTGCCACCCGTGCTCGGCTGAGTCGTGCCGCCTGTGGACGGCTGAGTCGTGCCGCCAGTGCCCGGCGTCGGCGTCGTGGTTGCCGTCTTGTCGTCGGCTCTTGGCAGCGCGCAGCGAACCGGGTCGACGTGGGCGTCGTCGCCGAGCGTTTGCCGCTCCTCCACGCACGACTGCAAAGCCTGCTCCGGCGGTGCGCGAAAGGGTCGACCGAACGCCAGGGCCTTGGTGACCAATGCTTGCGCCGTCGAGGGCACCGGAGCCAGAGCAATCCCTGAACCAATCGCCGCCAGAACGAAGCACGACAGGCAAACTAAAACGCGCGCTCGTCCCACTTTCCCCTCCCAGGCGCTTTGAGCCCTTTAAGACTAGACAATCTCAAATCGGATGGCCAACGCGTTCGACGCTTGCGACGTCAGGATTGGCTGCTATTTCTTTTGGTCATCGGCTTTTGGTGCTGGTGTCGATAGCAGCGATTGCAGTGCATCGCGCGTTTGCTGCGCAAGCTTCGGATTGTTGGCATTGGCACTCAGAATGTTTTGCACTTTCTGCTTGACGTCGGGCGGCAGAGGCTGCGGGCTGAGCGCGACTTGAGAGGGGCCGCCCACTTCCTTCGGGCTGCCGAAGATGCTCGACCAATCGAGCCCGACCGACGGCTTCGTCAGCGTCCCGCTGACTTTGAGGGGGATCGGCAAGTGCGTCGGCGGCGGCGTCAGCTGCAAACGAACGCTCTGATCGACGACACCAGTCGAGAGATTGATATTGCCGCTGGAGCTGATGTCGACGTCCTTGCCGCGAAAGGCCAGGTCGGACACGCTGCGCAAATCGCCTTGGCGGATGTCGTAGTTGCCTTGCAGCACCGAGAACTCGGTCTTGCGCGCGGGGTCAAAGGACCAGCTGCGCCACCATTCGAGAATCATGCTGCGCAGATCGAAGCCGGCGATCGCTCCCTTGCTGATGGCGAACGACGCCTTGCCCGTCAACGAGCCGACGAGATCGCGCTGGGTGCGGCCCTGTCCGCTCGCCGAAAGATCGAGCTTGGTCGCCCCCCTCAGCGGGGCGCTCGGCGCGAATTCCTTGAGGATCGATTCGACCGGCACATTGTCGAGGCCCACGGTGATTGCCGTCTGCGCCTGCGACGCCTGAGTCTGCGCGGTCTGCGCTTGTGATTTCTGTGGTCCTTGAAGCTGCAGGCGTCCGGTGACCTGCCCTTTATCCAGATCGAGTTGCTGGATGGACATGTCGAGCTTTCCGTCCTTGACCGCGACCGCGAGGACGCCACTCGTCGCGTCGAGTCGGCCGAGGTGAACCTTGCCGGCGGTGGCTTTGACGTCCATGTCGATCTCGCTCAACATCGCGAGATCAAGCGTCTCGTTGCTCCACAGCGAAGGCGTTGCTGTCGCGGTTGCCTGCGGCGCAGCACTTGGCGGAGCCGAACCGAGCTCTCGATCCAATTTGTCGAGATCGGCGGACAAGGACTCGTACGCTGGCGTGACGTTGAGAGACGGCGCAGGCGTGGCCTCGGCGCTCGCGCGCAACGGCGTGCTCGTGCCTGACAGAACCGTCAAATCCAGGACCGGCGCGTCAATCGTGCCGGTCAGCTTTGGTTTTGTCGTCAGATCCAGACGCACGTCCAGGACGCTGTTGGCGCCGTCGAGTTTCAACTGGGTCTTCTGCAACGCAACGACGTTGGGCGTCGCGTCGATTTGACCGGACAATGAGGCGGCGCTCAATCGCACACCTGTCGGCGGCGTCGAACCGAGCCAGCGCGCGAGCTCCGGCGGCGACGGCGTGTTTACATTGAATGTGCCTTGGAACCGACCTCGATCCGTTGGCGTAACGCTTCCAGTCGCATTGACATTGACATGTTTCGATGCCGCGACCGCAACGATGTTGGTGACCGATCCCGCGGCAAGCGCCTGGACGTCGGCGACGTCGATATCAACCTTGATTGGTTCCGCTCGCCAGACCGTGGTGCCCGTGATCTTGGCTTCCTGAACCGCCGCTTTTTGCGACAGCGTTCCCGCGATATCCGTCATCTGAAACGACTGACCGGCTTGCTCGTCTTGATAGCTGGCAGATCCCTTGACGAGGGAAAGCTGCGTCAGACGAACCTTTGCGTTCTGCGCGGGAAAGGCCCAGTTGGACTGGCCCGATTTGTCCTTGTGCAGCGTCAGAACTGGTTGCGTGATGGTCAAATCGGTGACGGTGACGGTGCCCTTCACCAAGCTGATGAGATCGATGCGCGCATCAAGTGCCCCGGCCTGCAGTAGATCCGGCCCGGACATACCCTGCGGGTTGGCCAAAGTGACATTGTCGAAATGGATAACGAAATCGGGTTTGAAGGCGTAGGAGGCGGAGCCCACCTTGAGCTCTCGACCGGTTTGCGTCGCAAAATTTTTGACGATGATCGGCGTCACCAACGACGCCGGCGGCAGAATAATCAACACGGCCAGCACGACCGCGACCAGCGCAAACACTCCCAGCGCGGACAACAGCACGTAGCGAAGCGTGCGCCGAGGCTTGGCTGCCGGATCGCTCTGCTTCGGAGCGGAAGGCTGGGTCCCCGTTTGAGCCGGATCGGTGAGCATGACTCGAACCCCCACAAATTACTGTCTTCTTACTGTCGGCGCTGAGGCCACCGCGCCGCAAGGCAACAGAAAACTGTGACCTAGCGGTGTCGGTGTAACAAAATTCCACGATGTCGATGGGGCACGCGACCTGTTGCGCGCGCTGTGTCGGGACACGCGGTCCCTGGAACGGGCCGCCCCTCAACGGCACCTTGGCTCATCACTCGCAAATACTAGCACGTGCGCCAACGCTCGGCCAACCAGCGGAGCGGATCTGACATTCACTCACTAAACACCCCAGGAGCCGCCGCCGAACACGTTTGTTTGTGAGGGCTTTCCTGCCCTGTTCGGCAACAACAATGACAAAATTGAGGAACATGATGGCTCCTGCGCCAAAGGCCGTATAAGCTCTTCATTCGTTGCAAACGGGAGGCGTGGCGATGGATGCCCAACGGCAAGACCTGTGGAAAGCTCTGTGCACAGCGCTTCCGCTCGCGGCAATTCTTCTTGGCGCGCCGCATCTTGCGCGCGCCCAGCAAATCCAGGTCGATTTGAGCGATCCGGAGATCAAGAAGTTTTCCCAGGAGCGCGCCACCCATCGGCCGATGACGCTGGGCATATCGCAGGAGAACCGGATCAACGGTCTGAAGCTGCCGGTCCTCGCGTTCGATGCCGTTCCGCAGGTGGTGAAGAACGCCTCCACCCGCGGGCTTGCACCGACGGCTCCGCTGCGTCAAGTTTTTATGAACGAGAGCGACCCGACCTGGTACCAGATCAACGATCAATACGGTGACGTCTCGATCAGCGTGCAGGCTTCGCTCACGGTGCATCACGAGGTGTCGAAGGACACGATCTACACACCGCCAACCCCGCAGGGCGTCTCCGCGCAGAACGATCCGCAAATCTCGGTCTTTGACGAGAACGGTGAAACCGGATTTCAGGGCGTGATCGTGGAATACACGGTCTACAAATATCCCAATATCCCCTACACGGTCACGATCGAGTGCACCAAGGAGGCCAAGGAGAAATGCCGCGACCTCGCCGTGGTCGCCAAGGACAAGGATCTCTTGAAGTTGATCGCCGTTCCGCCGCCGGGGAAATAGTCGTTGCCGCTCTCGGTCAACTGGAGAACGACACCTTGCCGCTCTCGACCAGCGCCTTGAGCATCACCGCCCCGCCGCACTGGGTGGAGACGTAACTCGGATCCCATTTTCCGTCGGAGACGTACTTGCCCTTGGTGTAGTGATTTGAGAACGACCACAGATACGGCGTGTTGATCCCGTGGCGGCGACTGCCGAAACCGTTGTAGGCTTCCATGCGGAAGAGCGTGTGCGCCAGCGACCAATCGGTCTGGTTGGCGTATCCCTCGAACGTGAGCGCGTCTTCCGCGCTTGAGGGCCAGTCGCTCGGCGGCAGCCACACCGGGGGACGCCCGGCCGGGACGTGCACGGTCTTCTTTTCGAGCGGATCGCCGTTGTGTAGGTGAGCATCGAAATTGAAGCTCCCTTCCATCGCGTGGACAATTCCCGTGAAATACCAGGGGATGCAAACGGCGTCCTCGACCGTGTCGTAGGACTGGTCGTAGTCGGTATCAGTCAATTTGCCGACGTACCAAGCCACCTGCGAGCGATGCGCCGGATTGATTTGGCAGGTGTCGAACAGTTTCAAGTATTCATCACGCAGTGATTCATAGGTGAATGGAGTCAGCTGCACCCCCTGCTCGCCCGGATCGCCCTGGCTCTTGGGAGCACGCTCGGCGTTGTTGATGCTCATCAGCAACGCGGACGCCTGCTTGAGCAAGGCATCGACGTCGCTCTTCGCCGCGCCCGAGGCGGCGGCCGAAGCCTTGATGTGATCGATGAAGTCGACGACCGCTGGCATTGTATCGTTGTAGGCCGTGCCGCCGGTCAGTCCGAGCGACATCCGCGGCGTTGCAAGCCCGAGCTGACGCGCCCGCGCCGCCATTGTACCGAGTTGCGCCCACGGGTTGGCGCTCACGTTCGGCGCGGCGGTTTGTGCGAGCAATGGTGCCTGCGGCAGCACCGAAGCGGCCGCAGCGGCCGCTGCTGTCATTCCGAACTGGCGCCGACTAACTTTTCGACCCCTGCTCACCTGCGCCTCCCCTCTGCACAAGGCAACGTGCTCGACATCGGCGGCGATCGTCCGCCTAAAGTCGCGCCTTTCATTCAAATACACCCATTTCAAATACACCTATAAAGACTTTTCGACGACAACATTTCGATGCGCACACGATAAGCAACAGTGACCCACTTCGCATGCCGGCCGGCGTCGCCTCAAGGATCGCTCTATGTCATTGAAACCGCTTTATTCCAAGCCCGGACACCTGATCAGACGCCTGCAGCAGATCGCGACCGCGATCTTCATGGAGGAGACCGCGCAATTTGACATCACGCCCGTGCAATATGCGGCTCTGATCGCCGTCCGGGAGCATCCCGATATCGATGTGACCCGGCTCTCGGCGCTGATTGCCTTTGACCGCTCGACGCTCGGCAGTGTGGTCGAGCGGCTCGAGACGAAGCTGCTGCTCGAGCGCCGCTCTGGTCGACCGGATCGACGGACCAAGCGGCTGCGCGTCACCGCGGCCGGACGCAAGATGCTGCAGGAGATCGAACCAGCGGTGCAGCGGGCGCAGCGGCGCATGCTTGCGCCGATCCCCCAGTCCGAGCGCAAGCATTTCATCGAGCGCCTGAAGCAGCTGGTCGAGATCAACAATGTCCACAGCCGCGCACCGATGCGGCCGCCGCTGGACTAGCAGGTGCCGAAAAACCTCATTCGGGGGCGCGGTTTGAGCATGTCTCTGGATTCAGGATTCGCCGCTTGCGTGGTGCCGCGGAAGGACAGCGTGAGTTTTTCGGCAACCCGCTAACGTCCGACCGCAAAGAGTTGACGGACCTTTCGAACAAGATCCTGTGCAAACGCAGACGCATGGCAGAGGGCAAGCGAGATCGTTTGAGACGATTGCGTGTTCCGTTTCATGACCGTGGCGACCGACGGCGTCGGCGCATCGGCGCCATCGACGCTGTTGTGGGGACGCGCCGCCGGCCGCAGGCGCTCGCGCATCGCCTGGAATGCGACGTAGAGCGGCGGAATCGCAAAAATTCCGATGAAGGAACTGAAGATCATCCCGCCGAACACAGGCGTGCCTACATCACGCCGCGCGAGCTGCGACGCGCCGGTCGCGATCACCAGCGGAAGCAACCCAAGAATGAAGGCAAACGACGTCATCATCACCGGGCGGAACCGCAAGCGCGCCCCTTCGGTCGCCGCCTCCAGAAGCGCAACCCCCTGCTCGCGCTTCTCCTTGGCAAACTCCACGATCAGAATTCCGTTCTTGGCGGCGAGCCCGATCAGGACGACCATGCCGATCTGCGCGTAGAGATCGAGAGTCAGTCGACCGATGACAATGGCGAGGAACGCGCCCAACACACCGACAGAAACGGACAACAGCACGGGGACCGGAATTGTCCAGCTCTCGTAGAGTCCGACAAGGAACAGGTACGCGAACAAGATCGCAAATCCGAGAATCATCGCAGTCTTGCCTTCGGCGCGCTTTTCCTGGAACGCGGTATCGGTCCATTCGCCGGCAAAGCCGGCGGGGAGCGTTTTCGCCGCGACGGCTTCCATTGCCTGCAATGCTTGCCCCGACGACACGCCAGGCGCCGGGCCGCCCTGCACGGTGACCGCACGCACATTGTTGTAGCGGATCAGCGCGGGCGGACCGACGACAACGCGCACCTCGGCAAGGCTGCGCATCGGGATCATCTGGCCTTCGCTGTTGCGAACGTTGATGCGGTAGATGTCGTCGACCCTTGCCCGATCGGCGGCTTCGGCCTGCACGTTGACCTGCCAACGGCGGCCGAACAGGTTGAAGTCGTTGACGTAGTATCCGCCGAGCGACGCCTGCAACGCCTGGAACACGTCGTTCAGCTTGACGCCGAGGACCTGCACCTTGTCGCGGTCGATATCGAGATAGATCGATGGGTTGGTGGCCGAAAACGTCGAGAAGACGCGGGTCAATTGCGGATTGTCGTTTGCCGCCACGACGAGCCCGCGCAACACCTGCGCCAGCGCCTTCGGATCCCCCCCGCGCAGATCCTCGAGCACATAGGTAAAGCCGCCGCCGGTGCCGAGGCCGATGATCGGCGGCGGCGCGAGCGGAACAACGGTTCCGCCGGCGATCTGTTTGAACTTGGCGCCAAGCCGCGCGATCACCGCCCGCACGCCGAGAGACGGGTCCTTGCGCTCCTCGAAGCGCTTGAGCGTGACCACGATGAAAGCGGCATTCGATTGCGAGTAGCTGTCGATGAAGTTGAGGCCGATGACGGACGTCTTGTCCAGAACGGCCTCCTCCTCCTCCAGGATCCTTTCGGCCTGCTGGATTACATCCGTCGTCCGCGCCAATGACGCACCGCCCGGCAATTGGACCACGACGAAGAGCGCGCCTTGATCGTCTTCGGGCAGGAACCCGGTGGGTG
>Ga0126369_10002783_pt1 | contig 12542 bp, 12 predicted proteins | sample PanSoiMetaPlot_1_FD_109646 | JGI IMG/M metagenome (GOLD analysis project Ga0126369, IMG submission 109646) | Tropical forest soil microbial communities from Panama - MetaG Plot_1 | ecosystem: Environmental > Terrestrial > Soil > Tropical forest > Bulk soil | place: Panama | collected 2016-02-17 | reverse complement strand
GTCCGCGACGAAGTGACCAGCGAACGAAGCTGCAGCGCCTGCGCGGGTACCTGACCTGACATCACTGACTCCACTGCCATCGAGAGAGACCCTTTCAGAACGTCGCTGGAGTGTATCTCAGCGCGGCTTGCAGCGCGGCACCTAGTACACTGAGTGCACCCGGATACACCACAAGGAGTAGGGCGCATGAAGGGCTCGTTGTTCGGACGCGCCGTCGCACCGGCGGCCGCGCTCCTCCTGCTCTCGGTCGGCCTCCTGTTCCCCGGGCCGCGCGCCGCGGCGGCTCAAGGTTTCACCCTCACCATCGGCACGCTCGGCTCGGGCACGGTCTCGGTCAACCCGGTGGGACCGTACGCCGCCGGGACGCTGGTCACGCTGACGGCGTCCCCGGCGTCGGGGTGGAGCTTCTCGAGCTGGAGCGGCAACCTGATCGGGCACGCGGCCCCGGGGACGCTCATCGTCAACGGCAACGACACCGTGACGGCGACGTTCGACCAGAACGGCTATCAGGGCATCACCGGCGACACGCGAACCCTGACGGAACCGACCTTTCCCGCGGTGTGCACGCAGCTGCTCGCGCAGCAGTCGGCGAGCTCGCTGAACCAGAGCCGGTTCGACACCGCGCGGCTGCAGAGCGGGCTGAACGGCTGTCCGGCGGGGCGCGCCGTCGAGCTCTCGTCCAGCGGCGCCGACAACGCGTTCCTCACCCAGCCCGGCCTGACGCTGCCGGCCGGGGTCACACTGCTGATCGACGCGGACGTGACGCTGTTCGGCGACGACAGCTACAACGACTACCACTGCACATCGAGCACGTGCACGCCGCTGATCTCTGTGGCCGGAAACAGCGCCTCGGCCGCCGGCTCGGCGATCATGGGATACGGGACGATCGACGGGCAGGGTTCATTCTGCTGGAGCCTGGCCAGCGACGACGGCGCCCGCTGTCCTCGCATGATCACCCTCGGGATCCCCTCGTACGGCGATCAGCTCGGCGGGTACACGGCCACGTCCGACTCCTTCACCTTGTACAAGGTCACCCTCCAGAACTCACCCAACTTCCTGCTCTTCGGTCCGAGCAACGGCCTGGTCGTCTGGGGCGCGAAGTTCAGGAACCCCGCCAGGGCGCCCAACGGCGACTGCCTCGATCCGTCCGGCTCCGACATCACCATCCAGGACTCGTTCTTCTCGTGCGGTGACGACCACATCGCGTTCAAGGCGGGCACGGTTGCGGTTCACAACGCCACCGTCGCCCACAACCACCTGTACTACGGCCACGGTCTGTCGATCGGGAGCGAGACCAACGCAGGGATGAGCAACATGCTCGCAACGGACAACGTGATCAACCAGAACGGCTGCAGCGGCTGCTCTTCCTCCAACGACGTGCGCATCAAGTCCGACGTCAGCCGAGGCGGCGAGGTGAAGAACATCCTCTACCAGGACACCTGCATCCGCAACGGAGGTTCGCAGCCGCACGAGTTCGTCTTCAACACGCACTACACTCCGGACGTCTCCGGCAGCCTGACCCCGTTCTTCCACGACATCTCCATTCACAACGTCCACATGGTGGACGCCGGCAACTCCTCGACCATCGACGGGTTCGATGCCACGCACATCCTCACGACCCGGTGGGACAACGTGGCGCTGGACGCGATCAACTCCAGCGACTTCGGGTCTTCCCACACCGACAACACCACCTTCACGCTGGGATCCGGGCCCGTCAGCTTTGCGGCGACGGTCACCAAGGACGCGCCCTCGGACACCCGCGTCACGGTGGTCAACGCCATCACGAGCTCCGCTCCCACCTACGACTGCACGGGCAGGTTCATCTTCCTGGCGGGGGAGCTGTTCACCGGTACGCCGAGCATCGCTGCCGGCTCCTCGGTGACGCTGACCTCGGTGCTGGAGCAGGCCATCATCGAGAAGGCCGCTCCCACCGGGACGATCGAAGTCCTGGAGGGCGCCAACGTGGTCGCCAGCGCCCGGATCAGCGGACGGAACACCGTCCTCACGATCCCGAACGTCAGTGCCGGCACCCACTCGTACTCGGCGCGCTACGACGGCGACGCCAACTACGGCACGCAGCTCTACGGACCCGTCGTCGTGACCGCGCACTGATCGGCGTCGAGGCCGGGCGTGTGGAGAACGAAGCTCCACACGCCGGCCCCGGCCCTCACCCGAGCGGCGAGGACCGTACTCAGACGAGGACGGCGTCGACGAGCATGCGGCCCCACGCCTCGGCGGGGATCTGGTCGGCGAGGTATACGGCGACCTGGCAGCCCAGGGACGCCGGACGGCCTCGCGGCGCGCGTCGATGAAGGGGGCTCGGACTCCTTCTCTCCCCATCTCTGTTCGGGAGACGCACGGGCGGCCCCGACTGTTCGGTGAGCCGGGTGCGCAGCCACGGGGTCGATCGGCCGCCGCGTGGTGGGCCGCACGGCCGCGGGCGTGCGCCCCGCCGGGATTATGCTCGGACCGTGGAGTCCCTCCTGATCGTCGCGATCGTGGTCGCCTTTGTTGCGCTCGCGACGGTCACCACGATCGCCGCGGTATCGATTGCCTGGCTGCGGCGGCGCTGGCGGTCGCTCCGCCAGAGTCCGACGCTGTCGTGGATCGCACGGCGAGCCGAGACGGCGAGGCAGGTCCTCTCCTACCGCGAGGCGCTGCGCCAGGCGCCTCCCCGCGCAGCCGATCTCACCCTCCGCGTCCAGCGCAAGGCCATGGCCCTGGAGGCGATCGCCGGGGAGCTCGGCCCCAGGGAGCGGTTCCGCATCGAGCAGACGACCAGGCGCTACCTGCCGGACACCCTGAACGCGTTCCAGATGGCGCTGATGGGCAGCGACGACGAGCGCCGGAAGGTGGCCAGGGAACTGCTCGTCGACCAGCTCTCCCAGCTGGAGGGCAACCTGGACCGGATCGCGGTCGGCGCCGGAGAGAAGGGCATCGCCGCGCTGCGGGCGAACGGCATGTTCATCGACTCGATTTCGGCGCCTCCCCCCGACGACCTGCAGCTCCCCAGGCCGGACTCCTGAGCGCCCGCGGCGCGCCCCCGCGATCCTCATGGTCGGCCGTCCGCCGAGAGCGTCCCGAGCGCCGGCCCCGGGCATTTCTCGAAGGAAGCCGGCGAGCACCCGCAGGAAGTCGGCCGGCCGCTCGCCACCAGGTCGGCACTGCCACGATGCCGGCTGGGGCGACCAGGACCAGGCCTGAGACCAGGTCCGGACGCGCCGCCGCCAGGTGGGCCGCCGCGCCGCCGCCCATCGAATGCCCCACCAGGGTCGCGGGCCCGCCCGCAGCCGCCTCCAGCCAGCTGACCAGGGTGTCCGCGCAGCCGTCGAGCAGCGGCCGCTTCGGGCTGGCCTCCGACCGGCCGAACCCCGGCAGGTCCACGGCCAGCACCCGATGCCGTCGGGCCAGTGCCGGCGCCACGCGGCTCCAGGCCTGCAGGCTGTGGCCCAACCCGTGCACGAGCACGACCGGGCGGCCCCGGCCGGTCTCGATCCAGTGCAGGCGGCCCCCGTCCACCCGCGTCCGGCGGCTGCGGACGGTGCCGGCGACCTTGTTCGCCGTGGGTCAACCGTACGTGCTGCAGATGTCGCCCGCCTGACCCGGCGCACAATGCCAGGAAGGTGCTGAACGACCTTCTCGACGTGTTCCGCCTCAAGCAGTACTTCGACGCGGTGACGGCCGTTCAGGAGATCGCGGCAGCCGTGCGGGAGGACGCCGGCTTTCTCAACACCGTGCGCCGCGGGCTCGTGACGCTCCCCGGCGAGCGCTACGGCGCGACCACGCTTCGACCCTTTCCGCCGTTCCGCTCGAGGCCGGTGGCCGCCCTGCAGGGGGTGCGGTTCGGGCTCGTCTCCACCGGCGGCAGCGGCGCTCTGGCCTCGCTGGTCGGTGCGTTCCGGGCCTGCGCCGAGTGCTCCGTGAGGCCTTCGGTGATGTCCGTCTGCTCGGGGTAGGCGCTGTTCGGGTTTCCCCTCGGAGCGGGGCTCTCCGTCGACCGCGTCTGCCAGTTCACGCTCGGACTCCGCGCCGCGGACTTCGTCGACCTCAACACCGGCGGCCTGCTGCGCCTGCTCCCCACCGCAGGCCGCGGCTTCATCGGGATCATCAAGGGCGAGCGCCTGGAGCGCACCTGCCGGCGACTGCTCGGCGACATGCGACTGGGCGACCTCGCCATCCCCACGTACGCGCCGATCTGGAACGTCGAGGAGAACCGGGTCGAGTACATCGGTCCCCGGACGTACCCCGACCTCCCGGTGGCAACCGCGATGCGGGTCGCGGTGGCGCTGCCGCTGTTCATCGACCCGGTCATGATCGGCGACCGGTACTGGTGCGACGGCGGCATCGTGGACATCTTCCCGGTCGTCCCGGTGCTCGACATCGAGGATCCGAGCGAGGTGGTCCTTGCGCTGAACTGCTTCTACCCGCCGGAGTTCGCCGGGGAACGAGTGACGGGCTGGAAAGAGGAGCGGGCCAGCATCCTCCGCGTGGCCAGCCAGGTCCGCACCAGCCAGCAGGCGGAGCTGGCCAGGGTCAACCTGGCCCGCCTGCGACGCCACTCAACGGTGCTGATGATCGATCCGGTCACCTACGAGCGGGTGCGCGGGACCGGGTTCTACGAACAGTTCCTCGACAACTCCGACTGGCCCGAATTCATGCGTTTGGGCCGCCGTGCGGCGCTGGGCGCGCTCACGGCCTGGCGCCCGGACGAGGGCAGGTCGGCCGGTCATGACGCTCCGGCCGGGCGCGCGGTGCGGCGAGCTGCTCACTGACGGCGACCCGGCCGGCGAGGTCGCGCAGGCCGGAGGTCATGACAGCGTGCGTCGGAGAACGGCGGCGAATTCCTCCGCGTCGCTTGCGAACCCGCCGTGCCCCCCTGGAAACTCGACCAGGGGGGTGCCGAGTCGTTCGGCGAGCGCGGCGGCCGTGCGTTGGGCCAGCTCGCCTCGCGACGCGGTGCCCCCGGCCACCACCACCCGGGAAGGCGCGTTCTGGAGGGCGGCGAAGTCCGGCACGTAGAGCGCGATCGGCAGCAGGCCGTGGCCGAAGAACCGCTCGCTGGTCGCCACCATCTGCTCATCGGGCGGCGCGGGCGCGACGTCGTTCTCGTCCTGAGGAGGCGTTTCCATGCCCGCGATTTCGGCGAAGGCGACGAACCTCTGCCATGCGGCGCCGATACCGCTGTTGCGGTAGGTGTCGTAGATGTCGTGGACCGCAGTGCGGGCCGCCTCGGCATCGGGCAGGAGCAGGGCCACCGGGGGTTCGTGGGCGACCAGGGCTCGCACGTGGTCGGCGTGCCGGGCGACCAGCGCGAGCCCGGTGACGGCGCCGCCACTGCTGCCGAACACCTGCGCGGGGCCGCCGCCGACCGCCTCGAGCACCCGCCGTACGTCGTCGGCCAGCAGGTCGGGGTCGGCGTCCTGGTCGCGGTCGTCGATCGTGCTGCGGCCGAAGCCCCGGGGATCGTAGGTCACGACGGTGTGGTCGCTGGCGAGCAGCGGCACGATCGCGGCGAAACCCGAGCTGTCCATCGGGTGGCCGATCAGCATGAGCACCGGCCCGGAGCCCTGCACCTCGTAGTACAGGCGCGCCCCCGGAACGACAAGTGAGTGACTCGTGGGCGATGACAATTCCAGCGCACCTCCTCGATTGGTCCACGGAGCTGATCGGCCGGCGCCCGCCGGCCTGACCGCTTCGAGCCTCAGTTTCCGTTCGCTCGATTCATGACCGCCAGGGCCGAGGCCTCTTCCACTCCCAGCCCGCGACCCTCCTGCCAGCTGCGCTCAGCCTCGTCCTCGGGCAGCTGGCCTCGCGCCTCGGACGCCGGGTCGCCCTCCAGCATGCCGCCGAAGCCCTGAGGCGGGCCTCCCCCGATCTTCTCTCGCAGCGATTCCGCCGCGCCGGCGAGCCGCAGGGCATCTCCGGGTCGACCCTCCCAGCAGGCGAGGAACGCCAGATCACGAAAGGCGAGGACGATCCCGGTCGGGTTTTCGGCCGCGCGAAAGATCGACAGCGCTTCGATCGCAGCCACGTGGGCGTCCCGCCGGCGAGCGGCGCGTCCGCGGGCAAACGCGAGCCAGATCAGGCTGAAGGCGAGCTGGAGACGGTCGCCCAGCCGGCGCCAGATGCCGACCGCCTCCTCGATGCGGGCGATGACCCGGTCCCAGGCGCCGGCCTGGGCATCCGGGAGGACCGCCATGACCAGCACGCGCGCCACGCCATGTTCGTCGTTGGCCTGGCGGAAGAGGTCGAGGCTCTCGTCGAGCATGCGGCCGGCGGCCGCCTGGTCGCCGGCGATGCCCTGCGCGAACGCACTGTTGTAGAGCGCCTCTGCGATCCGTGCCGGCGGGCCCACCCGGCGCTCGACCGCCAGGGCCTCGTCGTAGAACGCCCAGGCGGCCTGTTGGTCGATCTGCCACCAGGCGATGCCGCCGGCCCCGGTGAGCGCCCTGGCACGGGCCTCGGTCGGCTGCTGCCCGGACGGCATCGCCAGGATCTCGTCGAGCCAGCGCCGGCCTTCGGCCAGATGACCGCGCTGGTGCCAGAACCTCCACAGCGCGCCGCCGGCACCCTGCGCCGCGTCCGCCTCGCCGGAGTCGATGGCCCAGCGCAGAGCAGCCCGCAGGTTGCCGCGCTCACGGTCCAGCGTGTCCAGCCACTGGGCCTGGTCCACACCGGTCAGGTGGGCCTCGGCCTCCACGGCAAGCGCGAGAAAGTACTCGCCATGACGCCGGCGCACGTGCTCCACCTCGTCCGTGGCGGAGAGCCGCTCCTGCCCGAACTCCCGAATGGTCTCCAGCATGGAAAACCGCGTGTGACCGTTGGACTCGGCCCGAATCAGGGACTTGTCGAGCAGCGAGGAGAGTCCCTCGAGGCCATCCAGGGCGGGCTCGTCGGGTTCGGCGACGCCTTCCGCCGCCGCCAGCGTCCAGCCACCGCTGAAGACCGACAGGCGCGCGAACAGGCTTCGCTCCGCATCGGGCAGGAGGTCGTAGCTCCACGCGATCGCGCCGCGAAGCGTGCGCTGGCGCTCGGGAACGGTCCTCGCACCTGACGACAGGAGGACGAGACTCCGCTGCAGCCGCGGCAGCATCTGCCCGGGGGTCAGGACCTTGGTTCGGGTGGCGGCCAGCTCGATCGCGAGTGGGAGACCGTCCAGCCGGGCGGTGATCTCGGCCACCGCCTCCGCGTTCTCGGCGGTGAGCCGGAACCGCGGCTGCACCGCGACCGCGCGCTCGGTGAACAGCCGCACCGCCTCGCACCGATGGAGGTCGGCGGGATCCGCCGGCAGTCCGAGGTCGGGCGGTCTCAGCGGCGGCACGGCGTATTCCTGCTCGCCCCGCAGCGACAGCACGATGCGGGAGGTGACCAGCGCCCTCACCCCGGGTGCGGCGGTCAGGAGCTCTTCCAGCACGGGCCCGGCGGCGACGACCTGCTCGAAGTTGTCGACCACGAGGAGAAGCTCGCGGTGTCGCAGGTGAGTCCGCAGGCCCTCGACGATCGGCACCTCGGGGGTCTCCGACACTCCAAGCGCTCGCGCGATGACTGCCGGCACCAGGGCCGGGTCCGCGATCGGGGCGAGGTCGACGAAGAACGCACCGTCCGGCTGGTCGGCCAGCATCTCCGCCGCGACCTGCAGGGCAAGTCGGGATTTCCCGGTACCGCCAGGCCCCGTGAGCGTGAGCAGGCGGTTGCGTCCGAGCAGCTGCTTGATCTCCCCGATCTGCTCCTCGCGACCCACGAACGAGGTCAGCTGCGCCGGGAGGTTGTTCGGGCGGGCGTCGAGCGTCCGCGGCGGCGGGAACTCGGCGCGCAGCCCGGCGATGACCAGATCGAAGAGGTGCTCGGGATGTCGGATGTCCTTGAGCCGGTGCTCACCCAGGTCTCGGAGCGAGGCTCCCTCCGGCAGCGAGTGCACCACGAGGCTGCGGGTCGCGGCGGAGAGGATGACCTGGCCGCCGTGGGCCGCGGCGGCTATCCGAGCCGCTCGGTGGACGTCCATGCCGACGTACCCGGACCCGCCGAGAACCCCCTCGCCGGTGTGGATCCCCATGCGCACGCGCACGGAGGCGCCCGGCGGCCAGTCGTGGTCCACGAGCCCGCGCTGGGACATCACGGCAGCCCGAACCGCTCCCTGCGGGCTCGTGAAGACGGCGAAAAAGGAATCGCCCGCCGTGTCCATCTCCGTGCCGCCACCGGCCGCGATGGCGCCGCGGACGATCTCGTCGTGCTCGGCGCGGACCCTCGCGTAGGCGTCGCCGAGCGCGTGCAGCAGCCGGGTCGAGCCCTCGATGTCGGTGAAGAGGAAGGTGATCGCACCGGTCGGCATCGCTGCCATCTTCGAGCAGCACTGTATCGCCGCCACCTCCCCGACGACGGGGCTAGCGAGTCGGGACCGAGCCGCAGCTCAGGTTCACGCCGGCCGCCGTCAGCGCGCCGGCGCGATCGGATGCGAGGAACGCGGCCACGCGACCGGCGAGGAAGACGCCCGCTCCCTCGCCGGCGAACGCGCGCGCCACAGCGCCGCCGATCGCGCCGCCGGCGCCGTAGACGACGGCGTTCCTGTTCTCGAGCAGCACGTGGCGGCGGGCCTCAGTCCGCGGGTCGGGCCGAACGGCGCCCGCCCCAGCGCGTCAGGCCCAGCGCGGCGTCGAGGCTCCACGCGCCCGGCCCCATGATCAGCAGCGCGCCCGCCATGCCGATCAGGATGAAGTTGAGCTCCCACCCGTAGCCGACCTTGGTCTGACTGAAGAAGCTGAACGAAGAGCTGACGGTGGCGATCGCGACGCCCATGTCGATCAGCAGGCCGATCGACACGACGAACGTCAGGAGTCCCAGGATGAGCAGCACGCCGCCGACGAACTCCGTGATGCCGACCACGTACGCGAAGACGTCCGGTGCCGTGATGCCTACGGAGCGGAAGAAGGCGGTCGTGCCGCTGATGCCGCCTCCGCCGAACAGGCTGAACAGCTTCTGCCCGCCGTGGCCGATGAAAACGACACCCAGCGCGCCGCGCAGGACCAGGGCGGCGAGATCGACTGAAATCCAGCTGGCGTGGACGGCCCGCCACGGCCGGCCGAGAAACTTGAACATGGCTCCCTCCCGTCGATTGCCGCTGCTGCGGGCTTTCGGACGCAAACCTTACACCTGCGGCCACGCGTTCAGGACGCAGCGATCGATCAGCTTTCGAGAAGCCGCTGCAGCGGCACGCACCTAGCATGAGGGTCGTTCCAGTCGACACACGCAGGGAGGAAACTCCAGTGACGGAAAAGCAGAAGTCAGCGAAGAGCGCCGCCGCGACCGAAAAGCGGTACGAGGGATTCACGGCCGAGGAACGAGCGGCGATGAGGGACCGCGTCCGCGAGCAGAAGACGGCCGGCCGACGCGGCTCGCGCGCGCAGGCGGCGGACGCGGAGAGCGAGGTGCTCGCAAAGATCGCGGAGATGCCGGAACCGGACCGCGTCAGGGCCGAGCGGATTCACGCGGTCGTCAAAGCCAGCGCGCCAGCACTGTCGCCGAGACTCTGGTACGGGATGCCCGCGTATGACAGGGACGGCAAACTCCTCTGCCACTACCAGCCCGCGCAGAAGTTCAAGACGAGGTACGCCACACTTGGCTTCAGCGACGAGGCCCAGCTCGACGAAGGCACGATGTGGCCGGTCGCGTTCGCTCTGACAGAGTTGACGGCCGCCGACGAGGCGAGGATCGCCGCGCTCGTGAGGAAAGCGGCAGGTGAGAGCTGAGCTCGCTGCCGGGTCCCGACGAGACACCGGAGGCCGATCCGCGGAGTTGACGGAAGGAACCCTCCCTTCCGTCAGCCGCTTTCACAGACGGTCCGGGGCGGTACCGCCGCACTATCATGTTCGGCGGTGGTGAGGACAGGCGCTTCCGTCGCCGGCATGATCGGCCTGCTGACGCTCGCCGCGTGCGCCCTTCCCGGGGCGCCGGGCTCGGACACGGGCTCGGCGACCATGCTCATGGTCGCCTTCAAGCAGGGCGGCAGCTACCGCTACCACTACCACGTGACCGTCACGGGCACCACCGGCATCGGCCAGGGGCGCGACCAGCCGATCAAGCTGGACAGCAGCGCCGACGTGACCTGGCGGGTCACCTCGGTGGACGCGGCCGGCAACACCACCATCGACGTGACGCTGGACAACCTCAAGACCACGGTGACGGGCAGCCTGGCGCCCGGCTCCAACACGACCTCGACGACGACCTCGGACTCGCGGCACAGCACCATCACGGTGACTCCAAGCGGGGAGATCGTGTCGGGCGGCAGCTCGCTGGGAGCGGCGGCGGCCCTCAGCCCGTTTCCCGGGACCAGCCCGCCGGGAACTGATCAGTTCCTGGCCGTGCTGCCGGACCACAGCGTCAGGCCCGGCGACACGTGGACCAGGTCGGTCACGCTTCCCGGCCCGCCGGGCCAGCCCGGCATCAGCTTCACGACCGACAACCGCTTCGTTCGGTACGACGACCTGAAGACGGGCAGGGCGGCCGTCGTCGAGACGCGGGCTTCGGTGCCGATCGACACAACCGTCGACCTGGGTCAGCTTCCTCCGGGTGCGCCGCCGGCGGCGGTGCCGCAGCTCGGCTACAAGGTCCACTCACAGGGCACGCTGTCGTTCGACACCACGACCTGGTTCGACACCCGGACGCACGTCGTCGAGAGGACCCGGAGCGTCGACAGCAGCGACATCACGACGAGCATCTCCGGCCCGCCACCGCCCGTCCAGCCGTCGGGACCAGCGCTGCCGTCGTCGATATTTCCGGGGTCGGTTCGCTCCAGGAGCACCCAGACCCTGGAACTCGACCTGCTCTCGTAGGAACCGCCGGCCGGCTCAGGCCGCCGCGTCGTCCTCCCGGCGCTCCTGCTCGATGTGCGCGCGCCAGGTCCGCGTCTCACGATCCCAGTGCCGGTGATCGAGCTCATCGTGCGTCGCCCCCGGCGGTTCGGTGGAAAACAGGTCCATCAGGGCACGAAGGATGGGGATCATCGCTGCACCTCCACTGCTGGCGTCCTCGACAGGAACCGCCGCGCGACCGGCATGCTTCCTCGCGTCCCGGAACGCGCGGGCCGAGCGTCGCTCGATCAGGGGGCTGTTCAGAACTGGTGCGCCCGGCGCCCCGTGGTCACGCTGGAGTCATGGACGACCAGGAGCTCCGGCGAGCCTGTCACGAGGCGGCCGTGCGGGAAGACGACGCGGCCGCATGCCTGGAGATGCTCGCGGGAGCGGATGAGACCGAACCGCCGCTGGCCGCCATCGCTCGACACGACCGTGTCGTCGCAAGAGAGCTGGAGATGGAGGCCGAGTACCTGCGCGAGAAGGCGGGCGAGCGGAAGGCCTGACCCGGCCCTCGATCAACGCTTTGTCCAGGTTCTGGCGCGCTCGGGGCGCCCGGACGGTAGGCACCAAATAGGGTCGGTCCAGGAGTCGAGCAGATGCCCGAGAATTCGGCCAACGTGGAGATCGCGCACCGCATCCATGAGGAGGCGGGCGAATCGGGAGAGGTGGGCGAGCGGCCCGGCCGGCGCAGGGAGGAGATCCTGGAGATCGCCCAGGCGGTCCTGCTCGCGCTGGTCGCGATCGCCACCGCCTTCAGCGGCTACCAGGCCGCTCGCTGGGACAGCAACTCGGCCCAGCTCTACGGCCAGTCGTCTCGCCTCCGCTCGATGGCCGCCCAGGCGCAGAACCAGGCGGGACAGCTGTACCTGTACGACACCACCACGTTCGACTTCTGGCTGAACGCGACCGTGGTGGGCCAGGCCCAGCTGGCCAGCATCTACGAGGCTCGGTTCCGTCCCGAGTATCGCGTCGCCTTCGACGCGTGGATCGCGCTGAACCCGCTGCAAAACCCGGGCACTCCGCCCGGGCCGTCCTTCATGCCGCAGTACCACGTCGAACAGGCGACCCGCGCCGCCAGCCTGGACGCCAGCGCGTCGTCGGCGTTCGACTCGGCGAGCACGGCGCGAGACCACGGCGACGAGTACGTCCGAGTCACGGTCTTCCTCGCCGCCGTCCTGTTCCTCGTGGCGGTGAGCCAGCGCTTTCGCATCGTCGGAATCCGGCTCAGCGTCCTGGCGGTGGCGCTGGTCTTCCTCGCCTACAGCGTGTACACGCTGGCTTTGCTCCCTCGCGCGTGACGGCCGCTACGTGAACTCGGAGTATTCCCGGTCGCCCTTCCGGTCCCTCCGCAGGACCGTGATGCTGAGGAAGTAGAGCAGGGGCAACCCCGCGAAGATGCCCAGGCTGAGCGCAGGCGCCACTGCGCAGAGGAGGATCGCGAGCAGGTAGGCGAGCCCCGGGAACACGGCCAGGGCCAGGCCCGCCCGCCGCTGGCGGTCGTCGAGCCGCGTCGACAGCAGATGCGGACGCCGGGTGCCGTAGAGCCAGATGAGCAGGCGCATGACGGCGATCGCGAGCAGGATCAGGCCGTAGATGCGCAGCGCCACCGGGTCCCGGTCGTACCGGCCGATGAGCGAGGCGGCGAACGGCAGCAGGCATAGCGGCAGCAGGAACAGGATGTTCAGCCAGACCAGG
>Ga0126369_10002781_pt1 | contig 12542 bp, 12 predicted proteins | sample PanSoiMetaPlot_1_FD_109646 | JGI IMG/M metagenome (GOLD analysis project Ga0126369, IMG submission 109646) | Tropical forest soil microbial communities from Panama - MetaG Plot_1 | ecosystem: Environmental > Terrestrial > Soil > Tropical forest > Bulk soil | place: Panama | collected 2016-02-17 | reverse complement strand
CGGATGGGAACCTTACCGTCCGGTCCAGCGAGCGCAGAAGCGAGAGGCTTTTGTACGACGACCTCGGCCAGTTCGTCTCCCTCATGCGAGACGGCGCAACCGCGCCCGTGACGTTCGAATACGACGCAATCGGCCGGCGCGTTGCGAAGGATGATGGCTCTCTCAGGACAACCTTTGTCTGGCGCGGCCCGGTCCTCCTCGGTGAAGTGCGGAGCGCCGCCGGAACGTCGGCGTGGGTCTATTGTCCCGACGATATTGAGCCCCTATGCCGTTTGGACGGGGACAATCCGCTTTACTATTCGGCCGATCAAAACTCTACACCGTTCGAGCTCCGCACGGCATGGGGAGGCGTCGTATGGAGCGTCGATTACGACGCGCTTGGGCGCGCGACGCCCCTCGACAATCCGCCGCTGGCCGATCCGCTTCGTATGCCGGGTCAGTACTTCGACCAGGAAACGGGACTCCATTACAACTGTTTCCGGTACTACGATCCGCTCCACGGCCGGTTCACCGCGCAGGATCCGGCCGGCTTGACGGCGGGGCTCAATCCATATCTGTTCGCACCCAATCCTTATTCATGGGTCGATCCGTTGGGTCTGACTTGCAATCGGGGGAACGCGGCTGGCGCGCTTCCCCGGTTCAAAGGCAAGTCGGTTCCGTATATTCAACGCCAACTGACGAGGGCCGGCTTCACTCGGACCAATCCGGCTAATCCCCGCAATCAGACGTGGCGGCACCCGGACGGCTCGGAAGTCCGCATTCACGCCTATGGAAATCAAGCGACAGGCCCCTGGCGCGCGGGCAACAACGCTCACGTCCACAAGGATGCGCCCGCACCGGCACCAAACCAACCACGCATCCCCTTGGACGATCGGGGACACCCAACCACGAGGCCCGGAGAAATACACATCGGTATCAGAAACCCGGCCGACTTCCCGACGGTTGCCGGTAGGGATCACGGTACGGGGACGGAGGGACGCCAGAATCCAGCCTCTCAGTATTACAGCTATTCGCCGCCATAGAGGAGTCCAACGTAAATGGCCTACGAATATTATCTTCGCTTCGACGACCGGACTTGGTTCGAAGCCAACCGGGAGGACATTGTTCATACGATCGAACATCTGCCCACCTATGCAGGCAGGTCGGACGGCGCCTTTCTGCTTCAGCAACCTCAATACAACATGCCGGACGTCCGGCTCTGGGTTGGGGATGCTCATATTTTCATCGAGCGCACTGCGCTGGTAGGTCCTACGGTCCGAGACTTGGTTACGTTGGTGAAAGAGCTTTCGGAGCGTACCGGCGTCCGGCTCGTCGACGAGGATGACGAGCCTGTGATTCTTCCATCCGGCGGGTGAACTGTGTCTGCATATCGGCTCGCCATCGATCAGATGACCGGCGCCATCGATACCCGCGCTAGATACTTCCGCAACCTCATTGTGACTGTGGTGGCGATTGGCAGTGCGTCCATCACCGGGGCCGCCTTCGCTCGAGCCCTGAAGCCGCTCGCCGGTCTCCTCCTGATGCTTCTGGCGTGTGGCCTGTTCTTCCTCCTGGATGCTCGCCTTCTTGTCTGCTGGCGGTCGCGCCTCCTCGCGGCCTGGGTTAACAAAGAGATCGACCTCCACGCCCTCCGCCAGTCGGTAAATGCACTCCCGAAGCTGCCAAGGGAAACGCTGGCGAGCATGCTTGCGACGCTGCCCAGCGCGGCGAGCCTGCTCGCCGAGCAGAACGTCTCGAAAAGTACCCGCGAGGCCGTAACGGCGGTGGTTGAACACATGTACGGCCGCGAGGCCGATACCATCGCTCTGAAGGCTGCCCTGGCGGCCATCGTCGCCTTCGCGAGCCTCGCCGGCCTTGCCATGAGACGACTAGACCCGCTGCTCGCCGGCCCCCTTGTCCTGCTTCCTCTGTTGGCAGCCTGGCAGAAGCGGCGCAGGCTGCGGTCCGAGCAGGCGCGAATCCTCGCCGCGCAGTTGTGCCCGGACTTTCGTGAAGATGAGTACCGCGAACTCGTCGCTTCGATCGATTCTGCGCCCAGTCTTCAGGGCTGGACACGCCGCGCCACATGGCACCGCGGTGCAATGAGGCAACGGCGCGCCAGCGCGGTGCGGAGAAAACGCACATGAGTGACGCCACAAGTCCCGCCGTAGTGGTGTTGTGAAGGAGCGCTGACGCTGATCGACGCTGCGGCTCCGTAGTAGTTCGAACGTGCCTCACACGGAGGTCGTGCCATGACGGCTCGTGATCCGCTCCTGACCGTCTTGACTGCGCTCACCCTGGTGTTTGGAGGATGCGGCCAGAAGACCGCCCAGACAGAGCAGCCGGCGTCGCCCGCCGCCGCTCCGGCCCCATCGGCCCAGCAGCCCGCCGGTCAGGAGCAGCAGCCCGCAGGGGAGCTCGCGACCCAGGCCGCGCCACGCCCGGCGCTCGCGGCGTCTGCGTCGGGATCCGCGTCTTCTGCCCCCGCCCCGACCGCCGCCGACTTCATCGACGAGCCCGCCCTCAAGGACGTGCTCTTCGATCCCGGCCGCGCCGACATCGGCCGCAATGGCGCCCGCATCATGAGAGACAACGTGCGCTGGCTCCTCGAGAATCCCGGCAACCTGGTGCTGATCGAAGGGCACACCGACTACAAGGGCACGCGCGAGGCCAACCTCGCCATGGGCGAGCGGCGGGCCAAGGCGGTGGTCACCTTCCTTCTCAAGGAGGGCGTGCCGGACACGCGGCTGTGGACCATCAGCCACGGCTCCGACCAGCCGGTGTGTCCCGAGAAAACCGATGCCTGCGCCGCGAAGAACCGGCGAGTGCACTTCAAAGTGAAGAAACAGTAGAGCCGGAGGGGCGGGGCGCCGCGCGACGGAGACCTAGCGAACCAACTCCTGCAGCCGCGTCTTCAGCGGATCCTGCAGCCGCGCCGTGGCGTCGGTGTCGATCAGTTCTACGAACGCCGGGATGCCCGAGAACGTCGTCGCGGCCAAAATCAGATCGTCCGCATGTGACAGCAATTCTCGAGCGAGCCCAGTCCGGCGAGCTCGAATTGTTCATTCAGCGCGCGATCGCCATCCGATCTGCCGCGGCCGCGCGGGTCACGGCCACGACGAGCCTCGAGCTGGATGCCGGAGATCGGATTCGTCTCAGATCACCGCTGCTCGAAGCGATGTTGCCCGGCTCGCCGCCTTCGCGAAGGCCGTGCGAGCGACGACCTGTGAAGCGCTCCTCAACAGCACGCTGGCGAGGTTGTGCGCCGAGCTGAGCGATGTGGCCGCGCAGCGTATCGGCGTCAGTGCGGAGCACAGCCGTCGCCAGATCGACGGTACCGAGCAGGCCCGTTGCCGTCATTTCGATGTGCGCGCAACCGACGTCGCCCACCCGCGTGCGCAAACCACGCTGGTGAAGGCCAGGGACCTCGTGAAGGTCGACGCCGCCCAGATTCAGCTCGGGTGACGGGCGTGTTCGTCAATTCCCGGGCCGGTGGGCAGGACTTCGCGTTTCCAGACGTCTGTCTGACGCCGCCGCCGGGCGGACCGGTGCCGATACCCTATCCGAACTTAGCGTCAGGCCCCATGGCCGTGGGCGCTGTGTACAACATCCTCATAGCGACCATGCCGGTGCACAGCATGCGCACGACGATTCCGATGACCAACGGGGACAATGCGGGTGTCGCAACGGGTGTGGCGTCGGGCATGGTGATGAGACCGTGGCGTCACCTGACGGGCTCGTTCACTATGCTCATGGGCGGATGCCAGGGACCAAGATGACCAGCATGTCGTTGCAGAACTCCACGAACATCGCCGGCCCCCGGATCGCTCCCAGCCAGACGAAGGTGGTACTGCTGGCCCCGTGAGCTGGATTGCGTTCGTTAGATCAATGCCAAGTCTGACTGTAGTTCAGCACCTTCCGGATAATCCATTGCCCGCTGATCACAAACTGATGTGGATTACCAGGCATCTCAATTTCCGCGTTGAAGAACAAAAGAGTAGAACTCTTCTGCAGCGCGATCGGGAACATGGTTTCGCCAGTCAGTTCTACGCTGCCGCGGAGACCTTTGAGATCATGTATTGAAAATGGCGTCTTCGTAAAGTTCCTCAAACTTACCGCCACGAACCGCGCATAGTCCTCTGAACTAGGAATGTTCGGCCCGCTAACTTTACCCAGGAGTGATACCTGCGCAGCAACCTGGATGCTTGGGCTTCCGAACTTGAAGGCCACGCCAGACAGGTTTTCGGGAGTTTTTTGGAGCATGATATGCGCCGCGATGTTCCAGTCGTCAGCTTTCTTATCAAATGCTGAAGCCATGTTCCCCTCCGGGACGAGTGCGTAGTCCGCAAGCAGGTTTTCGGCGTCCGGACTATAACACTGAACGGTTTTCTGGGCCCAAGCCGGGCGCTCCATTTGGACCCGGAACGCGGAGGTCGTCGATGACGATCCGTCATGTGCCTGCCGCCGTCCTCGGCGTATCAGTCGTCAGCTAGCGCACGAGCTCTTGGAGCCGCGTCTTCAGCGGATCTTGCAGCTTCGACGCCGCATCGGTGTCGACCAGCTCGATGAACGCGGGAATCCCCGAGAAGCTGGTCGCCGCCAAGATCAAATCGTCCGGCGGACGGAACGACGGCAACCCGAACGTGATCGTCGTGAGCGGCAGCTTGGGCAGGTCGGGCGCGAATTCCGTCTGGAGCTGATACCGCAAATCGGTGAGCAGTGCACTCAGTCCCGTCGCGTGGCTGATCGCCAGCTGCGTTACCAGCGCGTTGACGACGAACTGACGCACGTGCTCGACGCGGCGCTCGGCCTTGCCGGCGAGTCCCTGCCGTAGCTGCGACAAGCCATACGTCGACGTGAAGCTGACGACCCAGCGCACGGGCGAGGCCATCGTGATCTGCTTGGTCTCTTGCTCGGTTCTGGCCTCGTGCGTGTATTCCCATGGGTAGAGAACGAGACGATTGCCGACCAGGCTCAGCCATTGCGGGTCGAACTCCGAGGGCACGTCGAATGGGCGCGCGGAGAACGGCCGGTAGTTCTGCTGGAGCTGGACGAAAGCCCGGTCAGAAAGGGCATGATCACCTTTCGTGCCGAGGAACTTGCTGAACACCCGCTCGGGCGAGAGCACGGGCCGCAGGGTTTCCAGGTGCGCCGCGAGTTGCTCCTGCAAGAACTTGGCGACCGCTTCGGTCTTGCGACGAAGCTCCGTCAGCTCCTGGAACGTCAGCGCTTTTGCCCGTTTTCCCGGCTCGGCCATCCGCTGCCTCCTGAATTCGTCGGTAGTCTAGCCCTCCGATATTGCGGAAGTACAGCAGATTGAGGGGGGACGCGGGCGACCCAACCGGAGTAAAATCGCCCTGCGCCGTTCTCTGGTTTGTTCCGGAAAGGTAGGCAAGGTTGGGCGCTATGCTGACGATTCGCGCGGTCTCCTTCAAAGGACGGGCACTCGACCGGGAGCTGGCGGCCCGCTTCGAGGAAGCCGGGGGGACCATCGGGCGAGGCGAGATCAACACGCTGGTGCTCTCCGATCCCGAGCGATTCATCTCGCGCACGCACGCCACGATCTCGTTTCAGGCCGGCGGTTACCTCATCACGGATACCGGCACGAAGAACCCCGTGGTCGTCAACGGGCGGCCGCTGGGCTCGGGCAGCCAGGCGCGGCTCAACGACGGCGATCAGATCAAGGTCGGAGATTATCTGCTGCAGGTGAGCCTGAGCGCGTCGACCGCACCGGTGGCGGCTCCCTCGAGCGCCGCGGCGGCCGCGTCAAGCCCGTTCGACCCGTTCGCCGATCTTCTCGCTCCGCCAGACCGCTCGGCGCCGCGCGGGGCTCCCGTGATCCCGCCCGCGCCTTCGCGCCCCGCAGCGAACGCGCCGCTCATTCCGGACTACGCCGATCCGCTGGCCGGCATTCGCGCGCCCGAGCCGAGCATCGATGATCTGATCGGCCCCAAGTCGTCCCCTCCCGCCGAGTTGCTGCCGGCGGATTTTCTTTCCGAGAAGCCGGCGGCGCCGCCCAAGGGCGGCAGCGGTGGCACACTCGACGATCTGCTCGACCTGTTCCCGCGCAGGCCGACCCAGCCTCCGTCCGTGCCCGATCACGGCCAGGAGATCTTCACGCCGTACACGCCGCCCGCAGCGAGGCCGGAGGCCGCGGTGAAGCCCGAGCCGCCCGCCGTGAGGCCCAGCGCGCCGCCATCCATGCCTCAGCCTGGCGCTGCGGTAAGGACGAGCGCTCCAGCAACTCCGATCGTTCCAGCGACGGCGTCGAGCGCCCCGGCAACGCCGAGCGCTTCGACGACTCCGAGCGCTCCGGCCACGCCGGCCGCGCCACCCCCGACTCAACCGGTGAGCGTCGCACCCTCCGGCCCTCTCGAGCAGCAGCTGCTGCGCGCCTTCCTGCAGGGTGCGGGCATCCCGGCCATCCAGGCCAAGAACCTCACGCCCGAAACGATGGACGCGATCGGCAAGCTCCTGCGCGAAGCGGTGCAGGGCACGCTCGATCTGCTGCGCGCGCGCGGGCTCACGAAGAGTGAGATGCGGGCCGACATGACGATGATCATGGCGCAGGACAACAACCCCTTGAAGTTCTCGCCGACGGTCGAGGCGGCGCTCGGGCACCTGCTGGCATCGCAGCAGGTCCACGGCTTCATGCCGCCGCTGCGCGCCATGAAGGACGCGTACGACGATCTGCGCGCGCACCAGCTCGGGTTCCTCGCCGGCATGCGCGCGGCGCTCGATGAGGTGCTGGCGCGCTTCGCGCCGCAGGAGCTGTCCAAGCGCCTGACCGATCAATCGATGCTGGACGATCTCTTGCCGATGAACCGCAAGTCGAAGCTCTGGGACGTTTTCCTCGAGCGTCACGCCACGATCTCCGGTGAAGCGCGCGAGGATTTCAACGCCGCGTTCGGCAAGGCGTTCCGGCGTGCCTACGACGCGCAGGTCCGGCAGCTGCGCGGCGAGCGCAAGTAAGCCTCGCATGGGCAAGGGCGAGTCGCTCTCGACCAATCAAAAGGTCGTGGTGTGGGCGCGGGGCAAGCTCGGCCACAAGATCGGACGCGGCGAGTGCTGGGATCTCGGCGAGGAAGCGCTGAAGCAGGCCGGCGCCAGCACGTCGAGTGACCTTGGCCCCCTTGGGGCCGACACGGATTACGTCTGGGGTGACCCCATCGACCTCGCCAAGGTCCAACCAGGCGACATCCTCCAGATCCGGAACCACCTGGTGACCACGACCACCGTCATCGAGTACAAGTTCAAGGACGGCAGCGTCGTCACCGAGAATCAGGAGCACACCGCGAAGCGGGGACACCACACCGCGATCGTGAACGGTATGGCCGATGCGGATGGCCGGCTACCGACCCTGGAGCAGCACGTGAAGCCACGCGGCGACATCGTGCAGAACATGTACCTCTACACGCGAGACGTGCCCGAGGTCGTGACCAAGTCGACGGGGCGCTACAAGCACCCGGGGACGCGCCAGATCGAGCGCTGCGACATCACGAAGAAGGTGACCATCACCGTCACCGGGACGATCTGGCCGTACCATCCCAAGGCGAAGTAGAAATCGTCTGACCGCTCGAGCCTAGCCGCTCGAGCGGCTCTCGAGAAGCCAGCCGAACTCTTCGGCGGTCGGGAGACCGGCGCAGCCGAGCATCAGCGAGTCAGCGTCGACGCGACCACGTGTCCACCAGAGCGCGCGCCAACCGGTGCTCTCGCTCCAGGCGCGCAGCGCCTCACCTTCCGCGAGCGGCCCGAAGGCTTCCACCGACGGTAGCGGCTGAAGCGAGCGGATCGTGCCGTCCTGCTCCGCGGCGGGCCCCGCCGGGAACACGCTCTGCACGAGCGCGCCGTCGAGATCGTCGACGCCACGCGTGGGATCGAGCACGGCGAGCGCGGCTTCCTCGAGCCCGGCGAACCAGTCGGTCCCCTCGAACGTCGCGAACGCTGCCGCGGCGAGGGAGGGCAGCTCCATCGCGATCGTCAGCGGAAAGTGGCGACCCACGCGATCGACGCTCGGCATCAATACGCCCGCCCAGCCGCTCTGGGTGACGAGCCCCGGCAGGAAGACGAACCGCCAGATCGGCATCGTCAGGTAGACGTCGAGCCACCGCTCGCCGAGGGCATCGCGGCTCGCCGGGATGACTTCTTGTAGCCACGCGTCCCACGCCTTGACGAACTCGACCGGTAGCCGTCGGCTCGCGAAGTCGCCGAGGCTCGGAAGCTTCCCGTACCAGCCGGGAATCGCGGCGCCCAGCTCCTGGGTCACAGGGCGGTCGGGCAGCGGAACTGGGCGAGCTCGGGCAGACGGAAGGGGTTGCGAACGCTCGACGCGAAGATGTCAAATGTCGTGCGGCGGCCCTCGATGTTGAACGTGGCGATGAACCGATCCGGTTGCCGGGTCTCGACGATCTGGACGCCGTCGAACATCCGGAACAGCGCCCACGGTCCAGCGAACGTCCTGCCGTTAGCGCCCGACGGCGGCGGCGGCGTGATAGTCGCGCGCACCTGGCTGCGGCCACCCGGCCCGGGGAATTGCACCGACGTCGGGCTCTGCGGGCCGTGCGAATACTTCACGAGCTTGCCGTCGACGTCCAGGATGAACTGCTGGATGGTCGCGTCCATCTCGATGGCCTTGAACTCGAGCTGGATGCTCGGGTTGGCGCCGCCGCCGCGGAAGTAGACCTCGCGGATGACCTGAGCCCGCTGGAACTCCGAGAGCGCGGCAGACTGGCCCATGGCCGGGTCCTTGAAGCGCCACGGCTTCTGGCCGGTGTCCACATGCTGCGCCAGGTACTTCTGGAAGAAGCCGTCGAGCAAGCCGCCCTGCGCGAACAGGCGGGCGAAGTCCTCCGGCGTGACGTCGATGTCACTGTTTCGAACGAACGGATAGCGTCCGCCGGCCGCCTTGGTGCAGAAATCGGCCACCTGTGTCCTGAGCTCGGCGTCGATCCGCTCGCGCTCCTTCCCGACGGTTCCCTGCGTGGCGCCGCCGGTGATCGAGCTGAGCATCGAGCGGATCGGCTCCGGCTGGCCGGCGGCGTCGGTCTTCGCCTTGTTGATCGCCATGGGCGGAGGCGCCGGCTGGCCCGCCTTCTGCGCCTGATCGGCGGCGGCCAGGAATTGATAGACCTCGCCGAGCAGCTGCACCAGACCGTCGATGGGCGGCGGCGCAGTCGATCCCGGAGGTCCGCTGACGAACCGATGGATGTCGTCGAACTGGTCGTCGACCAGCGACTTCTCGAGCGCGCCCGCGGCCACGCCGGTCACGGTGGACCGCGCCTTGCTCGCCAGCTCCTGAGCCTTGTTCACGTATTCCTGCGCCTTGCCGCCAAGCCCGCCGACCTCCGGCGGAACCGAGAGCGTGACCTCTCGATCGATCGCCTTCATCAGTGGCTTCAGCGGAGTGTCCGGCGCCGACAGCACGCGCGTCATCTCGACCAGGCGCGTGAAGTCTCGGTTGTGCACGACCGTGATGTCGCCGATGTACTGTCGCCAGATCCGCCGGTAGTCTTCGAGGTAGAGCCGTTTGACGGCCTCCGCGAAGCTCGGAGTGGACGTCCCGGCGCCGCGCGAGGAGCCCAGCACCCACGCCTCTTCTTCCGCGAGCTGCACCGTGCTCGCGTCGACCTGCAAGATGAAATACCTGTAGTAGCCGTCCTTGGTGTAGAAGCCGGGCACGCCCTTGGTCAGCGGCTGCCGGCTCTGGCGCTCGAAGACCAGCATGGCCTTGGGGCCGGCCTTGTCGGTGACGGTGAACTCCCGAAGATCTTGGCTCGGCGCCCGCTTGAGCCGCCCGTACACCCGGTTCGGCAGGGAGTCGCTGCCGATGACGCCCCGCACCTTGGTGACGACGGCGTCGTTGCGCGGCACGGTCGGATCGATCCAGCCGCGATCGTAGAGCGCATCGAAGTGGACCTTCAGGGTCTTGGGGTCGGCCTCGCCGCCCAGCAGCGGCTCGCCGCGCGTCTGGTACCAGCGCCAGACGGCCTCGGGATCGAGGTGCTTGGGGTCGTACAGCATCAGATAGGTCTTCAGCGCCTCGTAGAGCTCGTCCTGACTGGCGGCGACGTCTTGCCGCAGGTACTGCTCGAGATAGCTCGCCAGCGAGGGTAGGAAGGTGTCCTGGAGCATCCGGCGGTAGGCGGCATCGCTGGCGGCCTCGAGGCGGCCGCCCTGATAGAGCCCGAAGCGCATCGAGAGCGGCACGTCGCCGTTCGCGTTGTTGGGCGTGTCCGCGACGGTGCGCACGCCGGTCAAGGTCGGCAGCAGCGAGGCCAGATCGCCCCGGGCGCCGGCGCGCACCGCCGCGACCTGCTGCTGGACCTCGCCGAACTTGCCGTTCACGTCCGCGAGGTACCGCCGGTTCTGCGCGGAGCTGGCCCACCAGGCCAAGGTGGCGAGGATCAGCACGAGACCGCACGCCGCGACCGCGCCGGTCTGGATCCACTGCCGGCGGCGCTCCCAGCGCAGGTCGAACCCGGCCAGCCCGGCTTCCTGGAAGACGACCTCGCGCAGGAAGCGCGTGAGGAAGTAGCTCTTGCCGGTCGCGTGCTGCGCGGGCAAGAGCTTGCGCTCGAGGCCAAATCCCCGCGCGAGTGCGCCCATCACGCGGTCGATGGGGCTCCCCTCCTGCGTGCCGCTCGTGAAGTAGACGCCGCGGATGATCAGCTTGGCTTCGAGCTTCGTGGGCGCGAAGGCGGCCTCGACGAACTGCACGAGCCGGTCGCGCAGCAGCGCGAACTGCTGCGGGAATCCGTAGAGCAGCGCGCGGCGCGCCGGGTCGCGCTCCTCCTCGAGCCGCTCCGGCAGCCGGTCGTACAGGCGTTGCTCGAGCCGCTGGAGCTCGGCCGAGAGTGGCTCGGGGTCGAGCCCTTCCTTTCCGTACGGCAGCGCGAAGCCCCACGCCTGCGCGCGCTCTTCCTTGCCGTAATTCGCGAAGTACTCGCTGAAGCCTGCGAGCAGGTCGCTCTTCGTCACCAGCACGTACACGGGGATGCGCAGCCCGAGCGTCTGGTAGAGCTCTTGCACCCGTGTGCGCAGCGCGCGAGCGTGGCTCTCGCGCTCGGCCGCCGACTGCTGGAGCAGATCGCTGACGCTCATGGTCACGAGGACGCCGTTGATGGGCCGGCGCGGGCGGGATTTCTTGAGGAGTGCCAGGAAGCTCTGCCACGCGGCGGCGTCGACGTCGCGGTCGCTCTGCTGTGTGGTGTAGCGGCCTGCCGTGTCGAGGAACACGGCCTCGTCGGTGAACCACCAGTCGCAGTTGCGCGTGCCGCCGACACCGCGCACCGCCTCGCGGCCGAGACGATCGGCGAGCGGGAACCGCAGCCCCGAGTTGACGAGCGCGGTCGTCTTGCCGGCGCCCGGCGCGCCGATGAAGACGTACCAGGGCAGGTTGTAGAGATACTGCTGCGAGCCGAGCGCGCGGATCCGGGTCCAGAGCGACGGGCGATCGACGCCGAACCGCAGCTTCTTCAGGAGATCGAGCGCCTCCTCGAAGCGCTGGCGGAGCTGCTTGGCCTCTTCGGCGGACGCGGACGGCTGCGCCTCCGCGACCGGAGCCTGCAAGAGCCCGTCCGCGAGCTTGGCGTTCGCGCGCTTGGCCTTGTAGCGTTGCCATCCCCACTTGACGACCGGGGTCAGCACGATGAACGCAATCTGAATGACGCGGACCCATTCCTGCTCGTACGGGCGGAAGCTGCTGATCGAGATCGACGGGCCGATCAACCAGACGAGGAGGGCGAGCGCCACGATCCCGATCGCGAGGAACACCCATCGGTTGAAGATCAGCTTCAGGATCTTGACGACGATGCTCACGGCTTTCGCTGAGCCGGGGCCTGGGCGGCGGATTCGCCGGTGGGTACGTGCAGCGTGATCTCGACCCGACGGTTCTTGGCGCGATTCTGCGGAGTGTCATTCGGCGCGACCGGCTCGGAGTCGCCCCGCCCATCGGCGCGAACGCGGGCGGCCCCGATGCTGGCGGTGATGAGCCGCGCCACGGACTCGGCACGCGCCCGCGATAGCTCCCAGTTCGACGGGAAGCGGAACGTTCTGATCGGGATGTTGTCGGAATGTCCGATCACGTCGACCTGCCCGGGCACGCGCTTGAGCGCGTCGGCGATGCGACCCAGGAGCCACTGATCGTCGTTGCCGATCGTCGCCTCGCCGGGCTTGAAGAGACCGTCGCCGAGGATGGTGACGACGCTCCGGTCGACCTGATCGTCGACCTTGACGAGCCCCCGCTGGATCTCTTCGGCAAGAAACGCCGCCAGGCGCGGCGCGGCCGCCGGCCGGGGCGGCACCGGCGCGGCGACGCGGAGCGCGGCGATGTCGGCAGCGATCTTGTCGGACGAGTGGCCCAGCGGCCACTCGAAGGCGGCGTAGACGACGACCAGGAGCACGCCGGTCACGGCCGCGACCACCCAGAGCGGCACCGCGCCGAGTCGCCGCTGGGTCGCCACCGAGAGACCGCGCCAGTTGGGCGACAGGTCGCGCTCGTACTCGCCGCGCTGCTTGCGCACGATCATGAGCAGGCGCTGGCGAATCGCCTCGAGCTGGCGCTG
>Ga0126369_10002780_pt1 | contig 12542 bp, 10 predicted proteins | sample PanSoiMetaPlot_1_FD_109646 | JGI IMG/M metagenome (GOLD analysis project Ga0126369, IMG submission 109646) | Tropical forest soil microbial communities from Panama - MetaG Plot_1 | ecosystem: Environmental > Terrestrial > Soil > Tropical forest > Bulk soil | place: Panama | collected 2016-02-17 | reverse complement strand
TTGCACCAAGGACGGACGTCTGCAGCTCGCGCCTGAGATTTTCGTTCGCGATTTGGGCCGGCTGGAGTCGCGTCTTACCGAAAACGGCAGCAACGGGCTGCTGATGATCGGCCGGCGCGAGCTGCGCAGCAACAACTCGTGGATGCACAACAGCCTGCGGCTGGTGAAGGGTCCCGCGGGATGTGTCCTGCTACTTCACCCCAACGACGCCGCCGTCCGCGGGCTGCGTTCGGGCGATGTGGCCACGGTGAGCTCCCGGGTGGGAACCGTCCAAGTACCAGTCGCGGTCACAGAGGACATGGCCCCCGGCGTGGTGAGCCTCCCTCATGGGTGGGGGCACGGGCGAGACGGGACCGCCCTAGGTATCGCCGCGGCTCATCGTGGGGCGAGTCTCAATGACCTCACCGACGAGCAGTCGATCGACGTGATGTCAGGAAACGCTGCGTTCAGCGGCATCTCCGTCACTGTTGCCAAGGCATAATTAGAAGGACCGCGGCATGCCGAGCACGTGCTCGGCGATGTAGGCGAGGATCAGGTTGGTGGAGATCGGCGCCACCTGGTAGAGGCGGGTCTCACGGAACTTTCGCTCCACGTCGTATTCGCTGGCGAACCCAAAGCCACCGTGGGTTTGAAGGCAAACGTTCGCCGCCTCCCAGGACGCCTTGGCCGCGAGGTACTTCGCCATGTTGGCTTCGGCGCCGCAGGGTTGGTTGCGGTCGAAAAGCTCACAGGCCCTCCATCGCATCAAATTGGCCGCCTCCAGCTCGACGTAACACTCGGCGATCGGGAACTGCACCCCCTGGTTTTGGCCGATCGGTCGGTCGAACACGATTCGTTCGTTGGCATAGTGGGTTGCCTTGTCCACGAACCAATACCCATCCCCGATGCACTCCGCGGCGATGAGGGCGCGCTCCGCATTAAGCCCATCGAGGATGTATTTGAACCCCTTGCCCTCCTCGCCGATCAGGTTTTCTGCTGGGACTTCCAGGTTGTCGAAGAACGCCTCGAATGTTTCGTGGTTAACCATGTTGCGGATCGGCCGCACCGTCAGGCCCTGGCCGATTGCGGAGCGGACGTCGACCAGGAAAATCGACATTCCCTCGGACCTTCGTTTCACGTCTGCGAGCGGAGTGGTGCGAGCCAATAGGATCATCAGATCCGAGTGCTTCAACCGGGAGAGCCAAACTTTTTGGCCACTCACCCGGTAGCTCTGCCCGTCCCTGACCGCCACGGTCTTCAGTTGGGTGGTATCGGTCCCAGTGGTGGGCTCGGTGATGCCCATGGATTGCAGACGTAACTCACCGCTGGCGATCTTCGGAAGGTAGTGGCGTTTTTGAGCTTCGGACCCGTGGCGCAACAGCGTGCCCATGTTGTAAAGCTGGCCGTGGCACGCGCCGGAATTCCCTCCCGAGCGATTGATTTCCTCCAGAATGACCGAGGCTTCCGCTAAGCTCAAACCGCCGCCTCCGTACTCCTGGGGGATCAGCGCTGCCATCCAGCCTGCTTCGGTCAAGGCGCGGACGAAATCCTCGGGGTAGGCGCGCTGGTAATCGAGGTTCTGCCAATACGCAGAACCAAACTGGCGGCAGAGCGCTCGCACTGCTTCCCGGATTTGCTGAAATGAGTTGTCTGACACAATCTGCTCCCGCGCCGGGTGACGGTTGTAGCCGATCTTCGCAACGTTTGGACCCGCGGGGTGTCATTTGTCTGATGGGAGCGCGGACGCCGCGCCGGCGGCGACGAGGGGGAAACCGTCTGGAAGGGAGGAACCCGTGTCAAAGTCATTTTCGAGCGTCTGGAAGACTGTTCTGAGGAGCACCCTGTGGTTGGCGATCGCGGTCTCCGTGCCGGCCGCGGCGCAAAGCCCTAACAACTGGTTGCACTTCCACAAAGATGACCAGATCACCGGCTGGAATCCGAACGAAACGATTCTAACGCCGGACACAGTGGCCAATGGGAATTTCGGAGTCGTGTGGCAATCGGACCCGGATCAATGTGGCGGCGTGGACAGCCACATGTACGCCTCCCCGCTCTACGTCGAAGGCCTGACGATGGCGACAGGAGACCAGTACGATGGAATGACCTTCAACGTCGTTTTCATAGCCAACAACAAGAATTTCGTCTGTGCGGTCGTGGCATCTGACCCGTCTGGGTGTGCTCCTCCGGGAACCGTGCTTTGGGCTTACCAGCTCGGGGCCCCCTCGGATTCTCCAGGTCAGCAGCAGGACATGATTGCCAAGGGAATTTACGGAACTCCAGCAATCGACCTGGATTCCACGCCACCTCGCCTCTATGTGGTCGGCGATACGGACATCTGCGATCCCTCGTCGCCTTGCCGAGCGCACCGCGGCTTCGCCATCGACATCACCAGCGGCAACGTCCTGGACGGCTGGCCGCTCATCTTCGACGACACCACCATCGGCGCCCAAGCGCCCCCGGGAATCCAATTAAATGGTCCGACCTTGTTCGAAGAGATTAATCACATGGACGAGCGGGGCGGACTCACCCTGAGCCCAGACAAGACGGTCCTCTACCTTACGTTTGGAAGCTACCAGGACGCCGGTCCTGGATTTTTGGTTGCCGTGGACACCGGGGTTGTTTCCGGGACGCCCGCAATCCTAAGGGTCTTTGCGTCAGCCCCCAGTGATGACCCTCCGACCCATCAGTCATCCGGAGGGATGTGGGCGCCGGGTGGAGTGGCTTTGGACGCGAACGGAAATGTCTATGCGGTGACCGGAAACCAAATCCCGGTCCTTGACCCGCCCGTTCCAGGTCACTGGGCCGAGACCATTCTCGTGTTTGCTCCGGTGGGGCCGCCGGATTTCACTTTTAACCTGATTGGTACTTACACCCCGTGGAATCACTGTCAGATGGATGAATGGGACGCCGATCTGTCTGGAAGCAGCACCATCCTGTTCGACGTCGACGCGAGCCTCACCTCAACTCCGCATCTGGTTTCGATTGGTGGCAAACAGGGCAACGCTTACCTCCTGGATCGCGACAACATGCCAGGCGATTTGACGACCCAACCGCCTTGCCACTGGATCCCCGGAGAAGCAGGCCACCGGACACATTTGGATCCGACTTCAAGTCCTTTTGTGTATGGACCCCCGGAGACGTCACTCTTCGGCCCGGAGCTTCACGACTATTACCAGAGCGAAGATGGGCTTGGCGAGCCGAGGCCTGGTCCGTTGAACCTCTTCGCCCCCTATCAGGAAGATTGCCATCAGGGGAATCTGGCACGTGGTCGTACCACGCCCGCCTATTTCAAGGATGCCAACGGGCAGGTCTACGTGTTCTTCACTGGATCCACCAAACCAGGCCTCTGCAGCATTGATCCAACGTTCCCATCGATAGCGCGGACCAAACTCGTCACTCCGGCGCCAGATCAGCCTGCGTACCTGGCCTTCGATGCGTACGACGAGGGGATTGTGTTCAGGAACCCGGGAACTGCCGTCATCAGCAGCAATGGGGGTGACTTCTCCACCGCGATATTGTGGTTGGTAGATCCGAACAGGCTCCGTGCGGATCCGCAGGGGCAAATCGACAATCAGCCGATCCTGTATGCCGTCGAGGCTAGCACCATGCAAATGCTGCGGGTGGTGTACAGGAGCCCCGATGGCGATACCCTAAATTCAGGCAAGTACTTTCACCCGATCGTGGTCAACGGCATGGTGTTCGTCGGCACCAACTCGATCACCGCTTACGGGCTGAGGCCATAAACGCAAACGCGGCTAGACGGCAAAGCGGAAGTTGATGATGTCGCCGTCGTTCACAACGTACTCCTTTCCCTCCAGCCGCAGCCTTCCCTCATGGCGGGCTTTGCTCTCGCTGCCCGCGGTGATGAAGTCGTTGTAGTGCATCACCTCCGCGCGGATAAACCCTCGCTCTAGATCGCTGTGGATTCGCGCCGCGGCTCGCGGCGCTCTGTCTCCGCGGCGGATGGTCCAGGCCTTGACCTCGTCCTCGCCGACGGTGAAAAAGGAAATCAAGTCGAGCAGCCGATAGGCGGCACGGATGAATCGCGCCCGCGCCGGTTCGGCGATTCCCAAAGAGTCCAGAAAGTCGCGCTGATCCTTCGGCTCAAGCTGCGCGATTTCCGCTTCCACTTCCGCGGAGAGCGCAATCGCGTTCGCTCCGCGCTGCTGGGCCGCTTCAGTCACCTCCGCCGACGCGGGAGTACTCGCGGCCTCCTCCGGCACGTTGACCGCGACCAGCATCGGCTGCCGGGAGAGGAAATGAAAATGCGCCATCTCCTTTTCCTCGGCTTCGCTCCAACGCATGGTGCGCAGCGGATGGCTGCCCTCGAGGTGTTCGGCGAGGCGCGACAGCTCGTGGAATTCGGCGGTTCCCTTCCCGTGCTCTTTGCGCAACCGATCGAGCCGCTTCTCCACCAGCCCCATGTCGGCCAGCACCAGCTCGGCATCGAAGTCGCGCAACTGTCGCAGCGGGTCTGGGGGAGAACCATCGCCGCCTGGAAAAGCCCGAACCACCAGACAAAAAGCGTCGACATCGGCCAGCGCCTTGATCGAGTCGGCATCCAGGCCAGAGCCTTTTCCGCGAGCGCCGGGCAAATCGACGAAACTCATCTCCGCGTAGGTCTTCTTCCGTGGCTTGTAGATGTCCGAAAGCGCATCGACGCGTGGGTCGGGAACCTTGATCGTCCCGAGGTTGGTGTGGCCGTGAGCGCCGGAGCTGTCGCGATGCAAGCCGGTCAGGGCGTTGAAGAGCGTGGTCTTTCCAACCAATGCGTAACCCACCAGTCCGGCCTTCATCGCGTCCTCGCTTTCTACTCTCCGTTGCCCGGGTGCACTCGATGTCAAAGTCGCGACGGATTGGCAATCAGGAACTCGCGGCGGTGTAACTTTCTTGGGACAAGATCGCGCTCCGATTGTCATCAATTCTTGTTCGCTGCTGCGCTAGCCGCTTGTTTTCTATGGGTGCAACGGGCGCGCATCGATCAGCGCTCGCCATCCAACTGTTAGCCAAACGTTAGGATTCGGCTTCTGGCTGGGTGCTACCCCTGCGCCGCGAAAAAGGGGGTCATCCAATGACCAGATTTGGAGTTCTTGTTTCTGTGCTCTGCGTCGGCGCGCCTTCGATGGTGTGGGGGGAATGCAGGCTTCATTCCGCGCGGGGGGACATCGAGCGAGTCGTTTACATTGTTTTTGACAACATGCATTTGCGCCGGGACGACCCCAACGTGCCGTCGGACTTGGAGCAAATGCCGAATTTGCTCAACTTCCTAAGCCAGCAGGGAACGCTGCTCACGAATCACCACACCCCTTTGATTTCACACACGGCCAACGACATTCTGACCGGCCTGACCGGCGTTTATGGCGACCGGCATGGCGTGCCCATCGCCAACTCTTTTCGTTACTTCAATCCCGACGGGACCAGTAACCCGGGCGTTTCCTTCGCCTACTGGACCGCTCCGCTCTTCGATCCCTCCAATCCCCCGGTTCAGACCGATACCTTGCCCAACATGCTGACGCGCGAGGGGCTGAACGCCCCGGCTCCGTGGGTCCCTTACACGCGCGCCGGATGCGACTTCGCGACCGCCGCCAACGCCAACATCGTGCTCGAGAACATCGCCATTGATATTCCGACGGTCTTTGGTCCGGACTCGCCCGAGGTACAGGAAGTCATGGAAAATCCGGGGCAAGCGTTCGCCGACTTCGTGGGCATTGGAGTTCACTGCGCCCCGAATTCAGCGCGTTGCTCCGAAGAGAACAACGGCAAGCCCGATCCGCTGCCGGATGAGCCGGGTGGTTACGACGGATATCGCGGGCTGTTTGGGCACAAGTACGTGGCGCCGGTGTTGGATCCCTCGGGCAACCCGCTGGTTGATCTCGATGGAAACATCATTATGGACAGCACCGGCCACATCGGTTTCCCCGGCTTCGATGGAATGCATGCGCGAGTGACTCTCTCGTACGTGGCCCAGATGCTGGAGGCAGGGATTCCTGTCGTCTACGCGTACATTTCCGACACCCACGACAACCATGACATCGGGCAAGCGTATGGGCCGGGCGAGGCGGGCTACGTCCAAGCGCTTCAGGAGTATGACAGGGCGTTCGGTCAGTTCTTTGCCCGCTTGGCGAACAGCGGCATCACTGCGGACAACACTCTGTTCGTGATCACTTCGGACGAGAACGACCACTTCGCGGGTCGGCTAGGAACGCCCGAGGGATGCGATGGTATCAACGTGCCTTGCAACTACGGGCGCACCCCGCCGAACATCGACATTGGCGAGTTGACCACGAACCTGACGGGGCTGCTCGCTCGCGAAGGAGTCACCGCTCCCTTCTCGGTGCACTCCGATTCGGCTCCCAACATTTACGTCACCGGCAATCCGCCTCGTGAAAACTCAGCGGTGCGAGACTTCGGACGCGCCCTGGGACGAATCGAAGTTCCCGATGTTTATACGGGCGAAATTGTACATCTCAACAACTACTTGGCGGACCCGGTCGGGATGAACCTGCTGCACATGATCACCGCCGATCCGGCCCGCACGCCGACGCTGACGATGTTTGCCAAGCCCGACTACTTCGTGGTCACCGGGCCGTCGACTTGCACCGATCCAGAGATGACCTGCGTCACGCAGGGTCCAGCCTTCGCTTGGAATCATGGCGACAACACCCAGGACATCCTTGTCACGTGGGCCGGCATCGTTGGGCCTGGCGTGCAACGGCGCGGCCAAGATGGAAGCGTCTGGACCGACCACGCGGATCTTCGTCCCACCATCCTGTCGCTGTTGGGATTGGTCGACGATTATGGACACCAGGGCCGATTGATCGACCAGATAGTTCACCTCTTCGCATTGCCACGCGAGGTGCGGCGCCACGAGAACGTGTTTCGAAACCTCAGCGGCGTTTACAAACAGCTCAATGCCCCGGTTGGGGCGCTGGCGAGCGATGGCCTGAGAATTTCCAATTATGCGGTTTCCAGCGGCGATGACACTCAGGACGTGGCCTACGCCATCTTCGAGAGCTACTTGGCCAGCGTGGCCGAGCGACGCAATCTCCTCGCCGAGCAGATGGAAGCCCTTCTCGAGGGGGCCACCTTCCAAAATCGCCCCATCGATACCGCTGAGGCCCGAAGGCTGATTTCACAAGGGACCGAGCTGATCGACGAAGTCCACCAGATCGCGGACCTGGTTGCTCCTTAGTCGTCCCTCGCTGAGGAAGGGGGCGGCGCGGAGCGCGTGCAACGGGTTGTGAGTGGCAGCGGCCGTCCGACGCGACCCGGACGGTTCGCTGGGTTGCGCATCTTCGCACTCGCAATTCGTTCACGCGCTCGCGCTGACGCCCTCCGTTAACCTCTCGCCAGTACTTTCGCGCGCTGCGTCACCCCGCGGCGCCGACCTGGATATGAAAGTTGCATACGAAGCTGCCATAACGAGCAACGACATTCCATCGGCGCTGCAAACATTGCGCGGAGGGTTCATAGCGATGAGGCCAGACGCAAAAAAAGCGCGACGCATTTCGAGCCGCGCAAAAAAAGCCACTTTTTTCAACATCGTTGGGTTGCTGACACTGGGACTGCTGTTTCCAGCCGCCAGCCTCGCGCAAACGGTGAAGATCGGTGTCATCAACTCGGTGACTGGCCCTGAAGCCCCGATCGGTGAAAACCTCGGCAACGGAATCAAGCTCGCCGAGGAGGACCTGGCCAAAGAAGGGATCAAGGCCAATCTGGTTTGGGAGGACGACACCGGTAAGCCTCAAATCGCGATGAGCGCGATGGAAAAGCTGGCCACCCGAGACGGGGTAGCGGGGGTGGTCGGGCCATATACCTCCGCGAGTGCGAACGCGGTCGCGAAGCTGGCCCAGCGCTACCACGTGCCGCTGTTGGTCCCCGCCGCGGCCAAGGAGGAGATCACCCGCCAGGCGTATCAGTGGGTGTATCGGTTGAATGCCCCCGCCAACATCTATGCTCAGGTTCTCCTGGATGCAGTAACGGAGTTCGGCAAGCCGAAGACTATCGCCTTCATTTACGAGAATACCGACTTTGGAACCTCTACGGCCGATGCGGGAAAGAAATACGCCGAGAAGAAGGGCATCAAGATCGTGGCCGATGAGTCGTATTCCAAAGGCTCACCGGACTATCGATCCACCCTTACCAAGGTGAAATCGTTCAACCCCGATCTGGTGTTCATGGTCTCGTACGTGGTCGACGCCGTTTTGTTGATGCGCCAGGCCAAGGAAGTTGGGCTTCGGCCGCAGGCGTTTCTCGGCGGAGGCGCAGGCTTCACCACCGCACAGTTCGCCAGTGAAAAGGACATTTCGAACTCAGTGCTTACCTCGACCCAGTGGTCAGACGATGTGAAGTGGCCCGGAGCCGCGGAATTCGGGCAGCGCTACCGGGCGAAATTTGGAAAGGAAGCGACCTACCATGCCGCTTGTGCCTATGCCGCGATGATGATCATGGGCGAGACCGCGGCCAAGCAGGGCGGCGATCGGAAGAAGGTCCGGGAGGCGCTTGCGTCCGGCAAGTGGAACGGAATCATGGGCGAAGTGAAGTTCGAGAACTACGACGGTTACACCAACCAAAACAAGCATCCGATGCTGGTGCTGCAAATCCAGCGTGGGAATTACATCGCCGTCTACCCGCCTCAGTTCGCCACTGCGAAGCCCGTCTTTCCGTTCCCCGGCTGGTAACGAGGAACCTTCAGCGCGATGCGCGTCCTTCTCCAATCCGCGGCGAGCGGGATCCTGATCGGAGGCGTGTACGCGCTCGTGGGGATCGGCCTCACCATCATTTACGGGGTGATGCGGGTGATCAATTTCGCCCACGGTGAGCTGCTGATGATCGGAATGTACCTGACCTGGATCATCTTCACCTGGCTCGGAGTCGATCCCTTTGTATCGATTGTCTTCGTGATTCCGCTGACGTTTTTGTTCGGTGCTTTTCTGCAGACGACTTTGATCAACCGCGTGCTTAACGCGCTGCCCCAGAACCAGATCCTGCTGACGATTGGCCTGGGGCTGATCGTCAGCAACGTGGTGATGCTGATCTTTACGTCTGACTACAAGATCATCACCACCGGCTACAGCTCGAGCACCCTGAATTTCGCTGGGTTGCGGCTGTCGACACCGCTGGCGATCTCGCTTGCGATCACCACCGTGATCACCACCATTCTTTATTTGTTCTTGCTCAAGACCGACACCGGCCAGGCGATCCGGGCGACCGCGCAGGATCGCGACGCTGCTCAGCTGATGGGCATCAACGTGAAGCGGATGTCGGTGCTCGCGTTCGGGATTGGCACTGCTCTGGCGGGAACCGCTGGCTCGCTGATTTCGCCCACCTATTACATCTTTCCCCAGGTGGGGGGTGCCTTCACCCTCAAGGCCTTCGTGATCGTGGTGCTCGGCGGAATGGGAAGCGTGGTGGGGGCGACCCTGGGTGGCATCATCATCGGAGTCACCGAGTCGCTCGCCGCGGTCTACATCTCGTCCGGAATGAAGGAGGTCTTCGTCTACGTGCTTTTCCTCCTGGTCCTCCTCTTCAAGCCTTCCGGCCTGCTCGGCAGCTCGCGAATGTAACTGGAGCTTTCACTTGAGAGCGCTCGACGACAAACCTGTTTCCCGCGCGCGCGGCTCCGCCCGCCTGTGGTGGCTTTTGATCGCGGCGGTGATGGCGGGGCTGATTGCCTTTCCTCAGGCGATGTCCAGTCCCTACGGGCTCCACCTCATGATTCTGCTCTTCCTCTCGGTGGCGATGGGCGAGAGCTGGAACGTCATCGGGGGCTACTGCGGCCAATACTCGGTGGGCCATGCCGCGTACTTCGGAGTGGGCTCCTATGCCACCCTGATGCTCCTACAGTACAAGCACGTCGCCCCGTGGTGGGGAGTATGGGTGGCGCTGGTCGCGGCGCTGGTGGTTTCATTGGTGATAGGAACCATCTGCTTTCGGTTGCGGGGGCCTTACTTCGTCCTCGCCTCGATCGCGGTCGCTGAAATCATCCGGTTGATCGTTCTCAATTGGAAACAGTTGACCAACGGAGCCGAAGGTATCCTGCTGGCCGACTTGCCCGCGCTCAAGCTCGGCGACACGGTGATCACCGACTGGCTCTCGAAGACGCCCTTCTACTATTTGGGATTGGCTCTGGCGCTCACCACGCTGCTGGTGAACTACCTGGTTCAACATTCAAAGCTCGGGTATTACCTGCAGGCGATCCGGGAAGACCAAGACGCCGCCCACTCGCTGGGGATCAACCTCTCCTTCTACAAGAACGTGGCGCTCGCGATCTCCGCGTTATTTACCGCGCTCAGCGGCATCTTCTACGGACTGTACATTGGGTTCATCGATCCGCCGTCGGTGTTGGGTGTGGATCTGTCGGTTCAGATGGTGCTGATCTGCATCATCGGTGGAATCGGCACCAACTTCGGCCCGGTCGTGGGCGCCTTGGTCCTGGTTCCGCTCTCTGAGGCTCTACGAGCCAATCTTCTGACAAAGCTTCTGTTCGCCATCGGAGTGGTGAGGGAAAGCTCGGCCGTGGGCGGTTTCTTGAAGGAGAACCTCGCTCACGCCCATGTTTTGATTTACGGAATTTTGGTGGTGGTGGTGATCCTGTTCATGCCCGACGGGGTCCTGGGGTTCGCCAAGAAGCTGATCGCTCGTGGCGCGCGGCAGCTGTCGGAAGCGCCTCAACCTTTGGTGGGAGGCCTGCATGGCCCTACTCGAGATTAAGCATGTGTTCAAATTCTTCGGCGGGCTAGCGGCGCTGAGCGACGTGGTGTGCTCGGCCGAGCAGGGGAAGATCCTCGGCCTCATCGGTCCGAACGGTTCCGGAAAGACCACTCTCTTCAACTGCATCACCGGATACTACCCGCCGTCTAAGGGGGACGTGGTCTTCAAGGGGCAGCGGATCAACGGGTTGCAGCCGGATCGGGTGTGCAAGTTGGGGATGGCTCGAACCTGGCAGAAGGTGCGCCCGCTGGCGAAACTCACGGTGCTGGACAACGTCATGGTGGGGGCGCTGGCTCGAACCAACTCGCTGAAAGTGGCCCGCGAGGCCGCGATGGAGCACCTGAAGCTGGTGCGGATGGAGCGCAAGGCGCACTTCCTCGCCGGGGGGCTCTCGATCGGCGAGCGCAAGAAGTTGGAAGTGGCTCGAGTCTTGGCGACCCAGGCGGAGCTGTTGCTTCTCGACGAGGTGATGGGCGGCCTCAACACCGTGGAGAGCGAGGAGATCATCCAGCTGATCCTGGACATCAAAAAGCGCGGGCTCACCCAGATGGTGATCGAGCACGACATGAAGGCGATCATGCGGATTTCCGATCGGATCGTGGTGCTCAACTCGGGTGAGAAGCTGGCGGAAGGCTCGCCACGGGAAGTGGTTCAGAATCCAGCGGTGGTCACCGCCTACCTGGGGGATGCCAACGTTGCTTAAAGTCAACAAGCTCAACTTCAGCTACGGCGACTTGAAAATCCTCTGGGACATCGACCTCGAGGTCCGCCCCACGGAGATCGTCACCGTGGTGGGCGCCAACGGCGCGGGAAAATCGACGACGCTGAAGAACATCTCCCGGCTCCTGCGCCCGCAAAGTGGCTCGATCGTTTTCGATGGCGTGAACTTGAACCAGCTCGAGTCCCACCAGGTGGTGGAACTGGGGATCGTCCAGGTTCCCGAGGCGCGTAGAATCTTCCCGGAGATGACGGTCCTTGAGAATTTGCGGATGGGCTCTTACCTGAAGGCCACCCGAAAGGATCGCGCCCGCAACGTGGATCGGGTATTTGCGCTGTTTCCCCGCCTCAAGGAGCGCACCAAGCAGCTCGGAGGGACGATGTCCGGAGGGGAGCAGCAGATGCTGGCGATCGGCCGGGGGCTGATGGGTAATCCCAAGCTCCTCCTCCTCGACGAGCCTTCGCTGGGCTTGTCCCCACTCTTCGTGAGCAACATTTTTTCAATCATCCGCGAAATCAATCGGCAGGGGACAACCATTTTGCTGGTGGAGCAGAACGTCTATCAGTCCCTGAACATCGCCCACCGAGGGTACGTGGTGGAGACCGGAAGGGTGGTGCTCACCGGACCGGGACCAGAGCTGCTCGGCAACGAGCACGTGAAGAAGGCCTTCCTAGGGATGTGACTCATGGGGAATCAGAAGCGCAACAAGGTCGGCGATTGGATGACTCGTCGCCCGGTTAGCATCGAGGAGGACTGCTCGATCATCGAGGCGATGCATCTGCTCAAGGAAAAGAACATCCGCCGCCTGCCGGTGATGCGAAATGGCAGGGTCGCGGGCGTGGTGACGGAGAAGATGCTGCTGGGCTTCAGTCCGGGAATAGCGAGCTCGCTGGACACCTGGGAGGCCCACTACCTGCTGAGCAAGACGCCGGTCAAGGCGGTGATGAATCCCAAGCCCCACGTGGTCACTCCCGAGACTGATATCCGCGAGGCGGCAAAACTTCTCCACGATCGGAAGCTCAATGGCGTTTTGGTGGTTGACCCAGAAGGGGAATTGGTTGGAATTTTCACCACCACCAATGCTTTAGAGGCGCTGATCGCATTTGCGACCACGGTGTGAGCAATGAAGCGA
>Ga0126369_10002779_pt1 | contig 12542 bp, 7 predicted proteins | sample PanSoiMetaPlot_1_FD_109646 | JGI IMG/M metagenome (GOLD analysis project Ga0126369, IMG submission 109646) | Tropical forest soil microbial communities from Panama - MetaG Plot_1 | ecosystem: Environmental > Terrestrial > Soil > Tropical forest > Bulk soil | place: Panama | collected 2016-02-17 | reverse complement strand
ATCGGCCGCATGCCGCTGCCGCGAATTTTCAGCTTCGCCGTCAGCCGGCTGCCGCCCGAGACGCGAAGCTCCTCGCGCGAAATGGGCACGCGCGTCACCGAGGTCATGCGTACGGCCGGCGTCCTGAACAGCAGGTACGTGCCGTACGAGATGGGGATCAGCGCAAGCAGGAACACCACGGCGGCGGCGTCGACGAGATTCGGTTTCCGGCGTGCGGACCCCGCCGATCCGACCATCGCGCAGAATCCCACGGCGCCAATCCATATCAGATACGGGATGACGAGACCGCGCAGGCGCAGCAGCGTACCGACGTTGCCGTTGGTCAGCGCCAGCGCCGCAGCGGTAGGCGCTGCGAAGCCGACCAGCACGGCCGTCGTGAGCCGATCGCGCCGCCACCCCGCGAAGATGCCGGCCGGCAACGCCAGCACGAGCACGTACCAGGCGATCTGCTCTGGCAGAAAGGCCAGCTCGCGCATCGACTCGATCTGCCAGGGCGCCGGCACAACGAAGAAGCTCGCCGCGGCGCGAGTCACGAATCGCGCCGCCTCGTCGGGCGTGAGCGTCAGCGTCGACGCCGCCGGCGTGCCCGGGTTCCAGTAGAAACCGGCATCCAGCAGCTTGTACGCGTGTCCCACCGTGAAGACGTGACCCGTGTGAATCTTCGCGGCCGACTCCAGACCGCCGATGATCGACGCTTCGACGGTGGGCCGAGACGAGGCGACGCCGACCACGAGCACGGCAGTCAGCGTGGCGACCGCGATCGTTCGCTTCGACATGGAAACAACGCATGCAGCGAACCCGAGGGCGAGGCCGAGCGCCATCAGGGGGAGCGTGCCGGGCCGCAGGTCGCGCGCGGCCACGGCGGCTCCTGCTCCGACAACGGCAGCGAGCGCCCGCGACCGCCACGCCGGCCGCCGCGCCGTCTCGATTGCGCAGGAGACGACAATTGCGCCCAGGCAGAAGTAAAGCGGCTCCTTCAACAACGACACCGACCAGAAGAACAACGTCGGCCAGCAGAGCAGCCAGACGAGCCCGAGAGACGCGGGCAGCGGGCCGAACGCGCCGCGCGCCCGGTGAAACAACAGCAGCGAGCCGACGCAGAACAACAGCACGTTGAGCAGCCGGCCGGCGTACGGCGTCGGGCCGAAGACGAGTTCGACCGCGGTAAGGGCGGTCACGAAGCTGTTCCGGCCATATTCGTCGAAGGCGACGAAGAAATCGTACTTGGTGACGGGCAGACCGAGCAGTATCGCGCGCGTTCTCAGCGCGCGCGACATCGTGTAGGCTTCGTCACCGGTCGTCGCGCCGACAAATTGATCGTTGTGATAGGGCAGCTGCCGCAGAAAGATCCCGCCGATGACGACCAGCCTGGCCGCAAGCGCCAGCGCGAGAATCACCGCGACGCGGCGCCGTTCGTCCGGGGGCAGGCCGCGAAGGAGGAGCGGCAACGCGGCCGCGCCGAACAGCAACACACAGATGGTGAGCGGCGTCAGTGTGTAGACCGCTGCGATCAACACTCCCGCCGCCACGCTCAACGCCAGTCGTTGCGCCATCGCGGCTGCGAGGATAACAGATAGCCTTCTTGAGTATCATCTAAACATCATTCTTGTCTGAACACAGACGAAACTTTGCAGGCGACTGGCGCGCGCACGCCGCGCTCGTCGGCGCCGCCGCGCTGGTGACCGGGCTGGCTTGGATGGCGGTCGTTCCGCCGTTCGAGGGAACCGACGAGTCGCACTTTTACAATCTCGCGCGCCAGTTCGCCGCGCGTCCCGAGCGCCGCGAGCTGCTGCTGTTCCGATTGTCCGCGCCGATCATCCGGAGCCTGTCGCCGGCGGCAGACTACGTCGCGCCTGAATACAATCCCGCGTTCAAGTTCGTGAACAACAACGAGCGCGGCAAAGTGAACCGGTTCGTCCACGACCGACCTGTTGCGCCGCGCGAACACGTTCGCACTCTGGTGGCGCTCCGGGGCGTCGTCGTCGTGCTGAGCGTGGCGACGGTGCTGATGATTTTTGCGATCGCGCGCATGAGTCTCGCCGACGCCTCGCTCGCGCCTCTCGTCGCGTGCCTCTGCCTCTGGATTCCGCAGTTCTGCTTCGTCAACGCCACGTTCCACCCGGAGGCGATCACGCGGCTCTTCGCCGCGGCGGTCACGCTCGTCATCGTCGCCCGCGCGACGGGGCGCCTCGCGCGGGTTGCGGCCTGGTTGCTGTTGCCGCTGACGATCGCGCTGGCGCCGCTGGTCGATCGGCAAGCCTTGTTTCTTGCGCCGTTCGCGGCGCTGGCGCTCGTCGCGACCGAGCGCACGTGGAAAGCGCGCGCCGTTGCGGCGATCGCGATTGTCGTGCCGATCGCGGCGGCGGCGCAGATTGTGCTGGAGCATACCGAGCTCGGCACCGATCTGTCGCCGTGGCGCCACGCCGTCTTCCACCCGTTCAAACCCTTCACGACCGCCGATCCGACGCGCGGCTTCCTCGGCCCCGGCGCGCCGTACTACGCGTACGAGTTCGTCCCGAAGCTGTTCGAGGGGTTCTGGGGATGGATGGGGCAGCCGAGCATCCTGCTGCCGGCCTGGCTGTTCGCGGCGCTGCTCGTCGCGACGCTGCTGGCGCTGGCGGGTCTGGTGCTCCGGCTGTGGGGTCCCAAGCCGGCGACGCAAGGCGAGCGGGGCCGGCTGCATGCGCGGCGGCTGATGGCCGCAGGCATCGCCCTGATGTGTCTGCCGATCGTCTATGCACCGGCGCTCGCCGGCCTGGACCTGTGGTACGGCCGCTGGCTGTTCGCGATGCTCGGGCCGATCATGATCGGTCTCGTTCTCGGAGGCGCCGAGTTCGTCGCCGTCGCCGGACGCCGGCCGCATCGGACCGCGATCGTCGTCGGCATCACGGCGGCTGTTGTCGCGGCGCTCTGGACGACCTCGACGGGCGCGGATCTAAAGGTCGCGTTCCGCACCTATCACTACGGCGATCGCGCGCTCGGCCTCAACACGATGAACGACACCGTGATCGGCCTGGGCATCGTCGCCGTGCTGATTGAGGTCGGCGCTCTCGTCTCATGGCGACCGCGCGTCCCGGCGTTAGCTGCGTTCTGTACGGCAATCGTTTTCGCGAACGCCATCCTGTTGATCGCGTTCGTGCGTCCGCTCTACGCGCCGCTGACGGCCGACGACTACGCCGGCCTCGTCTCGCGCTATCTTGCGGCGCACGAGACCATTCGCGCCGCGGACGTGTACGTGTCGGCGGTGAAGTCGTATCCGCAGGCGGCGGCCCTCCGATCGCTCGCCGATCGGTCGCCGAGCCTGCTGCTGGGGGGCAGCTCGTCGTCGGCTCGCACGCTGTTCTGGCAGTGGGTGGCGCGCGGCAATCCGCTGCGCGATCGCGACGCGCTGCTCATGCTGGCGAACGATCTGCGGCTGAACCCCGAGTCTCAGCCGCCGCCAGCGGACGCGCTCGAGCGCGTGCTGGCCGAGGCCGAGGAGCAACCCGATCTCGCCGAGGCTGCCGTGCTCGTTCGCATGGCAGTCGCGCCCGAAAGCCGTACCGTCGAGACGGCATGGCGGGCCATCGACGCGGGGCACGGCCAGCGGCTCGACAAGAGTTTTCGCAACCGCGAGGTGGTCATCGACGGCTTCACGGCCCACCCCATCTCGTCCGGCGGCACACAGCTCATGATCTACTTCCGCGCGTTTGGCAACGACCTGTCGAGCCGCAGGCTGTGGATGCATGCGTACCAGCCTGGCGTCACGACGTCGTGGCTCGAACCCGACCCGGTGCTCGCACCCGCTCAATGGACGAGAGGCGAGCCCATGTGGGAGTTGTTCGAGCTGCCGCCGGGTCTTTACGTAGCCTACGCGGGCGCCTGGGTGGGCAACGACATCGGCGGTTCCGTGCAGTTGGGAGTGGTGCCGTAACATGCCGAACGCGCTTCACTCGATCGACGTGGTGATGGTGGCGGTGTACTTGGTGGCGCTCGCCGCCATCGGAGTGTACTTCTCGCGCCGGCAATCGACGCTGAGCGACTTCTTCCTCGCGCGGCAATCGATGGCGTGGCTGCCGGTCGGCCTGTCGCTGATGGCCGCGCTCGATAGCGCCATCGACTACCTGATGCAGCCCTCGGCGACGATTCGATACGGGCTGATCCTGCTCGTAGGCACGAGCTCGTGGCTGTTTCTGTATCCATGGGTCGCGCACGTCACCCTGCCGTTCTATCGGCGCCTGAATTACTTCACGGCGTACGAGTATCTCGAGGCTCGCTTCGACGTGCGGGTGCGCGCGCTGGCATCCGGCATCTTCATCATCTGGCGTCTCGGCTGGATGGCCACGGCGATCTACGTGCCTTGTCTCGCGATCAGCGCGGCGACCGGCGGCGCGATTCCCGTTACGCCGACGGTCCTCGTGCTGGGAGCGCTGGTGACGGTCTACACGGCGCTCGGCGGTATTCAGGCCGTGATCTGGAACGACGTCATGCAGTTCTGCGTGCGCTTCGGCGGCCTGGCCACGGTGGTCGCCATCGCCGCGCAGTCGGTGCCGGGCGGCGTCGCGGCGATTTGGCGCGCGGCCGACGCCGGCGGCAAGACCGTCATCATCGCACCGATCGCCGGCTCGGCGGGCGGCGTGCTGGCGCAGATCACCGCGTTCTTCGAGCAGCCGCTCAACATCGTTTCGATCATGTGCGCGCTGCTGGTCGGCCGCATGGCCGCCTACGTCGGCGATCAGATCATGGTGCAGCGGCTTCAGACTACGCGGTCGCTGAAGGACGCGCGGCAGGCGTTCGTCGTCAATGCCGCCGGTGACACGATCTGGATGTTCGCGTTGTCATTCGTGGGCCTCGCGCTGTTCGCATACTTTCAGCATCGCCCGCTGCCGGCGGACATGGCGACCGACAAGATCCTGCCGTATTTCGTGTCGCTCACGTTCCCGCGCGGTCTCGTCGGTCTCGTCATCGCCTCGATCATGGCTTCGTCGTTGTCGAGCGTCGACTCCGCCATCAATTCGTGCACGTCGGTGGTCGTCGTCGACTTTTATTACCGCCTGATCCTCCGGCAGCCGACCGACCGGCGCTCCGCCGCCGCCAGTCGGAGCGACGTGCTGGTCTCGCGCGTCGCGACCGTCGGGTTCGGCGGCGTTGGAACTGTGCTCGCCGCGAACGTCGCGCGCATCGGCAGCCTGCTGGAGATCGCGAACAAGCTGATCAACGCGTTCACGGGCCCGCTCTTCGGCATCTACCTGCTGGCGATGTTCAGCCGGCGTGCGGCGAGCGGCGGAACGCTCGTCGCGGGACTCGTCGGCACGGCGACCAGCTACTACGTCGCTTACCACACGCCGATCGGCTTCATGTGGCCCTCGACATTCGGCCTGTTCGCGACGCTCGCCGTCGGCTGGGCGCTGAGCCTGCTGTTGCGCACGCGGCCGTCTCCGGAGGCGCTGCGCCTGACGTGGTGGTCGGTGATGCGGCAGCCTGAGGCGGCCGGAAGTCGCGGAGCGCTCGCGGGGTTCGCCGCGGAGTCGTGATGCAGGCGCTGATTGACGTTCTCAAGCAGGTGGCGCGTCCGACGTCGATCACGTTCCTGATCGCGACGCTCGCCGCAGGCGTCGTGATCTCGTTCCTTCCGCGCACGCGGCGGGCCGGTCGCTGGTACTTCGCCGCGCTTCTGCTGTTCTACTGGATCGCGTCGGCGCCGGCGTGCGCCGAGCGCCTGATTGCGTGGCAGGGTGGCCAATACCACCCGCTGTCGAGCGCCGCCGACGCGCGCGGCGCGACGGTCGTCGTCGTCCTCGGGGCGGGGAACATGACGTTTCAGGCGAGCGGGATGTCGCTCAATCAGATTTCGTGGACGGCGGCGCTGCGTCTGCTCGAAGCGGCGCGGCTGTACAACCTGCTCGACCACCCGACGATCGTCGTGTCGGGAGGCATCACCAGGCGTGGGGAAGGTGAGCGATCGGAAGGCGACGCCATGCGCAGCGCGATCCTCGAGCTCGGCGTGCCCGCGGACCACATCCTGGTCGAATCGGAGTCGCAGACGACGCGCGACGAGGCGCGCATCGTCGCGCGGATGCTGGCCGACCGGCCGCGGCAGCCGATCGTCCTCGTCACGTCGCCAACGCATATGGTTCGCGCGCTGGCCGTGTTCAGATCGGCCGGGCTGGATCCGATTCCGTCGGCCTCGGCGTTCAAATCGGATCACTCGCTCGAGTCGAAGCGATGGGCGCCGAGCGATCTCGGGCTCCTGCTATTCGATACGTTCGTCTACGACGTGCTCTCCAACTGGTACTACCGGCTCCGCGGCTGGATGTGATCGCATCGAGAGCCTTGCGGCCGCGCATGTCGCGAGCGCGCCGGTGATTGGGAGCACATGGATCGAAAACCGGCCGGGATATACCCACCCGTACGCCACGAACGCGCTCGCGATCGACGCCCAGAAAAACAGGACCGCCGCAGCGGGCAGGTCGCGCAGCCGCGGGACGCCGGCCAGGCTCAGGAGGCCAACGAGCGCGCCAAGCATCACAGGCAGCGCGTACACGTCGAAGCGCGGCGGATCGTTCACGGTCAGCACCTTTCCGACGCTGGTCGCGAGGTTCTCGAGAATCGTCGAGAGCGCGAGCCTCGGCTGCCACACGGCGACGATGTAGCGTTGCGTGCCGTAGAAGACGCTGAACACGCCCGTGTAGTGATACGTACGCCACGCGAAGAACAGCAGGCCGACGGCCAGGCAGCTCCAGACGGCGGTTACGGTCGACCACGCCACACGACGCCGCCACGCCGATGGGTGCGGCAGATCGCGAACCCGCACGTCGAGCGGCAGCGCGAATATCGAGATGCCCGCCGCCATGATGCCGTTGTTCAGGCGCGTGTAGAACGCGAGCGTCGCAAGAATTCCCGCGGCGATCGCGGGCGCCCAGCCGCGCCGCCGGCTCCTGATCGCGCAGAGCGCCGCGATGCTCAGCAGTCCAGCCGACGAGATCTCGCCGAGCCCGAATCCCATCAGGTAATGCGCCGTGCCGAGCACGAAGACGGCGAGCGGAACGGCGGCGCCGACGACTCCCCACCGGAAGCCGGCGAACGTCCGCGTGATGTGGAAGCTGACCATCGAACCCGCCGCCAGCGCGAAACCGTCCCAGAATCGTTCGCCTACGCTCGAGTCGCCGAAGATCGCATGCAGCACACCGACGATCCAGCGGTAGAACGGCTGGAAGTAGAACGTCGGGCTGCCGCCCTCGAGCCAGTAGCCCTGCATGACGATCCGGTAGGCGTAGCGCTGATACATCCAGAAGTCGTTGCCCCACTCGTAGAGCCGCCCGCGGCCGATGTCGGGATAGCCGTTCATCAGCACGAAGGCGAGCCACGGGACGATGACGAGGAGGAATGCGCCGCGCATGTTGCGATGGCGCGGCGGGACTGGAACCGCGGCGGCGGCGGCGAGACCGACGACCATCCATGCTGCCAGGCCGGTTTTGTCGGCGTGTCGGAGCATGCCGATGGTGACTGCCATGCCAGCCGTCCACGCCAGCATCGGCCACGTGCCGGCCGCGGCCAGCGCCGACCAGATCCACAACGACACGAGCGCGGCCGCCAGCGTCGTCGGGACCCACGCGATCCACGGCCGCACGGCGATGTCGAGCCGCGAGGGCCGATGCAGCGTCGCAATCGCGCCGTCCCAGAGCTCGTCGCCGCTCCATTGCGGCAAAAGCAACCAGAGGAAGCCGGTCATGGTGCCGTCGAAATCGACGTTGTGGATGCCCGCCGCGACCGGCACGTCGCCCTGCACGCCTCGTCCGTCGACGCTCAGCGCGCCGGTAATGTGCTGCCCCATCTCGAATCGAAGCATGCCGTCGCGCCTGGCCGTGACATAGCCGTGCACGCGGATGCCGACGACCGCGTCGGGCGGCAGATCGGCGGGAACGGGCCAGCTCTCGCTCGGCGGCGGCAGGTTGAAGAACCAGACGGGGAACTCGTACGCGTCGCGGTACGAGCGCGTCATCACCGCCGAGCATTGCGGCTCGTACGCCGTCCAGTCCGACCGCAGGTCCCATGAATGCGGGACGCGGCCGGCGCCCTTCGCGAACGGACGCGCCGGCTCGAAGCGCACGCAGAGTCCGTCCTGCACGAAGAGCACGGAAGACAGGATCTTCCAGGCGAGCAGGGCGGCGATGCAGGCGCGCGCGCGGGTGGTCCTGAGGAATCCGGGATCGAACCACCACAGCGAGGGAACGACCATGCCGACGAGCACCGCCTCGACGGCGCGATCGAGCGGCACGCCGTCGAACGGTCCGCTGATGTGGTCGGGCCACAGGAGCGCCAGCGCAGCGGCCAGCCCCCAGAGCGCCGTGATCATTGCGGCTTGGCCGTTCCGGGGGGCGCCGAGCGCCGAAGCGCGTGGACGACGACGGCGAGCGCGGCCTTCAGCGCGATGCCCGAGTAGACGAGCACGCGCTCGGGGAGACCGACCTGCGGCGCACGGTGCTTGCGGTAGAAGATCCACATCGCGCGATGCCACTCGATCGTCGCGTACAGTTTTTTCTTTCCGGTGCCTCCCTGCCCGCCGAAGTGGGTGATGACGGCGGTTGGGACGTACATCACCTTCCAGCCCGCCAGCTTCGCGCGCCAGCAGAAATCCATGTCCTCGCCGTAGAGGAAGTACTCGGGGTCGAAGCCGTGGATCGCTTCGACGACTTCGCGCCGCACCATGAGGCAGGCTCCGAGGACCGAGTCGACTTCGATCGTCTGGTTTTCATCGGCGTCGGTCATGAGATAGCCCGCCACTCTGGGGCTTCTCGGGAACAACCTGGCGATGCCGGTGAAGTAAAGCAGCGCGGCAGTCGGTGTCGGAATGCGGCGGCGGCACTGCTGCTGCAGCGTCCCGTCGCCGTTCAGCACTTTCGGGCCGACAATACCAACCTCGGGGTGTGCGTCGAGGTACGCGGTCATCCCATCGAGGGCCCCGGCGTGCATCCACGTGTCGTTGTTCAGCACGAGCAGGTACTCGCCGGTCGCCATCTTTAGCCCGACGTTGACCGTCTTGCCGAAGCCGACGTTCTTCTCGTTCGAGAACACACGCACGGTCGGAAACTGCTGCCGCACGATCGCGATCGTGTCGTCACTCGATGCGTCGTCGACGGCGATGATCTCGTACTCGGCGCACGGGTGGTGGAGGGCGATGGAATCGAGGCACCCCTGGATCCACTCGTGCGCGTTGTAGGTGGGGATCACGATCGAGAGCTTCACGGATTCGCTCGGCTCAGGCCTTCACGCTACCTGCCGCGGGCCGCGACGAGCGTCCTCGTCGTGCGGAGGAGAATCGCGAGGTCGAGCAGGAACGACGCATTTTTCACGTAGAAGAGATCGTATTCGAGCTTCTCGCGCGTCTGCTCGTGCGAAGTGGCGTGGTTGTAGTGGATCTGGCCCCAGCCGGTGATGCCCGGGCGCAGGCCGTGCCGCTGGTTGTACATCGGGACGGTGAGAGACTCGTTGACGAAGGCGCTGCGCTCCGGCCGCGGTCCGACGAGGCTCATATCGCCTTTGATGACGTTCAGGAGCTGCGGCAACTCGTCGAGGCGCCACCGGCGCAGCCAGCGGCCGACGGGCGTCATGCGCGGATCGCGCTCCGAGGCCGAGACCGCTCCGGAGTCGTCCTCGGCGCCGTCGACCATCGATCGGAACTTCACGACGGTGAACGGCCGGTTGTACAGGCCGACGCGTTCCTGCCGGAAGAGCACGGGACCCTTGCTCGAGACGCGGATGGCTACGGCAATCAGCAACAGCAGCGGCGAGAGGAACCCGAGCAGCGCTGCAGCGAGCGCGAAATCCACGAGCCGCTTGAGCCGGGTGACATAGAGGGACGAGCGTCCCATCAGCCCCCAGAGCAGCCACAACTCCGTAATCTGATCGCAGGGAATCCGGTTCAGGAACCGCTCGCACACCGACGCCAGATCGACGATTTCAACGCCGCGGTTGCGCGCCTGAATGAGTGCCTGCAGATAGCGGTTCCAGCAGTCCATGCTGCCGCTCACAATCACCGTGTCGAGCCGGCGCCGATCGATGAGGTCGGCGAGATCCGCGCCATCGCCGAGCCAGGGCGCAGTGTTCGGCGCGCTCATGTCGCGTGCCGGCGCGACGTAGCCCTGAATCTGATACACCGCGGCGGCCGCGCGCTTCAGCTCCCCGAGCATCGGCGCGCCGACGTCCCCTGAGGTGACGACGATCGCCTGCCGCTTGAAGAAATCGACGCCGATCATGCTGTAAACGAACCGGCCCGCGGTGGCAATCGACGCGAAGACGGCGATGTTGATCCCGAAGATGCCGCGCCCGACCGCTGGATCCTTGCGGAAGTACAAAATGAAGAGCTCGGCCAGCCCAGCCAGGACGTAGCCGCCGGCGAGCTTGCGCAGCTCGCTGAAGCTCGTGTACGGCCTCCGCGGATCGTAGTTCTCGAAAAGCACGCCGGCGACGAGGAACACGGCGGCGTGAATCACAAGCACGATCTGGGACTGTGGCAGGGCTCGGTTTTCGGGTCCCCAGTACGGTCCGAGCCGCCAGTTCCACGCGAGAATCCAGCCCGCCCAGAGCGCGACTGCGTCGAGCGCGACGAGCGCGACGGTTCGAACGGAGAATTGCGCGCGCGGCGTCGGAATCATGATCGCGTATCGGCCGCCACGCGCGTGCCGCAGGCCACAATCATCGAGAACACGCCCATGATTTTGTATGAAGCGAAGGTGTCGACGAGCACGGCGCCGACCGACGCGGCCATGACGGCCAGCGCAGCACCATACACGATAGCATGCCGCAACGGCTCCGTTTCGACGCGCGTGCGCCAGCCGAGCAGCCAGACGAGCGCCGCCAGCAGCAGCACGAAGGTGACGAAGCCCACAACCCCGCTGTCGGCGAGCACGCGCAGGTACCACCCGTCGATCGACCCAGGCTGGTCGTACTGGCGCGTGTAGGCCAGGTAGCCGCCGAGGCCGTCGCCGAGCAGCGGCCGCGCGAGCCAGTGCTCGAACGCGAGCCGGAAGTTCCGCAGCCGAAGCGCCAGGCTCGGATCGTTCGCGAACGCCAGCCGGATGACGCCGAGGTTGAAGGTCGTCGCGAGCGCGCCGACCGCGCTGACGAGGCGCACCATCTTCGTCGACCTGAGCACGTACGGGGCGGCCACGGCGAACCCCGCCATGCCGAGCGCCGCCCACCACCGCGCGCGGAGCAGAATGTCCAGCGCGACGACCAGCGCGAGGCAGACGAGCGACATGCGCGACTCGGAGCTCACCGTCAGGAAGGCCCCCGCCGCCAGTGCGACCGTCGTCCAGACGTCGCGGCGCGCACCCGTCGTCCACACTCCGTAAAGCAGCACGGTGGACAGCATCACGTAGGCGCCGAAGTCGTAGGGGGCCGAGAACGTCGGGAACAGCGTCGCCCACGGCATCCCGGGGTTGCCGATCACGTGCGTCCAGTGCTGGCCCAGCCACAGAACGAACAGGAGCAGAAGCGACGTGCGAACGACTTCAACGACGAGATCGAGCTCGCCCGGGGCGATCGACGTGTAGAAGAGGAAATAGAGCAGCCCGTACTCGAGCAGCCGGCCCGCGTGCAGCGCGCCGGTAAGCGGCGGGACCGTCAGCGCGGCGATGCCGACCAGCGTGCACGCCGCCGCCACACCCCAGTAGAGCGCGAGGAAAAATGTCGCGGGCGACGAAGGCGTGTCAGGCTTCAGCCGACCCCCGAAGAACCACACGGCCAGCACGGCACCGACGACAAGATCGTCGACGCGGATCGGCGTCGGGTTGCCCGGCACCTTCGCAAGCGCCACTTTCGGCATGAGCGCGATGAAGAGCACGAGAAAACTCCACATGCGTGGTACCCGCCACAGCTGGTACGCCGCTGCGGCGAGGCATGCGATGTAGAGGAAATAGTGAGACATCGTCGACGCCACGCTCAAAGCGGCGCCCCGCGGACGGCGACGAACGCGCTGGCGGCGAGCGCGCCGATCGCGAATCCGACGGCCAGGTTCACGCGCAGCAGCGGATAGCCCGGTGCGGCCGGACGTGTCGGGGCATCGACGACTTTCATCTTGCGCTGCAGCTCCGGGGTCGTCACGCCCGCTTCCTCCTGTCGATTGATCTCGAGCCCCCGCGCGACGATGGCCGCCGCCAGCTTCTGCGCGGCGTCGGCTGAAGGCTGCCAGACCGTCAGCCGAATCAGGTCCGCGCCCTCGATCCGTTCCGCACTCACCCACCGCGACGCCTCCACATCGTCGAGCAAGGCGTCGTTCGACAGGATGCCAGCGTCGCGCGCGGCAGCCGTGACGAGCCCCGGCGCGACGAGGCGCGGCGCGTAGCGGCCTGGGCCGGTCTGCCGCTCGGGATCGTTCGCGTCATAGATGTGTCCGTCGGGGCCGAGGTACGGGCGATTCGTGCGAATCGCCTCGGCGACGATTTCGGGTGGAGGCTTGACGCTGAGAAGCGCCTCCGAACGATACAACGTCGGCTGGAAGGCGGTGATCGCGGCGGACGCGGCGGCGAAGAGCGCGACGATGGCGGCGAAGGACAGCCGGT
>Ga0126369_10002778_pt1 | contig 12545 bp, 9 predicted proteins | sample PanSoiMetaPlot_1_FD_109646 | JGI IMG/M metagenome (GOLD analysis project Ga0126369, IMG submission 109646) | Tropical forest soil microbial communities from Panama - MetaG Plot_1 | ecosystem: Environmental > Terrestrial > Soil > Tropical forest > Bulk soil | place: Panama | collected 2016-02-17 | reverse complement strand
CGCGGCACCGAGTGGGCCGCCACCGGACGCGTCACGCAGCGCGTTCCGCTTGATTTTCCGACCGCCGACTCGGTAAGCTTTCGCGTGGACATCGCCAAAATGGATAGCGCATTCTCCAAAGGTCTCTCTTCGGCGCCAGCCTTTGAAAGCCTCGCCGATTCCGCGCTTAAAGCCATGCGGAAGCGCGCCGAGCAGCTCAACATCGCCGGCGTAGCCGTCGTCGCCTATTTTGAAGGTGCACCGATCGAATCCTGGAGTTCCCGCATGACCATCGTCGGAAGCATGAAAAAAGATGCGACGGAAACAGAGCCGGGCTCCAACCTGCTGGCTATTGCCTATTCCAAGGCCGCCGAAATGGCCGACACGCTTAAAGACAGCGGAAGCCAGGTTCGTCCGGTCTTGAGAGGCGAATTCGGATGGCGCGGAGGAGTCATCGTCCGAGGCAAAAATGGCTATCTCGTTGCGGCCTTCAGCGGCGGCAAGTCCGAAGACGACGTCGAAGTTTCCAAAGACGGCATCGCCGTGCTGCAAACCGGCCTGTAGTTCTAGCTAGCGGCGGGCCTACACACAATCATTCCGTTCCGTTAGGATTCCGCTGGCGCGGGACTTCATCTCCCTCTGCGAAGGTGAATTCTCGGAAATCTCTGTTGGCCACAATAGGCGGCTCATTTATGAAGTGTCTGGCTGGGATCTCGCTGGTTCTCTCGGTTGCCCTGCTCGGTGGTTCGGTGGCGCTGCCGCTTCCACAGACCGCCGAAACTCTCTCGGGCGTCAAGCGTATTGCCGTGGATTGGTCCGAGACCGAACCACGCTCGGCCGCCGTCCGCGATCACGTCTTGCAGAAGCTCAAAGCCAGCAACGCGGTCGAAATCGTCAGCGAAACCGCACAGGCCGACGCCATTCTCCATGGCAAGGCGGTCATCTGGGTCACCGGTCACGTCTCGCAAAATCCTCGTTCCAAAAGCGTCGAACATTCGACCTATGGCGGCTTCGCCTCGCTAGAGGCAACCGGGAAAAACGGAGAAGCGCTCTGGTCTTACCTGGTTACGCCACGAACCGTGACCTGGAAATCCATCGCCGACGATCTCGCTGATCAACTTGTCCGTGAGCTCCTCACGGCTCTCTCGGCCAAGGGCCGCGCGGAAAAAGGCAGCGCTTCTCGCCCTTCCGGCCCCGATCGAACGTCTGCTGGAAGCGTGATCCTGTCCGGCGCAGGGGGCACTTTCCCGGCTCCCATCTATCAGAAGTGGTTTGAGAGCTTCCGTCTCTCGCGTCCGGAGATCCAGATCCAATATGCGGCCATCGGCTCACAGGAAGGTGTGCAACGATTCCTCGCCGGCCAGACCGATTTTGGCGCTTCGGACATGCCGCTTTCCCCGCAGCAGTTGAACTCGCGGCACCCAGGTGTCTTGCAACTAGCCACCCTGGTTGGCGCCGTTGTGCCGATCTACAACGTGCCAGGTGCATCTGGCCTAAATCTCACTCCTGAGGTTCTTGCCGGAATTTTTCTCGGTAAGATTCAGCGCTGGACGGCGCCTGAAATCCGCGCCATCAACAAACATCTCCGTTTGCCGGATGAAGCGATCGTGGTGGTTCATCGCTCGGACGGAAGCGGCACCACCTATGCTTTGTCCGAATATCTATCCAAGGTCAGCCCGGAATGGAAGTTGCGCTTCGGCGCAGCACCCGCCCTGGCTTGGCCCGTGGGCCAAAGTGCCGAGGGGAACAACGGCGTCGCTACCGCCGTGCGCAAAACTGCAAACTCCATCGGCTATGTGGAACTTCTCTTTGCTCTCCAGCACGAGCTCGATTTTGCCGCTGTTCGCAACGCCTCAGGGGACTACGTGAAGGCGGATTTGGACAGTGTGACCGCGGCGGCTCGCACGGCTGACGCCTCCGAGCACAACGGCTTTGCCGTTTCCATCTCCAACGGCAGCGGCAGGCACGTCTATCCGATCGCCACCTTCACCTGGCTGGTTATCTCGACCGAAGGCCGCGAACCGGCCAAGCTGGCTGCCTTGCGCGACCTTCTTCGCTGGATGCTGACAACCGGCCAACGCCAATGCGAAGGCCTCGGCTACGCGCCTTTGCCCCCGGAATTTGCCAAAAAACAGCTCCAAGCACTTTCGAGCCTTCGCTGACCGTAGCGGGCGGCGGCGCGCAGAATCTGCACCTTTGGGCAGGTATGGCCAAGGCACTGCCGCCAGCTGTCCCCCTTGCTGGTCCTGGGAAATTCTCCTTATTATGGGGAATCGCCGCCCGCAGCCAAGTGCAGCGTTTTCCGGTGGACTGGAACCATGCAGCCCGCGTCGAATCCGGACCTTTCCGAGCACGGCTCCTCCCGGGAGCCTCGCGCTCCACTGTGTGAGCGCGTCGAGCGCTTCGAAAAACGCCAGCACGAACTCTGGCGTCTCACCTTCTTTGTCCTTTTCCTCCTCACAGCGGTTTTTGCGTGGCTTTCCTGGGACTGGCTCCGCAGTTCACGATTTCACCTGGAAGCCCTGCCCATCGGTTTAGTCGTTCTCGTTGCGCTTCTCGGCCTCTACGTTTGGAGGAAGACCCAGGAAATCGCCGAGCTAAAAGGTCTGGTCCGCGGCCTCGATCAAAGCAACGCCTCGCTTCCGAGCGACCAGCAGCTTCAGCAACTGTTCGCCATGATCTCCAAGTCGCAACAGGGCTTTCGCGACCTGATCGATTCGTTCGACGACATCCTTCTCGCCATGAGCCTCGACGGCGAAATCCGCGCCGTCAACCGCAGCTTCTCCGATCTTCTGGGCCAGCCCTTCCAGGAAATCATCGGGCGCCGAATCACTGAATTCTTCGAAGACGCCGACGGGCATCCCCTGGAAGTCTTGGAAACTGCAAAGAATCGCTTCCTCGAACGCCGCATCTGGAACGGCATCGTTCAGGTCCGGCTCAAGAAACGCAACGCGATTTACTTTTTCGATTGCGTAGCGCACGCCATGATTCGCGACAACCAAGTCCACGGCGTTACTGTTCTCGCCCGCGATATCACCGCCGTGAAGCGCAGCGAAGCCCGCTTCACTGAACTGTTCGAAACTCTCCAGGAGGGAATCTACATCGTCACGCCCGAGGACAAGATCCTCGAGGTCAATCCCGCTCTTGTCACCATGCTGGGTTACCGCTCCAAGGAAGAGCTCCTGTCGAAAAAAGTCACTGATATTTTCGTGGACGAAATTCAGCGTACTGCTGTCGCACGCGAAGTGAGCCGCGAAGCCAGTCCTCAGGGCCGTGAAATCACGCTGCGCCGCAAGGACGGCCGGCCCGTTTATTGCCTCAATACCGCTTCGGCCGTTCGCGACACCAACGGCCGCGTCGTCCGCTTCCAGGGTGCCCTGGTCGACATCACGGAGCGCCGCGCCATCGAAAAACAACTTCATCAGCAGCAGGAATTCGCCCGCCGCCTTATCGACAGCTTCCCCGACCTTATCTTCGTCGTCGATCCCGAGCGGCGCTATACGTTCGTCAGCCCAAGGTTCAAGGAGGTTTTGGGCTACGAACCCTCTGAAGTGATTGGTCTCACCTTCGGTGAACGCAGCCATTCCGATGATCGCCCGGCCATGATCGCGCTGTTCGACGATCTTATTGCCGGGAAACAAAACTTCGCTTCCATTGAAGTTCGCAGCCGGCACAAGCAGGGCGAATGGCGCAGCCTCAAGTGCAATTTCAGCCCGCTGTTCAATGAAGCTGGCAAGATTGAAGGGGTGGTCATCTCAGGACGAGACGTCACCGAGGTCAAGCGTCTCGAAAGCCAGCTGATTCAAGCCGAAAAACTTGCTGCCATGGGCCAGATGCTGGCCGGCGTGGCCCACGAACTCAATAACCCACTCACGGCCATCCTCGGTGCCAGCGAACTGCTTCGCGACCGCCAGAACGTAGACGACAACACCAAGCGCCAGCTTGAAATGACTCACCGCCAGGCCCGCCGCGCCGCACGCATCGTCCAGAATCTTCTGGAATTCTCGCGTCCCGCCTCCCCTCAGAAAAAGGCCTTGGATCTCAACCTGGTCATTGAACGTACCTTGCAGCTTCACGAGCATTCGCTCCGCCGCAACAACGTCGAGGTCGAATTTCAATCCGTCGCCGGCTTCCCGCTCATCGTCGGCGATGCCAACCAGCTCATTCAGATCTTCTTGAACCTCATCAGTAATGCGGAACACGCCATCCGCGAAGTGCGCCAGTCGGGTCGCGTGCAGATTCGTCTCGGCCATACCGGCAATCGCGTCTTCGCTACCGTTCAGGACGACGGGGTCGGGATCAAGCCCGAGGCTTTACCCAAACTGTTCGATCCGTTCTTCACGACCAAACGCCCCGGAGGCGGCACCGGCCTGGGCCTCAGTATTTGCATGTCCATCGTCCGCGAACATGGCGGCAATATCGAAGCTTCTTCGCTTCCCGCCGGCGGCGCGGCCTTCACCGTCTCTCTGCCCATTGCCAGCCCGGAAGCTCCCCGCCATCCTCATGGAAAGATTGATTCGGGTTCGGGCACCGGCGAGCGCTTCGTGCCCACGCTCGACGCTTTCGCCAAGCACACCATTCTCGTCCTCGACGACGAAGAGAGCATCCGTATGCTGCTCTACGAGGGCCTGGCTGCCTATGGATTGAAAGTGGATTGTGCGGCCACCGCGGAGCAGGCCTTAAGCCTGGTTCTCGGCACGAAGTACAACGCCATTCTCTGCGACTTGAAGCTCTCCGGCTCCGGCCCGAACGCCGATGGCTATGGCGTTTCCCAGCGCCTGAAGATTGCCGCCGGCGAAAACAAGCCCGAAATCATCTACATGTCTGGGGACCTGGTAACCGAAGAAGGCGGCAACCTGCCCGCGAATTCGCGCCACTTGCAGAAACCCTTCCGCATCTCTGACGTCCTGCACGTCCTCACCGAAGTCTTCACTCCCGCCCACTCGAGCAAGCCCTAACCACTACTTCCCGGTTTTTCCCGTGGTCTCGTCCACCCCAAAGTCCCACACAAATAAATTCAATCCGCCCTCCAACACCTCCGCCAAGACATACTCCCCGGGTGGCAACGCTTGGCTCAAGGTGAACCGGTAGACATTCGGCGCGATGTCCCATCGCTGGATGGAAATCTGTTCGACGTCCTGTTTTATCGTTTGCCCAAAAAGAGTGGTGGTCGATTCCAATTCCCGTTTGTTCCGTCCAACCTTTGCGCGCACCAGCTCCACGTCCGGTCCCGACTCACTCGCGCGCCGGCTCCTCTGAATCGAACTGGTTGCATCGGGGTCCATCGGCGCCTCTCGCAGATAAAACTCCGGCTGGTTGGTCCTCAGACGAACCACCGAATGCGCCCCCTGAATGATGACATTCGCTTTCCCCGGGACAATCGGCACCGGGGAGAGGATCTGCGCCACTACGCGCTTACCGTCCGTTTTGTTCGCCGCACCCACCTGATCGAGAGCTCGTATGGACTTGCCCTCGACCAAAAACATTCCTTCGCCCGATGGCAGGAACAACCCATCTCCCACCCGCAGGCTGGCATCAATGTCGGTCACATTCTCCATGTTGCGCACTTCTTCCTGTTTGTGAACCTTTTCTACCAAGGCGGTGGAGTCTTTTTCCATTTCCGCTTGTGTCTTCGCGGTGGCATTCCAGTCAACCATCGAAGCTGGCAATTCTTCCCAGGCTCCACGCTCGATGCTGTAGTAGCGGACCCGGTCGCCTTTTCGCTCATATTCGCGGACAATCTGGTAGGTCCCGTCGGTCAGCATTAGCTTCAGGCCGCGCGGGTACACTGGACTCTTGCTGTTGGTAGAAGCATTCTGCGCCTGCCAGGCAGAGCTTTGAGTTTCCGAGGAAGCGCCGATCGGCAGCACCAGCAACACACTAACAACCCAGCGCAAGAAAGCAGGACGGTGGATCGTTCGGCGAGGCATAATTCCTTGGATGCAGGTATCCCCGAAGTCGCAAACCTGCAGCTATCCGCAGAATAACGCGTCCATCCGGACGCGGCAAGTTTGCTCGATTGGCTGGGGATTCTCAAAGACCCGGAGGCAGGGGAGGCGGCAGGGGACTCCCGAAGGCAGGCGCAATCCGATCAGTGCGAGCAGCGCGGAAACAGCGTAACCAGAACCATCAGGTCCGAAAGCGTAAACAGCCACTGATCCGCCTGGGCCCCGGCAGCTTCCGCGGCGCGAGCGATTACTCCAAGATGACGGCTGCGGGCGAAGTTGTGCAGATGCTCGACGCAGATGCCGGTCAAACTAGCGACTTCCGCGTCGGTGAAGATCTTTTGACTCGATTTAACGGTAACCAAGGGTTGCCTCACGTTCGCTCCATCCTTCGCCGCCACTCGTCTCTTGTGATGCTGAGCGCAGGTTAGAGGATGCAAATTACAAGAGCAATAGTCGTTCCGTTTAAATAGCATTAAACGAATTCACTAGTACTTTTTTGAAATGGTTGTGGAAACGGGCTTTTCGCTGTTCTTCGGACTTTCTTCGCCCGGCGTTCCTGTTAGAATTAACAGGCCCGCTATATGCAAAAACATACCTAACTTGTGAAATTCCTACAGCTTTCGGGAGAGTTTCTGCCCAATTGTGAGGATCTGTTTGGTGTGTCGGATCTGATGCGCTGCAATCATTTCCATCCACTCGTAGCAGTTCAACATGCCCAGAAATGGGTGCCGCCAGCAATAGACCTTCAAGTTCCGCTGCTCGGTATTGGTCAAAAACTCCAGGGTTCGCGCGCGCACGTCGCGCAACGCGCCGAGCATTGCTTGTTTGGATCCCAGCAGGCTGGGGTCTTGTGGCACCGGCGATTTCCGGCGCACCACCCGCGCCTCGACGAACCACAGTGGAAGGTGCAGGCGCTTTCGGAAAGATACCGGCAAGGGCGTCTTCTGGGTGATGCTGTTAGCCCTGCCGATGATGCCGCGCTCGACCACGACCAGGTGTCCCACGAGTTCCGCCGCCGACCATTCTTGCGGACCGGGCTGCTGTTCCCAGTGCTCGGCCGCGATGAAATCCGCAGCCCGGAAAAACCGAGTCTGCGAAAGCGCTAGCTTTTCTCGAATCGGTGCCAGAGAAGCCATCTGCGTAAACTCGCCTCCGGAGTTTCCGGCCCCATGTTTCCTGACCAGCTAAACCTGTGCCCCGCCTGCCGCCTCAAAGGCGTGGGCCAACTGCAGCACCCGTGCCTCCCCAAATGCTGGCCCAAAGATCTGCAACCCGACTGGCAGCTTTCCAGCAATCTTCCCACAAGGCACTGAAATGCCCGGCAATCCCGCTAGGGATCCTGTAACTGTATAAATATCAGCAAGATACATTTGCAAGGGATCGTTTGTCCGCTCCCCCAGCTTAAAGGGTGGCACTGGCGAGGTGGGCGTCACAATCGCATCGACCTTCTGGAACGCCTCACGGAAATCCTTCGCAATTAGCGCCCGCACCTTCTGCCCCTTCAGATAATAGGCGTCGTAATATCCCGCCGACAGCACGTAGGTTCCGAGCACGATGCGGCGTTTCACTTCCGGTCCAAATCCCGCTCCCCGTGTCTTCCGGTAGGTCGAAACCAGGGTGTCGGCTTCTTTGCGCAAGCCGTACCGTACGCCGTCGTAACGCGCCAAGTTGGAACTGGCCTCGGCCGTCGCAAGGATGTAATAGGTTGCGATCGCATAGTCGGTGTGGGGCAGACCGATTTCCAGCATCTCACAGCCGAGCTTCCGCAACACTGCAATCCCCGCTGCAATCTTCTCGCGAACACCTGCATCCATTCCCTCGCCGAAATACTCCTTCGGGATGCCAATCTTCATTCCCTTTACTGGCTTACTTAATTCCGACGGGTAGTCTTCGACCGGCGCTGTCGTCGAAGTTGAATCGTTCGGGTCGCGTCCCGCCATTACCTTCAAGACTGCCGCCACGTCGGCCACTTTGCGAGCGAGCGGCCCGATGCGGTCGAGCGAGGAGGCAAACGCAATCAGCCCATACCGTGACACGCGACCGTAGCTTCCCATCATCGCCGGGATTCCGCAGAATGCTCCAGGCTGCCGGATCGATCCACCCGTGTCGGTCCCAAGTGCTGCAACCGCCAGGTCCGCCGCCACGGCCGCTGCCGATCCGCCGCTTGACCCGCCCGGCACGCATCCCGGCGCCGCCGGATTCTCGACCGGCCCAAACGCCGAATTCTCGTTGGAACTTCCCATTGCGAATTCGTCGCAGTTTGTTTTGCCTAGAATGATCGCGCCGGCCGCTTCGAGCCGACTCACCGCCGTCGCATCATAGGGCGGCACAAAATTTTCCAGAATCTTCGAACTGCAGGTCGTCCGCACACCGCGTGTGCTGATGGTGTCCTTCACCGCGATGGGTACACCCGCCAGTTCCGGGAGCTTGTTGCCATTTGCCACCGCCGCGTCAATCTTGTCCGCTTGCGCGTAAGCCCGCTCTTCACAAAGGGTCAAAAACGCGCGAAGCGCCGGATTCTTCGCTGCGATTCGCTTGTAGTGCTCCGCCGTCAACTCCCGGGCAGATACCTTCTTCCCCGCGATCGCCTCTTTGACTCCGTCAATCGTCCAGTTCGTCATCGACCGTCACCACCTGAATCTGGCATTCCGAGCGAGGCGGCCACGATTTCTTGTTTCACGGCGCGCCCCGCGCTTAAGGGATCTGTTTGGCCAGTGCTAAACCCGCAGGGCCGGCCACGGGCCACAGAACGCTATCTTTCAATGACCTTCGGCACTCGAAAATACGGCGGCTCAGGATCCGGAGCCTGCTTCAGAATCTCTCCAGCCACGTCGCAAGCGACCACCACATCGTCCCGAAGCGTGGCGTCCGCCGTCTGGTCGTCGCTCAACACCTGCGCCATCGGCTCCACGCTGGCCGTGTCTAGCTCGTTCAATTTCCCGATGTACTCCAGAATCTCATCAATCTGTGCGCGATAGGTCTCAAGCTCCGCCTCGCTCAAATCCAGATAGGCCAACTCCGCCACCCGTTGCACATCTTCCCGTGAGATCTTCAATGGCTTTTTCCCCTTGCGAACTACAAATTTTAGCATTTTTCCGCGCCAACCTTGTGCCGTGGCGAAAGCGTTGGAATGTTTTATTTTTTTCTAGGAAGGCAGCGCGCCCGGCAAGAGCTTCGGCGACGATCCGGTGTTCATCCTCGTAAACCACTTAGCCGACGGCGTAGGTATTCCGCATCAGAGCCGCTGTTCCGGGATTCTCCAAAATCGTAGGCAGGGGAAGGAGAGGCGTTCGCAGCGCCGGTGCGGTTGCTGAGCCGCGAGTTTTTCCGCTTACCGCAATGGTGCCCGGCCAGCGCGACCTGTCGCGGTTGATTTCTCTGAGGAGGGGGAATGCCTAACGCCCTGCCACTTCCGCCTTCTTCCGCGGATACTTCGTAATCACATAATCATCTAGGAGCTTCCGGAACGCGGCAGCTAGCTCGTCGTAAGTCCCCTCGAGCGTCACATTCTTTTCGCCGTCAATATAGACTGGGCAGCGCGGCGCCTCTCCGGTCCCCGGCAAACTGATCCCAATATTCGCTGCCTTGGACTCACCCGGCCCGTTCACGATGCATCCCATCACTGCCAGGGTCATCGTCTCCACACCGTCATACTGCGTCTTCCATGTGGGCATCATCTCGCGGATATAATCCTGGGTTCGCTCCGCCAATTCCTGAAAGGTCGTGCTGGTCGTCCGCCCGCAGCCGGGACAAGCCGTTACGCTCGGCGCAAACGACCTTAGCCCGAGCGCCTGCAGCAGTTCGCAGCATGCATAGACTTCCTCGCGGCGGTCGCCACCGGGCCGCGGCGTCAGTGAAATCCGAATGGTATCGCCGATGCCCTCCGCCAAGAGCACACCCAGCGAAGCCGACGACCACACCAGTCCCTTCATTCCCATTCCGGCTTCCGTCAAACCAAGATGCAAGGGCTGTTGCGTTTTGCTCGCCAAATCCCGGTACACGGTGATCAAATCCCGCGGCCGCGACGTCTTGCAGGAAATAATGATCTGATCGTTGCGCAGCCCGCTCTCGAGCGCCAGCTCGGTCGACTCTAGCGCTGAAAGCACCATGCACTCGTTGATAATCTCTTCGCTGTCTTTCCCCAGGTTCTGGTCGGTGTTTTCTTGCATTCTGCGCATTACCAGTTCCTGATTCAGTGAGCCCCCATTCACGCCAATACGCACTGGCTTCCCATGGTCGACCGCCACCTTACAAATCGTCGAAAACTGTTCATCGCGCCGCTGACCGGCACCCACGTTTCCAGGATTGATGCGATATTTGTCGAGCGCCGCCGCGCACGCCGGAAACTTCGTCAGCAGTACGTGCCCGTTGTAATGAAAATCGCCGATGATGGGCACGTTGCAGCCCTGGTCCACGAGCCGCTTCTTGATCTCCGGCACCGCCGCCGCCGCTTCCGGCACGTTCACCGTCCAGCGCACGATCTCGCTGCCCGCTTCGGCCAGTGCGAGCGTCTGCTCTAGCGTAGAGTGCACATGCGCAGTATCCGTGTTGGTCATCGACTGCACGACGATAGGCGCGCCTCCGCCCACTTGCAGGTGTCCCACCTGCACGCTATAGGTCTTTTTCCGCGGATGCCGCAGTACATTTGCATCAAATCCCGCAATCTGATTCAACATAATCCCTCTATTTTAGCATCCTTGCTTGTCTAAGGTCGGTTTAGGCCCCCTTTGTTTGCTCGTCGGCCTAGATACCAATGTGTCAAGTTATAAGAAGGGATTAATGTCTTTACCGTATCCCTACCTATGTCGTTTTGTGTCAAAAATCGCCTTTCTTGCTGCCTCCCGGCTCGTTGCCAAATCAGGAGGCACAGTCGCTTTGAACTAGGCGCAACCATTTGCCTAGTTCCGGCACGGAATTTGAAAACGCCTGCAAAGAAGCTTGCTAAGTCGTTGGGTTTCAATCGCGCCCTTTGGAAGGCAACGTGCTTATCACATTGTTTCCGCGGGTGTGGCCGCAAAGAGCCACTGGATTCGGGGAGGCTAGAATGAGATTCACGCGTGTCTTATTGTTCGGTGTCTTGATCTTACTTTTTTCACTGTCGGCGGCGAAGGCGGACGACATTATCAGTGGGAGCGGAACATGGCTGAATGTCGCGTGCGCCCCAGTAAATCCAGCCGATAACTGCACCCCGCTGACAGCGGAAAGTGCACCGGGCGCGACTTTTTCATTCTCGTTCCAGGTGTCTGACCCCGCCACGGACGCCGTGGACATCGGGGGCGGAAATTTCCGGACCCAACAAGTCTCCAGTTTTGTCTATGAGTTAAACGGTGTTCCTATTTCTTCTTCTGTGATTTTGGATAGCGTTGACTTCTTTCAAGCAGGTGCGGACGGGGGGTTGTTTGATCTCAACCTTTCCGACAACGTCGTGAGCTTCTTCGGAGCAAAGGTATTCGCGGGATCACCTCCGCCGGACATGACATTTATCCCAGGAGTCTACTCGGCAGACGTGGGGATGAACGGTGTCCCAAACAGCACTGGCACGGTAACCATCACTCCTATTACTACCGTCGTGCCGGAACCAGGCACCTTGCCGTTGCTAGGTTTCGCCTTGTTTGGCTTGTTGTTGAGCCGCATTTCGAAGGGCACACGCAGCCTCCAAGTAGTGTGAACCGGCAAACGCGGCCACACCCAGCGATGCCTCATCCGAGATTTCTCACTGGCGCCGCATACCGTTTTGCGGAATCACAAAGCGCAAGGTACGCGGGGCTATGTGCCCATTTGTTGGGCTAAATCGACGATACTTTTCGAAACCACGTCAAAATCGCCTGGTTCGGCCTTATCAGGCGAGCCTGCGCCGTCGCCGTATTCGGCCGGGCGATCAATGAAACCGGTTCGCAGACCGCAATTGCGCGCCGCGCGCAAATCGGGGGCGTGCGCCGCGCACATCATCACTTCTTCTGGTTTCAGGTCCAGATAGAGCGGCGCCGACAGGTACATCTCGCGGTCCGGTTTGTAGTGCTGAACCAGGTCGCTGCCCAGAATCAAATCCCATGGCAAACCGGCAAATTTGGCCAGGCTAGTCATGAGCGCAACATTGCCGTTCGACATCGGCGAAAGAATGTATTTTTGTCGCAACCGATTCAGCCCCTCAACCGAGTCGGGCCAGGGCCTCAGCCGTCGCCACACATGAGCCCAGTTGATGATTTCTTCCTCGGTAAGTCCCTCGATTTTGTAATGCCTGAGCAGCTCCTCCAGGATCATGCGCTGAAGATCGTCGAGTTTTGTCCAGGGAATCTCGCCCTTCCGCACTTTGTCCATCGCCGGGCTGTATCCGAGGCGCCAGCGATCGGTGAACTCCGCCCAGTTTATGTGCAAACCCTTGGCCTTGCCCCAACGGCTGGCCTCCGCAATAACGGAACCGCGCCAGTCCACAACGGTGCCGAATACATCGAAGACACATGCCTTCACGTTGGCCAAATCGAGCTTCACGGTCCGAGCGCCGCCTGTTACGCAGTCGAAAGCGTAGCACAGGCAGCTCGGAAGAGGGCTTTGCCGGGGCCCTTTCACTTGCGACGGCCAAAAATGCGCGATGACCAGGAAATCAACCAGTCGAACCTG
>Ga0126369_10002776_pt1 | contig 12548 bp, 8 predicted proteins | sample PanSoiMetaPlot_1_FD_109646 | JGI IMG/M metagenome (GOLD analysis project Ga0126369, IMG submission 109646) | Tropical forest soil microbial communities from Panama - MetaG Plot_1 | ecosystem: Environmental > Terrestrial > Soil > Tropical forest > Bulk soil | place: Panama | collected 2016-02-17 | reverse complement strand
TCGTCATGCTGCGTGGGCTCGACCGAGCACGCGTGAAGCGGCTGCTCGGCGGCATCGCGCTCGGCGTAGCGCCATACGCGATCCAGCTCGCCACCGCCGGCGTGGGCGCGACGGTCAGCGGCATGATCCTCGACCCGGTCGTCTACCTCCGCGGCGGGCGGCGGCTGCCGATCCCCCCGCCCTGGGATCACCTCGACGGGTTCCTCCAGAGGGCCGGGAACATCCAGCAGCTGTCGTGGCCGATCCCCTCGTTCAGCACCGCGCAGCAGCTGACGATCTGGTTCTTCTTCCTGCTCGGCACCGCGCTGTTCCTGTTGCTCGTCGCGGTATGGCGCCTGCGCCAGGACCGCGCGTCGTTCACGGCGCGAGTGCTGGCGACCGTGGCCGTGTTCAGCCTCGGGCTCCTGCCCCAGGCCATCCAGCGGGTCGACTCGGCGCACTTCGCGTGGGTGAGCTGCGTGCCGGTCGCGTTCCTCCCGATCGGCGTCACCGAGGTCCTGCGGGCCTGGAAGCCGCGGCTCAAGGTCCGGGCCCGGAACGTCCTGGCGGGTGGAGGCGTGCTGCTCTTCCTCTTGGCGGTGTTGCCGTTCTTCACCGCCCGCACCTACAGCGACTACACGCTCCAGACCTTCGGGTACCACCGCATCGCGTACAAGATCGAGCACAAGGGCCGGATCTTCTACTACGGACGCCCGGAGGCGGCGCGCGCCGCCAACGAGCTGTTGCCTGTGGCCGACCGCATCTCGAAGCCCGGTGACCGGCTCTTCGTCGGCCCGACCGATCTCCGCAAGACGCCGTACAGCGACGCCTACCTCTATTACATGCTCCCGGACCTCGATCCCGCGACGTACTACATCGAGATGGACCCCGGTGTTGCCAACGACTCGGGATCGCGTCTCGCCGACGACCTCCGTTCGGCCGACATCGCGATCCTGTCGTCGGTCTGGAACGACTGGGACGAGCCGAACGACGCTCGGAAGTTCGGGTCGAACCGGCCGAACGAGGTCCTCAAGCGGGACTTCTGCCTCGTGGATTCGTTCGGACGCGGTGGCGTCTACGACTTGTACCGGCGCTGCAACAAGGAGAAAGGGACCTAGGCGGTACATTGCCGGACGTGCGGACGCTCGTCATCACGCCGACGTACCTCGAGGCCGAGAACATCGAGGAGTTCCTCCGGCGCGCCCGTGCCGCCGTCCCCGGCGTCGACATCCTCGTCGTCGACGACAACAGCCCCGACGGAACCGCCGACATCGCCGAGAAGACCGCCGCCGAGCTCGGGAACATCGACGTGCTCCGCCGGCCGGCGAAGCAGGGCCTCGGCACGGCGTATCGAGCCGGGTTCGCGATCGGGCTGGAGAAGGGCTACGAGGTCGTCGTTCAGATCGACGCCGATCTCTCGCACGATCCGGCGGTGCTCCCGAATCTGCTCGAGGAGGTCGAGTCCGGCGCCGACCTCGCCATCGGTTCCCGGTACGTGCCCGGCGGCGAGACCCCGCACTGGCCGTGGTTCCGCCGGGCGCTCTCGCGCTACGGCAACGGGTACGCCTCTTTCGTGCTCGGCACCGCAGTGCACGACGGCACGGCCGGCTTCCGTGCGTATCGTGCCGACACGCTGAAGGCCATCGACTACTCGACGACGCGCGCCAAGGGCTACGGGTTCCAGCTCGAGACGGCCTACCGCGTGCACCAATGGGGCGGCCGCATCGTCGAGCTGCCCATCGTCTTCACCGACCGGGTGCGCGGCCACTCGAAAATGACCTGGCGGGTCGCCGCCGAAGAGCTGCTGCTCGTCACCTGGTGGGGGATTCGCGACCGTGTCCGCCGTGTGTGGAGGCGTCTGCGTCAGCGGTAGCCGCGGACTGTCCGCCCGCGTTCCCAGCTGACTTCTCCTCGTGGTACTCGGCCTCGACGTTGACGTTCCACACGTCGTTGTTGGCACCGAAGATGTTCTCGACCGACAGCATGGCGGTGTACATCGAGTGGTCCTGGTTGTTGTACTTGTGCATCCCGTTCCGTCCGACGGGGAACACGTTCGGGGCGTTGGCGTCGAGCCACTTCCGCATCGTCTCGACGTTGGCCTTGTAGGTGCCGTCGTACATCGGGTACGCCTTCGGCATGCGGACGACGTACCCCGCCTCGACCTGCGCCGGGTCGTCGAGGAGACCGATCTCACACAACTCGCGCGTTCCCTGCTCAATGAGATCCGGGTCGGCCTTGGTCCACATGTCGTCGCCCTCGTTGACGAAGTACTCGAGGCCGAGACACGTGCGCCCGTCCTTGACCAGGTACGGCGACCAGCGACCGAAGTTCTGGATCCGGCCGACGGCGACGCTGGCGTCGTTGATGTAGATCCAGTTGTCGGGAAAGCCGCGTTCCTCCGGGAGAACCAACGCGACGGTGATGAAGTCGCGGTAGCGGAGACCGTCGGCGGCAGCTTGGACCTCCGGGGGCACGGGCGGGTCGATCGCCCGGAGCAGCGCGCTGATCGGCATGGACGAGATCACATGGGTGCACTCGTAGCGGGTGGGCACGCCGTCGGTCTCGGCCGTCACTGCCACGGCCTTTCCGTCCCGGACCTCGATCTTGCTGACCGCCGAGTTGAAGACGACCTTGGTGCCGCGGGCGGTCACGAGCTCCGTGGCGCGCTCCCACATCATCCCTGGGCCGTACTTCGGGTAGTTGAACTCCTCGATCAGGCTCGTCACCTGCTTCGACTTGTCCCTCTTGCGCCGGAACGACTTGGGCTTGAGCGCCTCCCAGACGGCGCGGAAGAGGGAGAGGTTCTTGATGCGCTGGGCGCCCCAGTCGGCCTGGATCTCCGTGCACGGCACACCCCAGACCTTCTCGCTCTGGGTCTTGAAGAAGTGCCGGTAGAGGCGCCATCCGAACCGCGACGCCACGAAGCCCTCGAGGGTGGTCTTGTCCTTCGGCGGATGGATCCGCACCCAGAGGTACGACGCCACACATCGCACGGCCTCGATCGGTCCGAGGTTGCGCAGCGCGTTCATCGCCGAGATCGGGTAGTCGTAGAACTTGCCCCGGTAGTAGATGCGGCTCAGCCGGGGCCGGCGGAGGAAGTCGTCGGGCCCGAGGATCTCGAACCAGAGGTCTTCGACGGGCTGCACCTTCGTGAAGAACCGGTGCCCACCGATGTCGAACCGCCAGCCGTCGCGCTCGGCGGTGCGGCTGATCCCACCGACGACCGTGTCCGCCTCGAGGACCGTGGAGGTCACCCCGCGCTTGGTGAGCACGTACGCGGCCGTAAGGCCGGCGGGGCCGGCGCCCACGATGACGACGTTGGGCGAGGACGTCGATTCGGTCGTCACGAAAGCGGCTCCTCTACCGGCGCCGTCGCAGGGTCGGGTCGGCGCCGCGTGCGTTCCCGGTGCCCGAGCAGGACAGTCTACGGGCCACGCCGGCCGACCCGCCGATCCCGCCTCGGCCGGGGCATCACGGCACGTAGACCCCGAGGAACCCGAGGACGCTGTACCCGACCAGGCCCGCCGCCGAGACCACGAGCACCGGTCGCTCGACGTCCGGCCGGTCCGTCAGGAGCGCGACCGCCAGGACCAGCGGGAACGCGCTCATCGCGTAGCGCTCGAAGGAGTCGAGGTTCCGCGCCGACAGGTTGACGACGACCATCGCCGCCGCATACCAGCCGTAGGAGGACGGGAGTCGCTGCAGCAACACGACGATCAGCACGACGAACACCGCCAGCCACACGATGTGCAACCCGGACCCGAAGCGATCACCGTGGACGAGGTCGCGGATCCCGTCGTAGGTCCGGGTGAACGGGTCGACGAACCCGCCGCGATGAGCCCGGTTGTTCTGGATGCTCAGCGGGAGCCAGGCATCGCCGTAGGCGTACCGCACCCACAGCAGGTACAGGCCGCTGCCGACGGGACCGGCGATTACCGCCCCGAGACGTGCCGCACGGTCACGGAGTGTCGCGCCGCGCCAGGTGCGCGCCGCCTCGATCGCCGCCGGCACTGCGAGCAGCACACCGACGGGTCGCGCGAGACCGGCGAGCACGCCGAACGGGACGGCCCACCCGAATCGGCGGGTCCGTAGCCCGAGGAACATCGCCACCGACAGCAACATGAAGGTCGCCTCGGCGTAGCCGAGGACGAGCGCCATCGCCGGCGGGAGGATGGCGGCGAACCACGCCGCGCGCGTCGCGGTCGGCGCGTCGCCCGTCTCGAGGCGCGTGAGCCGGTAGACCAGCGCGCCGAAGAGCAGCGCCGAGCCGTTGGCGACGACGAGCAGCGCGGCGGCGTCGTTTCCGAGGAAGACGACCCCCAGCCAGCGTGAGAGCAACGGCACCAGAGGGAAGAACCGCAGGGTCTCCGAATGCACCGCCCCGTACCCGTGCTCGGCGATGTCCCGGTAGAACGCGGCGTCCCACGCGAACAGCCCTTGCCCGAGCTGCACCGGCCGGCGGGCACCTTCGATGTGATCGACACCGAAGCGCGTGAGTGCCAGTGATCCCACGACGAGCACGCGGGCCAGGGCCCACGGCACGACCGCGACGCGCAGGTCGCGCCGGACGAACTCCCGAATGGTGTCGGTCACCGCGGTGGGTACTCAAACAGGGCAAAGAACTCGCCGTACTTGTCGTTGGCCTGGACAAGCTGGCGTCCGCCGGGCCGGGCCGCGTTCAGCGATTGCAGGATCGCGTCGCACCGTCCCTCGTTGCCGCCGCGGTACTGGACCGCGACCACGTACCAGATCGTGCTGCCGGTGCCGGCCCGGTCGAGCACGCCCTGGGCGAACGCGTTGGTGTTCACGTGCGACCGGCGCCCCTTGTAGTCGACCCAGTCGACGAGCTCGGGCCGGTCCCCCGCGGGGAACGTGAGCTGCACGAGCCGCTTGCCACCGAGGAGCCGGCTCACGCTCGGGCCCAGCTGATCGGGGCAGTACAGGACCAGGTCACCGGGCTTGGAGCCGGCTCGGATCTCGTCGGCGACCGGCCTGGCCTCGGTGCGGTCGTCGAGCACCACGCGCAGGCCGCTGCCGAGCCCGAAGATCGCGACGATGGCGAGCAGCACCGCCCGGGCTCTCCGGTCGGCGAACACAGTGACGCCGTACACCAGGACGAGGACGAAGAGCGGGTAGAGGACGGACGCATACCGGCCGGCGAAGGTCCCGCGGGTGAGGAACGCGGCAGCCCTGCCGAGCAGGAGCGTGACCACCCAGACCCCCGCCTCCGCTCGCACGCCGGGGCGGGTGCGCACGTCGAGCTCGATGCGGAACCGGTCGATGGCGCGGCCGAACACCGCGACGATCGTCAATGTGATGAGGACGACGAGGAAGGCGTATGCCTCCGAATGCTCACCCCCGGCGAAGTCACGCAGCGCGAACGCGAACGACGCCGTCATGAAGATGGGATCGCCCCAAGGGGTGCCGGTGTGCTTGGACTGGTACAGGAACGTCGGGACCCAGGGCAGGAACGTGATGACGCCGGCGACGATCGCGACCAGTGCCGACCGGGCGGCGTGGCGCCGGTCCGCGTCGGCGCCGCGCCAGGCTTGCCAGACGAGCAGGCCGCCCACGGCGGCGAGCAGATAGAAGGACCAGTAGTGCGTGTAGAGGAGGAGCGCCGTGACGAGCGCGACGACGGCCTGCCGCCCCAGCGACGGATGTTCGAGGAGGCGCCGGAGGGCGAGGTACCCGACGGTCACCAGCAGCATCATCAGCGAGTACATGCGCGTCTCGGAGCCGAACGTGATGGCGAACGGCGAGGACGCCAGGATCAGCACGGCGATCCAGCCGCCGGCGCGGCCCGCGATCCGACGGCCGGCGAACCACATCGGCACGAGGGTCGCCACCGACAGCACGCCGGACAGCGACCGGACGGCGAGGTTGCTGGTCCCGAACACGTCTGTCCAGACGTGGAGCAGGAAGTAATAGAGAGGAGGCGCGCCGTCGTGACGCAGCCAATTCGGGATGTCGCCGAGCGGCAGGCGGGCGATGTTCACCGACAGCGCCTCGTCGAGCCACAACTCACTGAGGGCGACGAAGCGCATCACGATGCCGACGACGATCACGAGCACCGCGACGACGACGAGCCAGCGCGGAGTCGACCCCTGATCGGCGGTCGCGGCGCCGTCGGGTGGGCTGGCGGCGCGCGCGGGTGCCTCCGAGGCCACCTTCATCGCTCGAACGGTAACAGTCGCGACCGGATCAGGCGGGTTCGTCCCGTTTCTTGAAGTCCCACCACTGGATCTCGACCATCATCGGGAGGAGGTACCGCACGTAGAAGCTGGTGATCGCGAGCATCCCGTGGTCGGTCACCTCCCGGTCGACGACGTCGACCCGGTCGTCGCGGGCTTGGAACGCCTTGGCGCGGGCGAGCATGTCGTCGAGCTCCTGCTCCGTGTCGACGGACATGCCGTAGTGGTCGAGCCGCGGGCACACCATGGGCGGGTCGTCGGCGATGAGGAACACGAACTGCTCGTACGTGTATGCCGAGAGCACGAGCTTCTTGCCGTCGACGGTCTCGGTCGGCAGCTCCTTCCAGCCGAAGACCTCGTCGTAGAAGCGCACGATGTCCCGCCGGCCGTTCTCGCCGAGCAGCTCGGCCGGGATGCTCATGGCCACGTGGTTGAACCGCGGCGTGCGCGTCGGGGTCGTCATCGTGCGCCTCCGTTTCCGCTGTTCGGGGCGATGAGCACCTTGGCGGGAAGGTCACCCGCCACCAGCCGTTCGACGGCGTCGTACAAGCCGTCGAGGGGGACGTCCTCGGACTCGATGAGGACGTCGGTCGGGAAGTCGGGCGAGGCGAGCAGCTCGAGGGCCTGCGGGAACCCGTCCGGGTCGTACACGAACGCTCCCGTGATCACGAGCTCGTTGAGCAGGATCCGGTTGTTGTCGAATCGCGGCCACGTCATGCCAGCGCCGACGAGGACGAGCGAGCCGCCTCGCTTGAGCTGCGACAGCGCGCTCTCCATCGCCGCTCCGTGGCCGGAGCACTCGAGCGCGACGTCGAAGGGCTCGTCGACGAGGTCGAACGGCATGCGGGGCTTGGGGAGGTCGTCGGGCGTGACGACGGTCGCGCCGAGTCGTTTCGCGAGCGCCTGCCGCGTCGGGTGCGGCTCGCTGGCCACGATGTCGGTCACACCACGGGCGCGTGCAGCGGCGATGCTCAACGCGCCGATCGGGCCGCACCCCGTCACGAGCACACGCTGGCCGGCTTCTACGCCGCCCCGCGTGAGCCCGTGGAGCGCCACCGCGAGCGGCTCGGCGAGTGCGGCAGCGCGCATCGACACGCCGGGCGGGACTCTCAAGATCTCGGCTTCGTGCACGCGCACGAAGTTCGCGAACGCGCCTTGGAACTCGCCGACGCCCGGGGCGCTGCGCCCGGTGCACAGCTGCGGCCGGCCGGCGAGGCAGTACTCGCACTCGCCGCACCGTTGCGACGGCCCACCGACGACCTCGTCGCCCGGAGACCAGTCGCGCACGTCGTCCCCTACCGCGAGCACACGCCCGGAGTACTCGTGCCCGCCGATGGAGCCCGGCGCGCCCCATCCGTCCACGAACACGTGCAGGTCGCTGCCACACACTCCACAGTGGCTGACCTCGAGCAGGACGTCGTTCGGCCCCAGCTCGGGGACCGGGCGCTCCTCGACCACCACTTCACGCGGCCCTCGGTACACAGCGGCGCGCATCGTCTCCGGCAAGGCTCCCCCCGCGTTCCCTGACACGAATGTCAGAGCGTAATAGGGTCCCCGGCCGCGGGCGGCGGGCCACACGGGAGTCGGGGCAGACTTGTCCTGTCGAAAGGGCTGACACCATGACCGCAGACCTGATCATCCGCGGCGGCACCGTGATCGACGGCTCCGGCGCCCCCGGCCGCCGGGCGGACGTCGCCGTCACCGGGGACCGCATCACCGGGGTCGGCGACGGCCTCGACGGCACGCGCGAGCTCGACGCCGGCGGGCACGTCGTGGCCCCCGGGTTCATCGACATCCACACCCACTACGACGCGCAAGTGTTCTGGGACCCGGCGCTCACGCCCTCGTCCTGGCACGGGGTGACGAGCGTCGTGGCCGGCAACTGCGGGTTCTCGATCGCGCCGTGCCGGCCCGAGCACCGCGAGCTCATGGTCCACACGCTGGAGCACGTCGAGGACATGAGCCCGGCGACCCTCACCGCCGGCGTCCCGTGGGACTTCGAGACCTTCCCCGAGTACCTCGACTCCGTCGAACGCCGCGGCACGGTCATCAACTACTCGGCGTACGTCGGCCACACCGCGTTGCGGCTGTGGGTGATGGGCGACGACGGCTATGAGCGCGAGGCCACCGAGGACGAGCTGCTGCGCATGCAGGCCGTCCTGCGCGAAGCCGTCGAAGCGGGAGCCGCCGGCTTTGCATCCAGCTCGTCGGCCACGCACTCCGGAGACGGCGGACGGCCCGTGCCGTCCCGGATCGCCGACGTGCACGAGCTCGAGGTGATCATGACCGCGCTCGCGCAAGCGGACCGCGGGGTCGTCGAGCTTCTTCCCGGCGAGAAGATCAAGCACAAGGACGTGTACACGCTCCAGCGTGCGATCGGCCGGCCGATCACCTGGACCGCGCTCCTCACTGTGAAGGGCTACCCGTGGCACGTCGGCATGGCCGAGCTCAACAGCAAGGAGCGGTCGACCGGCGCCGACGTGTGGCCGCAGGTCTCGGTGCGTCCACTCGTGTTCTCGATGAACATGGCCGAGCCGTTCACGTTCAACATGAACCCGATCTTCGCCGCGCTCATGGACAAGTCAGTCGACGAGAAGCTGGCCGCCTTCCGTGACCCCGAGTGGCGCAAGAAGGCTCAGGAACAGCTCGACGAGCCCCGCTTCTTCAAGCCGAACTGGGAGAAGCTCGCCGTCAGCGAGACGACCAAGTACCCGGAGCTCATCGGCAAGCCCATCGCCGAGATCGCACAGGAGCGCGGCGTGCCACCGCTCGACGCCGTGCTCGACCTCGCGTGCTCGGAGAACCTCGAGACGCGCTTCCGCAGCATCCTCGCCAACGACGACGACGAGGCGATCGAGTGGCTGCTCCAACAGGACGGCATGCTCATCGGGCTCTCCGACGCCGGCGCCCACGTCAGCCAGCTGTGCGACGCGTGCATGGCGACCGACCTGCTCGGACAATGGGTGCGCGACCGGGGCGCGCTGCCGTTGGAGGCGGGCGTGCGCAAGCTGACCGGCGAGCCGGCGGATGTCTACGCTCTGCGCGACCGGGGCTACGTGCGCGAGGGCATGGCGGCCGACCTGGCCGTCTTCGACCCCGACACGGTCGCTCCCGGCCCGCTGCGCCGCGTGCGGGACTTCCCCGCCGACGGGGAGCGGCTCGTCGCCGACGCGCCCCAGGGCATGCGGCACGTCGTCGTGAACGGCACGCCCATCCGCGTCGACGCCGAGCCCGTTCCCGACGCGATCGACGCCAAGCCGGGCCGCCTGCTTCGGGGGTGAGGCCGGCCTCGGATCCGAGCGAGCCGTTCGGCTAACGGTTGGTCGCGGGCTCGAACCTCGTCGTCGCCCGGGGGGAGCAGCGGACGAGGAGATGGAAACCGCCGAATCTTCCCGTCTCACAGAACTCGTTTCGCAGCACCTCGTTCGGCCGGGGATCACCGGGCTTCATCGAGTCGTTCGGTTCGCGCCAATTGAGCCACCGATCGGCGAGGACGACGACGTCGGCGCGCCGGAGATCCCCAGTCAGCTCGGTTCCGTTCCGGTTCGTGATCCCCGGCTCCATCTCGATGAAATAGGTTCCCGGCTCGTACTTCGGCAGCATGTAGTAGAGGAAGCTGTCGACGTAGGGCGTCCGTCGCAGGTCGCCCGTCCCGACGACGAGTCGATCGCCCCGATGACCGGCGCGGTCCGCCGCGTCCAGGAGATGGCGGATGTTGGCGGCCTCGTCGGGGGCGTCCCCGAGGTAATACGTCCGACCGTCGTGGTGGATCGTGATCGAGCCTGCCGTGCCGCGGAGCGAGTCCTGGACGAACCCGGCGTAGCGCCGCGCCGTGTAGCCGGGGAGCAGGAGCGCCGTGGCCACCAGGACGCTCGCGCCCGCTGCCAGCCCTAGGCGTGCCCCGCTCCAGCGCGGTCGCAACGCTGACACGACCTCCACGATCGCAGCGGGCAACACCGCCACCGCGATCGCGCTGACCCATCCGAGATGGGTCGCGTCGGCGCGCTGTATTGCTTGCGGCAGCACGCCGGCAGAGAAGAGCGCGGCGGCGAGGAGCGCCCGCGACCGCAGGGCTCCGGGGTTCCGTCGCATACGCCAGACACCGACCGCGAGGAGGAACAGCACGACGGCCACGACCCCGACGAACCACGCGAACAGCTGTCCGGAGAGCGGGAGCTTCGGGAGCGGCCACGAACGCTCGTCGATGAGCGCCGTCACCGCGGTTCCCTTGAGCTGCGTCGGATCGGGCGGCACCGGAAGACCGCGCGTCGGTCGGAGCCGGAACAGCGGATCGACGATCATCGAGCTCCAGACGTTCGAGGGCCCGGCGATCGCGACGTGCACGAGGTACGGGCTCAGCCCGATCGCGGCGCCGACGACGGCGCGGCGCACCAGCCGGGCACGCAGGCCCCAGACGACGGCCGCACCCGCGAGCAGGACCGCCAGGCCCAGGTCGATCCGGTACAAGAGCGCGACTCCCGCGAGGACGCCCCCCGTCACCGCCCAGCGTCCGGCAACCCGGGACCGGTCGGGCTGCGCGTCGTCGGCGCGCGTTTGGAGGAGGGCGACGACCGCACCGAGCCCGAGCGCGGCTCCGCCCAACCACGGCCACGCCGTCAGGAGGAGGCTCGGCAGCGTGAACAGGACCGTCAGCACGCCACCTGCGAGCGCGACCCAGCGCCCCCACAGCCGGAGGAGCAACGCGACGGCAGCCGACAGACCGACCAGCTGGGCGAGCGCCACGACGCGCTCGACCTCGATCCGCGTCCCGAACGCCTTGAAGAACGCGGCGAGCACCCACAGGCTGCCCGGCCCGTAGAGGTGCAGGAAGTCCCGGTGGGGCACGTCGCCGTGGAGCACCCGCTCCGGGAAGACGAGGAGGATGCCCTCTTCCATGGTCGGCGCCGGGGCGCGGAGCAGGTACCGGAGCGGGAGCAGAAACGCGACCGCGATCGCGACGACCACGCCTGCGGTGGCCCATTTTCCTCTCCGCGACACCGCTTCGGTCCGGCTCGGCGCCGGCGCGACTCGCGTGTCGGCGGTCGCCATCGGCCGACGCCGTCAGCCGACGCCGACGGGCTCCGGCACGCGCACCGGGATGGTTTCGGTGGTGCCCCCGCCGAGGTGTGCGCGACCGAAGAGGAACGCGAGGCCGTACAGGATGGCGGCGACGATCAGCAGGGCGCGATAGCCGACGATGAGCGCGGCGTACTCGAGGAGACCACCGAACATCGCGCCGAGCAGGTTCGCTCCGAACCCCGCCGTCGAGTCGCCCGTGGCCTTGAACCGCTCCGTGAACACCAGGTTGGCGGTGAAGATCGGGAAGAACGCCAGCGTGGCAGCGGCGACGAAGCGCGGCACCGGATCCAGCTCGAGGAGCGTGTGCGGCGGGACGATCCAGGCCAGGAAGAGCGCGGCGAGCAGCACGAGGTACAAACGCGCCGGGCGTTTGAACGTGACGCGCCGCGACACGGCAACCGCCGCGAGGACCGAGAGGAGCACGCCGAGGAACACGAGCGCGTTCACGAACCAGGTGGTCCCAAAGAGCAACGCGAAACCAACGACGTTCTTCGTCTCGAGCAGGAGGAACGCCGCGCCCATGAAGAAGAGGTCGGTGAAGCGCAGCATGGGTCTGATCGGGCCACCGACGCCCCGGATCGCGAGGAGGGACACGAGGGCGATGAGCGCGATCGTGACGATGTAGAAAGTGGGCAGGCTGTTATCCAGGAGATACGGGAAGGGGTGATCGTCGGTTGCCGGCGCCGGCGCCACCGCCTCCCGTGCCCAGACCTCGTCGGGCTGGCAGGTGACCGACCCGGGTTGGTTCGAGTCGACCAGCACCGCGATGCGCCCGACCGCGGGTGGTCCCACCGAGACGACGCACGGCCGCCGGTCGAAGGCTTGGTCCAGCGTGTTGGCGTAACGGTCGACGAGCCAATCGTCCCGGTAGTAGTTGTACATCGAGAAGACGCCGCCCGCCTTCAGCCGGCTCCGGGCAGTCTCGATCGCCTCTCGGGTGAACAGATAGCTCTCGAGCCGCAACGCCGACTGGCCTTGCACCAAGGTGAGAGAGTCGGGCAGCGCGAACAGGATCAGGTCGTACTGCCGGCCTGTTCGCTCGAGGAACGCGCGACCGTCCTCGATGTGCTTGTGCACCCGCGGGTCCGAGTACACGTGATCCGGGTGGTACTTCTGACCGAGCTCGTACAGCTTCGGGTCGATCTCCACCGCGTCGACGCGCTTCGCTCCCCGCGCGAGGGCGATGGAAGCGTCGTTCCCGCCGCCGGCCCCGATGACGAGCACGTCGTCGAGTGATCGCGGCTTCGCCCGGTCGTACACGAGGTTGTACAACGGGTTCTTCGACGCCTTGGCGTG
>Ga0126369_10002775_pt1 | contig 12550 bp, 11 predicted proteins | sample PanSoiMetaPlot_1_FD_109646 | JGI IMG/M metagenome (GOLD analysis project Ga0126369, IMG submission 109646) | Tropical forest soil microbial communities from Panama - MetaG Plot_1 | ecosystem: Environmental > Terrestrial > Soil > Tropical forest > Bulk soil | place: Panama | collected 2016-02-17 | reverse complement strand
TGAAGAGACAGCTGGATCTGCCTGCGGGCTTCCTTTTCCTGACCTTGTTGCGCGAGGGCGAAAACGCGGTCGACGGCGTCCCAGAACTGGTTGAAAGAACTGGCGAGAAATGCCGACTGATCGGGAGTCCGGCTCGTGGCCGCGAATCCGGCTTCGAGGCGCATGGCGTCGTCGAGGTCGGTACGAATGCGTTGGAACTGCGCGGACCAGGCTGTCAGGGGATAGGGTTCGTCGCTACTGATCATGTCGCGCATGGCGACCGCGAGCAGATTCAAATCATTCTGGATTCGTAGCAACTGTAGAGAATCCTTACGGTTGCGATCGACAAGATCGGTCTGCAGCTTGCGAAGTCCCGCGACCTGCCAGGTCATATAAGCCGAATACGCGAGTACGGCCGATAAAGTGATGACCAAGCCCAGGACGAGGCCAATAGTCGGTGATCGGTCCGACGAAGACGGGCGGGACACGCCCCGAGCATACAACGGCAGCGGGACGCCTGTCACAGGGCCCATGCCGCCCAGAGACGCCCGATCTATGTGACAATGCTCCAGTAATAATGAAGCCGATGGCAGTTCCGCGGAGTCAAACAGTAGATTGAGTTCCCCAGATAAAGAAGCCCCGAAACCCCCGAAGATGCAGAGACTGAAGGCTGTCTGGCCAGAAGTCTGGAAGCTGATGCGTCCTCGGCGCGGGCTGCTGGCCGTCGGCTTTGTGCTGATGGTTATCAATCGGATCGCGGGTTTCGTTTTGCCCTATTCCTCAAAATTCCTGATCGACAACGTCGTCACTAAGCATCAGATCGGACTTCTGCGGCCTCTGGTATTCGCAGTGTTGCTGGCGACGCTGGTTCAGGGCGTTACATCTTTCTCCCTCACACAATTGCTTTCCAAGGCGGCACAGAGATTAATCGCCGAGCTTCGCGCGGAAGTGCAGAAGCACATTTCGCGGCTGCCAGTGTCGTTCTATGACGCGAACAAGACCGGTGCGCTGGTATCGCGCATCATGAGCGATGTCGAGGGTGTGCGGAATCTGCTGGGCACGGGTTTGGTCGAATTCACAGGCGGCTTGGTCGCCGCGGGCATTGCTCTCCTGCTCTTACTCCGTACCAGTGTTCCGTTGACCCTGATTGCCGTGGGCTCCTTGGGCTGTTTTGCTTTTGTCCTGAGCCGGGCGTTTACAACGATTCGTCCCATCTTTCGGGAGCGCGGGAAAATCAATGCGGAAGTGACCGGGAGACTTACCGAGTCTCTGGGCGGCGTAAGGGTGGTGAAGGGATATCACGCCGAGGAGCGAGAAGAAAAAACGTTCGCCGCAGGTGTGCAACGGCTGCTGGATAACGTAATGAAGAGTCTGACCGCGACCTCGCTCATGAGCCTTTCGGCAAGTGTTCTGCTGGGGGGAGTTGGAGCGGCGACGATGTTTGTAGGCGGACGACAAATGGTCGCTCACACCCTAACGCCCGGCGGATACATTTCCTACAACTTGTACCTCGTCTTCCTGGTCGCACCGATTCTGCAGGTTGTTCAGATCGGGACGCAGATTACAGAGGCCCTCGCTGGGTTGGAGCGCACTCAGGAAATCATGCGCGAGCGTCCAGAGGACCGCGACCCGCGGCGTACTGTGGTGCTCGAGGATATCGTCGGCACAGTAGAGTTCGATAACGTCAGTTTCAGCTATGACGGAACTCACGAAGTTTTACACGACATCTCTTTCACCGCCGAACCGGGAACTGTTGCGGCACTCGTGGGGTCGTCGGGCTCCGGAAAATCGACCACGATTGGACTGATCTCGGCTTTTTATGTGCCCGCGAAGGGCGTCATCCGCGTCGATGGCATCGATCTGACTACAGTTCGGCTGGATTCGTTCCGCACGCGACTGGGCGTGGTATTGCAGGAATCTTTTCTGTTCGATGGAACGATTCGAGACAATGTCGCGTTCTCGCGTCCCGAAGCAACTGACGAAGAGATCATCCGGGCGTGCCGGATTGCGCGGGTAGATGAGTTTGCAGAAACGTTCGCCGATAAGTACGACACCGTGGTGGGCGAACGCGGGGTGAAGCTTTCCGGCGGACAACGGCAGCGAATTTCGATTGCACGGGCGATCGTGGCCGAGCCTCGGATTCTAATCCTCGACGAGGCAACTTCCAGCCTGGACTCAGAATCCGAGCAAATGATCCAGCAGGGTCTTTCTTACTTGATGCAGGGACGTACGACGTTTGTCATCGCCCACCGCCTCTCTACCATTCGCCGCGCTGATCAGATCCTGGTGATGGAACAGGGAAACATTGTGGAACGTGGAACCCACGCGCAACTTTACGCAGCCCGCGGGCGCTACTACGACCTGTATACAAGACAACACGGCGTTCAGGAGAACCTGTTCCTGGCTCCGGGCGAAGGGGATTCGATGGTCACAGAAAAAGACGGGGCAGGAGACAAAAACGGCGGGAAGCAATCGGGCGATGCTCTGAGTGTTCTGCGAGGAGAACTCCGGTAGAGACATGACCACGGCCCCCGTTATCTCTAGCGCGCGAGCTACCGTCGCCATCCGCAGCGAAAATCTCTGCCGGCACTACCACATGGGCGAAAACGTGATTCGCGCGGTGGATGGGATCTCGCTGGAAGTGCCTTCCGGAGAATTTCTTGCTCTGCTTGGAAGTTCTGGGTCGGGCAAATCATCTATGCTGAATCTGATCGCAGGCCTTGACCGACCTACTTCGGGCAGCGTTTTCGTGCAGGATCGGGATCTGGCGAAGCTGTCGCGGGAAGATCTGGCCAAGTACCGTCTGCATGTCGTGGGAATGGTCTTTCAGTCATTCAATCTGATCGCAAGCATGACGGTGATGGAGAATGTCGAACTGCCGATGCGGTTTGCCGAAATCGATCGTGGGCAGCGACAGACTTTGGCCCGGGAGGCGTTGGAACGCGTCGGGCTGAGAGGGCGAATAGACCATCGGCCTAGCGAACTCTCGGGCGGTGAGCAGCAAAGAACTGCGTTGGCTCGGGCGCTGATTAATCGTCCCAAGCTATTGCTTGCGGACGAACCCACAGGAAATCTCGACAGCCGCACGGGAACGGAAATCATGGACATGCTGCGCGAGTTCAACCGTGAACTGGGGATGACCGTTGTGATGGTCACACACGAGCGAGCGCTAGCCGAAAAGTATGCGGAGCGCATGGTTTTCTTGGCCGATGGGAAGCTCGTCGAAGATCGACCGAATGGCCCGACCATGAGCGCGGGAGGTGTATCGTGAAGCTCCCTGACCTGACCGAACTCGCTCTCCGCAACCTGCGAGAGTCTCTGTTGCGGAATTCTCTGACGACCGTAGGGATTTCGGTGGGCGTAGCTTCGTTGGTAGCGATGCTCTCGCTCGGTATTGGCTTGCAGCAGATGGCCTCACGGCGGCTTGTGAAGTCGGGATTGTTCGACACAATCATCGTCAGTTCACGGCGCGAGATGCGCGGCATGGACAGGGAAGAAGAACGCAACGGGCCCATTTTCGGAGAGAGCCGAATTCTTGACGAAGCCGCGCGGCAGGAAATCGAGCGCATCCCGAATGTGAGTGAAGCGTACCCAGACATTCGCTTCGCAACCGAGTTGCGCTTCGAAGATAAGCCGCATTTGACGATGGTGACAGCTCTGCCGTTATCTGCGCGATCGAACGACGCTTTTGACGGTATGCAAGGGAGCTTTTTTACCTCCGATTCCGCCCCTGAGGCCATATTGCAAAAATCCTTTGCGGAGGAACTACTGGGGAAGACGCCTCCCTTGGGCGCGCCCGAGCCGAATGTAAAGGAGTTGGCCCAGCCGCTGCTGGGGAAAGAACTGGTGATGCACTTTGCGCAACGAGGGCCGACTCCGGCGGCGGGCGGCGATTCCGAAACCGGCGATGTTGCCGGAGCCTCGTATTCGGTAGTCTCCCGAGAGCAGAAGCTGAAGATTGTCGGCGTCTCCGATCAGGACCCTGAGAGCATGCGCGGGGCATCGCGCGCCAAAGTCTTCTTGCCCTTGAAGCTGGCAGAGGATTTGCACGTGATGCTCCCAACGGACTTGCGGGAAATTTCACGCGCGAGTGATCAGGCGGTATATTCCTCGATCAGCGTGCGCGTGAAGAATCCCGCCAAGATCCAGGCGGTCGAGGACGCCATCAAGAAGATGGGGTTCACCACGTTTTCCATCGCCGACGCCAGCCGGGGACTCCGCCAATTTTTCGGTGTGCTGTACTCGTTCTTAGGGATCTTTGGGAGTCTCGCCCTCATAGTGGCATCGATTGGGATTGTGAACACACTCGTCATGGCGATCCTGGAGCGTCGGCGGGAGATTGGCATCATGAAGGCAATTGGAGCGAGCGATGGCGATGTAAGAAGGCTATTTTTCGCCGAAGCTGGGGCTATGGGAGTTTTAGGTGGGATTCTGGGAGTGCTCTTCGGCTGGGCGATCGGACAGGCGATCAATTTTGGAACGAATATTTATTTGAAGCGCCAGTCTCTTCCTCCCGAGAACTTCTGGGCGGTGCCTTGGTGGCTGGTTGCATTTGCCATAGGGTTCGCATTCCTGGTCAGCCTTGTCTCCGGTTTGTACCCAGCTGGACGGGCCGCGAAGCTGGATCCGGTACAGGCACTGCGCTACGAGTAAACTGACCTGAATGTCCTCTTCACGCCTTGGGCTTGCAATTTCTACCATCCTCTTGGCCATTACCGCTTCGGCATTTGGGCAAAGCCGAATTGATTGCAACGCGCTCAACAGCCAGATTCTTAAGCGAGCGGTCCGTTACTGCGTGTATCTGCCGTCCGGTTACGACTCGGGTGCTGCGCAACATCCTGCGCAACGATATCCAGTCTTGTATTTCCTGCACGGTCTCGGAGACAACGAGCAGACGCTGTTCAACAGCGGCGGCTGGACCTTGCTCGATGATCTACGCAAGCAGCACAAGATGGGAGATTTTCTTATCGCGGCCCCGGAGGGCAGGCGGAGCTTCTATATCAATTCCGCCGACGGATCGCAGCGATACAACGATTTTTTTATCCAGGAATTCATCCCACGGATTGAAAGTAAGTACCGGACTCAGGCGGGGCGCACGGGGCGCGCCATCGGCGGAATCTCGATGGGTGGGTACGGAGCGTTGCGCTTCGCATTTGCGCATCCAGAGATGTTTTCGGCTGTCAGCGCGCAGAGTCCCGCGCTGATTACGGAAGCCCCGCAGCAATTGGATTCGGCAGCAAACTCGGGCTCCCCTTTACTGGGAGTGCTCGCACCGGTGTTCGGGAGACCGATCGATGTGGCGCACTGGAACGCCAATAACCCATTCTTGCTCGCCAAGCGCAATGCCGCGGCGCTCCGCGGCGTCTCTATTTACTTCAACTGCGGCCAAGCAGATAACTATGGATTCGAAAAAGGCGCCGCCGACCTTGACCGCGAGCTCTCAGCCGAGCGCGTGAAACACGAATATCACCCCTACCCCGGGGATCACAGCATCACATATTTTCTGTCTCACTTTGCCGAGGTAATGGAGTTTCATTCCAGGGCATTCGGATTGTTAGGGCAGCGATAATCCACCCGGTTACACATGCTCTTGTCATGCTGAGCGGAGAACGAGATCGCAAAGCGAACTCGCTCGGAGTCGAAGCATCCCTACAACAATATTCACTGCTGGGGTAGTGCGCCTCGCTCTCGGAATGACAGTTAATAACAATCCCGTTATGGACGCCATTTCCTAAACCGCTCGAGCTATATCGCGCAGTCTGGAGCCCTCGTGAGACTGCTGACAGCGTTTGCGGAACACCACGCGCACACCCTCTCTCCAGCGCTCGTCGATTCCCACGAATGCCCAGTCAATCTCAGGCGAAAAATAGCGCAGGATCACATCTGTCGCGGGATGAACATGTAGAGCTGGGGCAACCAGAAAAAGGAGCGGCGACTCGTCGGATAGCACTCGCCCTCCAAAATATCCGAACCTCAAAAACTCCCCGCGGCCTTGGTGCCACCGTACGCGGGCCCAGTAATCCAGGCCTTGTAAGGGAAGGTGTATGTCCTCGTCGGCCTTCAACTCGACGACAGCCAGCCGTCCCTCATGGGTCAGGGTGAGCACATCGATCATCGCGCGATCGGCCGCCGAAAACGCGGGCACCTGCGAGTACACCGACTCGGTTTCGAGGCGTTCGTCGATGACGCTGACATCCCCACACGCACCAGCGATTCCAGCCAGCGCTCCGGATGCATGCGAAAAAGACGATTTTGCCGTGGGCCATAGGGATGCCTGGCATCCCGCAACGCAGTGATTAGCTGAACGAACATCGCCCAGTTACGGTCCTCGAGAACGCGTTCTTCCGCGCCAACGCCGAACACGATTTCCTGTTTGCTGCGGAATGTCACTCCCTCGGCTCCCATTCGCGCTCGGGCAAACTCCAGGCCGCGCCAGCGGAAGGAGATCTCCGCGGGAGAAAGAATCGTCACGTCGCAATTCGGAAGGATGGTTTGAACCCGGGTAATCGATTCGTCGAATCGTTCGAGGGTGGCGGTTTCCTTCGTGGCATGCACCAGGCGGGTCGCGATATTTCCGCGATCGCTGCAGTCGATCTCAGTTAACGCATCATGCCGTTCATCGAACTCGAAGAGCCGCCACTTGGCGGCTGAGCGATTCAGATTGCTCATACGCTCGCGAACCACGGCCGAGCAGCCGGCAGGCAAAAAAAGAATCAGACCTTCCACCAGCATCGCTCCTGTCGAAGACTGGCGGCACAAATCGAGCCACAAGATGCCGAAGGTCAATGCCGCATCGATCGAGTTCTGCGTCTCCGTGGCATTGACTCCGAGAAGCGCAAACGCCGATTGCCCCTTCCGCAGCACACCTCGGGCATAGATCGGCCCAAACGACTTTTCCAGATCGACGCCTGTGGTAAGGCGTGTAATCGTGAATCCCGGGAAGTGCCGTTCGATTGCGCGTTTGAGCTTCTGTTCATAGGCAGACCGAGCTGCACGCTTTGCTGAAGGAGAGCGGCGGTCGCGATCGCGGCAGATTTCCAGCTTCGTGGGATGAGACTGGCCTTGTCGCTGCACCGAGAGCCGCAGGCTGCCGTTTTTTACCTCGGCATCCAGCACCCGCCGGACGGTATTTCGCTCATATGACCACAGATGCAGCAGGCATTTGTTGTGCTCGCCCGACACAGAATACCTGGCCTGCGCCAGATCGAACGCAACCGCATGGTCTTCGAGTACGACCGCTCCGGAAGCATCAGTCAGAAAGTCCTGCAAGGTGCGGGTAAGGGCCTCGGCATTCATAGTCCGATTGTCGTAAATCGGGCTGATCAAAGTCTGTGACGGATGAACATAGGCATGTGGAAAACTTCAGATTATGTAGCGGCGGACGCATTCGTCCGCACGCCCTAAAACCGAAGGGAAGAGGCGTGGATCGCGATGGTGTGTCGCAGCTATGGTTTCTTACGGCGACAGGCCGCAAGTATCAGAATGCCGACCCAGCCGGATTGCCTGCCGCCGACGAAACGGAGCAATCGGCAGCGACACTGTGGGATAATCGACTAGGGAGCCTCCGAGTCCGCGGGACACTCGCCGGCATCTATATAACGTGCAAAATCATATTGATAAGACACGCTTTTTCTTCGAACACTATGGTCTGACCGAGCGCGACCTTGAGCGCTACCTGGCGGCTGCCCTTTCGGCCGGTGGGGATTACGCCGACCTCTATTTCGAGTATCTCTCGTCGACATCGCTATCCATGGACGAGTCGATGATCAAGTCGGCGAGCCAGGAGATCTCCGCGGGATGCAGAGTTCGTGTAGTTTCCGGAGAACGCACGGGTTATGCCTATACCGACGATCTCTCGGCCGATCGAATTCTTCATGCCGCTCGTACGGCGGCTCTCATCGCGAGCGCACCAGCCAAGTCCACGGTTCAGGGATTCCAGAAATCGCAGGCACGCAGCCTCTATCCCGTAACTCTGCCGAGTGTCGATGCTGAAATCAGCGCCAAGGTCGAACTGCTGATGCGGGCCGACAAGACCGCGCGAGGCTACGATCCGCGGATCAAAGAAGTCCGCGCGAGCTATGGAGACGAGTTGCGGAATATTCTCGTCGTTGCTTCCGATGGCACGTTCGCCGAAGACTCTCAGCCCCTGGCACGGATGAACGTGAGTTGCATCGCGAAAACAGACGGAAACTCGGCGCGCGGGACCTCCGGCGGCGGAGGCCGCGTTGCTCTAGATTTCTTCTTCGGCGACAAAAATCCCGAATATTTCGCGCGCGAGTCTGCGCGCCAGGCCCTTCTGCAGCTTGATGCCAGAGAAGCTCCCGCCGGAGAGATGGAAGTCGTACTTGGCCCTGGATGGCCGGGCGTCCTGTTGCACGAGGCGGTGGGACACGGGCTGGAAGCCGATTTCAATCGCAAGAAGACGTCGGCATTCGCTGGCTTGATCGGCAAGCGCGTTGCGAGCGAGCAGTGCACCGTCGTGGATAACGGAACAATGCCCTGGCGGCGCGGTTCGCTGAACGTCGATGACGAAGGCAACTCCACCCAAGAGACGGTCCTGATCGAGAAGGGAATCCTGAAGGGCTATCTGAGCGATAAACTTTCCGCTCGTCTGATGGGCATGGCTAACACCGGGAATGGGCGCCGCGAGAGCTATGAACACATCCCCATGCCGCGCATGACGAATACGTACATGCTCGCGGGGAATGACGCTCCCGAGGACATCATCCGGTCAGTGAAGCACGGCGTCTACGCTGTAAATTTCGGCGGCGGGCAGGTCGACATTACGAACGGCAAATTCGTCTTCTCGGCAAGCGAAGCCTACATGATCGAAGACGGCAAGATTACCGCCCCGATCAAAGGCGCTACGCTGATCGGCAACGGTCCCGATGTTCTGACGCGCGTCAGCATGGTAGGCAATGATCTGAAGCTGGACGAAGGCGTAGGCACCTGTGGCAAGGATGGGCAAGCTGTGCCGGTGGGCGTGGGCATTCCAACGCTGAAGGTAGATCGCTTGACCGTTGGCGGGACCGCCCGCAAAGACACCGGCGGCTTCATGCAATAAAAAGTGCCGCCGATTTAAAAGCATCTCACGGATACATCAACACGCTTGTCATCCTGAGCGGAGTCACGGCGGAGTCGAAGGATCCCTATCAGCGTCGCAGCGTTGGATTCTTGTCCCCGCGCTAAACTCTAAATAGTTTCGCAATTGGAAATCTAAATCTATGTCCCCAACGGAACTGGAAACTCGAAACCCGAAACTGGAAACTGATCTGAAGGAAGTCGCCCAGGATATCGTCGCCCGTGCCATGAAGGCCGGCGCCTCAGCCGCCGAATGCGTCGTCCGTGAAGGAGATGAATTCTCCACCCTCGTGCGCCTAGGGCAGGTCGAAACACTCAAGGAGTCCGGCTCGAAATCGATCGGAGTGCGCGTGTTCTTCGGAAAGCGCGCGGCCAGCACTTACTCGAGCGACTTCTCCAAACAGGGCCTCGATCGGATGCTGAATTCCGCGCTGGAATTGGCAAAGATCACTTCGGAAGATCCCTTCTCAGGAATCCCCGAGGCTTCGCAACTCGGCCAGCTCCAGGGCAATCTCGACCTCTATCACGAAGATGTGTATTCGCTGGCCGGTGCCGACCGGATCGACTACGCGCGCCGCACCGAAAAGGCAGCGCTGGATTTCGATCCGCGAATCAAGAACTCAGAGGGCGGCTCGTTCGATGCAGCTACGGGCCGGAAGGTGCTGGCGAACTCGCATGGATTCGTCGGCGAATACAGGAGATCGTACTGTTCGACCGCCGCCGTGCCGATTGCGCAGTCGGACGACGGAGCGATGCAGCGCGATTACTGGTACTCCGTGGCGCGCACATTGAAGAAGCTCGATGCTCCCGAGAAGGTCGGGCGGATTGCCGCCGAACGTACCTTGCGCCGGCTGGGTGCCCGGAAAGCAAAGACCGCGAAGGTTCCGATCGTCTTCGATCCCATGGTCTCAACTTCGATCCTCGAGCACATCTTCGAAGGCATCAATGGGGATTCGGTCTACCGCGGCGCGTCGTTTCTGGCGGGCAAACTCGGGCAGAAGATCGCGGGAGACGTCGTGAACGTCATTGACGACGGCACGATGCCCGGCGGGTTTGGCACGTCTCCCTTCGATGGAGAGGGCATTCCCACGCGCCGGACGGTCGTGATCGAAAACGGCGTACTGAAGTCATACCTGCTCAACACGTACACCGCGAAAAAGCTTGGATTGCAAACCACTGCCAATGCCTCGCGCGGACTTGCGGGCACCCCGGGCATTGGACCAGGAAACTATTTCCTGCAGCCTGGCTCGAAAACGCCTCAGGAGTTGATCGGCGGGATCAAAGAGGGCCTCTATGTAACAGAGTTCCTCGGCCAAGGAGTGAATCTCGTCACTGGAGACTATTCCCGCGGTGCATCCGGCCTCTGGATCTCCAATGGCGAGCTGACGTATCCCGTAGAGGAAATCACGGTCGCCGGAAATTTGAAAGACGTCTTCTTCAACATCTCCGAAATCGCAAGCGATCTAGAATTCCGCGGTTCGGTAGCGGCCCCCACCATCCGAATCGACGGCCTGACCGTCGGCGGCGAATAGCGCCGTTCGGTCGAACATCCAACGAGGAGAGCCGCCTCGTCAGGTTTTGATTATGTAGGGACGGACGCCTTCGTCCGTCCCGCTAGCGTAGCGAGCGTGTCAGGCTATCGAGACATCAACCAGCCGGCCTCAACCCCGAATACCGTACAATCCATTGCGCACAGACGATCACCACCGAGGTGCGCATGAATTTCGCCAAGATAGTTTTCTGGATTGCCGCGATATGGGGCATCCTCGTCCTCACGCCACTCTACTTCCTCTACGACGCGATCGGCCGCCAGACTCCGCCTCCGATTACACACCCCGGGTTTTATTACGGATTCGTGGGTTGCGCACTTGTGTGGCAGCTTGCGTTTATAGTCATCGCGAGAGATCCGGTACGGTTCCGCGCAATGATGATCCCCTCGGTGTTCGAGAAGTTCAGCTTCGCAGCTTCGCAAACCGTTCTGTTCATGCAGCATCGGCTCCACCCGACCGATTGGTTCTTAGGCGGCGTCGACGGACTACTGGGCGTGCTATTCCTGGTTGCGTTTGTGCGAACAACGGCCAACGCGGGCGCGCTTACTGGGAGCCACTCATGAACCGCCGCTCATTTCTCAAATCCGCTAATCTCGCTGGACTCGCAATCGCACTTCCTTCCTCAGCGCTCGCACAAGAACAGAAAAAGACGATAGCTGCGCATGCGTCGCCGAGTCCGAACACGATCCTTCTGAAGGACTATCGTCCGCGATCGATCTATAAAGTTCCGGTCACACACCTCGAGAAAGCAAAGTTCCCCATCATCGACATGCACTCGCATCCCTATCCCAAGACGGAGGCCGAGATCGCTACGTGGCTCAAGAACATGGATGAGGTCAACGTCGAGAAAACGATGATCCTAACCATGGCTACGGGCAAGGAGTTCGACGAAATCTGCCCGAAGTATTCGAAGTATCCGGACCGCTTCGAAGTCTGGTGCGGCCTGGATCTCAGCGGCCATGAGAAACCGGGATTTCCGGAAAGCGCCGTACAGGAACTCGCGCGCTGCCACGATAAAGGCGCGAAGGGAATTGGAGAGATTCACGACAAGGGCCAAGGTCTACGCTCGGGGAAATCCACAGCACCCGGTATTCACCCTGACGACGCGCGGGTGGATGCGATCTGGGAGAAAGCCGCCGAACTCCGCATGCCGGTCAGCCTGCACGTGGCGGATCCTATCTGGATGTACCAGTCCATGGACAAGCACAACGATGGGCTAATGAATGCCTACGAATGGCGATTAGACAATCAGCCAAATATCGTCAAGCTCACCGGGATGGTCGAGATCCTCGAGCGCACGGCATCACGGCACCGCAAGACGACGTTTGTCGCCTGTCACTTCGCAAATCTGGATTATGATCTCGCGCATCTCGGCGAACTATTCGATCGTAATCCCAATCTCTACGCCGATATTTCCGCACGCTACGCGGAGACTGCTCCAATTCCGCGTTTCGCTTCACAGTTCTATGCGAAGTATTCCGACCGGTTGGTTTACGGAACCGACATGGGATTCGACAAGGACATGTATCACGTTACCTTCCGGATTCTCGAATCGCAGGATGAGCATTTTTACGAGATCGAGCAATTCGGCTATCACTGGCCGCTTTATGGATTGGGCCTAAGCGACGAGGTTCTGCAGCGCGTGTATCACGACAACGCAGCAAAGCTGCTGGCAGCGCGATCCAGCTGATAACCCCTGCTTTTGTGTAGGGACGGACGCATTCGTCCGTCCCACTCGCGAAGCGAGTGTAGGGTTAGCTCCCAACTGCAAGGGTTGGTTCAGACCTCCGCGCGATCGCTGCCCGATCGGGACGGACCAAGGCGTCCGTCCCTACACAACCTTACTGGCGCGGCGCTGCTGCTGCACTTGTCGCGGGTCCTGACGACGGATCGAACTGGTTCCCGATCGCATCTCCGGATAGGACCAGTTCCACTCGGCG
>Ga0126369_10002774_pt1 | contig 12551 bp, 11 predicted proteins | sample PanSoiMetaPlot_1_FD_109646 | JGI IMG/M metagenome (GOLD analysis project Ga0126369, IMG submission 109646) | Tropical forest soil microbial communities from Panama - MetaG Plot_1 | ecosystem: Environmental > Terrestrial > Soil > Tropical forest > Bulk soil | place: Panama | collected 2016-02-17 | reverse complement strand
GGACGTGGCGCTATCTCGCCGGGCGCTACGTGGCCAGGAACAAGCTTCCGCTCGCGATCGGCCTCACCGTCATCGCGACGCTCGCCGTGGGGCTCGCGATGACCGAGCAGCAGACGATCCGAGCCGTCCCGACGCCGGCGCCCGAGCCGGAGCCGCCGTCCGACCTCGACGACCCCAACGTCCGCTCCGACAACACCACCGACCCGGGCGGCGCGGCCGCCGGCGTCTCGGTCGAGACCGTCGGCTGCTCCGACCGGACCTCGAACGGCAACGTCCGCGTCAACCAGGACTGCACCTTCCGGCGCCAGGCCGAGGAGTCGATCAAGGTCGACCCGGCCAACCCGCGCAACCTCGTGGCGGGCCAGAACGACAGCGTCGCCGGCTTCAACCACTGCGGCTACGACTTCTCGTTCGACAGCGGGCAGCACTGGGGAACCGGCGTCCCGCCGTTCTTCCAGCACCTGAACGGCCCGGTCGCGGGCCACACCATCGCGGGCGGCCCCGGCACCGTCCACACCTATGACGCGGCCAGCGACCCTGCGGTGACCGTCGACTCGCAGGGCCGCGCCTTCTTCTCCTGCGTGGTGTTCGACCTGGCGACCGCCGCGTCGGGCGTCTTCGTGACCGCCTCTGTGCCGGGTGCCGGCGGCTCCTTCTACAACAACGTGCCGGCCTCGGGGGCCAGGTTCGTCGCGGTCGAGGACAACAGCCCGACGATCGCCCACGACAAGGAGTTCATCACCGCCGACGCCAATCCGAGGAGCCCCAACCGCGACAACGTCTACGTGACGTGGACGGTGTTCAAGTTCGGCACCACATGCGGCGCGCCGCCCGACGGCACGCTCCAGTTCTGCTCCAACGCGATCTTCGGCAGCATGTCGACGGATCACGCGGTGACGTGGTCGGCGCCCGAAGAGATCAGCGGGTCGTCGCCGCTGTGCTCGTTCGGCAACTTCTTCGACCCGTCGCGCACGTTCAACACGTGCGACCTGGACCAGGGCTCCGACCCGGTGACGCTGGCCAACGGCAACCTGGTCGCGGCCTTCAACAACGCCAACACGACCACCGTCAACAACCAGCAGCTCGCGGTCATCTGCCATCCCAGCGGCAGCTCCACCGCCGGCACGGCGCACCTCAACTGCGCCAGCCCCTCCAAGGTGGGCGACGACGCCACGGCCGGCCTGCCGACGTGCAACTTCGGGCGCGGTCCCGAGGAGTGCGTCCCGGGCTCGTTCATCCGGACCAACGACTTCCCGCGCCTGGCTGCGGACCCCAGCGGCCAGCTCGTCTCCGTCTGGCAGGACTTCCGGAACCGGGAGCTGGACATCCAGGTCTCGCGGTCCAACGACGGCGGCCAGACGTGGACCACGGCGGCCAGCCCGGTCAACCCCGACTCCGGGTTCGACCACTACATGGCGGCGGTCGACGTCGTGAAGGGCACCAACCGCTTCGGCGTCAGCTACTACCGCACGGCGCAGGTGCCCAACGAGGCTGCCAACGCCGCCGGGGGGATCGTGTTCGCGCCCGGCCAGCCTGGCGTGCAGGCGACCAACTCCCAGTACTTCCTGGCCGGCGGGCGGGGCCTCAGGACGCCGCTGACGGCGCGGCCGATCTCGCCCCTGTTCCCGGCGCCCACCGGCAACCAGGCCGGCTTCAACGGCGACTACAGCGGCATCGCCCTGTCGGGTGACACCGCGCACCCGATCTGGTCGGACACCCGGAACACCGCTCCGGCCGGCCAGGTGGCGACGACGCCGGCGCCGGAAGAGGACATCTTCACCGACTCGGTCGAGCTGCCCGGCGGATAGCCGGCAGCGCATGCCCGGGCCGCGCGCGGCGCGGCCCGGGCCGCGTCATCTCAGCTGTCGCGTGGCCCCCGCTGCGTCAGAGCTGGCCGGCCAGGCGCGGCGTCATCGACTGGAAGGCCTCGACGTAACGCGTGTCCGGCCCGGCGCCGAAGTAGCGCGCCTGCACCGCTCGCTGCTCGCCGCGCTGCCGGTAGTGATCGCGGAGGTACGACTGCGCCGCCATCGCGGCCATCGCGGCCTCCTTGCGCTCCACGACCGACGTGTAGTCGATGAACGTGTCGGGCTTGAACCCGCACTGCTCCGGGTGGTGCGGCTCGAAGACATACATCCGCGGCGGCGGAATCGTGACGAACGCGCTGGCCACGCCGGCGGCCCCCATCGCGATCTTCCGCGCCCGGTCAGCGGTCGCGGCGGCGACCGGGTGGTCCGGGTTGAACGGGTCGACCGGCGTGTGCGTGACCAGCACCTCCGGCCGCACGTCGCGCATGACCTCCACGAGCCGCTGGACGGCGGCGGCGGGCACCTCCAGCGGGTAGTCGCCCAGATCGAACGGCAGGAACTCGGCGCCGAGCTCCGATGCCGCGCGCGCGCACTCCTGGTGACGTATCCGCTTGACGTTCTCGACTGTCTGCGACGGCTCCTTCCAGAGATCTCCCGACTCGCCGCGCTCGCCGTAGCTGAGGGCGACCACGGTTGCGCGCCAGCCCGCCGCGGTGTGCACGGCAATCGCGCCGGCGGCCCGCCACACGAAATCGGCAGCGTGCGCGCCGACCACGAGCAGCGCGCCGCGAGGCCTCGAGAGGTCCGTCATGGCGAACATCATAGGGTGCGCAATTGGGCGTCTCAGATGCGCGGGAACGCCCCATCGGTCATGCCGATCCCGGCAATCGGCGGGACCCATTGGACACCGCGCCGGGGCGTACTTAGCATGTGCCGAACGGAGCCCGTCTTCACACGGAGGAGGAGCGATTGGGTAGGCGACAGACACTCGAGGTGCCTGGCGTGTCGCACGATGCGCCGATCCCGATGGGGGTCCGCGTCGGCAACATGGTGTTCTCCTCCGGGGTGGCCGGGAAGGACCCGGCCGACGGATCGCTCCCCGCTGACCCGGCGAGGCAGGCCAAGCTGATGTTCCAGAACGTGCGTACGCTGCTGGAGCGAGCCGGCGCCACGCTGGACGACGTGGCGCACGTCACGGTGTACGTGAAGGACAACGCCTACCGCGATCACCTGAACCGCGAGTGGCTGAAGGCGTTCCCCGACGAGCACGACCGGCCGGCCCGCCACACGCTGGTGTGGGACCTGCGAGGCGGCATGCTGATCCAGTGTGAGCTGGTCGCGGTCCTGGAGGATTCCGAATGATCATCGACGCGCACGGACACGTGTCGGCCCCCCCGGAGCTCTACGCCTACCGTTCGGTGATGCTGGCCAGTCGCGGCTACCACGGCAAGGGCAGCCCCGGCATCAGCGACGAGCGCATGCACCAGGGCGCGAAGCGGCACCTGGAGCTGCTGCAGAGCGTGGGGACGGACGTGCAGTTCCTGTCGCCCCGGCCGTTCCAGCTCATGCACTCGGAGAAGCCCGAGTCGATCGTGCGCTGGTGGGTCGAAGCCAACAATGACATCATCGCCCGCCAGTGCCGCGCCTACCCCGACGTATTCCGCGGCGTGTGCGGCCTGCCCCAGTCCCCGGACGGCAGCATCCAGCCCTGCGTCGAGGAGCTGGAGCGCTGTGTGAACGAGCTCGGCTTCATCGGCTGCCTCATCAACCCGGACCCCACCGAGGGCACGGGACTGATGCCGACGCTCGACGACGAGTACTGGTACCCGCTGTACGAGAAGATGGTCGAGCTGGACGTGCCGGCGCTGATCCACTCCACCGCGTGCAAGCACTTCCGTGAGTCGTACAGCGCACACTTCATCAGCGAGGAGAGCGTCGCGGTGCTCAACCTCTGCAAGGCCGAGAGCCGCGTGTTCACCGACTTCCCGGACCTTCGTCTCATCATCTCGCACGGCGGCGGCTCGGTCCCTTACCAGATCGGGCGCTGGCGCGCGCATCGGGTGCGCGAGCGGGAGTCGAACCCCTCGCTGGAGTCGTTCGACGACAGCATGCGGCGGCTGTACTACGACACCGTCCTGTACAACGTGGAATCGCTCGACTTCCTCTTCCGCATCGTCGGCACCGACCGCTGCGTGTTCGGCACCGAGAACCCGGGCTCGGGATCGTCGAAGGACCCCGTGACGGGGGCCTGGATGGACGACCTCAAGCCGGTGATCGAGAGCATCCCGTGGCTCAGCGAGACGGACCGCGGCCGCGTCTTCGAGGACAACGTCCGTGCGATCTTTCCGCGCTTCCAGGTCCCGGCGCAGGTCCCATAGACTCCGCAGATGACCGTCGTGCTCTCGGCGCGGGGTCTCACGATGCGCTTCGGCGGGTTCACCGCCGTCGACGACGTGGACCTGGACGTGGAGGAGGGTGAGCTGCACGCGCTGGTGGGCCCGAACGGGGCCGGCAAGAGCACGCTCCTCAACGTGCTGGGCGGCCAGCTCCTCCAGACGTCGGGCGAGGTTCGGTTCCTGGACCGCTCGCTCGGCAAGTCGACGCCGCACGCCCGCGCCCGGCTGGGCATCGGGCGCTCGTTCCAGCTGACGTCGGTCGTACCGGGGTTCACCTGCCTGGAGAACGTGCTGCTGGCCGTCGAGGCGCGCCACCACATGGCCGCGATGCTGCGGCCGCGGCCCGGCGGAGACGACGCGGCCCAGGCCGCCGAGATGCTCGACCTGGTCGGGCTCGGCAGGCGTGCGGACATCCCCGCGGAGCTGCTCGGCCATGGCCAGCAGAAGCAGCTCGAGGTCGCGATGGCGATGGGCCGCCGCCCCCGCGTGCTGCTGCTGGACGAGCCCACGTCCGGGCTCACCGAGCACGAGCGCGCCTCGCTGGGCGCGCTTCTGCAGCAGGTCGCGCGGCGGTCGACCATCGTCATGGCCGAGCACGACGTGGATTTCGTCCGCCGCATCGCCACGCGCGTCACCGCCTTCAACCTCGGGCGCAAGATCGCCGAGGGCAGCGCCCAGGCGGTCTTCGACAGCCCGATCGTCAGGCAGGTCTTCCTGAGGAGCAGCGTCGATGCTCGAGCTTAGGGAACTGCACTCCTTCTACGGCCGCAGCCACGTGATCCAGGGCATCTCGCTGCGGGTCGGGCGGGGCGAGGGCGTCGGCCTGATCGGCCACAACGGCGTGGGGAAGACGACCACGCTCAAGTCGATCATGGGCACGGGCCCCCGTACCAGGGGCAGGATCGTCCTGGAGGACCGGGATCTGCGCGGTCCGGCGCACGCGCGGGCGCGGCGCGGCCTGGGCTTCGTGCCTGACAGCGAGGCCGTCTTCCCGGAGATGACGGTCGAGGAGAACATCCGTACGGGCGCGATGCTCAAGCGGCGGGGCGACCACAAGCGCTGCCTGGACACGGCGTACGAGCTGTTCCCGGTCCTCGCGGAGCGCCGCCACCAGCTCGGCGGGACGCTGAGCGGCGGCCAGCAGAAGATGCTCTCGCTCGCCCGGGGCCTGGCGCTGGAGCCGCGGCTGATCATGGTGGACGAGCCCAGCGAGGGCCTGATGCCGATCAACGTCGACCTGATCGCGACGGCGCTGCGGCGCGCCGTCGACAGCGGCATCGGTGTGCTGGTCGTGGACGCGTCGTTCCAGCTCCTGAAGACGGTCTGCAGTCGGGTGTACGTGATGAAGCAGGGCCGCATCACCGGCGAGCACGAGCTCGACGACTTCGCGACCGCCGAGCGGCTGGTCGAGACGTACCTGCGGGAGGGAAGCTGAGCGAGGTGGAGCACGTCGTCGTCGCCGCCCTCAACGGCCTGGTGGTGGGCGCCTCCCTGGCGCTGGTCGCCGCCGGACTGGCGCTGCTGTTCGGGGTGCTCGGCATCCTGAACTTTGCACAGGGCGACTTCTTCATGCTCGGCGCGTACGTGGTCTACTTCGCGGTGGCCGGCGGACTCAGCTTCTGGCTCGGCGTGGTCGCGGCCGGACTCGTGGTCGGCGTCGTGGGCGGCCTGGGCCTGATGCTGATGCTGTGGCCGCTGCGCGAGCGGGCGCACGCGCTGGTGCTGCTCGCCACCCTGGGGCTGAGCCTGATCCTGGAGCAGCTCGCGACCAACCGCTTCGGCGCCGACGCGAAGCCGATGGCCGCGCCGATCGGCGCCCGGCTGGCCATCGGCGGCACCGAGTACCCGGTCTACGACCTGCTGGTGGTCGGCGCGGCGATCGTGATCCTGGCCGGCGGCTACGTCTTCCTGAGGTACGTCAAGTACGGCATCTGGCTCCGGGCGGTGGCCCAGAACCAGCGCATGGCCAGCGTGCTGGGCGTCCCCGTCTCGCGGGTGTACGCCCTCGCGTTCGTCGTCAGCCTCGGCCTGGCCGCGGTCGCGGGCTCGCTGCTGGCGCCGCTCACGTCCGTGTACCCGACGGTGGGGCTGGACGTCAACCTGAACGCGTTCATCGTCGTGATCGCGGGTGGGCTGGGCAACTTCCGGGGCGCGGCGCTGCTCGCGCTGGTGCTGGGGGTCGTGGAGTCGCTGGGCTCGATCGTGATCCCGGGCCAGGCGGTCCAGCTGCTCGTGTTCGCGCTGGTCATCCTCCTGCTGATCGTGCGCTCGCAGCGCCAGCAGGTCCTGGCCCGCCTGTGATGAATGAGCTTCGCTCGGCAGCAAGGGTCCCTCTCCCCTCGCGGGGGAGGCGGTCCGGTCACGGGCCGGAGGGGGGGCTGGATGGTCGCCCCTGCTCTGAGCACACACTGCCGGATTGGGCATCCCCCATCCCCTCCCCCCTCCCCCGGGGCGGGGGAGGGGATGGCTCGCTCGGTTCGCTTCGCTCGATCGTCGACAAGCCGAATGGGTCGGTGCCATGAGCACCACCATCAGGTGGGCCGGCGTGGTGGTCCTCGTGGCGGCGCTCTTCGTCGTGCCGCCGCTCTACGGCCAGTTCCTGCCTCAGCGGATCTCCGACTACCTCATCTTCGGCCTGCCCGCCCTGGCGGTGGCGCTGATCGCCGGCCACGCCCGGCTGCTGAACATCGGCGTCGGTGCGACGTTCGGCGTGAGCGCCTATGCGGTGGCGATCCTGAGCCAGCACAGCGTGCTCAACCCCTGGCTGCTGATGCTGGGCGCCTTCGCGGCCGGGCTGCTGGTGTCCGGGCTGTTCGCGGTGTACGCGGTCGTGGCGACCGGGCTCGAATACCTGCTGCTGACGCTGCTCACGACCTCGGCATTCTTCACGCTCCCCCTGCTCTTCGCGGGGATCACGGGCGGTGAGAACGGCCTGCCCGTCAAGGGGGCGGTGGACATCTCGTTCGGCCTCGACCCGCTCGTCGGCAACGGCTTTTACTGGCTGCTGTGCGCCATCACGGTGTTCTGGTGCGTGCTCTCCTGGTACCTCCTCGCCTCGCGGTCGGGGCGCGTGATGGTGGCGATCGGCCGCAACCCGGTACGGGCGGCGGCGATGGGCTACTCGGTGCGCGCCTATCAGGTCGCGGTCACGCTCTACTCGGGCGCCATCGCGGCCTGCGGGGGATGGCTGTACGCCCTTGCGCACGCGTTCGTGTTCCAGGACCTGCTGGGCCTGGCGAACTCCGTGAACTTCGTCCTGTACTCGCTGGTCGGCGGCGTCGACACGATCATCGGGCCGCTCCTGGGCACCGCCGGGCTGCGCTACCTCGGCGAGTACCTGGGCACCACGCAGAGCACGCAGACCCAGCTCTACCTCGGTGTGGCGCTGCTGGTGGTCGTGTACCTGCTGCCGACCGGGGTGGTTGGCGGCTTTCGTCAGCTCCTGCGCCTGCGCTACCTGGTCCGGTCGAGGGGCCAGACCGACGAGCCGCTCAGTGCGGCGCTGGCCCGGGAGGCGGGGCTCGACACCCTCCTGGGAGGAGCTGATGAGTAGGAAATGGGGCCACGCCCCCGGGAGAGAAATGGAGGTGCTGCAGTGATCCAGACAGGTGTCGCGCCGTTCGTGCGCCCCACGTGGTGGCGAACGGCCGTCCTGGCCGTCGCCGGCCTGCTCGCCGTCGCCGCGTGCGGCGGCGCCGCGACCCAGAGCGGCGGCTCGCAGGAGGCGACCGGGCCGGCCATCACGATCGGGGTCCTCGACGACCAGGCGCCCTCGACCGCCGTCGAAGGCGCGGAGATGCGCGTCAACACCGACCTCGCCGTCAACCAGATCAACAGCTCGGGCGGCATCCACGGCCACAAGGTGAACGTCGTCTTCGCCGACCCGCAGGGCGACCCCAGCAAGGCGGTCACGCTCGCCCAGCAGCTGGTCCAGCAGAACAACGCCGACATCCTGGTCGGCGGCGTGCTGAGCAGCGAGTGCCTGGGCGTCGAGAACCTGGTGGCCCGGCTGCAGGTGGTCTACGTGTCCTCCACGGGCTGCGCCGCCGAGGCGTTCACCGCGATGCAGTGCAACCAGTACAGCTTCCGGATCACGCCGCAGGGCCGGCAGGTGAACGTCCCGCTCTCGCAGTACATCGTCAACACGTACGGCAAGAAGTGGGCGATCATCTACCCCGACTACGCGTTCGGGCAGTCGCAGCTGGCCGCCTACAAGGTGGGAATGCAGGCCGCGGGGGGTGAGCTGTCACAGATCATCCCGATCCCGTACCCCGAGACCAACATGGCGCCGTACATCTCCAAGATCCAGACGGACGGGTCGGTCAACGGCGTGATCAACAGCGAGGTGTCCGCCGACCTGGTCCGGTCGTCCGAGGCGATCGCGCAGTTCAACATCAGCCCGAAGCTTCCGATCGTGGGCGTCTTCGGGAAGGAGCGCTTCGGGGGCGTCTACCCGCCCTCCCTCACCGGCGACATCGGCCAGTCGCCCGAGCTGTCGGACGCCGCCAAGGAGAACTCGTTCGACGTCGCCTACCACACGGCCTTCAAGCAGCAGCTCGGCAAAGAGGACCCGACGATCATCAACACCCTCGGCAACGACAAGTCGGTGCCGGGCGACCTCGGCTACGAGGCGTACACCGCGATCACGGCGCTGAAGGAAGGGATGCTCAACGCGAACTTCAGCGGCAAGGCGGACACGTCCAAGCTGATCAGCGCGATGTCCAAGCTGAAGGCGAAGCAGGGCACCGACTTCCCCGGCGGTGACTTCCAGATGAACGCCTCGGACCACCAGGGCGTCACGACCACGTACATCGCCAAGATCAGCGGCCAGCAGGAGCAGGTGCTCACTACCCTCGCACCCGACAAGCTGTCCGCGATCGGGACCTGCCAGGCCAAGTAGCCCTTCCTGGATACCTCCCCCACCGGCCCTCTCCCCGTCGCAGGGGAGAGGGCCCCACGGTGGGACCACGCGAGGAGCGGTGATCAGTTGGACTCCCACGTCGAGGAATGCGGACGGCACTCCACCAGCACCCTGAGCGACGCGATGGACCGGCTGTCCATCCCCGGTCAGGCCTTCGGCATCACGCCACTGGATCGCGGCTTCCGGATGGTCGGCCGCGCGTTCACCGCTCGCACCATCCCGGTCGCGACCGTCAGCGGGACGGTCGGTGACTACATCGACGACGTGCCGGAGGGCAGCGTGGTCGTCCTCGACAACGGCGGCCGCCTGGACGGCACCGTGTGGGGCGACATCCTGACGATCATGGCGCACCGCAGGGGGCTGGCAGGCACGGTGATCCACGGCGTGTGCCGGGACGCGTCCCGCAGCCTCGAGCTCGGCTATCCCATCTTCAGTCGAGGCGTGTGCATGCGGACGGGACGCGGGCGCGTGCAGTCGGACGGGTACCAGGTGGCGGTCTCGCTCGGCGACGTGCGCGTCGAGCCCGGCGACATGCTGGTCGGCGACGCAGACGGCGTGGTGGTGATCCCGCAGAGCCGGCTGGACGACGTCCTCGCGGCCGCGCGCGACATCGCGGAGGCGGAGGACCGGATCCGCCAGGAGATCGAGTCGGGCAGCCGATTGGACGAGGCGCGCCGGCGCCACCGCTACTTCCAGCTCCAGAAGGGCGGATAGCGCCGGGCGGGAGTGAGGTGATCCTGATCACCGGCGGCATGGGCTTCATCGGCCTCCACACCGCCCGCGCGTTCATCGACGCGGGCGAGGAAGTCGTCCTGATGCACTTCCGCACCTGGCGTCTGCCCGACTTCCTGCAGACGGAGGTGGGCACGCGTCTGCACGCGCTCTACGCGGAGCCGGTCGACCTGGTGCGCGGCCTGGCGCTGCTGGACGTCCTGCGCAAGCACCACGTGACCGGAATCGTCCACCTGGCGGCCCCGGCTGCTCTGGGCCCCGATCCCGCGGAGCAGTACTGGTCGGCGACGCAGGGCCTGGTCAACGTCCTCGAGGCCGCGCGTCAGCAGGGGGTTGCCCGCGTCTCGGTGGCGAGCTCCGTCGCCGTGTACCACGGCTCCGGCGCGGGGCCGTGGCGCGAGGACCGGCCGCTGCCCGTCGAGTCGGACTCGTACACGTCCGCGATGAAGAAGGCCATCGAGATCCTGGCCCTGCACTTCGCCGACCGGACCGCCCTCGACGTCCGCGTGCTGCGACTCGCGACGATCTACGGTCCGCTCTACCGCAGCATGTCGAACCTCCCCAGCAGGCTCTGCCACGCGGCCGTCTCGGGGACGCAGCCCGACCTCGACTCCCGGGGCGCGAGAACGCCGTACGCCGAGGATACGGTCGACCTGCTCTACGTCCGGGACTGCGCGAGCGCGATCACCCTCCTGCACCGCGCCGCGCACCTCCGGCACCGCGTCTACAACGTCGGTGCGGGGCGTGCCGTGACGAACGGCGCGATCGCGGAGGCGGTCCGGCGCGCGGTCCCCGGAGCGGCGGTGACGCTGCCGTCTCACGCGCCGCATGCCGACGCGCCCGATGCCTACATGGACGTCGCGCGCCTCCGGGAGGACACTGGCTACGCGTCGGAATACGGCGTTGAGCGCGGCATCGCGGAGTACGTCGCGTGGCTGCGCGACCACCCACAGTGAGGTGCCTCACGATCGGCTCGACCGATGCCCGCGATCGAAGAATCCTGTTGGACACGGCCGCCTGCCGTCCCTAGCATGGGCCTGTCCCTGGTGCTGAACGCCGCGCGCGATGACTGAACTCGAGCGACCGCCGTCCGAGGCGGGCTGGGCGGCGATCCGCGGCGCGATCGACCTGCACGTCCACGTCGGTCCTGACGTGATCCCGCGGCGCGTCGACGACATCGACCTGGCACGCGAGTTCCAGCGACACGCCCTCGGCGGCTTCGTGATCAAGTCGCACTACATTCCCACGGCGGTGCAGGCGGCCACGGTGAACCGTGTCGTGCCCGACGTGCGGGTGGCCGGCGCGATCACGCTCAACCACTCCGTCGGCGGCCTCAACCCGGCCGCGCTGGAGGTGGCCGCACGCCTGGGCGCCCGTGTGGTCTGGATGCCGACGGTCGACGCGGCGAACGAGTGGACGGGGAGGCGGCCGGACTCGCCGGCGCCCGCCTGGGGGGCGTTCCACGAGCGGCTGATGGCGCGCCCGGACTACCCGGCGCCCATCTCGCTGCTGGACGCAGCGGGCCGACTGACCGGTGCGGTGGAACAGTGCCTGGAGGTGGTGGCGGCGTACGACATGGTGCTGGCCACCGGCCACGTCGGCCGTGACGAGATCTTCGCGCTGGCGCGGCGCGGCCGCGAGGCCGGGATCGGGTCGGTCCTCGTCACGCACGCCGAGTTCCCGAGCGTGGCCCTGAGCGCGGACGACCAGGTCGAACTGGTGGGCCTGGGCGCGCTGGTGGAGCACTGCTACACGACCGCGTTCACCGGCAAGACGACCTGGGAGACCGTGTTCGCGAACCTGCGCGCGACCGGGCCGGAGGGGTCCGTCATCTCGACCGACCTGGGCCAGGCCGCCAATCCGCCAGTCGCCGACGGCCTGGCCGACTTCGCGGACCGCCTGCTGGCCGTCGGGTTCTCCGAGGACGACGTGCGCACGATGGCGGTCGAGAACCCGGCCCGCCTGCTCGGCACGACCGCGCCGCGCACCGCGGCTTCCCGTACTCCTGGAGGTTGAGCGAATGGCAACGATCGTGGCCGGCATCGCCGCTTCGCACAGCCCGCAGCTGAGCACCCCGAGCGAGCTGTGGCGCCTGCACGCCGAGCGCGACCGGCAGAACAAACAGCTCCACTATCGGGGCGTCGTGTACGACTACGACGGGCTCATCGAGGCGCGTCGCGGCGAGCACCTGGACGCGCAGCTGGACGAGTCCATCTGGCAGGAGAAGCACGATCGCTGTGACGCAGGCATCGACGCGCTGGCCGCGACGCTGGCGACCGTGGCGCCGGACGCCGTGCTCATCGTCGGCGACGACCAGCGCGAGATGTTCCTCGACGACGGCATGCCGACGCTCGCGGTGTACTGGGGCGAGACCGTCGAGAGCATCCCGAAGCCCGAGGAGGAGCTGCCGCCGTCGCTCCGCCCGGCCCGCTGGGCGAACTACGGCGAGCATCGCGAGGTGTACCGCTGCGTGCCCGAGCTGGGCCGACACGTGGTCGAGCGGATGATGGTGGAGGGCTTCGACGTCGCGCAGCTCCGCGAGCAGCCGCAGGGCCGCTCGATCGGCCACGCGTTCAACTTCGTGAAGATCCGGATCATGCGCGACCACGTGGTGCCGATGCTGCCCGTGATGGTCAACACGTACTTTCCGCCCAACCAGCCGACGGCCGGCCGCTGCTACGGGTTCGGGCGCGC
>Ga0126369_10002773_pt1 | contig 12553 bp, 20 predicted proteins | sample PanSoiMetaPlot_1_FD_109646 | JGI IMG/M metagenome (GOLD analysis project Ga0126369, IMG submission 109646) | Tropical forest soil microbial communities from Panama - MetaG Plot_1 | ecosystem: Environmental > Terrestrial > Soil > Tropical forest > Bulk soil | place: Panama | collected 2016-02-17 | reverse complement strand
ATTGGGCGTAGTCGCGTTGCGGCTTGCCGGTTTTGGCGCGTCTGCCGGTGACGTGTTCCGGCCAGCTTGTGATGGTGATCATGAGATTGGGGTGAGATGGTCGACTGAGACGAGGAGGGTTCGAAGTTCGCCGAGGAACATGAGGGTGACGCTGGCGTTCGAGCCATGGCGAGTTGCGACGACTGCGTGTGATCCGCGGAAGGGTCCGGTGTTGAGGCTGACGGCTGCGCCTGGCGTGATGTGTGCGTTTGGTGGTGGTGGGATGGTGCGCAGGTGCTGGGATGCTGCGAGGGCTTCGACGGCGCCGCGTTGGACGTATTGGGCGCGATCGCCTGAGACGAGGACGGAGAGGATGCCGGGTGTTTCGCGGATGGGTCGCCAGACGGTTGGCTTGGAATGGGCGACGAAGACGTAGCTGGCGAAGAGGGGTCGGTCGACGATGCGTGTGGTGTGTAGGATGCGATCACGGACGTGTGTGGCGTAGGTTGGGAGGAAGGATTGGAAGCCGCGTCGTGAGAGGTTAGCGCTGGCCCAGAACTCGGCTTTTGGGTGGGTACGTGCGACGATCCAAATGCCGCAGCACTGGGGGTGGTTGGTCCCCAGATCTGGTGGGTTTGGTGTGTAATCCGAACCGTGGGTTGTGGTCAATGGGAATCTCCGGATCCGTTGAGGCTGCGAAGGATGGCGAGTTGTTCTGCGACGGAGCGTTCTGGCTCTTGGGGTCGCGGTGCGTATCCGGTGATAGCTTTGAGGGTTTCTGCGACTGCGGCCTTCTGCTCTTCGGAGGGTGGCTGCCAGGGTTCCTGGTCCGCCTGTGGTTGTGGGGGCGCTGCCAGCGCGCGAGCGCCGTCAGAGCGCTCGTCGCGCGCTGGCAAAGCGCCAGAAGAAGAATGTATCTGCTCTGTAGGAGCAGATACTTCTTCTTCTAAAGGGGAAGGGACGCGCGCGCGTGTGTCTGCAATTGCTAGCTTTTTGTCTAGCGATTGCTGGCCGTATCTTTTTTGTAAACCTTTGGCGCCGCTGATTTTACGCGCCTCTGATACCGCCTTGGCCTTTGCAAGCTCCCTTTCTATTTTAGAATGCGTCAAACGCGTTTTACTCTCACTATTTTGGAGAGGGTCCTGCTGGCAATTGCTAGCTGAGCAATCCTGGCAATTGCTAACAGTGAATAGTGCCTTCACGGCGTCGCCGACGCGTTGGAACTGGGACAGGCTGAGACCGGCGATATGGGCGAGGACACGATCGTCGTTGGGCAGCTCGCGTCGCTTCCAGTAGTGCATGATGAGCATGAGGTAGACGCCCTTTTGCAGGGTCGTGAGATGCAGGGTGTCCGACACGAAGTCGCCGACATGAAGTGGTAGCCAATGATCGAATTCGCTCACGTCGCCCCCCGACGTTATCGAGTCAGTTTGTCGGCCAATTCCTTGAGTGGACCTCCGAGCTCCTCGAGACCGCTGGCCATCGCCATGGCCCACCAGGTGGCCAGCAGTTCGTAGACGACCTCCTCGCGGGGTGGCTCGCCGCTGGTCCAGCCTTCCCATGCGTCAAGCATGACCTTACGCGCGGCATCGAAATGGCCTTCATAGAAAGTCTGTGCCGCGAGTTTTTGACCATGCGCGCGCCAGTCGCTCAATGTCCCTTCTCCGCAGCGCGGCGCTGTCTAAGTGCCTGCTCCAACAGCTGCGTCATCAGTCGCCGCGGATCGGCCGCTTCCCTGGCAGCGCAGAATGAACGGCACTGCCCATCCGGCGCTCGCAGCACCAGCACCACATCGGGCAGGAAGCCCAGCTGCTCCATCAATACAGGCCTGATCGCTTGCAGCATGGCTTCGTACGGAACGTCATCCAGCATGCCACTCACACAAGGCAGCGGCTCGTGCTTGGCACTGACGGCTTCCCCAGCGGCTGCCCGCGCAATCAATGGCTCCTGCTGATCTGGCGGGAGCTTAGCCAGCGCGTCCAACTCCACGCCATTGTCCAATGAGGTGCCGACGGTCTTGGCAATCGACGGAATGCGCTTCGCCCGCTGCGCCTCACGCCGGGTTGTACGCTCACTGCCCTTCGCGGTCGCAGTGTAGCGCGGGCTCTTCGTTCCGGGAACAGAGTGGCCAAGTTGGCCACTCTGTGTGTGGCCCCCTCCGATGGCTCCGTGCTTCGTCTCCGGATGCAGCGCCTCGTACAGCTCTTTGCGTCGCGCGGTATGCATCGACCGTTCCGCCGATGTCAGATCGGCCCGCTGCAGATTCTCATCGATCTCGTTGATCTCAGCGAGAAGGTCGTCGGCATCCAGTGTGCAGCACGGCACCAGCTCCCAGCCGAGCCGGCGCACCGCCTCCAAGCGATGCCAGCCGGCAACCAGATGCGGCACCAAGTGACCATCCGGCCGCCGTATGAGCAACGGATTGATCAATCCGATTTCACGGATGCTGCCCATCAATTCCGTCACCACATCCTCACGCAGTTTCCGCAAGCGGCCATCAATCATGATCGACTCAACGCGAATTGGCTGGATTGGTGAGGTCATCCCAGCACCTCCGGGAACGCATCGGAGGGACGCCAACGCATCTCAATCGCTGAGCCCTTGCGCTTGCGAATGAACAGGTTCCATGCCTTCACGATCAATGCCGCTCGCACCACATCGTGCACGCGCCCGGATGACGCAGCCTGCAACTGCGCGATCTGAGATTGCATCAATCCTAGCGGCTTGAACCGGCCGCCACGCTCGCCACTTTCCCATGCAGTGACGAATTCATTTGCTGCGCATTCATTAGCCTGATGAAAAATATAGATCAGCGCTACAACCAATGAGACCGGCTGCCCGGTGTGATCGTAAATCCCGCGACCTTGTTTTACGTAATCCGGCAGCGTCGGATATTTCGTCCGCGCTAACTCCAGCAACTCGGACGGTTTCATTGTATCGCGCTGCTTGGCGCGCCCGGTTGAAATCAGATGCACCCACCGCAACGCGCCAGCCATCACTGCGGTGTTGCCAAACCCTGCGATTGCCAGAATATCGGAGCCACTGCGGTTCTTGCCTTTATCGAGCGCATCAAACGCACCGTCGGGAATACCGAATACGATGTGCGTGGTAAATGGCACACCGGCGCGCACGCATGCCATTAAACGGTTCTGTCCATCGCGAAGCCTAGGCGGTTTGTGGTCCGAGAATTTCAGCGTATCGCCAGTCAGAGGCCAGTTATCATTCGTCATATCCTCCGCGTATTCAGCGATCTTGGTCGGCTTACGCGGGCGATTTCCATCGTTGTATTCCTTGAGAATAGTCTTCGCCATTTCCGGCGTAATCTCGAATACCCTGCTATTCTCTGGTGGCTGTGCGATGCACCGACGCAGCCGCTCCATGGGATCGCCGCCCGAGTTATCGAGCTTGACCAACTTCGGCATTGATATTTCCCCCACTAGTTGACGATTACGACATTATTGTCATCGTCCAACACCACCTTCTGCCCGGTGTCGACCATCACCGCCTCTTCGCAGCGATGGCAGAACACGTCGCACCCCTCTGGCGCATAGGCCTCGCCACCACAGCGGACGCATTCCCAGACCCGCAGCACCTCTTCGCTCATGCCGCAAACCTCGTGCGTCTGTTGCGTGGAATGCCCCAGGTATCCAACGCGGCCAGCACTTCGACCGCGTCACGTGCCACGGCCATATGCCCGCCGCACACCAGAATGCCGGCCGCCACTGAGCGCTGCGCTTCTGACAGCACAGAGTGCGGAGCGTCAGTCTTGATCTCGATGTGATAGGCGCGGCCCAGGTGCAGCAGATACACATCCGGCACCCCGGCAATGATGCCGCGGCCCATGCGGGTGCCAGGGACGGCCCCGCCATAGTCGGCAATGTCGCAGCTCCACCAGATCACGCCGTCACGCGACACGCGGCCGGGCGGTGCCAACTCCAGCGACAGCATCCGTGCAATCTGCGCTTGCAGTGAATGCTCGCGCACACTCGGCTGGGTCAGTTTAAACGGACGTGGGGCGGGAGAACGCGCCACCACCCCCTCCTAAGATACCTGTGGGGGGCAACACTCCTTGGTGCCATGCAGCGGCGAGTTGCGCTCGATCGCATCCACCGACGCACCCCGAATGCCCCGCGCCCGCGCCAGCCTCGCCAATGCCGGCCAGAACTCCGCCGGGATGCCGGTGCGCTGCCACTTGAATACAGTGGACGGATCGCGCCCCAGCCGCTCAGCCAAGGCCCGATAGCCGCCCAATCGCTCTATCAGCTTGTCGTGCTGCATCAGCGCCTATGAAATTGCATAATCTGCAAGGCGTCAAGACTTCGGGTTGCAAACACGCCACTTCTGGCGCAACTTCCGCTCCGCATTGCAGTGACTGCAATGCAACGTTATGAATTGCCCATAAGGCAACGAGGGTGGGGGCGATTCATCATGCACTCGACCGACGAAGCGGAGTCCTGGAAAATCGCACTTTCTGGTCCAAGAGAGGGACGGGATATGAGCGATGATGTTGCACGCAAAGCACGCAAAGCATCATTGCAGAATATTGGTGCACGGTTGAGATGGTTGCGCGAAGCGTTTGAAGCGCGCGAGCCGCTGCGTCACTCACAAGCCCAGTGGGCACGCGCCTTGCGCATTACCCCAGAAATGCTTAATCGCATCGAGCTAGGCCGCACCCAGGCGCCAATGCACGTGTTGCAGCGTATTATCTATTTCTCCGGTGCCTCAGCTAACTTTGTCCTTTTTGGCGTGGTGGGCGATGGCGTGACGTTGGATTGGCTGGAGCAGGATTTGCTTGAGGGCCATGCGATTGATCTGCGGACGCTTCCCAACTTCCTTGAGGGACGCGCCATGAGTTTCGCATCAAATCCACCACCTGATGGACGGGGGGGTGGACGGGGACGGGGACGTTACCGTCGCAACCCATAGTACGAGCAGGCATGTTGCCATTCCTCCCGAAACGATCAGGCAACTGCGATTCGTACGATTAACTCGTGACATTATCGCTCGCCGATGCCCGACTATGGGCATCCAGTTTGACAAACGCAAGACAGTGGTATTGCATATTCTGCAATTCCGTGTCCCCATAAACACGGGCTGGCGGCACCGCATAACCGGAGCATTGCAGAATGTCAGGCACGTCCTGGGCCATGCGCCTCTATAACACCACCGACGAGCCGGGATTAATCGCCAACGGGCTGGGCTGGTACAGCGACGCCATCCCGATTTACCTGCGGGACTTCGACGTCGATGCCCGCGACGGCAGAGGGTCAGTCAGCATGACCTACTCAATCGACGAGGCGCGCACCTGGTGTAGCCAATACGAGGTGCTGCTGGCCTGGAACACACAGAGCAATGTGAGGCCCACCCGCCCCGACGGCCGCCCCAACCGGCCGCTGACCGCTTACGGCATGTCTGCGGTGCACCTATGAGGCCACCCAGCCCACGCCGCCTGGAGGCCGCTATGTCAGCGGCGCAGCAGGCCTTGGCCACACTGGGTGACGACGTCGACCAGCGTCTGCGAGCGGACACCATCGAGGGCGAGAGCGACGCGATCGAGCTGCTGGACCGCTTTGCCGAGTTGGTGATCACCGACGAGGTGCTGGCCGAATTGGCTAGAGCCCGGGCGCAGCGGCTGGAGAAACGGGCGCAGGCCCATCGGCAGGTCGTGGAACGCATGCTCATTGCATTGGAGCTAAACGAGCCGATCGAGCGCAGCGCTTATACTGCTGGGTTGTCATATCGCACGACCGCCATCATCACCGACCCCGCAGCGTTGCCCGATGAGGTGGTGCGCAAGGCGCCCGACATGCGCCTGATCAGCAAGCTGCTGCGTGATGGCCATCCGGTGGATGGTGCGACGCTGAGCAACCCACAGCCGCATTTAACGATCAGGACGCGCTAGCCCATGAACGACGAGGTAACCGCCATTGTGCCCGCCACGCGTACCGCGCTGTCATTTGATGAGATCGTGCGGCTTGGCTCGTTCATCGCGAAGAGCGGCCTGTTCGGCATGCGCACACCTGAGCAGGCGATAGCATTAATGATGATCGCGCATGCGGAAGGCAGGCACCCGGCACTTGCGGCACGCGACTACGACATCATCCAAGGCCGGCCCACCAAGAAAGCCGAGGCCATGCTGCGCGACTTTCTTGATGCTGGCGGCAAGGTCAAATGGCATGCGCTGACCGATGAGATAGCTGACGCGACATTCTCGCACTCACAGGGCGGCGAGGCGCGCATCAGTTGGGACATGGCGCGTGCGCAGAAGGCGAGCCTCAAGGGCAAGGACATGTACAGCAAGTTCCCTCGCCAGATGCTGCGTAGCCGCTGTGTATCGGAGGGCGTGCGCACAATCTGGCCAACCGCCACCGGTGGCATGTATGTGCCCGAGGAAGCGGTGCACATAGAGGCCACGCCAGAGCTGCCCGAGCCCACCACGCGCCGTGAGCAGATCAACGCCGAGATCCCGATGGAGCCGCCCAAACAGCCACGCATGTCATGGGGAGGCCTGATCCGGTCGATTGACCTAGCCACCGAGAGCGCGACCACCGGAGCTGAGATCGAGCACGTCCTAACCTCGCCGGAAGTGGAGCGCGCGAAGCAGCACGTCAGCTCCGCCAGGATAGAGACGCGCCAGGCCTTCGAGGCGGCAATCGCAGCGGCCGAGCAGCGGCAGGCACAGCTGGCCGACGAGGGCGAGGCAGACGTACCGATGGACTGGGAGGACCCAATTGCGCCATTGGTCGCCAAACTCGCGACCATGGACATAGACGGCCTCAACTCGCTGCACACCAATGCGGAATGGCTGAGCGGCCTGCGTGACATACATATTCTGCCGCCGGACGAAACGCGGCTACGCGAAGCGGTTACTAAGCGGAAACAGGAACTGCAGGGGAAACAGTAATGGCAAAGATCACTGACATTGAGATCCAGGCGATGCATACGATTTGTGAGGAGTTGTCGAAAGTAGCGATGCCGGCCCGTCGCCGCGTCCTAGGCTACGTCTGCGCGCGCCTGGCTGAGGAGGATGGTGGTGCGCCGCACATTGCGTTTCGCGGCAATGGCGACGCCAGCGAGAGCGCAGCGTGAACCACGAGCCTGAAATACGTGCCTTCTCCGAAGCGATCCATCGCGCCATTACCGATACAGCACTGGAGCCGTTGGAGTGTGCTGCGGTGCTCGTTGGTATCGTGGCTTACATCTTCAAGGCGCAATTCCGAGACGCTGACGAGCGCGAGGTAATTGTCAGCGATGCATCGGAGATGATGCACACGGTGGCGATGAACTCGCGGGAGATAGCGATGGAGCAGATTGCAGCCCGCGTAACGTCGAGAGATCGGCTGAACTGAGGCGGCATCGTGCTTAATCGTCCGTTTGCAGAGGTGGCCATGTCAGACGATGCCCAGCGTTAACATTCTGACCGGCGACTGCCGCAAGGTGCTGCCGACGTTGGCGAGCGACAGCGTGCATTGCGTGGTGACGAGCCCGCCATATTACGGACTGCGGGATTACGGGGTGGTTGGGCAGTTGGGGCTGGAGCCTTCGCCGGACGAATACATAGCCACGATGGTGTCTGTCTTCCGCGAGGTGCGGCGGGTGTTGCGGGCGGATGGGACATGCTGGGTGAATATGGGGGATAGTTACAGCAGCGGCACGGGCGGGGACCGGCGTCTGGGTGTCTGGGATGAGACGAGAGCGATAGCGCGGTTGCAGGTTGGCGCCAAGCCCAAAGACTTGATGCTGATGCCTGCGCGGCTGGCGCTAGCGTTGCAGGCGGATGGATGGTGGGTGCGGAGCGACATTATCTGGCACAAGCCCAACCCGATGCCGGAATCCGTTACAGACCGGCCGACCTCGGCGCACGAGCACATCTACATGCTGAGCAAATCCGCGCGGTATTATTACGATGCGGAAGCGGTGCGGGAGACCGAAAGCCCTAATGACCGGCGATTGCAGGCTGGGCTTAGGGTGACGGATGGCGATCCTGGTGATGGCCGCCGCAACTGCCGCAATGTCTGGACGATTGCGACGGAGGCCTTCGCGGAGGCGCATTTCGCCACCTATCCGACGGGGTTGGTAGAGCGGTGCATCAGGGCGGGGACGAGCGAGCGTGGATGTTGCGCCGCCTGTGGTGCGGCGTGGGTGCGAGAGGTGGAGAGGCAAAAGCCGCCGCTGTCCGTAAGGACAGCCACCCGTGGTGACGGCATGCATGGCACCGGCTTCGACATCGATGGCGTGAAGTATGGCAGCGGCAGTAAGTTGCAGAAGTGGCTCAATGAGCATCCGTCCACCACCATTGGCTGGCGGCCATTGTGTCGATGCGATGCGGGCACTGTGCCATGCACGGTGCTGGACCCATTCGCGGGTGCCGGGACGACGCTGCTTGTGGCTGACCGGTTGCAGCGTGATGGGATAGGGATAGAGCTAAACCAAGTTTATGTTGAGATGGCGCAGCGGCGGATCGAGCGGGATGCGCCGCTGTTCACTGCATGGGCACCGCCCGCCGAAGACCCAGCGGACGCCAGAATGCGTGACCTATGGGCGGAGCCTGAGAATGCCTGACCGTCCGTTTGCAGAGGTGGCCATGACGCTGCGCGTGCTCGATCTGTTTAGCGGCATCGGCGCGTTCTCGCTTGGCCTGGAGCGCGCGGGCATGCGCACCGTTGCGTTCTGCGAGTGCGACCCGTATTGCCGCCGGGTGCTAAAACGGCACTGGCCGGAGGTGCCGTGTTATGACGACATCAGAACCCTTACTGCCGCTCGACTTGCCCGAGATGGATTGCTCGCCACCGATGCTTCCGACACCGAGAACGACGGACGCACAGGCGGGACGTGGTGCGGTGCAACTGGGCAATGGTTGGTATCGTCCGTCAAAGCATCTGGCGGCGGGCAGGCGGATCGGGCAGGCGAACCTTGCCGACGTGGTATTGACGTCATCTGCGGCGGCTTCCCGTGCCAGGACATCAGCGTTGCAGGCCGAGGCGACGGCATTGACGGCGAGCGCAGCGGACTGTGGTCCGAATACGCGCGGCTCATTGGCGAGCTACGACCCCGCTACGCGATCGTGGAGAACGTCGCAGCGCTGGTTGTTCGGGGGCTGGAGCGAGTTGTCGGAGACTTGGCCGCGCTCGGGTATGACGCGGAATGGCGAATTATATCCGCAGCCGACATGGGGGCGCCGCATCTCAGGGAGCGCATCTGGATCGTGGCCTACCCCAGTGGCGATGGATGCGACGCTGGGCGCGAAGGGGCGAGCGGACACGTATGGCATGCACAGCCTTCAGTTGGCGCACTGCGCGAACCGGGGATATGGGCCGCGGGGGGAACCGATGATGTGGCCGACGCCGACGGCGATGACACCGAACGGCGGCGAACCGCGACCCACGCCGGGAATGGCGGCGAGAGCGATGCGGCACGGCTGCGGCAACCTGCTCGAGGCAGTGGCGCTGACGATGTGGCCCACACCAGCCGCGCGGGATTATCGCCATCCCAATGCGCTGCCGTATTCGGAACGGGGTGGCGGGACGAAGGGGGAGCAGTTGCCGAATGGTGGGGCGTTGAACCCGACGTGGGTCGAGTGGCTCATGGGGTTGCCTCTCGGGTGGACCGACTTAGGGCCTTAGGCAACAGCCTGGTGCCGCAGATCCCGGAGGCTATCGGGCGCGCGATCCTTGCGGCTGAGAATGCCTGACCGTCCGTTTGCAGAGGTGGCCAATGAGTGACGAGGCGATAGCCGTGGCTATTCTGCGGTGTCTGGCGGGCATCAGTCGCATGGATAAAATACGAGTGCTGGGCATCGTGATGGCTGTTGTACTGAATGGCAGTGACACCGGACGTTGAGCCATGCTAACGATGCATTGCCCGGATAGGGAGGAGGGAGCGATGCGAAGCGCCCCCTCCTCGACCGTCCGGGCACACGACGACCTGGAGGGACAATCGCATGCTCATCGACGGCTTTGCGCGCAGCATGGCGCGCAGCACTCATGATAACGGCACCGCGCTGGCTCAGTCCAGACGATACGGCGCACTACATCGGCGTCCGCGCCGAGCGGCTGCGGCCGTTGGTCAAGGCGGGCAAGTTACCGCCGCCCTCATACCACTTGGGGCCAAACCAGCCGCGGTGGGATCGCCTGGCACTGGATGCGGCATTTGGTGGGGAACAGACAATCAGCCCCAACAATGCACAGGTGGCCGTGCAGGGGCTCATCCATGAAATGGCGACCGAAGGCCAACGTCGTCCGCCGCGTCATGGCCGACGGCACCGTCAAAGAATACACCTACTCCAGACGGCGAGCGAGCCACCCGGAGGCAAGGGATCCCGATAGCCTCGCCGCCATCATCGAGCAGTGGCAGAACAGTGCCGGCTGGCGGAAGCTGGCACCCTCCAGCCAGACGAATTACGTCATCTACCTGCGCCCGCTGTGGCGCATCGGCCACGTCGCCATCAAGGATCTGCGCCGCGCTGACCTGCTCGCCATCGTCGATCAGATCGCCAAGCAACGAGGCGACGGCGCGGCACTCGGATTTGCCCGTGCCACATCCCGCTTCTTCGCCTTTGCGCTAGACCGGGAATTTATCGAATACAGCCCAGCCCAGAACCTGACGAGGGAGCTGTCGAAAGGCGCGCTCCCGGCATGGACCAACGAGGAGGCGCAACTGGCACTCGCCAAGCTACCAGAGCCGCTGCGGCGTGTCGTCCTGCTCGCGCTCTACACCGGACAGCGCCGCGGCGACCTGTGCGCAATGAGATGGGCTGCCTTCGACGGCCAGTGCATCCGGCTGACGCAGGAGAAGACACGCGAGCCATTGACACTGCCCTGCCATCCCGTGCTGCAGACCGAGCTGACGGCATGGAAGGCGGAGGCGACGACGTTGACCATTCTCGCTGCGCCCAACGGCAAGCCGTGGAAACCCAACCTGCTGAGCTACCACCTGCCCACCGCTCTTGCGCGCATTGGCATTACCAGGGATCTCAACGTCCATGGCCTGCGCAAACTCGCCGCAGCCAACCTGGCGGAGGCCGGCTGCAGTGCCAACGAGATCGCCGCCGTCACCGGCCATCGGACGCTCGCGATGGTGCAGCACTACACCCGCAGCGCTGACCAGCGGCGGCTGGCAAAGGCGGCGATTATCCGGCTGACGGAGGGGTGAATGTTTCTTTATCATATCGGGGCCAATTCCGCGTGCAACATCAACGCGCCAATCAGCAGTCGAATTAGACTAGTCCTCTGATATCCTTGCATATTTTGGGAAAAAATCCGGGATCTCCCGGCTATTTTGCCGCATGCGGCAATGGCGTTGTCACCAACCCCCACTGCGGCTCAGCTGCACCGCAGTGCAGGCGCCGCAGCGGCTGGCGCTCAGCGCGCTGGTTACCCTATTCGTGGCTTTGGGTGGGATGGCGGCACAAAAAAACCGGCGACGCCGCAGCCGCCGGTAAGGACACTCTAGTCGGTAAGAGACGGCGCAGGCTAACCGCTAGCCGAGCGTCTCACCAAGCACTATCGCAGGCGCCGGACCACCATCTCACACGGCTCGCTGCTGGAGACGAGATTGCCGTTAGCCAGCGTAATCACACACTGCGTGCCTGCGGCAAACCCGTCCCGCCTCGCCGGCTCACGCACCGAGACCACCTGATCCCGGTTGACCCAGATCCCCTGGGGCGGCGTGCCCGGCCCATACAACTCGACCAGCGACAAACCAAAGATGAGAATACCCTTGACGGTGACGCTGCGGTTACCTAGATAACCGCCATGCAGCGAGCGTCCATTGCATTCACAGAGGTTCAATGGCGCTGGCTGCAGCAGGAGGCGCAGGAGCTTGGCATTGGTATCGCTGAATTGCTGCGCCGCATCGTAGACGAGAAGCGGGCCGCCGCTGCGGCGCCACCACAGCAACGGCCCTAACCACCAACCGAGAAGGACCCTCGATCAATGGCTACCAGAACTCTACTCGCAGTTGCATTCGCTGTCCTCGTGGCACTTGGCGCCTATTCCGAAGCCGCCAACGCCTACACATGCACAACCAACTGCATCGGCAATACTTGCTACACCAACTGCTTCTGAGATGCTGAAAGTTACCGGCATTGTCCTTGCGACAATGTGCCTCACCTACCTCGTGGCCTGGATTACGTGGGCCGGACTTCCATACTGAAGGGAGGGCGCCGGCTGTCGGTCGGCGCCGTTTCAGACTATGACCGTGATGATCACCGAACTCTACGACGCTCTGAAGGACGCGGGAGCGACTGAGGAGAAGGCCCGCAAGGCGGCTGAGATACTGGCTGACTATGACAGCCGGCTCGCCGCAATCGACGCCAAGCTGAGTGTGGCCCTCTGGGCTGGCGGCATCCTGTTTGCCGTCGTGCTCACCTCGCAGGCGTTAATCTGGACCGCGCAGGGACGCATCGATGGCCAACTTGCTGCCATGGCCACAACGCTCGCTCATGTCGAGCAACTCGCGACTAAGTCAGGAGGCTGAGAATGGCCGTTCTGCTGATCCTGCTCCTACTCGTCATAGTCCCCACCATCATGCTGCCAATCGTTGGGCCACTATTGCCAACAATCGGCTTCATTCT
>Ga0126369_10002772_pt1 | contig 12557 bp, 12 predicted proteins | sample PanSoiMetaPlot_1_FD_109646 | JGI IMG/M metagenome (GOLD analysis project Ga0126369, IMG submission 109646) | Tropical forest soil microbial communities from Panama - MetaG Plot_1 | ecosystem: Environmental > Terrestrial > Soil > Tropical forest > Bulk soil | place: Panama | collected 2016-02-17 | reverse complement strand
GAGATGGTGGCTGCAACTTACGATTCCAACGCCAATGCCCACACTAGGAATGGCATTCTGAGTCTCGAGGTTCAGCAGGAAATTATCGCCATTGCCATGGAAGGGATGAAGCGCTCCGGCGAGATACGGCCCGAAGCCGTGTTTGATTTCAGCCTGGCAAAAGAAACGGAACAAGAATTAGAAGCGGAACGTTGGAAGCCATGAGGGCGCGGGCCGACGACCGAGCGGTAATTAACCAGGGAGGTTAATTAATGTCACTACCCGAAAAGAAAACGGAGATGATTCCAGAAAATTTCACCGCCGAAACCTATCAAGATTTGCGCCAGTGGCTGAACGTCGTGGATGGATTCGGGGAACTGGAAAGAATCGACAATGCTGACTGGAACCTGGAGGTTGGAACGTTGGCGGAATTGATTTACCGGGAGCGAACAGGCGTCAATCCAGCTTTACTGTTCGACCATATTAAGGATTACCCTAAAGGATTTCGGATTCTGGTCGGGCAGAACTCATCATTGCGGCGTCTGGCGCTGACCTTAAATCTGCTTGCCGACGGCGATGGCATCGCGCTGGTGGATCGATTCAGGAAGAAACTCAGCACCCTAACGCCTATTCCTCCCAGAGTGGTGAAAGACGGACCGATTTTTGAGAATCAGGCGTCGGGAAAGGACGTCGATCTGTTGAAATTTCCCGTTCCGGTAGTTCATGAGCTCGACGGCGGGCGTTTTATCGGAACCGCTTGCATCGCCATCACCAAAGATCCCGAAGAAGGTTGGGCCAATTTAGGAACCTACCGGGCCATGGTCCACGATCGGAATTCAATGGGCCTTTTTACCTCCTCTGTCACCAAACATGCGCGTGTGCACATGGAGAAATATTTCCGCCAGGGTAAATCTTGTCCGGTAGCTTTGTGTGTGGGACAGGATCCGCTTCTCTTGCTCGGGGGCGGAAGTCCAGTTGATTTTTCGTCCTCTGAGTACGATTACTGCGGTGGCCTGAGAGGTCGGCCTATCGATGTGGTGTCAGGAGAAGTGACAGGTCTGCCTTTCCCTGCCCATGCTGAGATAGTTCTCGAAGGATTCATGTATCCCGGGGATGTCAAGGCCGAAGGACCATTCGGCGAATGGATGGGTTACTATGGCGCCAAGACCGATGATACGCCCGTGGTGCACGTGGAGAAGATGTATTATCGTAACGACCCGATTCTCTGCGTTGCCCGGCCGGGGCGAACTCCCACGGATTATTCGTTGGTTAATTGCACCATCAGCGCCGCTCATATATGGAACAATGTCGAAAAAGCCGGGCTACCTAATGTCACAGCGGTGTGGTCCTTAGAGCCGGGAGTGGGAAGACTCTTCCATGTCATTTCTATTAAGCAAGCCTACCCCGGTCATTCGCGCCAGGCGTTATTCCTTGCATCCCAGGTTCTTGGCGCCGCCTATCTTGGACGATTCGTGATTGTCGTGGATGATGACATTGATCCCACCAGCATGTCTGATGTTCTTTGGGCCATAGGAACCCGCTGTGATCCGGAATACGCCATCGAGATTATTCGCAGGTGTGGGAGCGGCATGCTGGATGTTGTGATTCCCCGCGAACGCAAGGGCCACAGCTCGCGCGCGCTCATCGATGCGTGTATACCTTATGAGAGAAGAGGGGAATATCCGCCCGTGGCAGAGTCCAGTGATGAGCTCAAAGCCAAAATGCGTGAAAAGTGGAAGGGCTTGCTAAAAAGACAATAAGCTAGTTAGTCAGTGACTGTCGAAACAGAGTCGTTTGCAACGAAAGAAGGGAAGGTGGCAGATGATTAAAACGAAAGGCGTTTACCATATCGGAATTCCGGTAAACAACGTCGAGCGAGCGGTGAAATTCTATACCGAGGTCCTGGGAATGAAAGTCGCTCTGCTCAACCGGGACGACATGGGCGATGGTTTGAACCGCGCGGATTTAAGATCGGGAAATGACATGGTCGTGCTGTTTCAGCGGCCGAAAAATATCGAGAAGGACGCTTTGGCCGAGGATGGAGCGACGCATCACGCGTTCGTTGTCGACCGTGAAGACTTTGAGCTGGCCAAAGAAAAGATGAAGGAATGGGGCGTCAAGATCCACAGCGTTCCTTCCGTCGATCGTCCGTCGGGCAGTGGATTTTACTTCTTTGATCCGGATGGCAATCTGCTCCAGCTTTATGCTCCGCCAAAAGGCGCTTCGGCTCCGGTGAAACCGCCGCAGGCGAGCTAAGCGTCATAGGGTTACGGTTCGACGAAGTCGAGCCGGCTCTGTTTTTGGGTTATTCCGGCTTTCCTGTGAAGAACTATTCGCCACAGAGGACACGAAGAGCACGAAGGAAGATCGTGCGCGTTACCGAAGTTTTGATTCGAATATCTGAAACCTTCCCGGCCTTGGTGATGTTCGCGTGAACGAAATCAATGTAACAGTGCCAGGTTGCCACAGGAAGGCCTGAAGATTCATTTCATTTTGTTGGATCGATTCGTGGAAATCCTGCGCATCGTAGGTGAACCTTTACCTAGAAAAGATGGCAGCGACATTGTCACCGGCAATGTTGTTTATGGCGCCGACGTCAGTTTTCCCGGGATATTGTACGGACGGGTAATTCGCAGCTCCATCGCCAGCGGAAGAATTGTGAAGTTGGACACTTCCAAGGCAAAGGAGTTTCCGGGAGTCAAGGCGGTGATAACTGCGGAAGAGGCTCCTGCAACACGGTTCGGCTACGGGATCAAGGATGAAAGAATCTTTGTTAACCGCATTCGCTACATGGGTGAAGTCATCGGCGCGGTGGCGGCTGTGGACGAAGAAACGGCGAATGAAGCAATTCGGCTCGTCGAAGTTCAGTATGAAGAAACCCCGGGGGTCTTCGACGTTTTAGAAGCTGTCAAACCAGGGGCGCCGTTGGTGCATGAGGAAATGGAAACCTATGAATCTAACAGCACCGTCCCTTCATCCTGGAAGCCTCGCTTCGGGACTAACATTCTCCATGAAGTAGAATCGGGTAGGGGAGATCTGGAGAAGGGCTTCGCCGAAGCGGATCGCGTGTTCGAGGATACTTTCAAAACCCGTAGGGTGCAGCATTGCTACTTAGAGCCCCACGCCTGCGTCGCAAAAGCCGAAGCCGACACTATCACGGTTTGGACATCGACGCAGAAAGCTTTCATCGTGCGCTCCGCTCTGGCGGAGATTTTTAGCATTCCCGAGAGTTCGATCAGGGTGATCTGCACCAAGGTCGGGGGCGGGTTCGGCGGGAAAAATGGCGTGCGCTTGGAGCACTACGCTGTCGCTTTGGCGCTTAAGACCGGTAGGCCGGTCAAGATGGTCATGCGGCGCGACGAGGAATTCGCCGCGAGCGCGGGTTCGGTGCCAGCGACGATCATTATGAAAACCGGTGTGAAGCGCGACGGAACCATCACTGCCCGACAGGTCAAATTTTTTTGGGATTGCGGTGCCTATAGTGAAGGCCTCCCCGCAAGCAACAGAGCCATACACGACGGGACGGGCCCATATAAAATTCCGCATCTCAAGGTTACATCTTTGTTGGTCTATACCAATACGATGCGCGGTTGTCCGTTTCGCGGCCTCGGTTGCCCGGAGTCCACATGGGCCGGAGAATCGCAGATCGACATGATTGCGCGCCGTCTCGGCCTCGATCCGGTCGAGGTCAGGATGAAGAATCTTGTGACGGATGGGGATAGAGCGGCAACGCCGGGAGGCGAAATTCTCGAAGGGGTCTTGGCAAAGGAATGCCTGGAACGCGTTGTGAAAGAAATCGGCTACCATAATCGCAAGTCTCTGGACGACGGTGAAGCCATCGGGATCGCGATGATTTACAAGTCTCCCACCTCCGCCGGTGGAGCAGTTTCCAGTGCCAATGTTTCGTTGCATAGAGACGGAAGCGTTCAGCTTTTTGTCGGCTCATCGGACGTGGGCGGAGGGATGGAGACAATTCTGGCACAGATGGTGGCAGAAGTTTTTGGGGTGGAAATTTCTGATGTCAATGTAGTGAGCGGCGATACGGCATTGGTGCCATTTGATCATGGCACCTACTCCAGTCGAGCAACCGTTTCAAGCGGCCTCGCTGCGCTCCAGGCCGCGGAGGAAGTCAAAAATCGTTTTCTGGAAATCGCCGGAAAAGTTTTAGAGGAAGAACCGGCGCGGCTCATGGTTCGCGGGAAGAAAGTTTTCCGAATTGCGGGAGGCGGTGGTATCCCGATAACGGATATTCTCAAAAGCCCGCGCTCCTCTCAAAAGTCCCTGACAGCCACCGGTTTTGCAAACGAAGATGGCAAGAAAGGATGGAGGTTCGGCGCTCAGGCGGTAAAGGTCAGAGTAGACCGAGAGACCGGGATGATCCACGTGCTTAGGGTAGTTTCGGCTCAGGATGTCGGGAAAGCAGTCAATCCGCCATTAGTTGAAGGTCAGCTCGAAGGCGGCGTAGTGATGGGTTTAGGCTACGCCCTGGGCGAAGAGATTCTCCTCGACGAAGGCAAAACCATCAATTCCACTTTCTCCGACTATCGCATCCCTTTCGCCCAAGGAATCCCTCCCATTCAGCTGTTCATGATGGAATCGCCGCTTTTGAACGGACCCTTTGGCGCCAAAGGAATCGGAGAGCTAGGTAATTTTGGCATCGCCCCAGCGATTGCCAACGCAGTGGACAATGCTGTGGGGATTAGAATAACCGACCTGCCGATGACGCCGGAAAAGGTCCTCGATGCTTTGGAGCGCAAAGCGTAACTATAGTTTGTCTTATTTTTGCAGGCGAAAGATCGCGGTTATGAAGACGCAAGGATTAAAACCTAGGGGCGGGATTTTACCGGCGGCAGTGATTGTGGTGGCGCTGTTGTTGGTCTCTCGAGCGGCAGCGCTTGTGGATTTTCCGATAGGATATGCGTCGCTTGGTGGAACCTATGGGTTTATCGCGTTGATCCAAAGTCAAAAGCTGCTTGAGAAGGAGGGCATTCAGCCTAAGTTTGTTTATATCGGCGGTCCCCAAATTTCGCAGGCGTTGATTGCGGGTGACATTCAAATGGCTATTGTCGCCGCGGCGAGTCCGATCATCGCTGCTGCTCAGGGCGCTGACATCCGGATAGTGGGCGGAGTTACGGATCGGGAAGTGGGCGCCATAGTTGCAGATGCAAAAATAACCAAGCCGGCGGAGCTCAAAGGCACACGAATGGCCATTGATCGTCTTGGAGATTATACCGATTTCCGAGCACGTAAAGTTTTGAAAATTTTGAATCTCGAACCGCAAAAAGATGTATTCTTGCTGCAGATCGGCGGGCAGACTGCGCGTTTTGCGGCGCTGCGAAGCGGACAGGTCCAATCCGTTTTCGTTGCACCACCGCTAACCCTGGTGGCCAAACGGGCGGGATTCCGCATACTCGTGGAGCTGGCGGATCTTGGTTTTCCCTCTACTTCCGGAGCGCTGGTGGTCTTGCAGTCGACTATCGCCAAACGAGGGAAAGAGGTTTACGGCGTAATTCGGGCGGTCGCCGAAGCACTGCGTTTCTACCAGACCCACAAAGAGCCCACCATACAAGCACTATCGAATTTTATGAAGGTAAAAGATGTCGAGGCACTTGAAGAGGCATGGCAAAGTCATAGAAAAATATACCAACACATACCCACAGGTTCGGTCGAGGGGATCAGAATGGTCAAGGATTTCTTGGGTCAAACCAACGCCAATGTCGCAAAACTTAACGTTGACGAGTTGGTCGACCTGCGATTTGTCATCCAACTAAAGAAGGAAATGGGGGATAAGTAGGCGACCTTTTGGTCGCCCGAACGAGGTGCGGCGCCTGCCTTCAGTAATTTAATAAGGGATAATATGGACTCAAAAAAATTTGTTCAAAGTCTGAATCAGAAGCTTGAACTGGACGGTAAGATTGTGGTGGAAAACGGGGAGATTGTGCCTCAAGAACTAAAGTGACGATGGCGCTTATTTCAAAACGACTTCGGCACGTGACAAAAAAACCTTTTGCGAACGTTTTTACCTTCGTTGTTTATCTGATCTTCGCTAATCGCGCAGCGGCGTTAACAGATTTTCCAATCGGCTATTCTTCTCGCGGTGGGCCCTCCGCCTTCGTCAGTTTGATCGAGCAAGAGCGCCTATTGGAAGAACAGGGCATCAAACCCACTCTCGTTTACATCGGCGGACCGCAAATTTCGCAGGCGTTAGTTGCGGGTGATATTCAGATGGCGCTTCTGGGTCCGGTGACCCCTCTCCGTGCCGCCGCAAAAGGAGCAGAGGTTAGATTCGTTGGAGGAGTAACCGAGCATGAGGGAGCCTCTCTGGTTGTTGATTCGAAAATCACTAGCATTGCCGGTTTGAAGGGGACGCGGCTCGCCATCGATAGGCTTGGAGACACGAGCGATTTTAGAGCGCGCAAGGTACTCGAAGCCATAGGCATTCAGCCCCAGAAAGACGTATTTCTACTTCAGATCGGCGGTCAAGGCGCGCGATTTGCCGCGCTTAAGAGCGGGCAGGTGCAGTCCATGATCGTGGATCCTCCCCTAACCTTGGTGGCGCGCAAGGCGGGTTTTCGTGAACTCGTAAAGTTATCCCAGCTGGCGTTTCCTTCGGCAACCGCATCCATTGTAGTGATGAAAGCGACGGGCGACCGGCGCGGGCAAGAAGTTTATGGTGCCTTGCGAGCTATTACAAAAGCATTGCGTATCTATAAAACGGATAAGGAAACGGCGGTGCGGGCGTTGTCGGTGTTTATGCGGTTGCAAGATCGCGAGGCACTGGAGGAAACGTGGCGGGTAGTCGGAGAAGTTTATAGGGACATTCCCACACCCTCGTTTGCGGGGATTACCGTTGTGAGGGATTTTCTTGGGCAGACTGAGCCCGATGTCGCCAAACTAGACGTGGAAAAACTTATCGACAACCGGTTCACAGATCGTTTGAAGAAGGAGCAGGGAAAATAGTTGCGGCAAGATCATTATTCCACGTAAGACGCTCGTTCGAGTCACGTGTAAGAGTTGCAGCATGTCGCTTCTAGCTGCTCTTCCTGGTGGTTGTAGCTGCCGAATATGGCACAGCGTTAACTCACGCCGCGGAAACGAATCTGCTAAGAGTCTGCGCCGGTTATGTTACACTCAGGACCGACGACTATGCGCTCTTGCTCATCGCGCAAAGACAAGGTTTTTTGCTAAGCAACGGATTGAAGTGGAGTTCATTGCCCTTCGCGGCGGCGTCCAGGTCGCCCAGGCTGCTGTTGACGACAGCCTGCAGTTTGCCCAGATAGCCGGATCGGTAGTGGTACGATCGGATCTCTCACGGGGAGATTGGTAATGATTGCGGGCTACGTTAACCGCATTAGTTATTTTCTAGTCGCAAAGCCTGAGATCAAGAAATCAGGGCGCTGACGGAGAAAAAAATAATGTCGTTTCATACGTCACATTGAGGCAACGGAAGGGAAACGCATCTTTTCAACTCCGATTTGCACGTCTCAAAAGTTATCGAGTGATCGAGAAGGTTAAAATCATCAACTTGCAGCAAGCCATTAACAGGTTCGGTCGGCTACTGACCTCCAGTTTTGTAATCTTTTTGTTGGCGTCCCCCGGTGCCGCGAAGGATAAACTGAGAATTTCCGTAGCAGGTTTCGATGGCTCGAGTGAATTGTTGTTGGTGATCGGTCAGGAAGCGCAGCTTTTCGAAAAACACGGGTTAAAAATCGAATTGATCGCCATAACGGGCGCGGCGCCGTCCAGCGGTGCTCTTAGCCGTGGAGAAACTGCTATCGATGCTCGCGCGCCTGTGAATGCAATTCAAGCCAAGTTGAAAGGGCTCGATTTTACTTTTGTCGCCGCGGCCCTGAATTATTTAGACTATACGATAATCACGAGGCCGGATATTACGAATGTTCAAGATCTCAAGGGAAAAAAATTCGGCATTGTTAGGTTCGGCGGCAAAACCGATCTCTTGGTCCGTTATCTTTTTCGCTCGGCAGGTTTAGAACCCGCGCGAGACTTCGCCGTGCTACAGATCGGCCCGCCCACCGCCCGGATCGGCGCCATCCAAAGCGGCGCTATCGATGCAACCATGCTGCCGCCCTCGCAAGCGTACACCGCCATAAAAGCCGGATTGAAAACGATGGATATTCCTTACGTGCCCTTTCTTTCCGGCGTTCTAGTGACTCGCGAGGCTTTCGCCAAAACTGAACGGCCTACGCTGACTCGATTTCTGCGAGCTTACATCGAGGCGATCCATTTCTTTCTGACTCGCAATGAGGAAAGTCTTAACATCATTTCGCGGGCCTATCGCAGTCAAGATCGCGGATGGTTATAGCATTTTTATCGCACTCATCAACAACATCAGATCGGCCGCAAGCCATTTCCCAACTGGGAAGGCGTTCAAGTTACTCTCGATATGATGGCTTCCGATACACCGGGAGTTAAACAGCTTAAGGCCAGGCAGCTTTTCGATTTGAGCGTATTGAACGAATTGGAACGTACGGGATTTATTGATGGGCTCTACGCGCGCTGAGTTTCGCTCGTGAAAAACCAGCCGCTCTGAAGGGCGCGCTGGTGCAGCGTCCGCGGCAGCAACCGCATCGGTACTAAGCTTTTTGTAGTGAGCACTTGGATTATTATGGCCAAGCCAGCTTCGGACCGGATCCCTAAAAGTCCATCGGTGTTTTTAAGCTGGAAATATGTTTTGCGTGGGTTCGTAAGTTTTTCGCTCGCGTTGTTCTTTAGCGCATGCACAACCACAACAGAAACCACCACCATGCCCCGTCAGCAACCGGACCAACCGCGTGGTTTCTTTCAGAAATTTATGGATGAGGTGACAGAGCGAGAATGTAACGTGGGCAAATTCACTTGCCCATATGGTCTCGGCCCGGCAGGCGAACCGTGCGACTGTACCGATCCGTCGGGGATCGTTCTAAAAGGACAGACTGTGAAATAGTCGGAGAGTGGAACGGACGTCCCGTCGGGGCTACACGGGGCTACAATCAGTCTTGACGTGCCTGACTTGACAGTGGGACAATAGACTCCGCTATTCATATGCCATAGTGGCAGTGGCGGAGTGATGCGTCACGAAAGAGGTTTGTCGGGATAAAGTCCTGATTTTTTTTGCGAGGAGGCAAGACTCTCATGCCTATGATTACGGTGTCTCATGGGGCATTCACGTGTGGCACTGAGATCGCCGAAAAAGTTGCTTCAAACCTGAACTACCGTTGCCTGAATCGTGAAGTTTTGATGGAAGCAAGTCAGCGGTATGGAATTCCGGAGGCGAAATTTACCGAAGTACTGGAGACCCAGGGGCACTGGTGGGAACGCTGGCTGGAAAGTCTGCGCCTTTACCGCATCACGCTGCAGGCTGCTATGTGTGAAATGGCGCAGGGGGGAAACTTGGTCTATCACGGACGGGCTGGCCAGGAACTATTTCCTGGCATTCGCCATGTGTTGAAAGTTCTGATCGTGGCTTCAATGGACTTTCGCATTGAACAGGTGAAGATGCGCCGAGGGCTCGATGGCGAAAATGCTCGGCAGTTCTTGAAAGATCTGGATCGGGTACGCGGCCGCCGACTTCGAGCGCTCTTTAATATCGATTGGCAGGATGCCGTGGGCTACGATTTGGTTATTAATACCGCCCGCATCAATCCGGAGATGGCGACGTTCCTCATTACCGAAGCGACGCGGCGTCCCGAGTATCAAGCGACGGCGGAATCCGAAAGAGCTTTTCATGATCTTACGATTGCATCGAGAGTCCAGGCTGCGCTGGTCACGTCGCCGAAGACTCGCAATATAATCCTCAATGTGCGAAGTGACGGTGGCCGGGTGTACATTTCTGGTATCCTCGCCGACCCGGATCTCGAAACGGAGATCATTCGGATAGCGAAAAGCGTGGCCGGAGTCACGGACGTCGTTACCGACATCGAGCCGCCACCCATTGAATACATGCATCCCTGATTACAGCGGATCCCCCTGAAAAAGTGCTCCAGCGTCACGTTTCGCTTCCGCCGTCAAGAACCCTGACCGTTCCCGCACGTGAATTTGTCTGACATGATTTTTGTGTTATGTTGCAACGATGATTGATGGCGACTCCGCAGAATTTGATCCAAAGGACGCTTCCTGTATGCACCAAGCTCTGGCACAAGCCCGGCTTGCGATCGATGCAGGGGAAGTGCCGGTAGGCGCCATCGTCGTCTGGCAGGGACAAATAATTGGTAAGGGATACAACCGGCGAGAACAGTTACAAACCCCCACTGCGCATGCCGAAATTCTCGCGATAGAAGCTGCTGCCCATGTGCTCGGAAGCTGGCGTTTGAGCGAGTGTAAGCTATACGTCACTCTCGAGCCTTGCATCATGTGTGTCGGCGCGATCTTGCAGGCGCGGATTCGGCGACTAGTTTTCGGTTGTTTAGATCCTAAAGCCGGCGCTGTGAAATCACTGTATCGCTTATGTGAGGATTCCCGGTTGAACCACCAGCTTGCTGTGACCGCAGAAGTGCTGGGCCAAGAATGCGCGGCGTTACTGGCAAGTTTTTTCGGGGATCTCAGGAAGAAAAAAAAGCGAGCACGAATTGCGGAGAGGTGGCCGAGCCCGGTTGAAGGCGCGTGACTCGAAATCACGTTTACCCTTTGGGTAACGGGGGTTCGAATCCCTCCCTCTCCGCCAAATTACCTTTAAGACACAAGCACTTATTTGGCGAAGCTCTTTCGTGATTTCCAGGCCCACGCCCTCTGAAAAACCCAAATATCCGAATGTTTGCCGAATCTCCATCACTTTTTTGCCTTCATCGGGACTACTGTCGCGCTGTTTTGCCTTGCAAGATGATCCTGCACCTTTGCCATTGATTCCCTAAGATCCTGCTCATCAATGATGTCATAACGGCGATAGACACTGTTTGTCTTGTGCCCGGAAAGCATCATGCCCTCATTCTCCGAGAGTCCAGCCTTACGAAAGTTCCGGACTGCGGATCTCCGCATATCGTGGGGTACAAGGTGCGGCTGTTCGATCTCTTTCGACGCCTTCCGCCAGGCCTTCAAGAAACTGCGGATTTGCTTTCCTTTTCGGTGAAAGACATACAGGCAAGAGAGAAGCCTTTTTTGCCGACGCCGCTCGATGATCTCTTTAACCTCACCTATTAAAGGCAACAGTCTAGGCTTTCCGTTCTTGCTGTTTTCCGGCCGCAACCGGATGATGTCCGCGTCCACGTCGCGCCATTCTAGGCTTTTCGCCTCTCCCGATCTCCAACCCGAATGATACAGAAAGCCGATGATGTCCCGGTCATCGTCGGAAGGAAGGCGCGTTAACAGTTTGTCGAAGTTGGCTTTCTCGATGAAGCCTTGCCGGACGTTCTCACCGGATAGGAGCTTGATCGCTGGCATGGTTGAGATTTCGCCGGCCTCGAAGAGCAGCTTAAACCCTCTTCGCAAGTAAGCGCATTCCCGGTTGATCGTTGATCTTTGGGCTTTCTCGGCAAGCCTTGCGCTCTGGTATCGCTCAATTCTAGACGGCGTTATATCAGTCAATCGGTCGAAGGTGAAAAACTTTTTCAATTGCTTAAAGCGAAACTTTACGCTCTTAGCGGACTTTCGGCATTGTTTCTCGTAGTCCGCCAGGATCTTCTTTTCTAAGTCCTCAATGCCAAGTTTTTGCTCGCTAGGACCGATGAAAACGGGCCGCTTGATTTCGTCCAGGCGCCTCTTGAGAAACTGTTGCGCCGCTCGTTCATTGAGAGTCTTTGCGCTTTCCCGGATCTCCTTTCCGCGCCGGCAATAACTAATCCAATACGGCCCGGTTTCAATCACCGTTCCGTCCGCGAGCTTGCGCTTTTGGCGAAAGATCCGCCCTTCGCCGTAGCCGCGTTTTTTTGTTTCGTTGGTCATTTTTGCTTTCGTCTCCCTTCGAATTTTCTCATGACGAGAAGATACTTGACGGAAAGCTCGGTTGTCCTGACTATAGGTAGCTCGCCCCTTTCCAACCGAGCTACAGTGTTTTTGTGCATGTCAAGCTCGGCGCCTAACTGCGCTTGAGTCATTTTCAACCGAAGCCTTGTGCGTCTTAGTTCCTCTCCTGTCATGGTATCCGAAACGTATACTAAGCAAGAATTGATGTCAACCTCTTTTTTGCGTCTCGATCCAATTGTTAATTCGGTTGCGGCTGAATTTGACGCCTCTCCCAAGCCGCACAGCGAAGGGCAGGCGCTTCCAGTTCCGGTAGAGCCACATTTCCGAGAGAGAAAGCACCTTGGCGGCCTCTGGTACGGACAAGAGGCGATCCGGTTCGGCGCCGTTTCCGTTGTGCAGCGCGGCCTTGATCTCTTCCCGGATAAGCTCGCGCAACTCATCGGCGCTTAACTGCACAAGCAATTTTCCCTGTTCGCTCATACGTTTTCTTTCGGCTCAAATTCGGCAAACATTCGACGCAAGCGAAAAAAGCCTTTTAATCTCCATAGGCTTGCAAGGCGAAGGTGATTCACAAACAAGAGTCTTCTGCTGCAAAGAACAGACGATGAGTCGCCAAAACGGCTTTTCTTCAACCGACCCGGTTGACGTTTATATACGGCCCGAGCGCGAAGAGAGAGGATTGT
>Ga0126369_10002771_pt1 | contig 12558 bp, 4 predicted proteins | sample PanSoiMetaPlot_1_FD_109646 | JGI IMG/M metagenome (GOLD analysis project Ga0126369, IMG submission 109646) | Tropical forest soil microbial communities from Panama - MetaG Plot_1 | ecosystem: Environmental > Terrestrial > Soil > Tropical forest > Bulk soil | place: Panama | collected 2016-02-17 | reverse complement strand
CGGCTGGGCGTGGGTACGGCTGAGCGCGGGGGGGTCGCTTGCGGATGCGGTCCGCAAGGTGGACGTGGATGTGTGCGACGAACAGGGCGCGGTGTGCGTGCGGCTGAGCGGCTTCTCGGTGCGCGCCCTGGAAAGGGAGATAGCAAGCTCGGCCGGTGAGGCACAAAGCGACACGTTTGAAGCGCCGAGCGGCACGCAGACGCGGCCGGTCTCGGAGATAGCCCCTGTAGAGCTGGGGGGCGCGAGCCCTGCGCCCGACGAGGAGCCCGTTATTCTGCCGGCGGGTATGGCTTCGATGGGGGATGTGCTGCAGCAGTACACCGGTGCTCCGATTCCTGCTGCCGCCGCGGCATTGCGGAGAGATGAAGCGAGCGAGCGCGACGAGATCCTGGGGCGCGTGCTGTGGGGGCAGCTGAACGGGATGGGCCTCGGCGAGATCGGCGCCGGGAGCCTCGCGGAGATCAAGCGCCGACTGGGGGTGATCGATCTTTATGAACGCTGGCTGGAAGCGAGCCTTGCTCTTCTGGTGAAGTGGGGCCGGCTTGAGCTTGCGGACGGCATCTACACCGTCGTGCCGGGCAGCCCAAGCGATGCCGGTCTGGATTGGCAGGAGTGGGAGGCACGCAAGGAGAGCTGGTTGCAGCACCCCGACGTAAGCGCCCTGGTGACGCTGGGAGAGCAAGCGGTGAGGGCGTTGCCGGACATCCTCACTGGGCGGCGGCGAGCAACCGATGTGCTGTTCCCCGGCGGCTCGATGGAGCTGGTCGAGGGCCTCTACAAGAACAACGTGGTTGCAGACTATTTCAACGCCGGCGTCGCCGATCTGGTGGTGGCGTTCGTCGAGGCGCGGCTTGCGCAGGATGCGGCTGCGCGCATCCGGATTCTGGAGGTGGGAGCCGGGACGGGCGGGACCAGCGTCGGCGTGTTCGCCAAGCTCAAACCATACCAGGGGCACATCGCCGAATACTGCTACACCGACCTGTCGCAGGCGTTCCTGAAGCATGCACGGAACAGTTACGGACCCGACGCATCGTATCTGGACGCCCGCATCCTCGACCTTGAGCGGCCGATTGCAGCGCAGGGGTTCGAGCTTGGCCGCTACGACGTGGTCATCGCCACCAACGTCGTGCATGCGACCCGGAACATCCGCCGCAGCCTGCGCAATGCCAAGGCGCTGCTTCGCACCCACGGGGTGCTGCTGCTCAACGAGATGAGCGACAACACGCTGTTCTCACTGCTCGTGTTCGGACTGCTCGAAGGCTGGTGGCTGTACGAGGACGCGCCGTTGCGCATCGAGGGTAGCCCGGTTCTGACGCCGGAAACCTGGAGCCAAGTGCTCGCGGAAGAGGGATATGGGCCAGTTCTGCTTCCATTTGCCCACGCCCGCAACCTGGGACAACAGATCATCGTAGCCGAGAGCAATGGCGTCGTACGCCAAGTGGCGCAGACACGGTCGGCTGCCAAAGCCGCGACCGGCCTGACCGCAACGGCGGTGGGCGACCTGCTGCAGAAAATGCGGCGCGCACTTGTTGTGATGGTGTCCCGCCAGCTCAAGGTCAAAGCGGAAGATATCGATCTCGACCGGGAGTTGAGCGAGTACGGGCTCGATTCGATCAGCGCCACCGAATGGATCAAACAGCTGAATGACCGCTACGGGCTGGAGCTGAGCCCCACCGTGGTCTTTGAATATCCGACGCTCGGAAAGCTTGCCCGTCATCTGGCGGACCAGCATGGCGACGTCCTGGCGGCGCAGTTCGCATCCTCCAGCGTCGCGACGCCGACCATTGAGGGACGGGCCGGAAAGGCGAGCAAGGCAGGTTTGGTTCGCCCACAGCGTCTTCGGGGGATGAGCCGCCGGGTCGTGAGCAGCAGGCGTAAGGATTCCCCGGGCGATGATCTGGAGGCGGTGGCGGTGATCGGGATGAGCGGTTGCTTCCCGATGGCGCCGGACATCGACACGTTCTGGCGCAACCTCGTCGAGGGGCGCGACTGCATCAGCGAGATTCCGCCGGAGCGGTGGGACTGGCGCGACGTCTATGGAGACCCCGCGGTGCAGGCCGGAAAGACCAACGTCAAGTATGGCGGGTTCATCGCCGGAGTGGACGAGTTTGATCCGCTGTTCTTCGGCATATCGCCGCGCGAAGCGGAGCTGATGGATCCGCAACAGCGTCTGCTGATGACGCACATCTGGAAGGCGATCGAAGACGCGGGTTACCCAGCAAGCGATCTGTCCGGAAGCCGCACCGCGGTCTTTGTCGGCGCCGGAATCGGGGAATACGCCCCCCTGCTGATGCATTCGGGGATGGCCATCGACGACCTCGCGGTGACCGGAATGTCGTCATCGGCAGGCCCGAACCGGATGAGCTATCTGCTCGACCTCCATGGCCCCAGCGGGGCCATCGAGAGCGCCTGCTCGAGTTCTCTCGTCGCAATTCATCGCGGCGTGCAAGCCTTGGAGGACGACGCGTGCGCGATGGCGATCGTCGGCGGGGTAAACACGCTGCTGACTCCTGCTCTTTTTGTTGGCTACGGGAAGGCCGGGCTGCTCAGCGTAGACGGCCGATGTAAGACCTTCTCCAAGGATGCCAATGGCTTTGCGCGTGGCGAGGGGGTCGGAATCCTGGTTCTGAAGAAACTCTCGGCAGCCGAGACGGCCGGCGACCACATTTACGGGGTGATCCGCGGCAGTGCCGAGAATCATGGCGGTCGTGCGCAATCACTGGTGGCTCCGAACCCGAACGCGCAGGCGGAGTTGCTGAAGATGGCCTACACCCGGGCCGGGATCGATGCGCGCACGGTGAGCTACATCGAGGCGCATGGCACGGGCACGCTTCTCGGCGACCCGATCGAGATCGACGGGCTCAAGCGAGCGTTCAAGGACCTGTGCGAAGGAAACGGAGGTCGCGCCGATGCGGAGGCCTACTGCGGTCTTGGCACCGGCAAGACTAATGTGGGGCACCTGGAATTCGCGGCTGGCGTCACCGGAGTGATCAAGGTTCTGCTGCAGTTGCAGCGCCGGACACTGGTGAAAAGCCTGCACAGCGAGGAGATCAACCCATATATCCAGCTCGAAGGCAGTCCCTTCTACATCGTGCGGGAAACCGGCCGGTGGGAGGCATTGAAGGATGACGCCGGGCGCGCATTGCCGCGCCGGGCCGGCGTGAGCGCGTTCGGCATCCGCGGCGTCAACGCCCATGTGGTGATCGAAGAATATGTGCCCCCGGCGCGGGAATCGGTGAGGGCCGATCCTGCGGTTATCGTTCTATCGGCAAAGAACGAGGCGCGACTGCGGGAGCGAGCGCAGCAGCTTGTGGCGGCGATCACGTCGCGTACCCTGACCGACGCCGACCTGGCGGATGTGGCGTTCACGCTCCAGGTGGGTCGCGAACCGATGGAGGCCCGGCTTGGCTTCCTGGCCGGGTCGATGGCCGACATGCGGCGCAAGCTGGAAGCCTACTTGGCTGGCGAGGATGGAGTTGAGAGCGTCTATCGCGGCGAGGCCAAGCGCAACACGGTCACGCTCGGCATCTTCAGCGCCAACGAGGAACTCTCGGAAGCGGTCGACAAATGGGTGCAGCGGGGCAAGTACGGGCCGATTCTTGACCTGTGGGTGAAGGGTCTGTCGTTCGATTGGCGGAGACTTTACGGCGACAGGACGCCGCAGCGCATCAGCCTGCCGACCTATCCGTTTGCGCGCGAGCGTCACTGGGCCCCGGAAGCATTTCAAACCAAAGCAGCGGCGCAGGCGCGCAAGGTCGACAGTAACGCGCTGGGCTTAGGTGCCGGGCAGACCGCTGTTTCCGATCCGATCCCTGCAGACGCTCTCAGTCGAGACGTGGCGGATCGGCGTGACACGCTTGTTTTCGTCGAGACGTGCGAAGTCGTTCCTCCTCCCCAGCCACAGTCCGGACCTGTGCGAACGGTTGTCTTCGTCATGTCTGATCCGGCGCATGCGGCTTGCATCTCAGCCGCCCTCGATGACGTTGCCGGTGAAGTGGCTCTCGCGTTCATCGTCACGGCGGGGGCCGGTGGTGATGATGCCGGCGGCGAAGCCGGTTCCTCCGATCTGCGCGCATTTTACGAACGGGAGCTTTCGTCCATAGCGAAGACGCACAGCGGCATTGATGCCATCGTCTATCTCGCAGCGCTGGCGAATGCGGCATCGCCGACGGATTATTCGAATATACTCTGCTTGCTGCAGGCGATGCGCTCTTTTGCGCCAGAGTGCCGGCGTCTTGTTCTATGCGGAAAATTCACACGGCCCCTGGAACGATGCTATCTCGAATCATGGCTGGGCTTCGACCGAAGCCTTGAACTCACCTGGCCGCAGGTGAAGACCACGGTACTTGGCTTCGAGGCGTCGTTGCAAACAGACGCGCCTCTGCCGCAGGAGTGGATCGCCACGCTCTGGTCGGAGCTGATTGCCGACCGACCGGAAAGCGTGCTGTTCATGGGTGGTGAGCGTCACGTCTATCGCCTACGCCCGAAAACACTCCAGCCTTCGGGGCGGAGCGCAATACTACACGGCGGGACGTATCTTATCACCGGCGGCTGCGGCGGGGTTGGCTTCCTGTTCGCCCAGCATCTGGCAACTACGCATGCTGCAAACCTGATACTCGTCGGCCGCTCTGCGCCGAATCCCGACATTCAGCACAAGCTAGCGCTGCTCGAGCAGGCCGGAGTCACGGTCGTCTATCTTCCGGTCAACGTCGGCGATCGGGTCGGCTTGGAAGAGGGCATCAGGACCGCGGAAGCGAAGGCAGGCGTCGTGAGCGGCATCATACATGCAGCGGGCCTACAAGATGTGACGATTGTTTTCGACAAGACGCCCTCGAGCTTTCGCAAGATACTGGTCCCCAAGCTGGATGGAGCGATCGCGCTGCATGACATATTCCGGCACCGGCAGCTGGATTTTGTCTGTCACTTCTCGTCGTCTGCCGCAGTTATTGGTGATTTCGGCTCATGCGATTACGCGATTGCTAATCGCTTCTTGATGGCGTTCACGCGTCTTCAGAACGATGAATTCGAGCATTTCGGGTCTAGCAGCAAGGCGTTCGTCATCAACTGGGGAATGTGGAGAGACTTCGGCATGGCCGCGCGCGCAGATGCCGAGCAGATTCACATGTATTTGAAATCGAGTGGTCAAGGGACACTGGACCCGGAGGAGGGACTGGATGTCTTCGAGCGTCTCTTGAATCAGGCCGATCCGCAACATCTCGTACTGGCTGGAGACAGAAATCGCGTTTCGCGGTTCCTGCATGTTGCTGCCGACGCCACGCTTGCGGAGAGCGGTCGTGTTCGAGCCGCACCACGTCAGGTCGTGCGCACGACATCGCCCCTTCCCACAGGCGAGTGGAGGGCGCCCTCGTTCGATCAGCTCCTGAAAGACATGAGGTGCCACGTCAGCGAAATCCTCAAAGTTCCTTATGAGGAAATCGATGTTCAGGAAACGTTTGCAGACTATGGGCTCGACTCGATTGCGCTGGTCGAGCTCGCGAACAGATTGACCCAGCACTTCGGCATTGAAGTCCCGCCCACCCTGTTCTTTGGCTATCCAACCCTCGAACGTCTGGCTGCCCACCTGATGGAGGCTCGCCCGCCCATAAATACGGTGCCGCGAATAGCGCAAGAGGCGAAGCCTATCATAACTGCGGAGCAATTGACCGGCGCACGGCAGCCGCGCAGCCCTCAGCCAAGGCCAGTGCGCTCGATAAGAACAGGGTCTTCCGGCCGCATGGACGGCACAAGGGCGCCTGAACCGCTGGCCATTATCGGCATGAGCGGCCGGTTTCCCAGCGCAGACAATATCAGCGAATTCTGGAACATCTTGGCGACGGGCAAGGACGTCATCGAAGACTTCACCAGACGCACGGACAATGGTTTGGCCCAGTTCCTGGGATACTCGACCGCGCAAAGCCGTTCATATCGCGCTGGCTTAGTGCAGGGGATCGATGAGTTCGATCCCCTGTTCTTCGAGATCTCCCCCAAAGAGGCGGAGGTCATGGATCCTCGACAACGCTTGCTGCTTCAGGAATCGTGGAAGGCATTGGAAGATGCCGGTTACGGCCCCTCTCATCTGGAGACGCAGAAAGTCGGCATGTATGTCGGCGTCGAAGAGGGAGACTATAGGTATGCGTCTGGGCCAAAGGGGAGCCTGACATCGAACCATACCGGAATTCTAGCGGCCCGCCTCGGTTACTTCCTGGACCTGCAAGGACCGATCCTGGCCATCAACACGGCCTGTTCATCTGGGCTGGTGGCGTTCCACCAAGCCTGCGTCGGTATCCGGGCCGGTGACTGCGATGCCGCGATCGTTGCAGCCGTGAACCTGATGACGACATCGTTGCTAATGGAGGGCATGAAGGCCTCGGGCATGTTATCAGAAAGCGGCGTTTGCCGCGCCTTTGACCGGCGCGCTGATGGCATGGTTCCGGCCGAAGCGGTGGTCGCTCTGGTGGTCAAACGCCTCTCACAGGCGCAAGCCGACGGCGACAACATTCGCGCGATCGTCAGAGCAAGCGGAGTCAACTACGACGGAAAATCCAATGGCATCACTGCCCCAAGCGGAGCGGCGCAGGCTCGGCTTCTGAGGCAGGTCTACGATCAACATGGCATCGCTCCGGACGACATAGGCTACATCGTCACGCACGGCACTGCCACGCCGCTCGGTGATCCGATAGAGATTAATGCGCTTGGCGAGGCTTTCAAGAGATCGACGGAGCGCAAGCGGTTTTGCGCCTTGTCCTCGACGAAGACGAATGTCGGCCATGCTTTGGCGGCGTCGGGCTTAGTGAGTCTGGTCGGGCTGGTCGAGGCGCTCCGCCATAAGACGATTCCAGCCAGTCTGCACTGTGAGCGGGAGAGCGATTATTTTGACTGGGAGAACAGCCCGTTCTTCGTGAACAAGGAAAGCAGATCTTGGCCCATGCCCGGCCGCCTTCGACTAGGTGCAGTCAGCGCGTTCGGCATGAGTGGCACCAACGCGCACGTGGTACTGGAGGAATATGATCGCGTCGAGCCACCTCGATCCGGTCGGCTCGCCAATTACCTGCTCGTGCTGTCGGCAAAGACGGAACCGGCGCTGCAAGATGCAATCAGCGGCCTGATCAGGCATCTGGAGACCGCGAGTTCGATCAGCGGAGAGTTGGTCGACATTGCCTACACATTAATGTGTGGGCGTCACCACTTCGAATATCGTTGCAGCGCTGTAGTTAGCGATCGGGATGAGGCCATCAGCACGCTCAGGAGGTCCACTGAGGGCGGCCAGGCCGATAATCTCTGGATCGGACGCGTGCCGCGTAGATTGGAGATGCGGACATCGGAGCAGTCCGTCGAAGCTTTCGTACGCGAGGCCGAACGGCATCATGACGATCCAAAGAGGCATCGAGAAACTCTGTGTGCCTTGGCGGGTGCCTATTGCCGTGGATGCGAGGTGCCTTGGGGCGATCTTTACGGCTCCTTGAACCCACGCAGAATCAGCCTGCCGACCTATCCTTTTTCACGGGAGCGGTACTGGGTGACGGGTCTCGGCTTCTCCACTGCACGGACGCCGACGCCGCCACCGGAGGCCAACCAGCCGCCAGATGCGGTGGATATCGCCCGACTTCATCCCCTGTTACACCGGAATATTTCGAACAGTTCAGGCTGGCGCTTCAGATCTACATTCACAGGGGATGAGTTCTTCCTGTCGGACCACAAAGCGTACGGCGTACGCGTCTTTCCCGCGTCTGCCTTCCTAGAACTGGCCCGTGCCGCGGTGGGCGAAACATTTGGTCGCTCGGGTGCCGCCGCGCGCGAGGTGCAGTTGAAGCATATCGCCTTTGTGCGGCCTCTGCTGATGGGTAAGAGCCCCGTAGATGTTTTTATCCGGCTCAGCGCAGAGAACGCTGGTGAAGTCAGCTATGAGATTTACACCGCAAAAGTGAATGGGATCGAACAGACTATGGTCTACAGTCAAGGGCGCGCAGTCTTGGAGGCGCCTAGTGGGGCGCCTTGGTTGGATCTTCGTGCATTGCAGAACCAGTGCAGCGACCGACTGCTCTCCGGGAGCGAGTGCTATCAGCGGTTTCATTGCATGGGTCTGGAGTACGGGCCGTCCCATAGGAGCCTAGTGGACTTGTGTACCAGCTTGGACAGCAGAGGTACGCCCCAGATTCTAGCACATTTGGCGATGCCCGATTGTTTGGGAGAGACTTCGCAGCAGTATGTGTTGCATCCGAGCCTGCTGGATGCAGCTTTCCAGGCTTCGTTGGGTCTGAACTTGGCTGATGATCCGGCTTTGGACGAGCCGACCCAACCCATGTTCGCCCTGGATGACCTAACGATCTGGTCGTCCTGCCCGGACAAGGCTTGCGCCTGGGTGCGCTTCAGCGAAGGAAGCTCGCCCGGCGATGCGGTGCACAAGGTTGACATAGACCTTTGCGATGAGCGAGGTGCGGTATGCGTGCGCCTGACAGGGTGTACGTCTCGCGTCCCAGGGGAGAGGCGTCTCCGTGGAGGATTTCTGGGCCTAGCCTCGCAGCCGATGGCGAGCACCAATGTGTCGGCCACATTGGAGGAACCGGCGGAACAATCCCCGGAGGCGCGAACCATCCACCATCTCAAGATGGTCCTCGCCACTTCTCTCAAGCTTCCGTTCGACCGGATTGAATCGGACGCCTCGCTGGAAAGCTACGGCATCGACTCAATCATCTCCGTGCAACTCATCAACGAACTCGAGAGAACGTTTGGATCTCTGCCTAAGACGTTATTTCTCGAGTGCCAATCTCTTCAAGAGCTTGCAAATCATCTGCTAGGTTCACGCCGCGATCAGATCCTGGGTTGGCTTGACTCTGGAGGTGCTATGACGGCTCCATCTGCTTTGGGGAGCAAGGCCGTTGCCCGAGATGAACCTCTTCCGGAGGGAACTGCTCCGGTGGAGCCGTGTGAGATCCGGGCCGTATCTTCCATTGAACAAGAGGTCTCGCCGCAGGATGTCTCATGTATTCCGCCGCCAGCATCAGCCCAGATGGCGATGTCGAGCGAGACCGATAAGGCGCTGGTAGAAATCAGCGAGCTTGGCGTCAACATCCGCATGCCTAAGGACGTTGATCCAACGCTGCTGACTAAAGTGTTGCGTGCGTTGAAGGAGGCGTAGTGAACAAGAATGACGATGCAGGCGCCGTGTCGCGCGCGGGTGCTCCAGTTGACTGCCGGCACGGCCTCTCGCCGTGCCGGATGATCCCACCACTCTTTGCTCCGGGTGCTGGACCCGCACCGAAAAACCAGAACAACATCTCCCCGACCCCTGGGGAAGCCGCCCCAGGTGGCCGACTTCAGCTCGGAACAGCGGCCGCCTTCAAATTGGAATGCCTCGCCGGCTTCGTCGGAATCCGCAACGCCCCGATGAACGCGGAAATCTTCTACGGCATGTCAAGCAAAAAGCTGCTTGATAGGATCGCCGTCGGGCTGTAGAGCGGGAGGAACAAGAGTTGCACTAAGGAATTACCCACATCGAGCTCTGGGAGCTTTCAGACTTGGTCGAGTTTTTGCTGCCGCCCCTCATGATCGCAGGCAAGAGCCTCTTGCTGCTCGTCGCCATCTCCCTAGCTGTGGCCTATTGCATTTACGGCGAACGAAAGATCTGGGCGGCCGTCATGCTGCGCCGCGGGCCAAATGTGGTAGGTCCGTGGGGCTTGCTGCAAACATTCGCCGACTTTCTCAAATTTGTATTCAAAGAGCCCGTCATTCCGGCCGGCGCAAACAAGGGTGTTTTTCTGGCAGCGCCCGTGGTAAGTGCCGTGCTCGCGCTTTCCGCCTGGGCGGTCATCCCGGTCAATTTTGGCTGGGTTATCGCCGACATTAATGTCGGCGTCCTCTACATCTTCGCGATCTCCTCGCTCGGCGTCTACGGCATCATTATGGCCGGTTGGGCTTCCAATTCGAAATATCCGTTTCTTGCCGCGTTGCGCTCGGCGGCACAGATGGTGTCCTACGAGGTCTCGATCGGATTCGTCATTATCTCCGTGCTGCTGTGCGTTGGGTCGCTGAATCTCACCGACATCGTGAACGCGCAGGACGGTCGATTTGGTCTTTTCAATTGGTTCTGGTTACCGCTGTTCCCAATATTCATTATATTCTTTATCTCGGCCCTGGCTGAAACCAATCGAACGCCTTTTGATCTGGTGGAGGCCGAATCGGAGCTCGTTGCCGGTTTTGCGGTCGAATATTCCTCGACGCCATTCTTGCTATTCTTTTTCGGCGAGTACGTTGCGATTCTGACCATGTGTGCCATGACAACGATCCTATTTCTGGGCGGTTGGCTGCCGCCATTTCCGGTGCAGCCGCTCACCTGGGTTCCAGGCATCGTGTGGTTCATGCTGAAGATGCTGTTCGTTTTCGTTATGTTTGCCTTGGTTAAGGTAACTGTGCCGCGTTACCGCTATGATCAGCTGATGCGACTCGGCTGGAAGGTGTTTCTGCCGTTGTCCCTGGCCATGGTGGTGGTCGTCGCGGCAGTATTGCAATTCACTGGGCTGGCGCCCAGCTGATACGAGAAATGGACCAATTGCCGGGCAAAATGGCTCATAACTTCGACTTGTGGATTCCGACGAAGCGGCCGATGCATTCCAATTCGAAGTCGGCCACCCGTTCCATGAAACCAAGCCATTTGGACAACCGTCGTCAGACCACGGTCGTCACAGTTAACCATGGTGTGCAGTGGAGACCCTGCGGCTGAGGAGCAGCGACTGCTTTGACGATCAGCGCCGCGCGTCTGGGCAGATTTCTCACCGTGATTAGGGAGAATGCTGATGGCCCACGTTAGCTTAACGATTACTTTACCTGAGCTAGAAGCCTGCGTGAGACTCGTCGTGGAAGCAGGCACAAGGCTCGCCGAAGTTCTTCCTCGGTCTCCTTGATCATTTGAAAAAGGCGCGAAGCTGCACACCAAAGAACTCTGCATACCTTACGAGATGATAGGCGCGGATGCGCTTGATGCCACGTTCGTGTGCCTCCACTCGATCAATTGTCAAGTTTACGCCGTTGGCGAGCATTTCTCGGCTCAGCCCTAAGTCGTTTCGCAAGAGGTTCAACCGCCTGCCTATGTGCACATCAACATTCCGCGGCTCCGAGAGCCGCGGACACGGGTTCCGGAGCGGACGTACGCCGCGGCGCAGCGCAGAACTCCGGCGACACGAGAGAGAGCGAGGGCTTTTAGCGTCGGTCATTCTAAAGTCTCCTACCATCAATGGCAATACGTGGGGCACAGCACAGGAACGATAGTTCTAGTCATGCCAGAAGTCGATTCCGAACTATCGTTCCTGGAACAATAATTCGTTATCTGGTTGCCATGGCTGATGGATCTAAAGGACGCCGTGGCCATCAACCTTCGTCGCGCGCGCCGCGCCAAGAAGATGACGCAGGAGGAGCTGGCATACCGCGCAGAGCTAAGCGCCCGCTATGTCAGTCGTATTGAGACCGGAACAGCTTCACCCACTGTAAGCGTGCTCGGCCGCCTCGCTGAGGCGCTCGACGTTGACCCGTGCGAATTATTCCGCCTTCGACGGCGCTGATGGAAGTCGCACGCTGTTCCCGAGATCCCATTGCATACCTATCAGTCGGAACAGCGTGGGATTGCGACGCGATTGCGGTTGTCGCACCGAAGAACAGTCGTGCGCCTTTGTACGCAAATGGCTCACCATGAAATCAACGGCCTTGTGAAATCGTCCGAGAGTGCGGGGAGAACCGAACTCACCAACGAAACCCGAGTGTTGGCATCCGATTAGAGACAACTCCGCCACAGCCGAGCGATGCACCGGTTGTATCGCCGAGCAGCTTTTTAGTAAGACAGAGAAAGGCTGCAGTCGGAGGTTGGAGTCGGAGGAGCGCTACATCGCGTTACCCACTATCGTGGATGCGGTATTTTACTACTGGAGACGTGCGGCGTGAAACGCGCGCGATCGATCCATAGTTAGCTCTTCACCCGCCCCATAGGGCTTGTTCACCGATCGGCGAATGCGCGGACGACGAGGGGACTTTTTTGGCCGGACTCGTTCGCCAGTCATGGACGAAAAACGTTCAACAATGCGTCCAACATAATCCGCTAACAGAGTTGCAAGTCCTCCAATTACCTTGCAAAATTTGTGGGAGTGACGCTCTCCGAGCGAGCCAAGTTGCCACAGACGTCATCATCCTCCCGTGGCGACGCCAATGGTTTTCTGGCGAGCAAAACCGATTTCGACGGCAATGTGCTGGCCTTAACGCACGATGCGCGCGGCAACGAGACCTCGCGGACGGAGGCGAGCGGTGGCAACTGAGTCCGTCCGGATTGGCACCGTGTTCGCGCTCATTGGCATCGTGACCTTGAAGGGCCGACTTCGTGGAGATTGAGGGCCGTTCCGATGAGAGCGAGGTGAGAAAACGCCTGGGTGTTATTCGGCGTGCAATTTTGACCCCCTAAGCCGGGGGATCGGCGTCCAAAATTGACCCCCTACAAGTTGGTCTGATGCGCTTCCCGCTTTGATTCGGAGCGGGTGGTCGGGGGATGTTGGTCGTGGAGACGGTTGCGCGGATTCGGCG
>Ga0126369_10002770_pt1 | contig 12561 bp, 11 predicted proteins | sample PanSoiMetaPlot_1_FD_109646 | JGI IMG/M metagenome (GOLD analysis project Ga0126369, IMG submission 109646) | Tropical forest soil microbial communities from Panama - MetaG Plot_1 | ecosystem: Environmental > Terrestrial > Soil > Tropical forest > Bulk soil | place: Panama | collected 2016-02-17 | reverse complement strand
TGACGGAAATCGCATTCTCACCTTGCCGGTGCATCGCGTCTCGTAGGAAAATTCCAGCGCTGCAGGAGACGCGGCTTGCCGCGTCTCTCTCTTTCTAGTCATGCGTGACGGAATGGCGCGACCCGCTCAGTTGATGCTGCTGGGCTCGACCGTGCTCGCGGTGTGCGCCTGCCAGTCAACCGCCAGGCGCGCCCCGGAAACGAATGATAGTCAGATTGAGGTCCGGGTCGGGACACAGCCGCCCTCTGCAGCATCGCGCGATCTCTCGCGGGACGAGGCTGCCGGCGGGCACGTGCTCGGAAAGCACGTTGGCCGCAGTGATAAGGACCTCCGGCAACGCCTTGAGCGCGAGAGCAGCATCTCCGGTGCTTCCACCTACACCGATCGGCCCACCGCCGAGAATGCCATCGGCGCGGCCATCGAGCAAAATCACGATCGTATCCAGCGCTGGCTCAATCGCGAGGGGGGACACACGAACCTGGTGCTCGACTACGACGCCCGGGCGCCCATCGGACGCACTCTCAATCGGGGCGAAACCAGCCCCCGTCCCTGCTCCCACGCGGTGGTCGTTTTGAGGTATGATCCTCCGGCCAGCTATCACGTGCTGACTTCCTATCCGGAGTGTCGTCCATGAACCATTCAAAGCCTGACATCAACCCGGCCAATTTTTCCGCTCTTCGCGCCTTTCTGCACGGCTACTTTCACGAGGATGTGGCAGATGAATACGGCAACCCAGTCGATGCCGCCGAGCAATTCTGTGAAGACGCTGACACCGATGAACGCATATCTGTTGCCCAGGAATGGATGCACCTCATGGAGCTTTTGCAGGGCCAGGCCTTGCCTGAAATCAACCAGATGCTGACCCGGAAACTCGGCGCTGCGGTCCGTCTGAAAGAAGAGGAACTGCGACAGGTGTCGGAGATCTTTGCTCGCTGTCTCGCCGTCAAGACCCACCGGAAAGCTGTCAATCACTGATTCTTGTCCCGCGCGGTCACGGGGCACGGCTGTGCATTCGCGTGTCCGCACGAACTGGAACGGCCGGAATTGGAGATTCGGCGGTCATCTAACCCGATCAGTGCTGTTTCTCGAATATCTCTCGTGCCCTGTCGAGGGTATCCGCATCCTGCGGCAGCTTATCGGTGCGTATCCGCACAATGCGCGGAAAGCGCAGGGCATATCCGCTGGCGTGCCGGTCGGATCGCATCATGTTATTGAACGCGACTTCCAGAACAATCTTCGGTTCCACCTGAAGACGTAACCCCTCATCCCGGGTCCTGTGCGCCAGAAACCACTTCGTCATTTGCGCGATCTCGGCGTCGGTAAGGCCGGAGTAGGCTTTGCCGATATTCACCAGGCGATCGCCGTTCCAGACGGCGAAGGTGTAATCGCTGAGCACGTCAATGCGCTTGCCGTGTCCGTATTCGACCGCGGTCACGACCACGTCAAGCGTCGCCAGTTCACGCTTCATTTTCAGCCATGACTTCCCGCGTCGCCCCGGTGTGTAGGGCGAGTCGAGGTCCTTGATCATCAAGCCTTCATTGCCGCGGGCGCGCGCCGCGGCGAAAAGGGCCTCGACGCTTTCAGGCGTACTGGCTGCGAATGCCGGGGCGCGGAAAATCACTGCCGTCGGCTCCGGTTCGCTTTCCTCAAAGGCCAGTGTCGATTGCGCGTGGATCCCGATCGAACGTGTTGCCAGCGGGATGGCAAGCAAACGATCCAGCATCTTTCGGCGTTCGCTCAGAGCGCGCTCCAGCAGAACCTCTTCGCCGCTGCAGAGAATGTCGAAAACGAGATAGGCGACCGGGACCTCACGCATCAGTTTCTCGCTGACGCGCTTGCGGCCGAGGCGTTGCTGAAGTGCGCTAAACGGAAGGGCGCGGCCCATGTCCCTCGGATCGGCGGGGCCGGCTGCGGCGGCGAGGGTATCTTCTGCGACGGTAACTGCTCCACTCGCACTCCACGCTATGATTTCTCCATCGAGGATGGTGCCATCGGCCAGGCCGGCCAGTGCCCCCGGCAGTTCGGGAAAGGACTTCGTAATCTCATCGCGTGTGCGGGAGTACAGCCGGGCTTCGCCCTTCTGAATATGGGCGTGCGCCCGGATACCGTCGTACTTGTCTTCCACTGACACCCGCTCGAAATAACCAAGCGCCTCCTCGGCCGATTCGACAGGACTGGCAAGCATGAAATCGATGGGATGGAACAGTCGCAGCCGGGCTTCGCCGAGGCGTCCAGCAGAAGCCAGCTGCAAGGTTTCGCCGATATCGCCGAGGAACATGTTGGCACGCCTGACCCGATCGAGCGGCGCATCGAAAGCTCTGGCAATCGCTTCCTCGACCAGACTCTGTTTCAGGCCGATGCGCAGGTCGCCGCCGATAATCTTCACGATGTACTTCGCTTCTAGCGGAGCGGCTTGCTCCAGAAGATCGCGGAGCAGACTTGCCTTGGGAGCGGGTCCCCGGGCAGCGGCAACCTGCTCGAAAACCTCTCGCACGTAAGCAAGCGTGACCACGGATCGCGGCTTTTCTGGGAGCACCTCGGCGGCAACGGATCCGGCATCACCGTGCCGGCGATAACTTTCGGTAAGTTCCTGCTCTGGCATTCCGGAAAGCTCGGCAAGGATCCGCCACAGGAGGGCGCCTCCCACCTGCAAGGTGGTCTCCCGATAGGCCGGAAAAGGGCGCCCTGAAAAGAAAACGGCTGAAATGTCAGCATCGCTGGCGGGCAATCCGCGCAGGTACTCGCCAACCAAAGCCGTTTTCTCGAGCTTCCTCGTCGTCGCCGCGACGGCCTCGCAGGTTTGGGCGAAGGAGAGCATGGGCAGGCTTGATCTTAGCGCGAGCGATGCGGTTGACTGCGATTGCGCTGGTCACATTCCAGAACCTGAACTCAAGCTAGGGCCTTCGAGCAGCGAGCCACGAGCTTCGACCAGCCTTCCGTAGCTTGCAGCTGGGCGGGCATTTCTGAAATGTGACTTCTGCAATCCGCCATCCGGGCTGTGGTACTCTTAACAGAGGAGTCCGGAGTCTTTCCTCCCCGTAGGCTCATCTAACTTGCATGCGGTTTTGGCGGCAAAATCTGCGTTTCCTGGCGGCCATTCAGCTGCTTCCGGCGCTCGAGAGCGGCCAGGAGGAGATCCTCGTCGGCGGTCAGGCGGTCCTGGAGGGGGTAATGATGCGCTCGCCCCATGCGTGGGGCATCGCTGTCCGTAAACCCTCGGGCGAAGTTGTGAAACACAGTGAACCGCTCGACCGTCCCTCCGAGAAGCACAAGTGGATGGGCTGGCCCGTGCTCCGGGGTGTGATGACGCTGGGCCATGCGATGTCGTTGGGCTTCAGGGCTTTGCGATTCTCGGCGAACGCGGTCCTGGACGAGATGCCAGTGAATGAGCAGGGGAAGAAAGTCGAGATCAGCGGCTGGCTGGCGGGATTGAATGTCCTTTTCTCCATCGCCTTTTTCATTTTCATGTACAAGTACCTGCCGCTTCTGGCAACGACCGAACTCAAGAAAGTCAATCCGATTTTTGGGCAACAGATTGTTTTCAACCTCGTTGATGGCCTGATTCGAATTGGCATGTTCCTGCTGTTCGTCTGGGGCGTCTCGCTGTGGAAGGATATTCGACGAGTGTATGAGTATCACGGGGCCGAGCACAAGACTGTGTTTGCCTTTGAGAGTGGCGATCCGCTGAATAGCCCGGTGGTGCAGAAATATACAACCTACCATCCGCGCTGCGGGACCAGCTTCCTGATGACGGTCATGATCATTTCCATGATCGTGTACATGGCAATTCCGGTACAGACGTTCTGGGCCCGCTTCGGCATCCGCATCGCGCTGCTGCCGGTGATTGCCGGAGTTTCGTACGAGATCATCCGCTTTGCCGCCAAGCATCGCGGCTCGCTGTTTGCATTGATGACCGCTCCCGGCCTGTGGCTGCAGCGAATTACCACTCAGCCTCCGGATGATGGTCAGATACAGTGCGCGATCACCGCGCTCGAAGAGGCCATGGCACTCGAAAAGCAGCGCGGTGGCGAGTTGGTGATTGCTTAGCGGCGCCCGCCGTTAATGCCAGTTCTCAATTCCCAGTTCTCGGTTCTCAGTCAAAACCCCTACAATAGAACCCGTTGAACGAAGGAATGGAGACGCGTGCAGCCATCCGGCAATCTGTATTGTTTTTGCTGAGAACCGAGAACGGGAACTGAGAACTCATGTTTGAACGCCTTGAACAGATCGAACAGCGATACGATCGGCTGACGCAGGCCCTCGCCTCGCCGGAAATCATGAACGACTCGGCGAAATACCAGAAGACTGCCAAGGCGCACAGCGAAATCACGCCCATTGTCGAGAAATACCGAGAGTATAAAGACCTGAAGCGCGGGATCGCCGAGAGCAAGGCCGTTATCGCCGACGAGAGCGACGCGGATATGCGGGCCTACGCCGAAGAGGAGTTGGCCAATCTTGAAGGACGCGTCGGAGGCGTCGAAGCCGAACTCAAAGTCCTGCTGCTGCCCAAAGATCCCAACGACGAAAAAAACGTTATTGTTGAAATCCGCGCCGGAACCGGTGGTGACGAAGCCACGCTCTTTGCCGCTGAGATCTTCCGAATGTACAACCGCTACGCCGAGACCCAGAAGTGGAAGGTAGAGGTGATGTCAACTTCAGAATCCGGCGTCGGCGGCTTGAAAGAAGTGATTGCCCTCATCGAAGGCGACCGAGTCTACTCGCGTCTCAAGTACGAGAGCGGGGTGCATCGCGTGCAGCGCGTCCCGGAAACCGAACAGCAGGGCCGCGTGCATACATCGGCCATCACCGTAGCCGTGCTGCCCGAAGCCGAGGACGTCGATGTCAAGATCGAGCCGAAAGACCTGCGCATTGACACGTTCTGCTCTTCCGGACCGGGCGGGCAGTCGGTGAACACCACCTATTCAGCGGTGCGCATTACCCACATTCCCACCAACACCGTTGTGAGCTGCCAGGACGAAAAATCGCAGATCAAGAATCGCGAAAAGGCGATGCGTGTGCTGCGGTCGCGATTGTACGAAGTGGAAATGCAGAGGCAGCAGGAAGCACTCGCCAAAGAGCGCAAGCAGATGGTCGGGACGGGCGACCGCTCGGAGAAGATCCGCACCTACAACTTCCCCCAGAACCGGGTCACGGACCACCGCATCGGCTTCACCTTGCACCAACTCGAGCAGGTCATGGACGGGAAGCTCCAGCCGATTATTGACGCGCTGGTCACCCATTTCCAGGCGGAGAAACTGAAGCAGCAAACAGCGGCAGCCAGCTAACATCATGATAATATTGGAGATATGTCAGCATTGCATGGACGCGCCCGCGGTCGCGCCAGGGATCTTGATGTCGCGCTGGCTGCATACTTGCGCCGGCTGGTCCAGAAAGATCTCGGCACTCAGCAAATGAAATCTGACGTTAGCTGCAAGTTCGATCTCGGTCGATCGGCAGCGGTTTCCAACATTGCCTAGCACAAGGCCCGGATGATCGGAGAAGCGATCGAGGCGGATTTTCGAAAGAAGCAGGCAACGCTGAACTCTCCCATGCGCCTGTTTGTCGATAGCTCCGTGTGGCCTGCGGGCGTTGACTCCTCGGATGTTGACAAAGCCCCCGCGATTGCTTGGCAAATCGGGCCCGCCTTCGCCGATCGGGACTTCTCACTGGTTGCTGGCACCAGCTTCGCTGTGAGGCGACGATTGGGCATCGAGGGTGTCGCCTCCTTCGACAACGATTTCGCGGTCTTTCGCTATGGGCCCAAGCAGCGCTATGTCCTTGAGGTCGTTCGATAGCTCCCTTCGCACACCTGAAACCTGCGCTTGTTTCCTGACGCCGGTTAGTGTTGAACGTGATGAAATACTCCTGTGCAACTACGCCCGGCCCTGAACGCGGCTGTTGAACGCCTCACCGCGGAGAGCGTTCCCTCCCCGCGCATGAATGCCGAACTGCTGCTGCGCTTCGTGCTCGACCGCGATCGCGCATACCTTCTTGCTCATCCTGAGCGCGAGTTGACTGCTGACGAAGTCGCCCGCTATGACGAAGCCTTGGCACGCCGGGCGATGGGCGTTCCGGCGCAGTACATCACCGGACACCAGGAGTTCTGGGGCCTCGATCTCATCGTCTCACCGGCCGTGCTGATCCCTCGACCGGAGACGGAGCATGTAGTCGAGACAGTTCTGGAACTCGCCCAACACAGCAACTCTGGGGGAAGGGGAACTGACAATACACCGGCCATGGCCCCCGCAGCCCACCTACGCATCGTCGACGTCGGTACCGGCTCCGGCGCGATCGCGTTGGCGCTGGCGCGAGAATTCCCCCAAGCCGAGATTCACGCGAGCGAAATTTCACCCGAAGCACTTGAAGTGGCCCGCGCCAATGCTGCGCGGCACGATCTCACTTCTCGCATTCAGTTTTACGAAACCGACTTGCTCGAAGGCCTAACTCGCGATGCGTTCGACTTCGTAGTTTCCAATCCGCCCTACGTCGGTGAGTCGGAAGAAGAGCAGGTACAACTCGAGGTCCGGAAGTTCGAGCCTCGAACTGCAGTGTTCGCTGGACCAAGAGGCCTCGAAGTCATCGAGCGCCTTATCGTTCAAGCTCGCGAGACACTCCGCGCGGGCGGTTGGCTGGTATTCGAGATCAGCGGAAGCATCGCCGCAAGAATCCCTCCGCTCTTAACGGGCTGGTCCGACACGAAAATTACAAAGGATCTGCAAGGAATTGCACGTGTTGTCGAAGCACGGCGGATTTAGGTGCAATAGTCTGCAGCGCCAAAGTTTCGACACACTTGGATAGACCAGAGGCTGCCGATTTTGCGATAATGCTTCAGCTTTTGGAGCGCATCTGCCGTGTCTCGATTCTTTTCCATTTTTACTTCCAATCCGGCCACTCATCTTGGACCACTGGAGCGTCAACTCCTGCAGGCCCTGTGGGGCCGAGGGAATGCGACGGTCCGGGAGCTTCTCGAAGACCGCCAAATCACTCAGGCTTATACAACGGTGATGACGACGCTGGACCGGCTGTACAAGAAAGGGCTCCTGGACCGTGTTGCCGAAGGCCGCGCATTTCGCTACACGCCACGGCAAACGCCTGACGAACTACGGCGCGTGGCTGCCGTCGAAGGGATTCGCCAGTTGCTCGGTTCCGCGGATTCTTCCGCTCTTCCGCTTTCTTATCTGGTGGAAGCGGTCAGCGAGCATGACGCTGAATTGCTCGACGAATTGCAGCTTCTGGTCGAGCGCAAGCGTCGCGAACTCAAGAAAGCGAACCAGGAATAATTCATGTTTGTCATGCGCGGGATCGCCGTTTCACTGACCTTTCTCTTCCTCGTGTATGCGGGATGGTCGCTGCTGATCGCCCTGGGGTGGAAGGCCGCGGACAGGCTGCGTGAGATTTCAGCAAAAACCCGAGCGAATCTGCTGTTCTGGTTGCGGATATCTCCCTGGTTGGTGTCGACAGCGATCATCCTGACGCTGGTGGTTCCAGCCTATGTTCGTCTGGAACCCCGGTCGGTGGAAGAAGACATTGCTCTGCCGGTGGTGCTTGGTCTTGCATGCCTGTCCCTGCTCGGAATGGGAATTGTTCGCGTCCTCAACGCCCACAGGAGTAGCGCGCTGGTTGTAGCCGAGTGGCTGAACGATGCCAACACCCTGGACTCCCTGGATACCGGCGTCACCGCTAAAACGTACCAGACACGTCAGGAAGCGCCGCCACTCACCCTCGTGGGGCTTTGTGCTCCGCGAGTTGTCGTCTCGGAAGCAACTCTATCGGTTCTGAACCGCGATGAATTGCGGGTTGCCGTGCAGCATGAACTCGCGCACATGCGCTCACGCGATAACCTGAAGAAGCTCGCCTTTCACTGTTGCCCGTTTCCTGGAATGGCCGCCCTCGAGGACGCGTGGCACGAAGCCGCCGAGCTTGCCGCGGATGATCAAGCGGTTTCGAGTATGGGTGAGGCATTGGATCTGGCAACGGCGCTCATCAAACTCACTCGAACGATGCCGGTCCGCACAGCTCCAGCGTTCACGATGGCCTTGATCGATGGCAACGGCTCGGTGAGCCATCGCGTGCAACGCCTGCTGTCCTGGCAAGACGCTAGAATCGCGCCGCATCCGGACTGGATCTATCTCATCCCACCTGCGTTGCTCGCGTTCCTGGTCGGCATCGCTACCTATGGTCCCGCCCTGAGCCGTATTCACACTCTTACGGAGTTGCTGGTGCGCTAGTCGAAATTTCTAGACACATCGGCGACTTTCGCCCGTTCCGGTACGTGTCCCCTTCTTACTATTGCTGGTAGTAAGGCGTTGCGCTCGGTAAGCTGCGTAACCATGCGCTTTGTGGGGCTGCTCAGCTTATTACTGTTCGCGGGTCTCCAGCTTCCAGGTCAACAGCCTGCTGCGGCGCCGCAGGAGAAGAAGAACCCGACAAATTTACCGACAGTGCGCGAGCGGGTGGAAGTGACGACCACGCGGCTGCCCGAGAAGCCGGAAGAGGATCCGGCTCCGGTCGAGGTGCTGACCGGCGACGAACTGCGGGCCCGGGGCGCCACCGACTTGCGCAGTATGCTTTCTCCCGCGATCGGGGTTGAGATTGCGCCGGGCGGCGATGCAGGTCCATCGAGTTCGGTGCCCGCTTTTTGGGGCTTGAAGGAATTTGACGCTTTCCTGCTCCTCGTGGACGGAGTGCCATGGGGCGGAGCGTTCAACCCCGCCTTGACCACGCTCGACCTTCATGATGTGGACCGGGTCGAAGTCGTTCGTGGGCCAGCCCCGGTAACGTATGGCGCAACCTCGTTCGTCGGAGTGGTTCATGTCGTCCATAAGGACAACAGTGACGCGGGACGCACCGCCACGGGATTTGGCGGCAGTTTCGGCAGCGGCGGCGGACTTTTTTCGACTCCCATTCGCCTATGGGGCGACTGGACTTCGCGTTTGACGATGGACGGTGAACGCCAGGGATTTCGCGACAAACGCACCGATTACCGCCGCGGCCACGGGCTTTGGCGGGTTGGAACCAAGGGACCCAACGACAATCGCCTCTGGTTCAATGTCGATGTGAACTGGCTCGATCAGAATCCTGCCAGTCCGCGTCCACGCGAGGAAACTGATCAGCCTCCTCCACCCGACCTCGCCCAGCATCCGCTTGAGGGCGACGGCCTGTTGCCCGAAGTCCCGGTCGACGCGAACCACAATCCCGCCGGTGCATTCCTCGACGATCACCGTTTTTCGGGACAAATCGGATTCGACCGGAAAGCAGGCAATGCCCAGTGGTCAACTACCGGGTCGGTATCACGAGCTAGCCAGGACATTTTTCGCGGCTTTCTTTCCGTCTTCAATCCCGATGCCAGCGATATCGGTGAGGCCCATGGCATCAAGGAGAAGATTCACTTAACCGATGTGTACGTCGACTCTCATTTCTCATGGAAACTCCCCGGCTCGATAACCCTCCTCGCCGGGGCCGATTATCTCCATGGCACGGGTAACGCACAGGGCGCGGACTTCGATTATGACGTTCCGCTGGATGGCAGCCAGGCGGTTGTGGTTGACAAGCCTTCTCCGCTGGATGTGACGATCCACGATCACCGTAACTTCTTCGGTCCCTACATATCTGCGGAATGGCATCGGTGGGAGCGTTTCCGCGTCGATGCCGGCCTTCGTCTCAATGTCACTCACGAGAGCCGGGAAGATGCCGACCCGGGCGCCGGCACGTCGAGCAGTGATCATCGGACCGATGTCCGACCCGGTGCGAATGTCGGAGCGACCCTGACCGCCTGGCAGCACAACCAGGACTTGATTAACTTTTACGTGAACTACCGCGATACCTATAAACCTGCGGCCATCGATTTCGGCATCGGTGACGCGGACGCTGGGGGTGGGGGTACAGGAATTCTGAAACCGGAAACCTCGCGCAGTGTTGAGGGCGGTCTCAAGGGACGGTTCCTCGATCGGCGCATGGAATGGGAAGCGTCCGGCTTCTTCATGAACTTCAATAATCTCGTCGTTGCGGTGAACGATAACGGAACTCCAAAATTGACTAACGCGGGCGAGGAGCAGTTCAAAGGCTTCGAAACTGGCGTAGCGCTGTTCCTGCCGCATGACCTGGTGGCCCGCGCAAACTACACGTTCCACGATGCTACTTTCACGCACTTCTCACAACTGCCTGAAGACGGAGGCCCTGACATTGAGGTATTCGACGGCAAGCGGATTGAGGTGTCTCCTCAGCACTTGTCGGCAGTGAGCCTTTATTACGCTCCGATCCGCGGCGTGATGGGCGGCATATCCATGAACTACACCGGAAGCCGCTTCCTCGATCGGGCGAACACCAATTTGGCCGAGGGCTTTGCCACCTTCGATTTGTCTGCCGGGTACCGCACTCCTCGCTGGGAAGTTCGCGTGGACGCCCGCAACATCGCTGATCGCCGTGATCCGGTTGCGGAAAGCGAACTCGGACCGGATCAGTTCTATCTGATGACCAACCGCCGCGTGACCGGCAGCTTCAGCATCCATTTCTAGGCCAGTTCTCACGTGAGTTGAGAGGGACAGCAAAGGCACTTCGGCAGTGCTGCAGTCACAGTAGTTCCGCCCTTGCAGCGGGCTGAAAACTGCCCTGCAGAAGGAGCTGGGAAGAGGCGCAGCTAAACCCGCGCCCTGAGTGCGGCCTTATCCATCCGGCTTTAGCCGCTGAGAGATGCAATCTACACGCGTCTGCCAGTGCCGCGGAGCGCGCGTACTGTAGTCGGCCAGAAAAAAAATTGCGCTACTCCGGCACTTGCGCCGGCTGAATATCGTCGACCTCGACCAGATTCGTCGGATAGTTTCCCGTATAACAGGCGGAGCAGTAGGTGGTCATTTCTCCCTCGCCGCAGGCTGTCTTCAGTCCGGCCAGCGACAGATACGCGAGGGAATCGGCCCCGATGTATTCCCGGATTTCATCGATGCTCTTGTTGGCGGCAATCAGCTGCTTTTTGTTCGGGGTGTCGACGCCGTAGAAGCATGGTGAAATCGTCGGCGGACAGGAGATGCGCATGTGAACTTCGGTCGCGCCCGCATTTCGAATCATGCGCACGATCTTCCGGCTGGTGGTGCCGCGCACGATCGAGTCGTCAATCAGGATGACGCGATTGCCCTGAAGCAAACTGCGCACCGGGTTCAACTTAAGCTTCACGCCGAAATCGCGCACGGACTGGCGCGGCTCGATGAATGTTCTCCCGACATAGTGATTCCGAATCAAGCCCAGGCGAAACGGAATGCCGCTCTCAGCCGAATATCCGATCGCCGCCGTATTGCCCGAGTCAGGGACGGGGACGACAATGTCCGCGTCGACCGGCGACTCCCGCGCCAATTCTCGCCCCATCAGGTCCCGGCTATAGTCGACGGACCGTCCAAAGACGATGCTATCCGGCCGCGAGAAATAGACATGCTCAAAAACGCAACTCGATTGCGCTGGCGACGGCGCATAGAACCGCGAACTGATCCCCTCCGGCCCTACGATGACGAGTTCGCCGGGTCTCACATCGCGTTCGTAATTTGCGCCGAGCAGATCGAAGGCGCAAGTCTCGGATGCAAATACGATCGTGTCTTTCTTCTCACCGCTGAGAGCCGCAATGCGTCCCATGGCCAGCGGGCGGAATCCGCGGGGATCGCGGGCCGCGAAGATACGATCGCGGCTGATCATCACCAGTGAGAAAGCGCCTTCGACGCGCCGGAGGGCGTCGGCAATGGCATCGGGCAGAGTCTGCTCTCGCGAGAGCGCAATCAGGTGTACGAGCACCTCGGTATCACTATTGGTCTGGAAAATCGATCCTTGGCCCTCCAATCTGCCGCGAATCGATTGCGCGTTGACCAGGTTGCCGTTGTGGGCGATCGCAATCGCCCCTTTGTTCGACTGCACCATGATCGGCTGCGCATTGAGCAAAGCCGAATCTCCCGCGGTCGAATAACGCGTGTGGCCTATCGCCAGTATCCCGCGTAACGAACTCAGCGCCTCTTCGGTGAAAATGTCGGCGACCAGCCCCATGGAGCGGTGCGTGCGAAGCCGCTCGCCGTCGGAGCTGACAAGGCCCGCCGATTCCTGCCCGCGATGCTGCAGCGCATGCAGGCCGAGATAGGCGAGCTTCTCCGCCTCCGGATGAGCGTGAATGGCCACCACGCCGCACTCTTCACGGAATTTGTCGAAAGGGAGCCTCAAGCTGATGGCCGCTCGCTGTTGCTGTGATTTCTTACCTCGGTCGTACCTCGCCTCGCTGTTTCAAGCCGCCTCGTGCGACGCCAGCTTCGGTCCGTTCCCTGCCTCAATGGCGCGCCGCAGCTCGAGCAAGTGCGCCATGTGGCCCTTGTCATGCTCCATCCACAATTCGAGCAGTCGCAGCACGCTGATCGGACCTGCACCCTGCATTTCAGCCCTGCGGTCGAGATCCCGCGCGGGCATTCCTTTGAGTCGCTGGACACTGGTCATTCGCGACCGCTTCAAATCCTCCAGAGCGGGCCTGATCGGCTGCTGGTTGTAGTTCCGGTCAATCGCCAGCTTCGCGCCGTCAATATCGGCGAGTACCGGGTAGTC